>Ga0209783_1000225_pt1 | contig 12998 bp, 10 predicted proteins | sample WorMetfiPIANOSA1_FD_187395 | JGI IMG/M metagenome (GOLD analysis project Ga0209783, IMG submission 187395) | Marine gutless worms symbiont microbial communities from Max Planck institute for Marine Microbiology, Germany - Olavius filocauda... | ecosystem: Host-associated > Annelida > Digestive... | reverse complement strand
GGGTTCCGTCAACCATTCGGGTCCAATGAAGAGCCGGCTGCGATCCTGCTCACCAGGAGCCCTATCAAGCTTAGGGGGCGACGATCCGACAACCGGCGGCCCGACCCCGAATGGCCATCGGGGTCGGGCCATTCCCTACGGAATATCCGGATTCTATCGCAGTGGGTTAATACAAGGAGGCGCGCGCCGGCGCGCCGTCTCGAACCGTGTGGCTGCCACACCGCACGATACGCGGGCGGCACCTCAGTCAAGCATCGAACGCAGCATCCAGGCGTTCTTCTCGTGAATGCTCATCCGCTGGGTCAACAGATCCGCGGTGGGCTCATCGTTCACCTCATCGACCAGCGGGAAGATGTCGCGGGCGGTGCGCACCACGGTCTCCTGGCCGGTGACCAGCTGACGGAGCATCTCCGTGGCGTTCGGAACGCCTTCCGCCTCGTCGATGCTGGTCAGCGTCCCGAAATCCGCGTAGGACCCCGGCGCCGGTTCGCCCAGCGCACGGATGCGTTCGGCAATCTCGTCCACGGCTGTGGCCAGTTCGGTGTATTGCTGCTCGAACATCGCATGCAGCGTGTTGAACATCGGCCCGGTGACATTCCAGTGGAAATTGTGAGTCTTCAGGTAAAGCGTATAGCTGTCAGCCAACAGCCGGCCCAGGCCTTCGGCGATCGCCTTGCGGTTCGCCTCGGCAATTCCGATATCGATCTGCACTTCATTTACCTCGCCCTCTAGCGGTGTGTCTAAAGGGGATATGGCATGCGAATCCGTAAGTTCAAGAAGTTTTTAGAGTAATTCCAATATTCCTGTATAGCCGTTTCAAAAGCCGATTTCGACCGAGCCAAGGGGGCCGTAGTCGGCCTCGACCCGGTCGCCGGGCGCGGCGGAGAACAGCGGCGTGCAGAGGCCGGTCGAGACCCAGTCACCGGCCCGCAGGTGCAGATCCCGTCCGACCAGATGGTTTGCCAGCCAGGCCAGGACGGCCAGGGGATTGCCCAGCGCCGCCGCCGCCGTGCCTTCGCCCTGGGGCACACCGTTCAGCGAGACGCTGACGGTTCGGTCGGGCAGGTTGCCGGGCTGCCAGTCGGTGGTTCCCGCGCCGGGAACCCAGAACTGGTTGCCGCCGCCGTCCGCGACGGCCCATCGCGCACCGGCCTTCAGGCCGCCGGGAAGATGGATGTCGACCACCTCGACGGCGGGGTGAAGACTGGCGACGGCGCCGGCGACGGCGGCCTGCGTGTACGGCGCTTCCCGAGAAGGCAGGTCCGTGGCCATTCGAAAACCGAACTCGCACTCGACCAGGCGCAGGGCCTCTGCCGGTGTCGTTAATTCCGCCGGGCTGGGGACGACCGCGCTTGCGAACATCGGGCCGGCGAACGGTTCGTCGATGCCGCCGGCCGCCTGTGCCGCCTTATTGGTCATGCCGACCCTCCAGCCGACGACCGGTTCCTCCATGGCGGCGATATAGGCGTCCTGGATCGCGTAGGCCGCCGCCAGGGTATCCGGTCCGCCCGGCGGGGCGGCGGCAAGTCGTTCACCGCTGCGCCGCGCCGCGATTAGAATTGCCGCAAGCGTGGCGGCGCTCGCCGCGGTATCGGTCATTTCGGTTCCCCCCGCCCGCTGCTATTCGGCCGCCTCGGCCCCGTTGCCCTGGGCCGCCACGATGTCGTCGGCCAGCCGGCCGGACAGCTCGTTCAAATGGTCGAACGTCCAGTCGAAGGTGCCAACGCCCTGGGTCAGGGACCGCAGTTCGATGATCAGGTCTTGCATCTCCGCCTGCGGCATGTAGGCCTTCACCTCGTCCCAGTTCGGCCAGCCCTCCTTGGCGTCGAAGCCCAGAATCTGGCCGCGCCGGCGGGTGATCGTTCCCTGGGCCTTGGACGTGTATTCATTGGGAACGGAGATGGTGACCTCGCAGACCGGCTCCAGCAGAACCGGATTGCAGTTGGGCATCCCTTCCTTCATGGCCGCGATCCCCGCCTTGCGGAAAGCCATGTCGGAACTGTCCACGGAGTGATGCTGTCCGTCGGTCAGGGTGACGGCGACGTCGACCACCGGAAAGCCCAGCGGTCCTTCGGTCAGGTACTCCTTGACGCCCGCCTCGACCGCGGGGATGTACTGCCGCGGCACGGCGCCGCCGACGACTTTTTCCTCGAACTGGAATCCGGCGCCGCGCGGTTGCGGCTGGATCGTCACGTGGACGTCGCCGAATTCGCCGTGTCCGCCGCTCTGTTTCTTGTGGCGGGCATGCTGTTCGGTCCCCTTTCGAATGGTCTCCTTGTAGGGGACCCGCGGACGCTTGGTGTCGACGGCCACGTTGTAGATGCTCTCCAGCCGATTGACCGCGACGCCCAGGTGAATGTCGCCCTGACCCCACAAGACCAGCTCGTTGGTGTCCTCGTTATGCTCGTAGCTAAGCGACGAATCCTCCTCGACCAGGCGGCTCAGGCCGGTCGACAGCTTGACCTCGTCCTCGCGGCGCTTGGCGTGGATGGCAAAGCCGTAGACGGGCTGCGGCGGCGCGGGCCATTCCATGGCGTCGGGAATGGCGCCGTCCGGACCCAAAACATCGCCGGTATTGACGCCATCCAGACGGCCGATGGCGACCACGTCGCCCGCCGGCGCCTCGTTTATCTTCACCGGCGTGTGGCCCATAAGATGGCTGAGGCCGGTGACCTTGTGAGACCCAAGTGCGGTTCCGTCCTTGACGGTGCCCGACCAGATCCGTGCCAGCGAGACCTTGCCCGTATGCGGCATGTAGAAAGTCTTGATCACCTGCAATACGGGCTCGCCCGCGGGCACGCCCAGCCGTTCCGCCGTTTCCGCCGGCTCCGGCGCTTCATGACGCAATGCCTTCAGCAGGCGAAAGACGCCGCTTTCGTTCTCGGCGGCGCCCAGGAACACCGGCACCACCAGATCCTGGCGAAGGTCGCGGGTCAGATTGGCATAGACGTCCAGCTTCGACGGCTCCACGTCCTCCAGCAATTGCTCCAGCAGGGTGTCATCGAAGTCGGCCAGCGTCTCCAACAGCTCCTGACGCGCTTCGGCCTCGCGGTCCTTCATTTCCTCGGGCAGCGGCACCAGGTCCGATGTTGCACCGGGCTTGTACTGATAGGCGCGCTCTGAAACCAGATCCACGTAGCCGGAAACGCTGTCACCGTCGCGGATCGGCACATGGCGCAGCACCAGCGGGCGGTCCGAAACCGACTGCAAGGCCTGCAGCACTTCGCGCACCCGGGTCGTTGCGGTGTCCATCTTGTTGATGAACAGCATGTGCGGGATATCGCGCTTGTCCAGGAAGTGAAGCAGCGGCGCGAGGGCCAGCGCCTTTTCGACGGACGGTTCGCAGACCACGACCGCGACGTCGGCCGTCATCAGCGGCGTGTGCCCTTCGTGCGTGAATTCCACCGATCCGGGGCAGTCGAGAAACGTCCAGTGCTCAGACAAAAAATCAGCGCTCGCGGCGCCGATCTCGATGCTCATCTGGCGGCTTCTCGCCTCGTCCGATGCATCGCCGACGGTGTTGCCGTCCTTGATGCTGCCGCGGCGGTCGATCGCGCCGCACTGGTGGAGCATCGCCTCCATCAGGGTTGTTTTTCCGCTTAGATAGTTGCCCACGATTGCGATGCACCGGGGTGCCGCGGGACTGGTGCCTGGCATGGCGATCTCCTTCCTGTGCCCATCGATTCCTGCGCCCCGGCAGGTGCTGGGCGCAACGGTCGGCAGGCGTTCTTTTCCTCACTCGCCGAACCCGGATCGGACGACCGGGACGGGGCGAGTCTCCCGTTTCGTCTATGCTCGCAAAAACCCCGGGCGGTGCCAAGGGCGTTCCCGATCTGTCGACCGGATTTGGCACGGCGGTTAACCAAAAAAAGAAACGCCGGCGGCCACGTGGGCGCCGGCGGCGTCAGTTTATGGAGATTGGAGCGTGGGAAAGCCGATGGACTAAAGACCGAATTGACGTGCAATGGCCGGATCGATCACCAGGATCGCGCCGGCCTCGTAGAGCCGATCGGAATAACCGTCGGTGCCGCCAAGGCTGACCGCCACGTTGTCGAAACGGCCAAGGGACATTAACTCGCCCTCGGCCTCGTGCAGCGCAATCATGACGTCGGCGGCGGTGCTGCTGGGCGGGAAGATCGCCATCACCGGTTCGCCGGCACTGCCGGGCGCGGCGGCGGTCGCCGCGAAGGCCAGGCCTGCGATCAGGCTGACCATGGCGCTGGCAATTAACCCTCTGAGGGACAGAAGCCCGGAGCGGGCAGAGCGGGACGCGTCGAAGACCGTGCCTTCGCGCCCGTCCGAATATTCGTAAATGCTCGCCATCTCCTGCTCTCCAGTTCCCCAGGTCAGTGAGCACATTTGTACTCTGCAAATTTTAACAGCCTGTTAAGGTCGGGTTTTACTTAAAATGCGAAGTATTCCCGGCCTGGGAACTATGGTTAACAAGGATCCGACAGTTGAGGTGGGTGGTACTTTTCCGGTTCAGCTTAACGCCGCGCAGGCGCGCTGGATTCGGGTGCAGGCCTCGCGCAGAAGATCCAAGGAGGTGGCGTAGGAGATCCGGAAATAGGGCGAAAGCCCGAACGCGGCCCCGTGCACTGCGGCCACGCCCTCGCTGTCCAGCAGATAGGTCACGAAGTCCTCGTCCGTCTCGATCTTCGTGCCGTCAGGCGTGGTCTTGCCGATCACACCCTCGCACAGCGGATAGACGTAGAACGCCCCTTCCGGCGTGTTGCAGGATAGGCCATCGGTCTGGTTCAGCATTGAAACCACCACGTCGCGCCGCTCCTTGAAGGCCTTGTTGTGTTCCGCAATGAAACCGTGGTCGCCATTCAGCGCCGCGACCGCGGCCCACTGGCTCAGGGTCGAGGTCGACGTCGTCGATTGCGACTGCAATTTATTCATTGCCTTGATCAGCTCGATCGGTCCGGCCGCATAGCCGACGCGCCAGCCGGTCATGCAGTAAGCCTTGGACAGGCCGTTCAGCGTCAACGTCCGGTCAAACAGATCCGGGGCCACTGCGGCGATCGTCGCGAATTCGAAGCTGTCATAGGTGATGAACTCGTACATGTCGTCGGTCATCACCCAGACATGCGGATGGCGCGCCAGGACTGCAGCCAGTCCCTTCAGGTCTTCGGCGGTATAGCCTTCGCCGGTCGGATTGGACGGGCTGTTCAGCATCAGCCACTTCGTGCGCGGCGTGATCGCCGCTTCCAGCTGCTCGGGCTGCAGTTTGAAGCCTGCCTCGACGCCGCATTCCACGACCACCGGCGTGCCTTCCGCCAACAGGGTGATGTCGGTGTAGCTCACCCAGTAGGGCGCCGGAATGACGACCTCGTCGCCCGGGTTGAGCGTGGCCATCAGGCCATTGAAGATCGTCTGTTTGCCGCCGCAGCCGACGGAGATCTGGTCCGGCGTGTAGTCCAGGGCGTTGTCGCGCTTCAGTTTGGCGCAGACCGCCTCGCGCAGCTCCAGAATGCCGGCTGCCGGCGCATATTTCGTCTTGCCCTCGGCCGCTGCCCGGGTGGCGGCGTCCTTGATGTGCTGCGGCGTGTCGAAATCCGGCTCTCCGGCGCCCAGCCCGATCACGTCGCGGCCTGCGCGTTTCAGCTCCTGCGCCTTGGTCGAAACGGCGATGGTGGGCGACGGTTTGATTCGGCTGAGCCGATCGGCAAGAAAGGGCATGGCTGAGTCCCAGGCTATGACAGGAGAGTGCGGCGCGACGGCGCCGGCACGGTGCGCAAAAAACACTAGGGCCATGCCGCTTGGGCCGCAACGGCAAACCGTTCGGTCCGCGGCGTCTAGGGAAACACCCCGCGTGTCGCCAGCTCTCTGATCCGCTGGGCGCGTGCCGGGCCAAGCGTGGCCTCCAGCGCCGCCAGTTCGGTTTCCCGACCGGTTCCGCCTATGGCTTGGTAGCGCCAGAGCCAGCCGTAGGCCTTCTCCGGGTCGGCCGGTGCGCCGCCACCGCCATAATGGGCCATGCCCAGTTCCAGTTGCGCGGCGGCGACACCGTTGCGCGCGGCGTCTTCCAGGAGGAACAGGCGCTGGCGTTCCGCGGTTTCCGCGACCTCGCCGTCCCGAACCGCCTCGTACATCCGAAACTGCGCCGGCCCGTAGCCGCGGCGCACCGCATAGTCCAGGACCTTGAAGGCCATGTCCGCGTCCTGTGGCACGTTGCGGCCGGTCAGGAACGCCTCGAACAGGCGGATCTGGCGCGGGCCGTCCCAGCCGTCGCGGACAAGCTCGCGCCATTGATAGGCCTCCCTGATCTCCGACCAGAGGTCGAAGCCGGCAGGCAGCCGCGCTTCGGCGTAGCGAAAGCTCTGCTTGAAGTCTCCCTCGCCCAGCAACAGGGCAACGGTCTTGCGGAAGTGATGGCGCGCACGATCCGGGTCCCGGGGAACGCCCAGGCCGTCGCGGTACATGACCGCCAGGTGCACCGTGCGCTGCTGGCACTGCTGAAAGCCGAGGCCTGCATAAAGCGCGGCGATCGCGCCGTAGTCCGGCGGCCCGTAGAGCCCGTCGAAAATGGTCTGCGCCTTGATGCACTTGGCCCGCGGCGCGTCGGCGGCGACCCCTGCATCCAGCAGCCGCAGCGCGCCGTAGTTGTCGCCGCCGGCGAAGGCGCGGCGATAGGCGTCCTCGTCCCAGCCCTCGACGGCCTGCCCTTGCGGCGATTCGACCGTCGACGTCGGCGGCGCCGTGCAACCTGCGGCAATCACCAAGGCCAGCGCCCAGAGCGGCGCGAACAACCGTTTCATGGCGCGCCAGCATACAGGCGGGCCGACCTTTGCCAACGGCTTTCGCCGGCCGCCCTGAAATCGCCCGATTTGGCCCCGGAATTGCCGCGGCGGCGCGCGGCTGATGCCCGATTTGCCGGCTGAACTGCCAGCTGGCAACCATGCCAAGGGAGGGCGCTCATGCGCGCGGCACACACGTTCGGTTGGATCCTGCTCGGCGTCATCGCCGTTCTTCTGTCCGCCTTTCAGGCCCCTGCGGCACCGTTCGAACCGGGGCTGACCTTCACGCTGCCCGCCCATCCAGGCCGCAGCAGAACGGCGCCGCTGGTCGCCACGGCAACCGATGTGGAAGTGAACGGCATCGTCGCGCGTGGCCTGACACGGCAGACCTTCGTCAATACCGACAGCTTCTGGGTGGAGGGCATCTACGTCTTTCCGCTGCCCGACGAGGCCGCCATCGATCGCCTGCTGATCCGCGTCGGGGATCGGCTGATCAAGGGCGAGGTGAAGGAACGCAGCGATGCCGCGCGGACCTATGCCGCAGCCAGGCAGGCCGGGCAACGCGCCAGCCTCCTGGATCAGGACAGGCCCAACCTGTTCCGCCTGTCCGTCGCCAACATCCCACCGGGGGCGGAGATCGAGGTGGAGATCGGCTGGCAGCAGCGGCTGAAACCCGACGCCGGCTGGTTCGCGCTTTCGCTGCCGATCGTGGTGGCGCCGCGTTACGTTCCCGGCGACGCCGGTCTGGTGTCCTTGGCCCCGGCCGGCGATGCCCGTGCCGTTCCCGACGCTGGCCGCATCGTGACGGCCTACCGCCGGGCAAAAGACGGCAAGGGACAGCCGGTTTCCTTTTCGGTTTCGATCGATACCGGAACGCTTTTGGAAGGCCTGGAAAGTGCCAGTCACGCGGTCGCCGTGACCCGCCAGGCGACGCGGTATCGCGTGGTGCTGAAGGACGGCGGCGTTCCGTCCGATCGTGACTTCCGGCTGCGCTGGCGCCCGGTCGCCGACGCCGGTGCGGCGCCAAGTCTGTATGTGGAGCATGTCGGGCAGGAAAGCTTCCTGCTTGGGATGCTGACCCCGCCAGCCGCCAAAACGACGGGGCCCGCCGACCGCCGGCCGCGGGAAATCATCTTCGTGATCGACCGGTCCGGGTCGATGCACGGCACGTCGATCGACCAGGCCAAGGCGGCCCTGTTGTTCGCGCTGGGACGGCTCAATCCGGCCGACACGTTCAACGTGATCGCGTTCGACGACCAGACCGCCAGCCTGTTCCGCGCGCCGCTGCCCGCCGACCCCGAGACGGTCAGCTTCGCCCGCGGCTTCGTCGCCGGTCTTGAAGCCGACGGCGGGACCGAGATGGCGCCGGCGTTGCAGCTTGCGCTTAACGGCGGCACCGATCCGGACCGGCTGCGCCAGGTGGTGTTCCTGACCGACGGCGCGGTCGGAAACGAGGAAGGCCTGTTCGGCATCGTCGAGCGCGATCTGGGCGATGTCCGGCTGTTCACCATCGGTCTCGGCAGCGCCCCGAACGGCTGGTTCATGCGCAAGGCGGCAGAGCTGGGCCGCGGAACCTACGTGGCGATCGACGATCTCGGCGCCGTGGAGGAAGAGATGCGGCGCCTGTTCGCTCGCTTGGAACAGCCGGTGCTGACGGGGGTTGGCGTTGACATTGCGGGTGAGCCCGCTGCGGAGATCTTTCCGCCGGTTGTTCCCGACCTTTACGCCGGCGAACCGGTCGCCTTCGTCGCCCGGCTCACGGCCTCGGGCGGCACGGTAACGCTGGAAGCCGACGGCGGGTGGCGCCGAAGCTTCGACCTTGCCGAGGCCAAGCCGGCGGCCGGCATCGCCAAGCTGTGGGCACGCGCCAAGATCGAGGCCCTGAACGACAGTGCCCGGCGCGGCGCCGATCCCGACCGGATCAAGTCCGCGGTGGTATCCTTGGCGCTGCGGCACGGCCTGGCGTCTCGGCACACCAGCTTTGTCGCCGTCGACACGGAACCGGCGCGGCCGGCAGCGGCGCCGCTGGCGACGACCGAGGTGCCGCTGAACCTGCCGGCCGGCTGGTCGGAGGAAAAGGTGCTGGGCGATGCGCCCGGGGCGCCGGTTCCGGCCATGTTCACGCCGATCGCCGGGCCACAGACGGCGACCCCGTTTCTGGTGCACGCGGCGACCGCCGCCGCCTTTGCGGGCCTGGCGCTGGTGGTGCTGGCCATCGCCCGCCGCCGGGCCCCGGCATGAGGGCGGGGCGGTGGCGCATCCTGCCGGCGGTTGCGGCGGTGGTGGGGCTGGCGCTGGTGGCCGGCTGGCAGGCGCTGGAGGCGGTCGTGATCCCGTTGAAGGCGGTGGCGTCCCAGATCCTGTTGGCCCGCGCCTGGAATGACGCCGCGGCCGGCGCTGACCAGCCGCGGCCCTGGCCCTGGGCGGATACCTGGCCGGTCGGGCGGCTGGCGGTGCCGCGGCTTGGGGTCGACCAGATCGTGCTGGCCGGGGCAAGCGGACGCACGCTGGCCTTCGGCCCGGCGCGGCTGGATCCGGGGGGGCGGGGCCGATCCGTCGCGGCAGGTCGTCCTGTTCGGGCACCGCGACACCCACTTCCGGTTCCTGGAAGACCTGATGCCGGGCGACCGGCTAGACTGGCGCGAGCCGGGCGGCGCAGTACAGGGATTCGAGATCCGGGAATCGGCGGTGATTCACAAGGATGCTCTGGGCGTGCCCGAGGGTGCCGCGCCCGTGATGATGCTGGTGACCTGCTTTCCTTTCGACGCCGTCGCGCCGGACATCCCGTTGCGCTATGCGGTGCTGTTGACCGAACGCCGGGCGGCGACTGTGGCGAGGTAGATCCCGGCCGCGATCAGGGCCGCGCCCCCGACGTGGTAGAGGCGCAGGCTTTCGCCCAGAAACACGATCGCCAGAACCGCCCCGAACAGCGGCATCAGATGCAGGAACAGCCCGGCCCGGTTCGGGCCCACCGTCTCCACCGCGGGATTGAACCCCAGATAGACCAGGGCGGAGGCGACCACGCCCACATAGGCGACGGTGACCGCGCTGGCCCAGGTCAGGGGCATGACCGCGCCGCTCATATGTTCAACCGCAACGGCAGGCAGCAGGAACAGGACGGCGAACCCGACGATGCCCGTCAACATGGCATTGGGGTGAAGCGCCGCCGGCCGCCTGCGCACCAGCACGGAATAGAGCGCCCAGAACAGCATCGCCACGACCATCACCCCGTCGCCGTAGGACAGGCTGAGGCCCGTCAGGACGTCCAGGTCCGCCCGGGTGACGATCACCGCGACGCCGACCATGGATAAGGCGATCCCCAGCGCCTGGCGCGCTGTCAGGCGGTCGCCCCAGATCACCCGGGAGATCACCGGAATGACGGCCGGGCAGATGGCCATGATCAACAACGCATTGATCGCGGTGGTCCAGTAGACCGCGTAGTACAGCAGCGAATGGAACAGCGCCATGCCGACCAGCGACAGCAGCGCCAGCATCTTCCATTCCCGTTTCATGATCGGCCAGCCGCGCCGGATCTCAGGCCAGGCAATCGGCAACAGCACAACGAAGGCGGTCAGCCAGCGCCAGAAGCTCAGCGCGACCGGCGGCATCTCGGTCGCCACGGCACGGCCAAGCACGATGTTTCCCGCCCATGCCAAGGAGACGAAGGACAGCATCAGATAAGCCGTTCGCGCTTTCATGGTCTCTGGTAACCTAGCCCTTGCGGCGTGCCAGTCCAATGGCGGTTGGTGGAACCCATGCGGCAGGCGCCCCATATAGCCAAGACGGAAACGAGCAGCCGATGACGGATCTGGCCCAGGACAACCAACCTGTCTTCATGCGCAAGGCCGAACGCCCCCTTTCGGAGGGGGGCATTCCGTTCGAGCTCAAATCGGACTTTGCGCCGGCCGGTGACCAGCCCCAGGCGATCCGCGAACTGGCGGACGGCCTGGCCCATGGCGAGCAAAACCAGGTTCTGCTGGGCGTGACCGGGTCGGGCAAGACCTTCACCATGGCGCATGTCATTGCGGATCTGCAGCGCCCGACGCTGATCATGGCGCCCAACAAGACGCTGGCCGCGCAGCTTTACGGCGAGATGAAGGAGTTCTTCCCCAACAACGCGGTCGAGTATTTCGTTTCCTACTACGACTACTACCAGCCCGAGGCCTATGTGCCGCGGACCGACACCTATATCGAGAAGGAAAGCTCGATCAACGAGCAGATCGACCGGATGCGTCATTCGGCGACGCGGTCGCTGTTGGAGCGCGACGACGTGGTGATCGTCGCATCGGTTTCCTGCATCTACGGCATCGGCTCGGTGGAGACCTACCAGCAGATGGTGGCGCCGGTGAAGGTGGGCCAAATGCTGGACAGCCGCGACCTGATCCGGCGCCTGGTCGAGCTGCAGTACCGGCGCAACGACAACAACTTCATCCGTGGCACCTTCCGGATCCGCGGCGACACGCTGGAGGTCTTCCCGGTCCACTACGAAGACCGGGCATGGCGAATCTCGTTCTTCGGCGACGAGGTCGAGGGCATCCAGGAATTCGACCCCCTGACCGGCGAGCGTTCGGCCGCGCTGGAGGCGGTCAAGGTCTATGCCAACTCGCACTATGTGACGCCGCGCCCTACGCTGCAGCAGGCGGCCAAGCAAATCAAACGCGACCTCAAGCTGCGGCTGGAGGAACTGACCGCCAACGGCAAGCTGCTGGAGGCCCAGCGGCTGGAACAGCGCACCACTTTCGACCTGGAGATGATGGAGGCGACCGGGTCGTGCGCCGGCATCGAGAACTATTCGCGCTATCTCACCGGACGGGCGCCCGGCGAACCGCCGCCGACATTGTTCGAGTACCTGCCCGACCACGCCGTGCTGATGGTCGACGAATGCCATGTGACGGTGCCCCAGATCGGCGGGATGTTCCGGGGCGACTTCAACCGGAAAAGCACGCTCAGCGAGTTCGGCTTCCGGCTGCCGTCCTGTAAGGACAACCGGCCGCTGAAGTTCGAGGAATGGGATGCCATGCGGCCGCAAAGCGTATTCGTATCGGCCACGCCGGGGCCCTGGGAGCTGGAGCGCACAGCCGGCGTCTTCACCGAGCAGGTGGTGCGCCCGACCGGCCTGATCGACCCCGTCTGCATCATCCGGCCAACAGCCTCGCAGGTCGACGACCTGCTGGACGAATGCCGCCAGTGCGCCGACAAGGGCGCGCGGATCCTGGTGACGACACTGACCAAGCGCATGGCGGAGGATCTGACGGAATACATGACCGAAGCGGGGATCAAGGTTCGCTACCTGCATTCCGACGTCGACACCCTGGAGCGGATCGAGATCATCCGCGACCTGCGCCTGGGCGTGTTCGACGTTCTGGTCGGCATCAACCTCTTGCGCGAGGGACTGGATATCCCCGAATGCGCCCTGGTGGCGATCCTGGACGCGGACAAGGAGGGTTTCCTGCGCTCCAAAACCTCGCTGGTCCAGACCATCGGCCGGGCCGCCCGCAATGTCGAGGGCCGGGTGATCCTGTACGCCGACAGCATGACCGAGTCGCTGGAACACGCGATCGGCGAGACGAACCGGCGCCGGGCCAAGCAGGAGGCCTATAACCGGGAACACGGGATCACGCCCGAAAGCGTCAAGAAGCAGATCGGCGATATTCTGGAGAGTGTCTACGAACGCGACCATGTCACGGTCCAGACCGGCGACGAGACCCGCGACCACCTGGTGGGGATCGATCTGAAGACCTACATCGCGGAACTGGAAAACCGCATGAAGGCCGCGGCGGCGGATCTGGAATTCGAGGAGGCGGCGCGGCTGCGCGACGAGATCAAACGCCTGGAGGGCTTCGATCTGGAAATGCCCGCCGATCAGGCGCCGCTGGACCCCGGCATTGCCGCGACCATCAAGAACACGCCGATGGAGATCCTGCCCAAGGGCCGGCGCGGCAAGGGCGGCCGGGGCAAAGGCGGTCGGCGGGGTCGCTAGAGCGTGAGCGTCTCCGGGCGCATCCGCATCGGCATTCACGTCACGATGTCCCGTCACCGCAGCAGCCACGCCCTTCGTGACGCGCCCTCACGGGCGCTCCTTGTATAAACGCGATCCGATAGAATCCGGTTATTCCGTAAGGAATGGTCCGACCCCGATGGCCATTCGGGGTCGGGCCGCCGGTTGTCGGATCGTCGCCCCCTAAGCTTGATAGGGCTCCTGGTGAGCAGGATCGCAGCCGGCTCTTCATTGGACCCGAATGGTTGACGGAACCC
>Ga0209783_1000224_pt1 | contig 13248 bp, 11 predicted proteins | sample WorMetfiPIANOSA1_FD_187395 | JGI IMG/M metagenome (GOLD analysis project Ga0209783, IMG submission 187395) | Marine gutless worms symbiont microbial communities from Max Planck institute for Marine Microbiology, Germany - Olavius filocauda... | ecosystem: Host-associated > Annelida > Digestive... | reverse complement strand
GTCAAGGTTAACAGATTTGAATAGTTTCATCAGAAAGTGAGTAACTGCAAAGTCTAATGATTTTACATAGAATGTATCGTTTATTAGAGGCTGAACAAAATTGTAGAAAGAAACAAACACACACAAACACAAAAAACAATAAATACACTGGGAAAAAACAATTATGAAGTTTGATAGTGGGAGAGAGCATGTGAGAAGAATGATTGGTATTTTTTGGTTCTGGTGGGGATGCGAGGAAATTTTGAGGGGACTCGTAATCGAGTGATAGATGGATGTTCCAGAGGAGAGGGAAGAAGGTTATGTAAGGAGGATGTATAGGCTGGATTGTGGATTTGAATAATTTTCTGGCAAGTTGGTCACTTGGTCTAACATGGTGGGCAGGTCAGCTAGGAAGATGGCACTTGTATATGGCATGTCGTGTACACACGGGTAAATGATGCGTGTGGCTCTCTTTTGAATGGCTTCGATCTGGTCTGACTGTTTCTTTGTAATCAAATGGTGCCAGACAGTGGAAGCATATTCAAGAACTGGTCATATAACTGTCAAATAGAAACGTCGTAGCTGGGAATGAGGGATTCCGGCACGCGTTAGTTGTTTTAGGAAGTAAAGCCGTTGAGTTGCCTTAGCCAGGATGGCCTCAATGTGTGGTCGCCAAGAGAAGTTGGAGTCCAAATGGATGCCTAAGAGTTTAGTTGAGTCGACTCGTTCAATGTGGCCTGTAGTCGTTTTGATGAGTGGTAGGTTTACTGTTATGGAGGGCGGACCCATGATCATTTCCTTGGTCTTACTGTGATTTTCGTCAATATTATTCGTACAGTGAATTCGTCGTTAACGTTAATGTTTAAGTTGTGGTACTGTCACAAATAACATTGGATTGGATTGGTATATTTTAGATGACTGTCGATATGGAATATTTAAGCAGTTCACGCAAGGTCAGCTGGGCTGCAACTGTCCGGACAGATGCTGGTATGGTATAATTTTAAACTTTAAACCCATGTCTGCGTTGATATGACATTATATTGACCGAAATAATTGGTACACGACATAATACGAGAATGTCGAGGGTGTTATACACCGAAGTATTAGCGACCTATACCATCCATAGCGGTTTCCTGTTTGAGACATCATATCTGTCATTTTATGTGCGCTGTCAGTCACACAGGATTCAGTAGAGATAACTATAACTATTTACCACGAAAATACGAAATTTCAGCTAAATTAATTGAGCAACGCAGCATATACTCTTATTGCAATGTTTATTGTCCGTCGTCTACGTCTTCTCGAAAAGTTATATTTAGGAGGCGGAAATGAATAAAATACAATACGTAGTCGTTGTGAGGATATGTGTTTATTCTATTATCCCGCCGCCAGTAGGCGAAGCGGGATATAGTATCGTTCGGCTCTGTACGTACGTCCGTGTTTGTGTACAGTATGTGTGTGTGTGTATAACAACTTTGCAGCGCTGCGGCGGGATCCGTGCTGATCAAGCACTCTTGTATTGTGTACCGGTATTTAATTGCGACGTGCTACACTTATCGTTAACTTTGTTTGCATTACTACAGTATTGAAATGTCGTTTTTGTAGGGATATACTATTCAGAACGCAGACATCGATTTTTTCTTGGCCTTCAAAACAATCACGGGTGTGTTATAGTTTTGACGTTCCGTTGTAATACAGTTTTCATTCATAAATAATTACATTATGTTCTTGAACTGTCGTGGTACTATAAGCTTACGTTCTGTATCGAGTCCAGGTTCATGGGAATGATAATCAAAGAGACGTTAAAAGCGACTTCGGTAGGCCTATATTCATTTATATGTTTTGCCATGTAGCTATACACGTATAGAATTAGTGCCATTACATTTCATCGTTACAACCTAAGTTTGCCTTTTTGAAATTTTAATTTGTCAATGGCTTCTAATAACAAATAGTCTGTTTTAAACTTATTAGTGTAAAGAATTATTCTGTAATGAACAGAGTCACACCTTGTCGATGATGAAGAACAAACTCGGTTCACATTTTGACCCAAACGACGTGAATCTGATATCAAACAATCTCCTGAGACTGGAAATATTCTACAAAGAATTCAACTACGAGGAGATCCAGGACACACCAGCATACCCGGTACACTACGGCTGCTTGTGTATTAATACAATTATGTTTTGTCTACATTCTCACATGTTAACAACATGCACTATAGGCTACACTACACGTAGAACGTCAATTTCGTTCGTCTGTCTGTCACATTCGTCACTCAATGCACAGTATCCAAATACTTAAACGATATAAAAATTCTTTCGCCACGTCGAATAGGCCCAGGGGCGTATCTAGGATCCATAAAAGGGGGCCTTTACCTCTCCTCCCTCTTCCCCTTTTATCCCTCCCTCCCCTTTTACCCCTCCCCACCCCTCCTTTTCTTCCCGTACTCTTTTGTCCCCTCCCTCCACTCCCTTCCCATCCCCTCCTTAGAAGTAGGCTCCCTTAATGCAGCTAGGGGGTCTGGAGAGTGCTATAAACTCCCCCGGCGAATTCTGAGCGGAGCCCGGTCGCCAAACGCTATTTGGTGCATTTTGGGTTGAAAAATGCTTCTGATAAGAGCAAATTTTAATGTATGTTCACTAAAATTCACCAACAAATTTGACAAGTTTATTAGTAATAAAAACGCCTAATTTTTTCTCATACAGGCGCAAGGGCCCCCTGAATACGCCACTGAGTAGGCCCAATCTACATTTTTGTATTGTAGTTTATTCATATGTAATGTCATGGCAAAATTCCGACTGGTTCACCTTGCTTGTGTACGTTGTAACTTGTATCCTGCAGGTGAAATATAAGAAAGAACAAGACTACAAGAGGAAATTTTTACAAGAACTGCATGCACACAGTGTATCGTGACGTTAACCAGCTTTTCGTGGTTTTCAAAATATACACCGTGTTCCAAAAAGGGTGCCACCAAACTTATGGCGGTAACTTCGTCAAATCTCAACCGATTTTCGAAATTCTTTCACCACTGGAAAGAGAAGGAAATTTCCAATAAATAGACTTATTATTTCCCACCATACCTTAGTATGTTGTCGCACTATTTTTGGGAATTCAAAAGTTCAAATTTATCATAAAATTGCCAAATAAAATTAAAACTTGCATCATACTTAGGCCTATAAAAATAAAGTTTCATTCATACGGCTGAATGTTTATTGTTATTGTTGCTCAAATTGTCCAACGTTTGCTCGCACACATGCACGAAGACACCCATGCCACTCGTCAATTTCATTGTCAACGACGCTCTGGTCCATTCCATGCCAAACGTGCAGCAAACGCTGCTATTACTTTTTATGATTTTTAACTGCTTGAACACCTATCATTAATCGACAAAACTATAAAGATGGTAAATTAAAAGTTTGCTCGCGGCTTTGTCTTCCGATAACTGTGGAAACTTAACTTGTTCATGTGACATTTTTTGTTTGCATTTTCATCCAGATTTGCGACAAATTTGAAATTTTAATTTTCAAAAAGTTGTGTGGTAACATTATTGAGGTGTGGTGGGAAATAATACACGAATTTTATTGAAAATTTCTTTCTCTTTCAGTGATGAAAAATATTTGAAAATCGGTTAAGATTTGACGAAGTTACCGCCATGAGTTAAGTGGCACCTTTTTGGAACACGGTGTAATATAATATCATTTCCAAATGATACAGAACTTTGCGGTTTTCTGCGACTATTGGGCTTTTACATATATAGCCAATTGATCGTAAAGACTATACATTAGTTGCTAGCAGTATACGTTTGGACGTCTGTTTCAGCTGCTGCAGTACATCTCTGACTCTGGTGGAATTCTCGGTCTGTGGTTCGGCTTCGCCATCATGACCTTCATAGAGTTCTTCGAGTTCTCCGTTGATTGTATTCTTCTGACCATCAACAAAATGCGCACTAGACTGTGCTAAGCGGTTCTGTAAATAATGACAGGAATTTTATTTGTGAGTTTATGCTGTCAGTACGCGCATGTATATATGCATTATGTATGTATGACGTATCTAAGAAAGATTTCATAAGGAGACATTTACAAACGATCTTATATTTTCTCCGTAAGCCAGTTATTAACAGGCTAGCAAAGTCGAAACTCAAAAACCCAGGATTCGTGAACATTTCCAGGTTTATATGCATTTTTCAACTATGCCTGCAGTTGGAGCGATGGCGCCTCGCCTCGGCGCCAGCGCTGATTGACGCAAGTTGCGCGGCGTAGTTGGGGCGGAGTCGCAGTTATGATGCTGACATAGTGATGTCTTTAGTTGTAGTCTTGATACAGATTATGCTGGACTCTATTCCGCACTGGAGGCGTCTGTAAATAGTATATGTATTTACTGTGTATATCAACGCTCGTTGTTGTTATCATCGTAACTCGCACCACCATCAAGCAGGCACAGACTGCAACGAGAGTACCACGACTCCGCTCGCTCGGCCACGGTACTCTCACGGGACACTGTCTGGGTCGGACTGGCTAAGGCCGATGTTCAAGGACCACGTTCCAACTAACGATTTCCGTCAGCCCGCCTAATATCATTGCCAACTCCTGCCTGTAGCCTATGTGAGCAAGATTATTCACAAAGTTGTGGATGAATTTTCATGTTTTCGTGAAATGTGATAATGAACAATCGATTAGATTTTTATACATAAATTAAACGTAAATTATAAAAAACATTTGTTGAAATATGACAGTTTCGCATTTCTCAAGGTAGTGCAGGTGTGCGGCCACGGTATAGTTCTACAGGTGAAGTGGGCAAATTTAGAACCATTATAACCATCTGAGGTCACATTTCCTAACAATGCTGTGCACCAAAAATCATTAAAAATCGGATGTTTTTGACCTCATTATTCAAAAAATATAAAAGGGGTTTGATCACACATTTACTTTTCGGTCAAAAAACATCAATGATTTTTGGCACCCAGCATCGTTAGAAAATTTAGGAAATCCTGACATGTAGTTAGTCAACAGTTTTACCACAATCCTGTGGATTACCGCATCTGGGGCGTGATACAGGAGCGTGTGTTGGACATTAATAGTGTTGGACATTAACATCCGTGCCTGCGATTCAACACCTACTGTTTTAACTGTATCTATTGACACATGGCACGATAAAAGCTGTGTATTATTATTATTATTATTATTATTATTATTATTATTATTATTATCCATTAATTATCCATTAATTTACGATCAATTAATTTACGATCAATTAATTAATCCATATTCAGAGACTCCTTTAACTTTGAACGTTGTAAAGCTTTCGGCTGTTGCTATAGAAAAACGGATGTTGTTTTAATAACCGTTTTGTGAGGCGTACAATAAAGGCATGGTGCATTCTGATTTCAACTTCATACTCACTGCGATAGGAACTGGTTTTCACTGCAGAAACTGTTCGATACGTGTACGGTTGTTGCTACAATTACAGCGCAAAGCACCTTTCGTATCTCATCAACAAAGAAGAATAGACTCAGTTCGCTGTTTCACGCCACCGACGTGAATCTGATTTCATCATTTCAGCAATCTTCTAATACTGGAAATACTCTTAAAAATAATCCAACTATGCAAGAAGATCCGACAAACATTGGCCTAACCCGTACACCATGACGATTTGTTCCTTTATCGGCAGCATATTCATTCCTTTATCAATAGTGAGCCAGATTATTGTGTAAATAGTTATACCGGTACACAGAATACAACGTTCTGACAATTCTTACCCATATACAAAGCAAAATCCTATTACTCCTACCGGTACAGATTTCTATAGTGATCGTTAGAGCCTACTACACATGCATGTCATTCTGAATTGACTTATCGCAGAGTGGCTATAGAGCATTTGCTGATGAAAGTGTGGATAAAATTCGACGAAAAGATTTTTTCTAGTATGCGTTTCGCCGTGCAATAAAAAAATGGGAAATGTAAAGCCAACAGCAGTGCAGCTGCCATGTCACAAAAACTAACGGTGAAGGAAGAAAACCAAATTAGACTTCGATGGACAACGTCAAAGAAAATTCGAGAAGGTACACATTAGACGCAACCTAAGGGTCATCTCTGAACTGAGATTTAACTTATTGTCACAACGTCATCGTTGGAGGATAAGAAGAACAAGGGAAACAGGTCATTTTTTCTAACATTTTTGAATTACGTTGGTAAGATGCCGTCTTCTTGTGCTATACTTCAGCTAGCCTCCGTGTCATAAGCGAATTGAATACAAGTAATAACGTCGACACATGTCATAACAGGAAATGAAACGCAACGCCATTTCACGACGTACTCACTTAATGCGCAATAAAACTAACGCAAACGTTGTAATCTGAGCTGTCAGTGTGTTATTAATGACATTCTATAAACTGAATACCTCGGACGGACGGCGTTTCTACGCGTGCACTTTGCTGTTGACAACAGTTACCAAAGCCGATCATGCGATAATCGCATTAATTATGATCGCCGTCACTGACAGGCAGGTTATGCAGCCGAATCGATTTACTTCTTTGTCGGCGTGTTCAATGATACACGTCGTCGGCGATCAGAGGCGGCCAATCATCGATTTAGATGCTAGTTTACGTGCCGCAAATTAGCTGTTGTCACGTAATTAAACGGGGCCAACTTTCATTTTTAGCTTGTAACAACTGAATGCATCCATAAAATTTTATAATTTTGGCACATATAAACTACATAAGGCAACAAGTTGCATGATGACATTTTTATCTTAATGAAAGTGTAACGCTAGAGGGCGCCACGAGTGAACTCTCTAGCAGGACTGTGTGCCATCGTACATTGCGCGAAACTCTATAGCGTACCTGCGGCGTGAGAATGTCGTCTGTATTGAGCCAGACATGTGCCCCAACAACTCGAATTTAAATAAGGTGAATCACGCCATTTAAGGGTCATGCAGGAGCGAGTCTACCATGACAAGACGTTTGACACTGTTGATCAGTTCAAGCAGGCGATCGTGCTGGTGTGGGTGTGTCGCACTCTGCCAAGGATCACGGTGCTTCATTGATCACAACATCGGGTATGTTGTGAAAACGTCGTTTGCAGTGTGTGGTGGATCAAAATGGTGGACGCATTGAACAAACGTTTCACACTTTCTATTGTAAAATTATTATTGTTACAGACGTTGTGTTGAAATATTTCCTGGAGTATGGGCCTACAACACTACTTTCTTTGCAAATCATCAGCCTGGATCAGACGTATTGATAGACGTGGCGTCCTCTATCATTTTAGGCTTTCATTGAGGTAAAATTGGCATCATACCACTTGTTGATTTATGTAGTTTATGGGTACCATAAATTATTAAATTTTATAGATGCGTTTAATTTTCGTCAACCTTCGTATACGAAGAAAAGACAAGTAATGGCAGAAGAAGAAGAAGAAGAATTGTTAGAAGCAAAAACGTAAGTTGGCCCCGTTTAATTCGGCCCACCATTTGATTAGAAATTTAGTGTAGAAATTTGTCTGCTTAAAGTGGTACCGGGTAATTTTTATTATGATATTAACGTAACTCAATATACTACAATCTCCCTAACACTCTGTTAAACAGACTTCAACAAATCCAGAACTCTCTTGCTCGTGCTGTTGTCAACACCCCAAGTTCTCTCACAGTTCTAATCTTAAATCTCTCCAGTGACTTAAAATCAAGGTACAAATGGGCGGAGTTACAGAACACAAAGTTTTCTGCTGGAAGTATTGTTTTGTACCCCACTCTTAAAATGTTGGTGCCACCCGTAATTGAGATGATTAGTTATAGGTACGATGATTGGCTAGTAGGCCTAACTATTGGCACCCCCTAAATTTTTTACCGCATCCAATCGGCGTAGTCTGGCTACGTGCCGAGTCAGCCCAGGCCATTGCAAATTGATTCAATTTGATTGACAGACTACACGTCATTTCCCAAAGAAATTGCAGTTCAGTAGAGGAAAACAAGTTGAGGCATATTAGCAATGTAACGTCCTAGGCTGTTTTAGTCGAAATAATTCAACACCTGAACCTCGCCGCAATAATTACTTAATGCATAATAAAACTGTCGTCAGCTTTAGGGGGCTTCGCCCCCTGCCCCTGACCATTCGCTCCAGAACCCCGTTATAGGCTCACGGTACCGCGCTCGCCATATCCTAGCCCCCAAACCTCCAGACCAAACTCCGCCTATAAAGGTAGACTATGTGTTGAATATAGGCTTCTGTCTTTTATATAGACCTACATGGTTCTCGCTAGTAATCAACCTGCATTTGCATAAGTTTATCTCCGTTCAGCTCACTCGTTGCATTCGTTCTTCTTCATCCGTCGTCAATATCATTCGACCATCCTTATCTTCCTCATTCAAAATCACAGATCGCTCAATGCTCATTTCGATATGCACCAAGTTCACTGTGAAATCAACTTCCTGCATCATTCTGTCAAGCTCGTCCTATTTATTCTCAACTTCGTCCTTATTCTCCTTCATATTCTCTTCACCCTACCCATGTAAGCTAATCTTTCCATCATCACCGCTGTCACCGTTCATTACTCCCACTGTTTTCTATTCTAGACTCAAAAACATTGGCGGATCCAGGATACATAAAGGGGCCGGCTGTGTAGAGCGAGGCCTAAAGGGCGAATTGTATTTTCGGCCTATTCGTTGCGTACTCCTAAATATACTTTTTAGAGAACAAGAAGTCTTGAAGAAGAATAAACATTGCGATAAGAGTAGCCTATACCGCGTTGCGCAGTAAATTTAGCTGATCTCCAGTTTCTTTGTCCACTCTGACAGTCACTAGGCCTGTTGTATTTTCATTTATGTCTTTCAGTAATCCCATTAGTCGACTGTCCACTCCATATGATGCCAGTAGGCCTACAGCCCAATTTACGTTCTCATCAATGCTATCGAACGTCTTTTAATAGTCAGCTGTATGGCAAAGTAGGGCCTAAGCAATTTAATGATAGCCTAAGTACAGTTGTAGGACCTGATTTAGGAGTGTTCAGTAGTACGGCCACCACATTCTGAAAAGTATTTTTTCTGCTTCTGGACATTTTGTCATGTTTCAAAACGCGCATATTGCACACAATATACAAAAAGTTGATGTGCCAGTTTTCTACAGGTCGGATCCGTCGTCGTCGGTCGGATAAAAATACTGTTCTGTTCAAAATGCAAAAACGCACTGAAGCTAATAGATACTAGAGTAATATTTTACAGGGACACTCACACAAGGGCATCACTAAACAGCAGAAAGTGGCAGAGAAACAAAGTATGGACCAGCTGCCCCACATTTGTATCGAAATCGAACAGGGCCCCCAAATTTGTAAATTCGCCTCTCTATACAGTTGACTGCTGTTATCGATTGGTATTTCATTGCTGCCACATACAGTAGTGAAAGCGACCAGGTAAGCTGCGAAGAGAACAGCCTTTTTATGTTGCTGAATTTCTAATACATCAGTAGGCCTACTGATGATGGTGTGGCTATACGATGATGTAGATGATAATAACTATAATAATTATAAAAAATAACCATGCATATTTTTTAAAAAGGCCGTTAGTATCATGTGTGTTTTTTTCAATACAATTTCTCAGCAGTTTCTCTACAAAAGGCGTGATTTTCTAATTTTGCATGCGAAGAGAATGTGGTGGGAGATCGATGCATATCTAATTTTATAATCATCTCATATTTTTCGTATTTCGATTTTTTGGATAAACGCGATTTCTCTGGATCTGAATTGTAAACTTTGTATGTAAACAGCAAGTGATGGGATATATGTCCATTTAATTATCTTTCTTTAATTTTCTGTATTTTTCAAAAAAATCCTGAAAAATTATGTTTTTGAATTGATACGAATTTTCATGCACTGCCAGCTTAGAATCCGGCAGCTGTGCTGAGGACCCAGTGACGACTAGTCATCTTACTTGTAGATAATGAGTTATCACATTGTCCACAGTTAATCTGCATTCAAAATGCACAATTTTAATTAAAACGCGCCATAACGTCGAAGGCTTAACAAGATTGCAAATGTCACCGACTCTCACACAAATTAGTTGAACTATCACGTTAAGATCTTGTTCAGTAACATATTAAACGTCCCGTTTTTTTGGCAATAAATTAAAAAAAACGAAGGTTGTACTGTTGTATAGCAAACAGAATGAAAGGTAGCTCGAGTTACGCAACCACCAAGGCTGGTGGGAAAAATCGTCTATCGAGCACTTGTGGGTATCAGTACATGACACCAAGCTATGTTCTGGACGAGGAGCTCGACGAAGCCGCCAGTTATCCTGTCATTGCCAACGCTCTTCTGGAGAACTCCAGTGCTCACGGACTTCCAACGCTGTACCGCGCTCAAGGTGACGTACAATCAGCTGCGATTACTCCGTAACTATACCGTTTCTAACTTTCCTGTAGCATCAATCAATCAATCAATCAATCAGTCAATCAGTCAGTCAGTCAATCAATCAGTCAATCAGTCAATCTGGATGATTTTATTAATATGTGGTTTACAAACTGACAAGTAGTCAGTTTAGTCTTTAGTCCTGATAGGCCTATTTGTAAATAGATTTAACTGCATAGACTCTGTTTTAATAAAATAATTATTCATAATGAGTTAATTACGATAACAATATTTATTAAATAATGCACATAAAGTACGTACAAAAGTTAACATAAACATATAAATCACAAAATATTGATAACGAAACGGGGACGCTGAAAATGCGGGAGTGGAAAATGCGGCACGGTCAAAATTGCGGGGCTGGAAAATGCGGGAATGGAGATAGCGGCACGACATTGCAGGGGTTGAAAAATGCATGAGTGGAATTTGCGGGAAGGCATGTGTTTGCAAGATCTCAATGACAAGCGCTTAAATACTTGTCCGCAACGGTACGACACCATGCTCTTCAATTCCTGCAAGCTGTTAGCCATAGCATCTCGTCGTACACCGACGACATGTGTGGCGCGGCCGACAACAGCAGTTCGAGCGACAAGACGACGAAGAATCTGACATCGAAGAGCAGCAGATTGACACGGCATCAACGTCGGCGATCACGGGCACCGACGTGCGAGTGCGAGTGCGAGGTGTGTCTCGTGGCGCATTACACTGGAACATTGCGGCCACAGCCGTTTTTGTGGTCCATGTGCTGAAGAAGTGCACAACAGAGGACTCTGTTGTCCTGTTTTTCACAGTACAATATTAATATGCTGTTGCGTCTGTATTAACTTAACTGTGTTAACATGGCTACTCATGATTTCGTCTGATAGGCCTAAGTGCGATGACTATTATTCTTGATATGTGTTTGCAAGACGACGTGCGGTGACATTAGTCTTGATTTATGTCTAATTATTACTGTTAAATACAAAAAATGTTCGTAACTTTTAACAGTAACTGTGATCCAATTCTTCCATTGCGTCTGTATTAGCTGTTCTTCGTAACTTCGTCTGAGGTGTGCGGTGATTTTTATACTTAATGTAACTGTAATTATCAATTAAAGTTAAAAACAAAAAATGCTGTTAGCTTTTACATCTGAAATAACGTGTAGTGACAATTAATCCCGATATTTAATTTTGAAATTACCATACACGCATTTTTGACTTCTGCATTTTCCACCTCTTGCATTACTGTGCCGCTATTTCCACTCCTGTATTTTTCACTCCACTAACTCCCACATTTTCCAACCCTGCCTTTTCCTACTGCTTCGAGCCGATATTTCCACTCCTGCATTTTAAGTCGCTTCAACAAAACTAATTGCCATGAAAGACATTTACTATCGTTAAGGACAGTTCAGACTTCAGCCTACATGTTACATTTAAGAAAAGCTCTAAACAATAACATAAACAGTAAAACTAAAGACATACTGACTAATTGTATAAAAAAAAACTAGCAAAGTTAAGAAGTCTATCGCGTGCGGTCTTGACCTTAAAAACCACGGTAAATTACTTTAATTCCAAGCATCTGAAGTACCACCTATTTCAACTGTCATTTCCATGCACTGATTTCGCCACCGCGTATAATTACATTTCTATGGAGCCTTTGTCGATGTTTGTGCTGCCTACGACTCCATATTTTACATTACATTACAAAAGGCAGTACTGTTTCTAGCCATAGAATGACAATGGATCGTGAACCCAAATACTATACAGGAGGATTCAAGAAGTGTTTTTGGCTGTTGGTGATGATGGGAATGGCGGCGGCGTTGACGTACAATGTCGTCGAGCTGACGAAGAAATATCTCAGCTATCCGATCAGCGTGAAACTGAGCGTCGAGCATCAACAGCAGCTGACGTTCCCTTCAGTCACCGTCTGCAACATGAGTCCGATCAAGAAGTCAGCGTGGCAGGCCGCTCAAAACGAGGAAGTGAAGCGCAGAAGAAAGCGAGCTATAGGTAAAGCTTACCAGTGCTGGGTTACGAAAGTAACACGTTATTGTAACGCTATTGCAGCTCTATGGGCAGTCTGCAACATAGTAATAGAAGTGTAAAGTGAAAATATTGATTGTACATGTATATGTTATTTTAGTAGTATCGTGCCTGTTCAATACTATCTGGAATTAGATCGAATGAGATGTTATAGACAATTCTTTGTCGAACCTGGGTGAAGTAGTAGTGTTTGATAATAATGTGTATTAATCAGCATATGCATTACAAGAATTTGTCAAGTATTCAACATAGTAGGCCTACACATCCTCTGATTCATCCTTGTAATAGCCGTTTGGTCACTGTTTGGTAGTGTTTTACTGTATTTTCCCTTTCCCTTTCTCTCTCTCTCTCTGTCTGTCTTGTTAACTGTTGCTTTTGCTGTGGCTTTTTCTGCGAATTTGTATTTTGTAACGTTGATTATGAAAAGGCTTTTGATCAGGTGGACCGGATCAAAATGATGGAGATATTTCAAAAGATTGGAAATATTGGAGAGTCAGGAGGTTTATTTGGAACATATATAATGGACAGGCTGCATAATGCCAGGATTGGAGATGGCCATTCAAGTGCTTGTAGTATCGGTAGAGGTGTAAGATTTCACTATATCCTCTACTACACTGTGTCCGGGGAAAAAAGTAAACCACTAGACAATGTGCAATAGAACTGTCAAATCTGAATGCATCTTAACAAAATTATGAGCACTAAATTCTGAATATATTTGTGAAAGAACCACCAAATTTTATTAGAAAATATTATTTGATTGCGGAGTTATTAATCTTCAAATATGGGTGACAAAATATGCCGGTTTCCAATACAGCGTTACATACGGCACTACAGTCATTCGTACGGAAGTGACACTG
>Ga0209783_1000223_pt1 | contig 13288 bp, 12 predicted proteins | sample WorMetfiPIANOSA1_FD_187395 | JGI IMG/M metagenome (GOLD analysis project Ga0209783, IMG submission 187395) | Marine gutless worms symbiont microbial communities from Max Planck institute for Marine Microbiology, Germany - Olavius filocauda... | ecosystem: Host-associated > Annelida > Digestive... | reverse complement strand
CAGGCTGATAGCATCATCCTTGAACCCTTGGGTGAAACTCCGTCTGGTTTTTTGAGTACTCATTGGACACCTCGCTTTCTGATATTTCGTTCTTAGCAAAGTGTCCGTTTCTTTTAAACCACATCAAGGGCTATTGGGCAAGGAGGCAACTTTTGTCAGCCCCTCCCTCTGATCTCTCCCGCCAGGGGAGGGAGGTGTTGCTCCTCCCCCTTGACGGGGGAGGCTGGGTGGGGGTGCTGATCGATGAATGAAGAACATACGAGGGTATTTCATAAATAAGGTCTTCCGGTCCACCAGCAGGGTTAGCCTCCTATCCATCAGTTGGAATACCTAAAAGAACCCTACTTTTCCCCCGAAGTGTATTTCACAAATATCGGATTGGACACCAACCTTCCAGCGCCCCTGGTACGGGCTTCAATCCTAAAATATGTCTTCTCGCCCGCCCGAAAGTAATCATCCCGGAATTCAACCCTGGCCGGCAGATTTGTCTCGAGTGTTTTCAGCAACTTACCGGCGTGAATCAGGCGGAGGGACACCTTTTTTGATTCCGGAATTTTTAAAGCCAGGGCAACTCTTATCCGGGCGGGTTGCCGGAGTTCTATTTCCTGCCCGGAGACCGCGTTGTCCTTGCACGAATTTGAACAGATGGAAAACTCTTCCATAATCAAGCGCTGGGGAAAAGGTCCACGCACGGCGTACATTCTTCCGGAGCGCATGGCACCGAGCACGTCCTGTTTCGTTTTGTTTTTGACCAGAAAGACGGTTGGGAAATTCCCCAGTTTTTCTCCGGGCTCCGTCTCACTGTGATAATCCGCAGTAGAAATGCCCCAAACTGGTTTGGCACGCTCCCCGCGGCAATACGCTTGCAGGACGCGGTCCCATTCACGGCCCGGATCGGTTAACGTGATGCGGTCCCCGTATATAGCTGCAAAACCGGTATAGCCGGTGGCCAACCCCAGGACTTCCGGGTAGGGCGGGGTATTCAGGTGGATCGGGCCATAAGGCCGAACACCGGACCGGGTTTCCGGATAGTTCCAGAACGTCAGCCCGCCGGCCTGGTCGACATGATCGATGAAGTGCTGATAGGGTGCAATGCCCTGTTTGCCCATGTAAGGGGTATAGGGAGAACTGCGCAGCGGGGCGGTGTTGAATATCGCCAGCATGGATACGACTACAATTATGGCTGCCGCTATGCGCATCAAGCCTTTTTCAGTCAGAAGGTACAACCCCAGGAAAAGAGAGCCCAGGAAGAAGAACGCGCCCGGCAGGGTCTGCTTTAGGTAGCGGGTGGGAAAGCCATTATGGATCACCGGCAGGTCTACATAGTCTTCCGGGTTCTCCAGGCCAATGGTCAGAATCCGCTTTTCATGATCATGGGCGGTCAGATCCTTGTTGAAATAGGATCCCGCCCAGTAATAATAGGGAACCGATTCAGAGCCGGGAATTATAATGAGGTCCTTGAATCTTTCCCGGGCCTGGTTGATGGCATCGATATAGGCCTGGGCACCGCTTATATTTATGGAGTTGAGATCTTTGCGATAACGGATGACATTGCGAAAGGGCGGCACACCGTAGGCCATGGCCAGCCGGTCATGGTCGGTCACGAATAGAACGTCAAATTCTCTGGATTTGGCCAGTTGGGCCAGCTCCTCCACGCTCAGGGCACCGTCGGAGTGGGTCGTGCGGGTATCGATGAGGCCGGCTACCTGCAGGTAATCAGCAGCGCCGGCATACGGGCAGAAGCCCCAAATGATTATCAGGGCCAGATAGATTGGTTTAAAGCGCATTCACCCGGTTTCCATACTAAGCGGTTATCCCATGGGCCGAATTCGTATTTCACAGGTTCCATAACTATAGGAGAAACCCAAGAAAAGAACAACCGGCCGATTTTGATCCAGCTAGTACAATATCGGCATTATCAAAATAATCGTGAATCGCGGGCTATGAAAAAAACGGTAGTCAAAATCTAAACTCGCGGTCCAGTTTAAACCTTATTCGCAGAACGCCGGCATCGAAACTTGAAGACGTTACCCGAAATCTGCCAAGTTGGGCCGTGGAGGTTACATGCGGGCCGATGCAGGGGCACTGGTCGTAATCACCTACCCGGACAATGCGGATATTCTCGCCACTGCCCGCGGGTAGACGCGAAAGATCGAATTCCTTTTCGGCCGCTTTTAGGTCGATAAACTTTTCCGTGACCGGTTGATCGGCCTTTATAACGGCGTTTACCTGCTCCGCTATCAAGCTTTCTTCATCTGCTGTCAAGGGGCGGTTAAAATGATAGTCACATTTTGATTTTTTTCTCTCGATGTGGGCACTGAAGCACCGCCCGGAATCAAACAGCCGCACCATGGTCTGATTGAGGATGTGCTCCGCGGTATGCATGTGGGGATTGAATTGTTTTTTCATAAACTTCCTCTCAAAAAACCAAGAGCTTGTCTCACACTGAGAACACAGAGTTCACAGAGAAAACCTAAAACAGATACCTCGCGCAGAGACGCGGAGGCGCAGAGAAAATCAAATGCATGAATTGTTTCCGCTGCGCGGAAGAAAGGCTAAACAGTTTTATCGGGTTTTTTGCTTTTCTGGCGCTTTGTGCCAGCCATATTCTGGTCTTCTCTGCGCCTCCGCGTCTCTGCGCGAGGAATGGTCTTGGTTTTGATTTTCATCGTGATCTCTGGGCGAGAAACCGAATTTGGCCGTTGTTTAATTCTCCTGCCAGGGGAGGGAGACCTTCCCGACTCCCGATACCTGATACCTGCCATCAGGATTTACCGATCTTCGATGTCTGACTTCCGACCTCTGATCTCTGGACCTATTTTGGTTTCGCTATCAAAATTGCCCTTACTGGTGCCGGGTACCCTTCGATGGTGCGGGTTGGATCATCGGGATCGAGAAAATCAGATAGGGACTCAAACGTCATCCATTCGGTTTTGCGCTGCTCCTCCGCAGTGGTCGGGGTGACGTCCACGCAGCGAATATTCGTAAATCCGGCCCGTTGCAGCCAGTTTTCCAGGCAGCGGACCGTGGGTAGGAAGTATGCATTGTTCATTTTCGCATATCGCGGATACGGACACAAAACCGTGTCTGCTTCTCCCTCGATGATCAGCGTTTCCAGGACCAGTTCGCCGGCCTCTCTCAACTGGCGCCTTATCCGAACCAGCATGTCGAGGGGGGCTCGGCTATGGTAGAGAATGCCCATACAGAAGATAGTGTCAAAGTATCCTTCCATAACCGGAAATTCGTCGAACCGGATTGGCAGGCAGCAAACCTGCGGTGCGCGGATAAAATGCTGCAACACCTGATATTGATAATAAAATGTCTGGTAAGGTTCCAACCCGATGACTACGCGAGGCTTTGCGGATACCATGCGAAACAGGTAGTAGCCGCTGCTGCTGCCGATATCCAGAATCTTGCGGTCCGCAAGAGGCATAATGCGGTCCTGGACCCGCTCCCACTTGAGGTCCGAACGCCATTCGCAGTCAATAGAAGTGCCGAAAACATCGAAAGGCCCTTTGCGCCAGGTGTGCAGGCCTTTCAGGATGGTGACCAGGTCTTTACGTTCCGCAACGTTGAGATCCGCCTTTGATCCAATGCGAACCTGGTCGGCCGCCAGGTCCAGATCGGCCGGCCTGGCGGCGGGCAGATGCATTAATAGCTGCTGGTAAGTCGCCGCCTTGCCGTTGGCCGCCGATAGCGCCCGGTCACATTGCCTGGCCAGAGCTGAAAGCGGCTCTCTATAGGGCGCAAACAATTCGGTGTCAAATTGTTTCACGAGATTTACCATCAGAAACCCTGGTTGACGGCCGTTATCTGGTCGTTCAATGTCCACAGATCATACAGGTAACCCAGGCCGAACACACCGGCTGTCAACAGGTAGATGATGCCGGAAAACCATTTGCCCAGGTACATCCGGTGAACACCGAACAGTCCCAGAAAAGTCAACAGGCCCCAGGCGAGGGAATAATCGATATGCCCTATGCTGAATTTCAGGTCGGCCTCCTGATCCATGGCTGGTATCAGGAATAAATCGATCAGCCACCCGATGCCCAGCAGGCCCAGGGTAAAAAACCAGATGGTGCCGGAGATTGGCTTCCCATAGTAGAAGCGGTGAGATCCGGTAAATCCGAATATCCACAGAATGTAGCCTACGGTTTTTAGGTGGGTGTCATTTGATGGGTTCATGATTGGTAACCTTGATAGCTTTAAAAGGAATCTGTGATCAGGGCCGAACCCTGCTGCCAGGTTACTGCATATTTAGTGGTCCCGTCGGGCAATCAACTCGATTACGCCTATGGCAATGACGCTGATGGCGATAACCCACAGTATGATTTTACCGCGCACAGGGATATCAAATGGAACGAGTAGAAGCCATAAAAATAATACCCCGGCTCCGCAGAAATTGATGGTAATGGCCCCCTCCAGGCCAAGGCCTCGGATACTGTGGCGGGACCCATGGCATTCAATCAGCAGGGCCAGTCCAATGCCGAAAAGGACGGCTCCCAGAATGCTGGCATAAAAATGGGTGTCTGTAGGGGGAAGCCCCATAAACTCAACAACGCCGGCTGGAAATAGCAGCAGTAAAACCCCGAGCGCCAAGTTCACCCAAGCATCTATCATTAGCAGTGTTTTACTGTTTGCGGTCACGATTGGTAACCTGTGCTAGTTAATGTATTTTTCAAGAATTTTCTGATAAGTGCCGTCTGATTTGATAGTCTTCAGTCCGGTTTTAAAGCGCGCCACTATTGTTCGGGGGGTTTTCAAACTGAAAGCGGCATAGAGCTGGGTCCCATCCTTAAAACAATAGACCTTCCGGATAGCCCGTTCCGGCTTCAGTCCGGTTTTTCGAACCGCATAATACATGACCAGTTCCGGATAACCGAGTAGGTCACCGCGGCCGGTCCTCAGCATCAAGTACGCCCGGTCAACTGAAGTGATACCAAAAAAATGCTCCCCTTCAACAAAGCCGCGTTTGAGCAGGAGCTGGGCGATCCAGCCTCTGAGCTGAGTAATGATGTAGAATTCGCGGGCTGCCGCCAGGCTGTCGATTTTAATATCCGTTCTGGATTTCAGGGCAAAAAGGCAGCTTTGCACCGGGGCCACCGTCCCGGCCCAGTGAAAGAGTTTTTCTCTGCCGGGGCTTCTGGCAATGGAATAGATAAGCGTATTGGGTTCTGTCTGTGCGATTTCGTATGTCCGGGCCCATGGAAAGACTTTGATTTCAGTCGGGAGGTCAACTGCTCTGCAGGCTGCCAGCACCACCTCGGTACTCATCCCGGTAATTTGACCGTTCTCCATATAATTGTAAGGGGGGAATTCCTCGGTCACGATCTGAAGCGATTGTGCCCCGGCGGACGTGCCGACCAGCAGACACAGGCCGGCGATAATGATACCAGCCAGGCAGAGATGGGTTTGTTTGAAAAGCCGCATAAGCATAACTTAAATAGTCAAAGATTACAGACAGGTTAAACCGCGTCTTCTTTAAAAGTCAAGGCGGTTGGAATAATTGCCTCAGGTATAGCAGGATACGGACAATGCAAGGTGGCAGGCGCAAAGCGTTGGGCAAGGAGGGCGTCATGAGATGACGTTACGGGCCGCTTTGCGCCTGCCAGGTAGAAGGCCGAAGACTGAAGCCTACCATGCAGTTTCCTTCAGCCAAAATACCTTCAGTCTATCCACCTGCATTCAGCAGTGCAGGCAACTAATACACGCCAATGATTTTCAGAAAATCCGTTTTCTCCTCTACAGCCTCAAGTATCGGCTTGAAGGCTTTTTCGCGGGCATCCGCTTCCAGGTCCGCGTAAAACATGTACTGCCAGGGCTTGCCGTGAATCGGGCGTGACTCCAGCTTTACCAGGTTTACACTATTGTCGGAGAAAACCTGCAGCACTTCCAGGAGCGCCCCCGGCTGGTGGCTGGTGGAAAAAATGATGGATGATTTGTTTTTCGCTTCGTCGGTCAGTGGCTGGCGGCTGATAATTGCGAAACGGGAATAGTTCTGCGGATTCGACTCGATGCCTTCCTCGAGGATTTCCATCCCGTGGAGCGCGGCCGCTTCCCGGCTGCCGATGGCGGCGACACTGGGGTCGTCACCATCGCTTATATATTTCACGGCGCTGGCCGTGGCGTTGACCGGCACCCTCTCCCAGGCCTCGTTGCCGTCCAGAAAGTCGCGGCACTGGGCTACGACCGGGGCAGGCACGAGGACTTTGCGGATATCGCTCAGGGCGGTACCCGGATGACCGATAAGGTGGTACTTGACCCGCAGCCGGATCTCACCCACGATGTGCAGGTCGTAGTCCAGGAGCAGATCGTAATTTTCATGAATACTGCCGGTCAGTGAGTTTTCAAGGGGGATGACCCCGAATTCCACCCCACCGTCCCGGACCGCGTCGAAAACAGTCCGCCAGGACGGCATGGGCACGGCCTGGATCTGTTCACCGAAATATTGCAATCCGGCTTTGTGCCCGAAGGCTCCTTTTTCGCCGAGGAATGCTAATTTCTGCTGGTCGACGCCGCTTTCGGCGGCCGATTTGCGGATGGCGGCGGATTTTTCCAGGTAATTGAAATCGAGCTGCTTGCCGACAACCGGGGCAATCACGTGAAGGTCCCGGGCCAGCTGTCCGAACTGTTCAGGGTAGAGGCTCTGGGGTCCGTCGGAGAGTGCATTGTCAGGATCGTTATGGACTTCGACCATCAGGGCATCCGCACCGGCGGCCAGGGCTGCCCGGGCCATGGGAGCCACCTTTTCGCGGATACCGGTGGCATGGCTGGGATCGATGAGCACCGGCAGGTGGGTAAGTTTTTTCAAAATGGGAATCGCCGACAGGTCCAGGGTGTTGCGGGTGTATGGCTCGAAGGTGCGAATACCGCGTTCGCACAGAATGACGTCTTCATTCCCTTCTGAAAGAATGTACTCCGCCGACATGAGCCACTCCTTGATAGTGGCGGAGAGGCCCCGTTTGAGGATGACCGGTTTGCCCATGCGCCCCACGCATTTCAGCAGTTCGAAATTTTGCATGTTGCGGGCCCCGATCTGGAGGACATCGACGTATTTCATCATCAAGTCGGCATAGGCCGGTGAGGTGATCTCGGTTGCAACCCGGAGGCCGGTTTTCTCCCGGACGTCGGCCAGAATTTTCAAGCCTTCCTCTTCCAGGCCCTGGAAAGAGTAGGGTGATGTGCGCGGCTTATAGGCGCCGCCGCGGAAGAGGACGGCGCCGTACTTTTTGACTTCCCGGGCAATGGTCAGGCACTGCTCGCGACTTTCCACGGCACAGGGGCCGGCTACTATGGCTATCCGGTCGGAGCCGACGGCCACGTCGCCTACCTGGACAACGGTGTCTTCGGGGTGCAGTTCGCGACTCACCAGCTTAAATGACGTTGAAATCGGGATGATGGATTCAACGCCGGGCAGGGCCTTGAGGGCCTCGCTGTCGGTGTTGCCACCCACCGCCCCGATGATATTCTGTCCATTCTCGGCCAGATCCCGGACGATGCAGCCATCTTTATAGAGGACGCTGCGAATACTATTTCTTTGGTCCGAGGTAATGTTTTCTGCCAATGTGATAAGCATGGTCTTGTCTCCTTAAAGTAAAAAAGCCCCGAGAATACTCTCGGGGCTTGCTATTTGCTCCCCGAGCAGACCGTGTATGGTCCACCCGGGGTTCTGAACTTAAGCGTCAGACAACCGGATGGACGCTTCTAAAAAAGAAAAAGAAGCATCCAAAATTAAAAATACCGGTATATGCGTTGCTGTTCATCACGTTTGGGTTCCTGCTTTGAAATTGTCGTAGGAGCGTATATACGAAGTTCAGGGTATGTCAAGCGCTAATTTGACATTCGCGCAAATATATTCTGCAGGTATTCCAGGGCTCGTTCGAAGATGGTGTCATCCAGGTTCATAAATGAAAGCCGGAAACAGTTGCGGTACTGCGGCGAAAAAGAAAATTCGCGGCCGGTACTCCACGGCTGGTTCTCCGGAAAGCCGGCCTGGTTGGCGCAAACCCACAGGCTGCAACCGTGCTGGGGCAGTTGTACGGACAGACCGGGAGTGGTGTTCACCAGTTCCAAAACCTGTTCGCGCCGCCGGCGGATCTTTTGATCGGTCTTTGCAATGTAATCTGCGAAAGCCCCCGTCTGAATGAACTCACGCACAAATTTCTGAATCAGGCCGGCCGAGGCTATATCGGAGGTGTATTTGGTGTAGAGAAATTTTTCGTATAAGTCCGCCGGGACGATCATAAACCCCAGGCGGATGCCGGACACCGTCGTCTGCGAAAGCGATTTGATGTAGATGGTCTTTTCAGGAAAAAGATCCACAAACCGGGGCGCCGGTGATTCATGGTACTCGGAAAGATAATCGTCTTCGATAATGTAAAAAGGATGCTGTCGGGCACGCCGGACGATCTGTTCCTTCTTTTCCAGGCTGTAGGAGATACCGGTCGGATTGTGAACGGTCGGCATGGTGTAAAAAAGCCGGATTTGGGAAGGGAGCAGGGCATCCAGGGCAGCGATGTCCGGGCCATCATCTTCCAGGGGCACGAAATATTTGGCCTTGAACAGGGAAATGGCTCCCGGGTAAGTGGGGTCTTCGAACAAGATATTCTCGGAAATGCCAGTTGAAAATACCTTGGCTGTCAAGTCCAGGCCCTGCTGGGCTCCGCTGATGATCAGCATGCGGCGGGTGGGCACGCGATAGCATTCACCGAGCGTTGCGATGAGTTCAGGATCACCTTCAACGGGAGGTGTTGAAAATACGCCGGCTTTCTGTTGATCAAACAGGTCCGAAAAAATCTTTTGGGCGTCCAGGTATGGAAAAAAGGACTCGGACAGATAGGCCGTTTTAAAGTCGAATATGTCACCGGTCCGATTTATTCGTTCCGGAAAGCGGACATAAGACCCGCTGCCCACGATATTTTCGATCCAGCCCCTGCTTTTCAAGCGCTCAAACGCTCTTTGTACCGTCAGTTTGCTGCAGCCAAATTCGGCTGCAACATCCCGGATTGATGTGATTTTATCTCCAGGCTTAAATACTCCCCTGTTGATGTCGGTTTCGAGTTTGTCCGCTATCTGTTTATACAGCGCCATAATGAGCCATTAAAGACTTGACAAGAGCGATACATCTTGCAAAGTGTACCACTATTAAGTGGAGAGTGTCCTATTTCAAACCCTGATGTGTTATAACACAACACGGCCCAAAGGGCAAAAAAGAGAAAGGGAGCGCAAAATGGAACGTGAAAAATTGAATAAAGGTTTTGCCGAGATGTTTAAAAACGGTGTGATCATGGATGTGACCACACCGGAGCAGGCCAAAATCGCCGAGGATGCCGGGGCCTGTTCCGTCATGGCCCTGGAGCGGGTGCCTTCCGATATTCGCAAGGACAACCAGGTGGCCCGGATGAGTGACCCGGCCATGATCGAAAGTATCATGCAAACCGTTTCCATCCCGGTAATGGCCAAAACCCGGATCGGACATTTCATGGAAGCCCGCCTTCTTGAAGCTATGGGTATTGATTTTATTGATGAGAGTGAAGTCCTTACCCCGGCTGACGAGCATGCGCATGTGGATAAAAACACGTTTAAAGTGCCCTTTGTCTGCGGAGCTCGTGATCTGGGTGAAGGCCTGCGCCGGGTTTATGAAGGGGCTGCCATGATTCGAACCAAGGGCGAAGCCGGTACCGGCAACGTGGTCGAGGCTGTGCGCCATATGAAAACCATCAATCGGGAGATCAAAGCCTTAAAGGGTATGGACGACGACCAGCTGGCCGCCAAAGCCGCCGAATATCGGGTACCCCTGGACCTGGTCAAGGAAACCCGCGACCTGGGCCGATTTTCCGTGGTGAACTTTGCCGCCGGCGGCCTGGCCACACCGGCCGATGCTGCCTTGATGATGGCTTTGGGTTCCGACGGTGTGTTCGTCGGTTCCGGGATTTTCAAGTCTGAGAATCCGCCGGTCATGGCCGAGGCTATGGTCAAAGCGGTGATCCACTGGGACGATCCTGGTAAACTGGTCGAGATCTCCAAGGGCCTTGGGGCTGCAATGACTGGGCTGGAGATTGCGTCGCTGGAAGTGGCGATGGCGGAGAGGGGAATCTAAAATAGAGGGCTCAAGTGAAGGGCAAAAACCCTGAGGTCGGAAATCGGACGTCGGAGGTCGGAAAACCATGGATTCCTGTCTTCGCTCTTCAAGCTACGCCGGGCAGGCAGATGTCCTGAGTCCGGCGTCGGAAAAACGCCCTTCCCTTGACGGCTTCCCCCGTCAATGGGGAGGAGATGAACTTCTCTCTACCGGAGGAGTGGAATAGACTACCAGAACGATATTGCGTTGAGCTCGTGGAGGTTGTACGGGAAATCATATATGAAAGTAGGACTGCTAGGCTTACAAGGTGCTTTTTTGGATCATATCCAGCACCTGGAATATCTGGGGGCCGATTATCATCTCGTGAAAAGCACTGCAGATCTTGATGTCATCGACCGTTTGATCATCCCCGGTGGGGAAAGTACGGTCATGGAAAAGTTTCTCGACATATTTGCCATGACCGATCCCCTGAAAAACAAAATCAACGGGGGGATGCCGGTATGGGGGATCTGTGCCGGCAGCATCCTCCTGGCCGAGACCGTGGATGGGCGGCCCGGAATTCTGGGCGTTCTCCCGGCAGTCGTGACCCGCAATGCCTATGGCCGGCAGCTCGAAAGTTCCGAAAAAGATATCGTGGTCCCTGAACTGCAAAGACCGCTATTCCACGCCATGTTTATCCGCTCACCTCGAATTGAAAAGGTAGGCCCGGATGTCGACGTCCTGTCGTGCGTGGACAATGATCCGGTTTTTGTTCGTTCGGGACACGTGATAGCCACCACTTTCCATCCCGAACTTACCGATGACTCGGTGTTCCACGAGTATTTCCTCAAAGCAGTTTGACGGTTGCCTTCACGTATAGCTTTGTTGTCATTCTTTTGGAATTCTATTTCTGACAGTAAATAAGCGAGGGAGGCGACGGCCCCCCTCGCGTTTCATGGGGGTAAGAAGGGTATGGTGTGTAAAAGCCGGAATCGTTCACCAGGAATCGGGCTGCGGCTTTTACCTTTCAAATCGCGGGAGCGGCTTTATCGGGCCAGCCGATCCCGGGATTGAAATTCGGTTAGGGGCTATTTCTAAATTGTCTTTTGGCCCAATCTCGGCGTTGGGCGTTCGGTTTCAATCCTCGAAATACTTCAGTATTCCTCCGGTTGAAACCTCACGGCCGCCTTGACCTTGAACCAAAATCCTAATATAGAAACAGCCCCTAGTGAATGGTGATTTTTTTCGGTTCTTCCACTTCTGCTTTGGGGATGTGCACCTTCAGCACGCCATCTTTAAAATCGGCCGTGATCTCCTCGGCGCTGACGCCTTCGGGTAGAGTGAAGAGCCGCTTGAATTTTCCATAAGTCCTTTCACGCCGGTAATAGTTTTTCTCGTTGGTTTCATTTTCCACGGTGCGTTCGCCACTCAGGGTCAAGACGCCGTCCTTGACATCGATGGAGATGTCCTTCTTGTCGATTCCGGGGAGTTCCGCCTTCAGGGCCACGCCGTTTTCCTCTTCGTAAATATCCACGGCCGGGCGCCATACGCAATCGGCGCTCTCATCAAGGGCCCGCGACGGGGCGAATCTGCTCCCGAAAATGCGGTTGAATCTGTTGTGCCGGTTCCAGACATCGTTCCAGGGGCTAAATCTTACAAGTTCCATCTTTCTACCTCCGTAATAATTGTTTTTGAGTTTGTTGCTTGTTGTTTGACACAAGGTAATGACAATTGTTTTCATGTCAATATTGAAAAACTACATTTTTCATATATTACTAATTTGATTGTTGTGTAAATTAGTAATACAATATTGTTGCGTATTTACAGGATCATAACCAAATTTCCGCCCCCGGGAGGCAATCCGCACCTGTTCTGATCTAATTGCGAATTGCAGACCGGATTTCATCAAAACCATGTTCAAGGCGCTTTCAAATCAGGGGGGCAAATCAGCCGAAAAGGTGTCTACCTGTTCCATTTTACTTGATTAACAGAGTGCCGCCGTCCATAATGGCAAGCACTTTACTAGGTTAACCCTCACCGCTTGTTTACCGGGCGACTGGACCCAAGCATCTGGAGGCTTTGCATGCAAGCCATGGTCCTCAAAATGCTGGCTCCCCTCCAGGAGAACCAGTTTCCGCTTGAACTGATGGATTTGCCGGTACCCTAACCCGGCGATGCCGAGCTGCTGCTCAAAATTGCGGCCTGCGGTGTCTGCCACACTGAGCTGGACGAGATCGAAGGCCGAACCCTACCACCCAATCTGCCCCTGATACCCGGGCACCAGGTGGTGGGTACCATCGCAAAAGTCGGGCGGCAGGTCGGCCAATTCCGTATGGGAGACAGAGTCGGCGTTGCCTGGATCTATGCCTCCTGCGGGGAGTGCAACTACTGTCATTCAGGTCTTGAGAATCTCTGCCGCCATTTCAGAGCCACCGGCCGGGATGCCAACGGCGCTACGCACAATACATGGTGGTGCCTGCGCAGTCCGCTTACCGGATTCCGGATTGTTTTACCGACTCCCAGGCAGCCCCTTTGCTGTGCGCCGGTGCAATCGGCTATCGTTCCCTGAAGTTGTCGAACCCCAGGAACGGGATGAGCCTGGGCCTTACCGGATTTGGGGCTTCCGGCCACCTGGTTTTGAAAATGGTGCGGTACCGGTATCCCGATGCCAGGATTCATGTATTTGCGCGCAACCCCCATGAAAGGGATTTCGCCCGGCAGCTGGGCGCGGTTTGGGCCGGCGATACGGCTGCCGCAAGCCCCGAGAAACTGGATGCCGTCATCGACACGACGCCGGTCTGGCGGCCGGTGGTGGAAGCCCTTAAGAACCTGGCACCAGGTGGACGTTTGGTGATTAATGCCATCCGGAAAGAAGATGGTGATAAAGACCACCTCCTGCGGCTGGATTACCCCGAGCACCTCTGGATGGAAAAGGAGATCAAAAGTGTCGCCAATATCTGCCGCCGGGATGTCAGCGAATTTCTGGAATTGGCCGCAGAAATGCACATGCAGCCCGAGATCGAGGAATTCCCGCTGGCAGAGGCCAACCGGGCGCTATGCGAGTTGAAGGCGGGTAAGATCAGGGGGGCGAAGGTACTGGTTGATGTGGTTTAAAAGAAACGGACACTTTGCTAAGAACGAAATATCAGAAAGCGAGGTGTCCAATGAGTACTCAAAAAACCAGACGGAGTTTCACCCAAGAGTTCAAGGATGATGCTATCAGCCTGG
>Ga0209783_1000222_pt1 | contig 13315 bp, 11 predicted proteins | sample WorMetfiPIANOSA1_FD_187395 | JGI IMG/M metagenome (GOLD analysis project Ga0209783, IMG submission 187395) | Marine gutless worms symbiont microbial communities from Max Planck institute for Marine Microbiology, Germany - Olavius filocauda... | ecosystem: Host-associated > Annelida > Digestive... | reverse complement strand
GGGTGGCACTGATCTGGGGGCAGGCGCCCTCGCAGCCGCTGACCGGCGGCGCGCCGGAACCCTGGCTCGCGGCGCATATCGCCATTTCAGTGCTGACCTACGCCCTGTTGACGATTTCGGCGACCGCGGCGGTGGCGGTCCTGCTGCGCGAACGCGCGCTCAAACGCCGCGTGACGGGTAGTTTCAGCCGCCACCTGCCGTCTGTGGCGGACGGCGAGCATCTGGAGCTGCGCCTGCTTGCCGCGGCGGAACTGGCGCTGCTGCTGGGCATGGTCACCGGCATGGCCAATCAATACCTGGCGACCGGCGCCCTGCTGCAACTGGACCACAAGACGCTTCTGGTGCTTGCCGCCTTTGTCGTGATCGGGCTTCTGTTGATCGGACGCCAGGCGACCGGCATGCGCGGGCGCCGCGCGGCGCGTTTTGTGCTGGTCGGCTATCTGCTGGTGACTTTGGGCTATCCGGGCGTCAAGTTCGTCACAGACGTGCTGATGTCCTGAGCCGCCCGCACCCGCGCCGGTCGCCGCGAATCCGGTGGACAAACCGGGCGCCCGCGGCTAGTAGTGCCTTGCCTAAGACTTGAGCACATGAGGAGCCTGCACAATTGATGGGCATTTCAATCGGGTCCGTCCACCTCCCGGTGCCGGTGGTGCTGGCGCCCATGTCCGGGGTGACCGATCTGCCGTTTCGCCGGATCGCCCGTCAAATGGGCGCCGGCATGGTCGTTTCGGAGATGATCGCCAGCGGCGAGGCGATCAGACGGACCCGCGAGACTCTTAAGAAGGCCGCCCGCGGCGGCGAGGACGGGCCGATGGCGGTCCAGCTCGCCGGCCACGGGCCGGCGGTGATGGCCGAGGCTGTCAGGCTGTGTGCCGGTCTCGGCGCCGATATCATCGACATCAATTTCGGCTGCCCGGCCAAGAAGGTCACCCGCAAGCAGTGCGGGGCCGCTATCATGCGCGACATCCGGCTGGCCGCCCGGATCATGGAGGCGGTCGTGGTCGCCGTCGACCTGCCGGTGACCATGAAGATGCGGACCGGTTGGGACGAGTCCGACCGGAACGCGCCGGAGATGGCCCGAGTCGCCGAGGCCTGCGGCATCCGCATGCTGACCGTCCATGGCCGGACCAGGGACCAGTTCTACACCGGCACGGCGGACTGGCGGTTCATCCGACGGGTCAAGCAGGCGGTGTCGATCCCGGCGCTGGCGAACGGTGGCATCGTCTCGGTTTCCGACGTCTCGGCCTGCCTGGAAGCCTCCGGCGCGTACGGCGTCATGATCGGCCGCGGCGCCTGCGGCCGGCCCTGGTTTCTCGGCCAGGCGGCAGACTGGTTCACCAGCGGCGGCGCGACCACCGAAGAGCCGCCCCTGGCGGACAGGCTGGCCGTGGTGTGCGACCATTTCGGGGCGCTGATCGAGCATCATGGCCCGGTGCGCGGGGTCAGGCTGGCCCGCAAGCATCTGGCCTGGTATGCGGCAGGACTGCCGGGCGCGACGGTTTTCGGGAGACCGTGAACCGGCTCGAGGACCCCGACCAGGTGCAGCGCGCGATTCTGGGCTTCTTCGAGCCTGCGATCGAGCGGGCGGCGGAATGAGCGCGGCGGAACTGGACCTGAAGCCGCAGCCGGGTGCTGCCGCAGGCACGGCAGCGGATGCCGGCGGCCTGTTGAACGCGTTGCCGCACCCGGTGATCGTTGTCGACGCGCACGACGACATCGCATTCCTGAATGCGGCCGGCGAGCAGTTCCTGGCCGGCAGCCTGGCCAGCCTGGCCGGCGCCAACCTGCAGGACCTGATTCCCCACGACAACCCGCTGTTGTCGCTGGTCGGAAAGGTCCGCAAGACCGGCAACAGCATCACCGAACACGGGATCCGCTTGAAGACGCCCCGCATCGGCAGCCATCGGGTCAGCGTCGATGCCGCGCCCGTGGGCGAACCGGCCGGCAGTGTCGTGCTGATGCTGCAGGTGCAGACCATCGCCGGCAAGATCGACCGGTCGATCACGCACCGGGGGGCGGCGCGCTCGGTCACGGCGCTGGCGGCGATGCTGGGGCACGAGGTCAAGAACCCGTTGTCCGGCATACGCGGCGCGGCCCAGCTTCTGGACGGGCTGGTGGCGCCGGAAGACCGCGAGCTGACCCGCCTGATCGTCGAGGAGGCGGACCGCATCGTCGCCTTGTTGGAGCGGATGGACGTGTTCACCGACCGCCCCTGGCTGGAGCGGCAGCCGGTCAACATTCACGAGATCCTCGATCACGTGATCCTGCTGCAGAAGAGTGCGCGGACCAAGCCGGTGCGGTTCGAAATCCGATACGATCCTTCGCTGCCACCTGTCTATGGCGACCGGGATCAGCTTATCCAGGTCTTCCTGAATATTGTGAAAAATGCAGTAGAAGCTGTTGATTCAGAAGGCGGAGAGATCATTGTTCAGACGGCTTATCAACATGGCGTGAGGTTTGCGGTGCCCGGCTCTGAAAGCCAGATGCACCTGCCGCTGTCGGTCCGGATCCAGGACAACGGGCCCGGCATTCCCGACGATTTGCGACGGCACATGTTCGACCCTTTCATTTCAACCAAGCCCGGCGGAACCGGTTTGGGCCTGGCACTGGTCGCGAAGTTCGTGGACGACCATGGCGGGGTCATCGATGTGGAATCGCAGCCGCGACGCACGGTGTTTTCGGTGATGTTGCCGGTCATCCTCAACTCCGAGGAGAGGACGGATGAGCGCTGAAACCATCCTGGTCGCCGACGACGACCGGGCGATTCGAACCGTTCTGGGACAGGCGCTTGGACGGCTGGGCTACGACGTCCGGACCACCGGCAATGCCTCGACGCTATGGCGCTGGGTCGAGGATGGCGGCGGCGACCTGGTGATCACCGATGTGGTCATGCCGGACGAAAACGGCCTCGACCTGGTGCCGCGGATCCGCAAGCTGCGGCCGGACCTGCGGGTCATCGTGATGAGTGCGCAAAACACGCTGCTGACGGCGGTGAAGGCCACCGAGCGCGGCGCCTTCGAATATCTCCCTAAGCCGTTCGACCTGAAGGAACTTGTCCATGTGGTCAAGCGGGCGCTGACCGAACCGCGGCGGCAGGCGGCCGCGGCCGGGTCTGATAGGGACAACGAAGACGAAAAGCTGCCCTTGATCGGCCGGTCGCCGGCAATGCAGGAGCTGTACCGGGTGATCGCGCGGCTGACCGGTACCGAACTGACCGTTCTGATCACCGGCGAATCGGGGACGGGCAAGGAATTGGTGGCCCGGGCGCTTCACGACTTCAGCAAGCGCAGAGCCGGCCCCTTCGTCGCGATCAATATGGCGGCCATCCCGCGCGAACTGATCGAAAGCGAGCTGTTCGGCCACGAGAAGGGCGCCTTTACCGGCGCCACCAACCGCTATGCCGGCCGTTTCGAGCAGGCGCAGGGCGGAACACTGTTCCTGGACGAGATCGGCGACATGCCGCTGGAGGCGCAGACCCGCCTGCTGCGGGTCCTGCAGGAGGGCGAATACTCGACCGTGGGCGGGCGCAGGGCGATCCGCACCGACGTGCGGATCATTGCCGCGACCCATCGCGAGCTGCGCAATCTGGTCAGTCAGGGCCTGTTCCGGGAGGATCTGTACTATCGCCTGAACGTGGTGCCGATCCGCCTGCCGCCGCTGCGCGAACGGCGCGAGGACATTGCGGACCTCGTGCGTCACTTCATGGCCCAGGCCGGTTCCGAGGGGCTTTCCGCCAAGACCCTGGAAAAGGGCGCGATGGAGCGGCTGGAGGCCTACCGCTGGCCTGGCAACGTGCGCGAACTTGAAAACCTGGTGCGCCGTCTGGCGGCGCTTTACTCACAGGACCTGATCGGCACGGAGGTCATCGAGGCGGAACTTGCCGAGACCGCGCCCGGTTCGCCGGCCGGGTCGATGCCGGCGGGCGAGGACGAAAGCCTTGGCGAGGCGATCGAACGGCATCTGAAACGCTATTTCGACGCCCACAAGGATTCGCTGCCGGCCTCCGGCCTGTATGATCAGGTTCTGCGCGAGATGGAGCGTCCGCTGGTGGCCCTGTCGCTGGCCGCGACGCGGGGCAACCAGATCCGGGCGGCGCAGCTGCTGGGGCTGAACCGGAACACGCTGCGCAAGAAGATCCGGGAACTGGATATCCAGGTGGTGCGCGGCGTAAGATAGGCCGGATCACCGCGGACATGGAATGACTGCTACGACACCAAACGATCAGGCGTCGCCAAAATCGGCCACGCGCGGCGGCAGCAAGCGATTGCCGTGGTTGCGTGTCCCGAGCCGCGCCAGGGCACGGCTGACCCGCACCTTCGCGCTGATTCTGGCGCTGGCGGCGGTCGCCTCGGCCCTGGCCACCTACGGCGTGCTGACCGGTTCGCCCTATTTCGGCACCAGCCCGGAAATCCTGGTGCTGCTGATCAATGTGGATCTGGTGCTGTTCCTGTTGCTGGGCGTTTTCGTGGCGCGCCGGGTGGTGGCGGTCTGGTCGGCGCGGCGCCGGGGTCTGGCAGGCTCCGGGCTGCATGTCCGGTTGGTGATGCTGTTCGGGCTGCTGTCCGCCACCCCTGCGATCATCGTGGCCCTGTTCTCGGTGCTGTTCTTCGATCTGGGCATCGAATCCTGGTTCAGCAGCCGCGTCCGCACCGCGCTGGATTCCAGTACCGCCGTGGCCCGTGCCTACCTGGCGGAGCACCAGAAGAACATCCGCGGCGATGCCCTGGCGATCGCCCGCGAAATGTCGAACAACGCGTCGCGGGCGGCCCTGAACCCGGAAATACTGGACGAGATCCTCAAATTTCAGGCGCAACAGCGCGGCATCAACGAGGCAATCGTCTTCCGCCCGAACGGCGACATCCTGGCCAAGGCGGGACTGACCTTCACCCTGCAGTTCGAACCGCTGGAACAGCGCAAGCTGGATGCGGCCGCGCGCGGCGAAGTGGTGCTGATGATCAGCGAAACCGACCGCAAGGTGCGGGCGCTGATCAAACTGAACAACTTCATTGAGACCTTCCTGTATGTGGGCCGGCTGGTCGACTCCCGGGTTCTCAACCACATCAGCCAGGCCGACGCGGCGGTGCAGACCTTCCTGCAGATCGAAACCGTGCGCGACGACCTGCAGATCTCGTTCGCGCTGATCTTCGCTTTGGTCGCGCTGCTTCTGTTGCTGGCGGCGGTGTGGGTCGGATTGAATGTGGCGACCCAGATGTCGCGCCCGATCAGTATGCTGATCACGGCCACCGAACAGGTGAGGGCAGGCGACCTGTCGGCGCGGGTTCCCGACGAGGCGCCGGACGAGTTCGGCCTGTTGAGCCGGGCCTTTAACCGCATGACCAGTCAGCTTGACGGCCAGCGCCGCGAGTTGCTGGAAGCCAGTTCCCAGATCGACGAGCGCCGCCGGTTCACGGAGGCGGTGCTGACCGGGGTTTCGGCCGGCGTCATCGGCCTTGACGCGGACGGGCAGATCAATTTGCCCAACAGATCCGCCTCCCGTCTGTTGGGTGTGGATCTGGAGGAGCTGCTGGGCCATTCGCTGTCCGATGTGGTGCCGGAGATGCAGCCGCTGCTGAACCAGGCGCGGATTGCCCGGTTGGAAAAACCGATCGAGAGCCAGATCCAGCTGCGCCGGGACACCGATCAGGTCACGCTGCTGGTCCGGGTGGCGACCGAAATCGCCGACGGCAAGGTCGGCGGCTTTGTCGTCACGTTCGACGACATCACCCAACTCCTGACCGCCCAGCGCAAGGCCGCCTGGGCCGACGTGGCCCGCCGCATCGCGCACGAGATCAAGAACCCGCTGACCCCGATCCAACTCTCGGCCGAACGTCTAAAACGCAAGTATCTCAAAGAGGTACAGAGCGATCCTTCGGTCTTCGAAACCTGCACCGATACGATCATCCGCCAGGTCGGCGACATCGGCCGCATGGTCGATGAGTTTTCCAGCTTCGCCAGGATGCCCGAGCCCGTGGTCAGGCCGGAGAACCTCACCGACCTGTGCCGTCAGGCGGTCTTCCTGCAGCGCAACGCCAATTCAACGATCGACTACGAGCTGGACCTGCCCGAAGGGGCGGTCCGCGTCGCATGCGACGGCCGCCAGATCAGCCAGGCGGTGACGAACCTGCTGCAGAACGCCGCCGACGCCATCGACGGGCGGACCGGCCCCGACTTGCCGAAGGGCTGCATCACGCTGCGTCTGATGTGCGAGAAGGACGATGCAGTGATCGCGGTCGCGGACAACGGAAAGGGGCTGCCCGATGAAGGGCGGGAGCGCCTGACCGAACCTTATGTGACGACGCGGACGAAAGGCACTGGCCTTGGCCTTGCGATCGTGAGAAAGATCATGGAAGACCACGGTGGCAGACTGGTTCTGGAAGACGGTCCTTCGGGCGGGGCCGTGGTGACGTTGCGCTTTCCGGCGGTGACGGTGGACGAAGGCGCATCGACCGAGGACACGGCACGGGGCGCAGCTGGCAATGTCGCATGACATCCTGATCGTCGATGATGAGGACGACATTCGCTTCCAGATCGGCGGGATTCTGGAAGACGAGGGCTATGAGACCCGTGAGGCGGCCAACAGCGCCGACGCCCTGTCGGTGGTGGCCGATCGACAGCCATCACTGGTGATCCTGGATGTCTGGCTTGCGGAGAGCGAGTTGGACGGGCTGCAGCTCCTGGAGACGTTCCGGCGCAACCAGCCAGACATGGCGATCATCATGATCAGCGGCCACGCCACCTTCGATATGGCGGTCAGCGCCACGAAAATGGGCGCTTACGACTTCCTTGCAAAGCCGTTCAAGACGGACGCCCTGCTGCACACCGTCCATCGCGCCATCGATACCTCGCGGCTGCTGCGCGAGAACCGGGAACTGCGCGAGCGGACGGGCGGCGGCTACGAGCTGGTCGGCGAGTCGCCGATCATCCAGGAGGTGCGCCGGGCGATCGAAAGGGTCGCGGCAATCGACAGCCGTATCCTGATCACCGGCCCGGCGGGCGTCGGCAAGGGGGTCGTCGCGCGGTTGATCCACGATCGATCGAACCGCAGCGAGGGGCCCTTCTTGCGGCTGAGCTGCGCCGGGTTCGAGACGGCGGCGCTTGAGGCAGAACTGTTCGGCGCCGAACCTAACGGCGACGCGCCCCGGGTGGTCGGCGCCCTGGAGGAGGCGCATGGCGGGACGTTGCTGCTGGACGAGGTGGCGGAAATGCCTTCCGAAACCCAGGGCAAGCTGGCGGGCGTTCTCCACAACACCCGATTTCAGCGGGTGGGCGGAAGCCATTGGGTTGAAGTGGACGTTCGGGTGATCGCATCGACCAATCGCGACCTGACTGCGGCAATGGCCACTGGGACGTTTCGCGAGGACCTGTTCTATCGCCTCAATGTGGTGCCGATCCGGATCGACGCCTTGAGCGGACGCCGGGAAGACATCCCGCCGCTGGCCCGCTACCTGATGAGCCGCTCGGCGGCCGCCAAGGGGTGGACGCCGCGGCCCATGAGCGAAGGGGCGGTTGCGGCTCTGCAGGCCCATGAATGGCCTGGCAACGGCTGGGAGCTGGCCAATGTTGTCGAACGGGTGCTGCTGGCGAGCCGGGACAGCCCGGTCGAGAGGATCGATGCGGAGATGGTGATCGAGGCGCTGGGCCAGGGCGGCAGCGAGACGGCGCGTTGGGACCAGGCCCAGGAGGTGATGAACCTGCCGCTGCGCGAAGCCCGGGAAGCGTTCGAACGGGAGTATTTGTTCTTTCACCTGACTCGTTTCGGCGGCAACATCAGCCGCACGGCGGAGTTTGTCGGCATGGACCGCGCAGCCTTGCATCGAAAGCTTAAAATGCTGGGCGTTCAAAGCCCGATCCGGCCGCAGAAAGCCAGCGCCTAGACCTTCAGCCAACGGATAGCGTTATGAAAGTGGTCATCTGCGGGGCCGGTCAGGTCGGGTTCAACATTGCGCAATACCTGGCAAGCGAGGCCAACGACGTCAGCGTCGTCGACCAATCGCCGGATCTGATCGGCAAGATCAACGATTCCCTGGACGTGCAGGCCTTCGTCGGACACGCCTCGCACCCGGATGTCCTGGAAAAGGCCGGCGCCGGCGAGGCGGACATGCTGATTGCCGTGACATTCGCCGACGAGGTCAACATGGTCGCGTGCCAGATCGCGCACTCCCTGTTCAACACGCCCACGAAGATCGCCCGGATCCGCGAGCAGAGCTATCTGGACCCGATGTGGGCCGATCTGTTCGCCCGCGACCACCTGCCGATCGATCACATCATTTCGCCGGAGATCGAAGTGGCCCGCGCGATCGGACGCCGGCTGAGCGTGCCCGGCGTTTTCGATGTCATCCCGATGGCCGGCGACCGCGTGCGGGTGATCGGGGTTCGCTGCGGCGCCGATTGCCCGGTGGTCAACACGCCTCTGAAGCAGCTGACCTCTCTCTTCCCGGACCTCAACATCGTCATCATCAGCATCATCCGCGGCGACCAGCCGATGATCCCCAGCTCGAACGACCAGATGCTGCCCGGCGACGAGGTCTATTTCGTTGCCGAGACCGCCCATGTCGACCGGGCGATGGCGGCGTTCGGCCACGAGGAGGAAGAGGCGCGGCGCATCGTTGTCATCGGCGGCGGCAATATCGGCCTGAACGTGGCGAAGCGCATTGCCGAAAGCCCCGAGCGGACCAGCGCGCGGGTCATCGAACTGTCGCGCGAGCGCGCACGCCTGGTCGCGGAGCTGTTGCCGACGACGAATGTCATTCTCGGCGACGCCCTGCACACGGAGATCCTGGAAGAGGCCAGCATCGGCAGTGCCGAAGCCGTCGTCGCGGTGACCGACCATGACGAGACCAACATCCTCTCGTCGCTGCTGGCCAAGCGCTACGGCGTGGAACGCGCCGTTACGCTGATCAACAAGACGAGCTATTCGCCGCTGATGACCACGCTGGGCATCGATGTCGTCAGCCCGCGCGCCATCACCGCATCGACGATCCTGCAGCATGTCCGACGCGGCAGGATCAGGTCGGTGCATTCGCTGCGCGACGGATTTGCCGAGGTGATCGAGGCGGAGGCGCTGGAAACGACCTCGCTGGTGGGACGGCCCTTGAAGGAGTCCGATCTGCCCTCCGGCGTCATCGTCGGCGCGATCGTGCGCGGCGAGGAGGCCATCCTGCCGCGGCCCGAGACGATGGTCCAGAAGGGCGACAATGTGATCCTTCTTGCCGCGGCGCAGGCGGTGCGGCAGGTCGAGAAGATCTTTGCGGTCGGGCTGGAGTATTTCTAACGCACGTCCGGCACGGCCAAGCGCCGCGCCGGCGCGAAAGGAACGCCGATGAAACAGACGGAAAGGGATCCAGATGGCGCGTGACGCCTATGTGAACGGCCGTTTCGTGCCGCATGGTGCGGCTGCGGTCCATATCGAGGATCGCGGTTACCAGTTCGCAGACGGCGTCTACGAGGTCGTGCCCGTTGTCGACGGCCTGCCGGTGGACGAGGAGGGGCACCTGGACCGGCTGGAGCGCTCGTTGCGCGAGCTTTCGATCAGGATGCCGGTCAGCCGCCAGGTCCTGGAGTTGAAAGCGCGGGAACTGGTGCGCCGTAACGGTCTGGCCAATGGCCTGTTGTACATGCAGGTGACCCGCGGCGTGGCGCCCCGGAATCACGCGTTTCCCGGCGACGCGATCCGGCCCAGCCTGGTGATGACGACCAAACGCATGGATTTCGCCGCAATGGACAAGTTCCGCGACGGGGTTGGTGTCATTACCGCACCCGATCTGCGGTGGCGGCGGTGCGACATCAAGACGATCGGGCTGCTGCCCAACTGCCTGGCCAAACAACAGGCGGCGGAAGCCGGCGCCTACGAGGCCTGGCTGGTGGACGACGACGGCAATGTCACCGAGGGATCGTCCTCCAACGCCTGGATCGTCACCAAGGACGGCACGCTGGTGACCCGGCACGCCGACCACGCCATCCTGCGCGGGATCACCCGCCAGACGATCTTGAAATTGGCGGCGGAAGCGGATCTGGGGTTCGAGGAACGGCCGTTCACCGTGTCGGAGGCCTATGAGGCCAAGGAGGCCTTCGTAACCAGTGCGACATCCTTCGTGACGCCGGTGGTCCGCCTGGACGACCGGTCCATCGGGAACGGCAAACCGGGCCTGCTGACCGAGCGGCTGCTTTCGGTCTATCGCCGCTATGCCGCAGCGGGAAGCGATGCGGCGGAAACGGAAGGGCGCAGTGCGGCAGCCTGAGGCGATCATATTCGACTGGGACAACACCCTGGTCGACACGTGGCCTGTCATCCACGCGGCGCTGGCCGAGACATTCCGCCACTTCGGCCGCGAACCCTGGAGCCTGGATTTCGTCCGCCGAAATGTGCGGCGCTCGCTGCCCGATGCCTTTCCCACCCTGTTCGGCGACGACTGCGACGACGCGACCGCGGTCTTCTACGCGGCATTCGAAAGGCAGCATCTGGATGCCTTGGTCGCCATGGAAGGGGCGGGCGATATGCTGCAAAGCCTCGCCGGAACGGGCATTTCGTTGTCCCTGGTCAGCAACAAGACCGGCCGATACCTGCGCCAGGAAACGACCTATCTGGGCTGGGACGGCTATTTCCACCGGGTCGTCGGCGCTGGCGATGCGGCGCGCGACAAACCCGCCCCCGATCCGGTGCATCTGGCGCTTGAGGGATCGGGGATCGCGGCGGGCGAATCGGTGTGGTTCGTCGGCGATGCGGGGATCGACATGCAGATCGCCCACGAAACCGGCTGCCTGCCGGTGCTGTTATGCCGGGACGAAGACAGGGAAGAGGAGTTTTCAGCCTTCCAGCCGGTATTGCGGGTGACGTCTTGCGGCGATCTTGCCCAGCGGGTACTGGACATGATTCCCGCAAACGCGTAAGGACACCAGAGCAGCGTGTTTCCGTGATCCAGCATCCGCAGTGGTTTCCCAGACGGTAATTTGAACTATTATCAGTTCATAAGACCGTCGAAACAGCGGGAAACCCAGCAACAAGACAAACGGACCTAGGATGTGTCCTCAGAAAAGAGCCAGAACCTACAAGACGTCTTCCTCAACCACATCCGCAAGCAGAAAGTTCCGGTCACCATCTTTCTGGTGAATGGGGTCAAGCTTCAGGGGATCATCACGTGGTTCGATAATTTCTGTGTTTTGTTGAAACGGGATGACCACTCGCAGCTGGTCTACAAGCACGCCATTTCGACGGTGATGCCGGTGACGCCGGTCCGGCTCGGCGAGACCGAAACCAAGGAAGTCACCGAGGGCGCCTGAGACGTCGGATCCGCCAGCAGTGGAGAACGGCCGCGCGGAAGAGACCGGTCGGGCCATCGTGGTGCAGCCGGTTCGGCGCACCCGGTCCGGCGGCCTGCGTGATCCGGACCGTCAATTGGATGAGGCGGTCGGCCTGGCCGCCGCAATCAACCTTTCCGTTGCCGTCGCCGAGAAAATCAGGGTGGACACCGCCCGGCCGGGGACCTTCCTTGGCCCCGGCACATTGGACCGGCTCCGCGACCTCGTCGAACAGCTTGAGATCACCCTGGTCGTCATCAATGCGGCCTTGAGCCCGATCCAGCAGCGCAACCTGGAACGCGCACTGCAGACCAAGGTGATCGACCGCACTGGTTTGATCCTGGAGATTTTCGGCGCCCGTGCCCGCACCCACGAAGGCCGGCTGCAGGTCGAGCTGGCGGCGTTGACGTACCAGCGCTCGCGCCTGGTGCGCAGCTGGACGCATCTGGAACGGCAGCGCGGCGGGTTCGGCTTCATGGGCGGACCAGGTGAGCGCCAGCTTGAAATCGACCGCCGTCTCACCGACGAGCGGATCGGCAAGCTTCGGCGCGAGCTCGAGGGAGTCAAGCGGACGCGGGCCTTGCACCGCCGTGCCCGCAAGCGCGTTCCCTATCCCGTGGTCGCGCTGGTCGGTTACACGAATGCCGGAAAATCGACTCTGTTCAACCGTTTGGCAGGCGCCCAGGCGATGGCGCGCGATCTCCTGTTCGCCACCCTTGACCCGACCATGCGCAGGATCCGGCTGCCGGGCGGACGCCAGATCATCCTGTCCGACACGGTCGGGTTCATTTCCGAACTGCCGACGAACCTGGTGGCCGCCTTCCGGGCGACGTTGGAAGAGGTCAGCGAGGCGGATGTCGTCGTCCATGTCAGGGACGCGGCCAACGACGACAGCGTCTCCCAGAAACAGGACGTCGACCAGGTGCTGGCCGACCTGGGCGTGAGTGAGGATCCGCCGCCGATCGAAGCCCTCAACAAGATCGACCTGCTGGATCCCGCCGATCGTCAGGTGCTGGCGGAGCGCGCCGCGCGCAACCACGATGTCGTGCTGATTTCCGCGGTGACGGGCGAGGGGACGGGGGACCTGCTGCAGGCCGTCGAGCGGCGACTGAACGCGGCCAGGGTGATCAGAGATTTTGCCGTCGACCTGGTGGACGGCGCGGCGATTGCCTGGCTCTACGCCCATGGCGACGTCCTGCAGCGCAGCGACGATGACGCCCGGGCCCATCTCACGGTCTCGATGGACGTGGCCGATGCCGCCCGGTTTCTAGACCGGTTCGGCGGCGCGCTGGGAGCCGGAGACCGGACCGCCTGAACGCTCCCGGTTCCGGGGTGCGCGTGAAATCTGCCTGCAGTGCGGGCAGGTTTCGTATTGACGTCGGCCCCCTGGTTACCTAATATCGCTGGCACTCACTAAATCAGAGTGCTAACGGGCCGGCGGGTCGAAGGACTTGAGCTGGCATATCAAAGAGTTAAGAGACAGGAACGGAGGGTACGGCATGGATTTTCGGCCGTTACACGACCGCGTGCTGGTCAAGCGCGTGGAAGCCGAAGAGAAGACCGCCGGCGGGATCATTCTGCCCGACACGGCACAGGAAAAACCGATGCAGGGCGAAGTTCTGGCGGTCGGGTCCGGACACAAGGCGGATGACGGCACCGTCACGCCGCTCGATGTGCAGAAGGGCGATCGGATCCTGTTCGGCAAGTGGTCCGGCACCGAGGTCACCATCGATGGGGCCGAGATGCTGATCATGAAGGAATCCGACGTCATGGGAATCATCGAATAGGCGTCCGGAACACCCGGAAAGCGAAATTCGTAAGAGCAGGAGCAAAGCTTAAATGGCTGCTAAAGATGTGAAATTCTCGGTCGACGCCCGAGAGAAAATGATCAAGGGCGTGGACACCCTGGCGGATGCCGTAAAGGTCACGCTTGGACCCAAGGGCCGCAATGTCGTCCTTGACAAGGCGTTCGGAGCGCCTCGGGTGACCAAGGACGGCGTGACCGTAGCCAAGGAGATCG
>Ga0209783_1000221_pt1 | contig 13470 bp, 15 predicted proteins | sample WorMetfiPIANOSA1_FD_187395 | JGI IMG/M metagenome (GOLD analysis project Ga0209783, IMG submission 187395) | Marine gutless worms symbiont microbial communities from Max Planck institute for Marine Microbiology, Germany - Olavius filocauda... | ecosystem: Host-associated > Annelida > Digestive... | reverse complement strand
GTTGGGCGCTCGGTTCAAGTCCTCGAAATACTCCAGTATTCCTCCGGGTTGAACCTCGCGGCCGCCTTGCACCACGTTAGGCATTAGCTTCGCGTCATTTTGAACCAAAATCCGTTTTTTGAGATAGCTTCTAACCATTCTTTCATCATTTTCTAACAATCCAACCCTACCCTGTCTGCAATTATCAATGCGGCCTCGCTTTTCAGCCGTGTCCTCAAATGCCGGGAGCCTTTCCTGGCATACGCAGATAAAGCGGATCCGCCAATAAACGGATTGGTGCGGATGAAAATTGTTGCCGTTATCGTAATCATGCTACTTTGAGTTGTATCTGTGTTCACCTTTGCAAATTGGCGCATGACCGCCACCCCGGGCAGAAAAGCAACCCGTAACGTTTCAAAAGATATCGTTTTCCAGGTATACCTGAAATTCAGCGGTCTGGGATTACTTGGATGGGCCCGCCTGTTATTGGCCAACGCTGCTTGAAGTCGTTGCGGAGAGTGCGATAGAGAGGGGTTCCTTAGCTGGGCGACTTTGCTGTTTTTGCTTTTCAAGTGCAAAGTGTGTTATCTAGCGGCATCAAATCGGATCTCACCCGATACCTGAGGAGATGCTCATGCAGAAACTGGCTACCGTCCTGATTCTGAGCCTGTTGATCGCCGCGCCCGCTGCGGCTGAACCTGAAATCGTCAAATTCACCCCGGATTGTGAGTTTACCGTAACCTTCCCAGGAAAAATCTCAACCAAGACCAACAGGGGCTTGGCAAATTCACGCCAACCATGGCTGCACGTACGTGACATTGAATTCTTATCCAAGCATTATGAAATCTCCGCCATTTGTCGGCCAATCGATCCGCGGGGGCGGGAGTTTGAACTGCTTATGTTTTACCGAACTATGGAAAAAGAGGCCCGGCGGCTTCAGATTACCAAACCGCAGACCGCGGTTAAGCAGGATCCCAGGCGCCAGATGGTACTGGGGGAATGGAAGGGATACACGCAGGATTTCGCTAAAAAACCGGTTACGGTCAATGGCCGCTATATCCTGGGGCGACATTCCAAACTCTTTTTGATGGTAGCCACACCGGGGAACCATCAGCAGCCATCCGCCCTGGTTACAGGCTTTTTAAAATCAGCCCGCCGCAAGTGATGTGTTGGGCGACTTTGGAGGATAATTACTGTTCGACTTCCACTGGAAGCGCAGCCCGGCCCCCGGAAAAACTGGCCATATGTTCAGCCATATGACCCATTAGCGGAGAACTGCGCCGGTCGGCACGACGCCGGCGCTCCCGGCTGCGGCGCCGGTCCGGCGCAAGAATTTTGGCCGATAGTCGGCGGCGATCGATCCCTGAGCGCCGGTTTATCATCCGCCGATCGGGGTCCATTCTTTTATTACAGCGCCCACAAACCAAGCGGCCGAATTCAGCCAGATTCGCCCGGGTCAATATAACATCTTCTTCATCTTTTCCTGGAAGATAACAATCAAAACAGACAAAATGGTCCTCGACCAGAAATGCAAAGATTTCGCCACTAAAGTTCATCTTCGTCACCTTTTCCTATATTGACATTAGACAGGCAGGCTGGGCGTAATGCTTGACAGGTGAGGTAAACAGGAATTTCAATCCAGCTGAGTCGAATCCCAACCCTCTAGATTGGAATATAATCGACTGTTAAAATATAACAAGGTACCTTTAAGTACTGTTTTTGTACTATAAGGTTTAGTACTTATAAGGATAGAGCCGCCAGGTAAGCTCTAATATTCACTTTCTTGTTCTTGATGCCGACCTTTTCCCTTATGCGCAGACGGTGATTTTTGGCGGTTTGGACGCCAATATTCAAAAAGTCGGCAATTTCCTTGGTACTTTTACCATGCAGGATAAAGTTGGCTACATTAATCTCCGCCGGACTGAGGCTGAAGTGGCGGGATGTCATTTTCAAAGAAAATTCCGACGTCACCTCTTGAAGGTTCAGCAGGGCGATATCGACCAGGGCCCTCTGGCCTGCGCCCAGGCGGCTGCGATTTAACTTTTCCAGAACCGGCAGGACCAGGTCCTTGATATTGGCCGCCACCTGTTCTTCAAGCGCAAGCTTATCATTTTCCCGCTTTTTAAGCAGCACGTTGAGAGCCGTATTGGTTTCTTCAAGATAGGCAGCTTTGCGACGCAGGTCCCGGCGGCTTTTTAAAAGTTGTTTTTCGATTATCTTGCGTTCCTCGATTTCCTGCTGCAACTTGTGGTTGGTTTGCAGCAGGGCGTGCGCCGATTTCTTGAAGATCGTGGTGTTGCGAAATATGCAGCCGATATAGTTTTGCCGGTCGCCAAAATCCATGACAATACCATTTACCAACACATTGATATAAGTCCCGTCGTGCCGCCGCACCCGAATCTCCCGGGTGGGTACCTGCTTTGCTTCTTGCGTGAGAAGCTCCCAATCGGCCCAAAACCTGGGACGATCATCCGGATGGACCAGGGATTCAGCCGGGGCATCCAGAATAGCTTCTTGCTGATAGCCCAAAAGCCTTTGCGTAGCCGGGTTGGCATATACCAAGCTGCCTTCCCGGTCATAAAGGTGAACGATGTCATTGGATACATCCGCAAACTTTATGAACAGCTCTTCACTCGTATGGAGGGCCAGCGCCGTCTTTCTGAGCCGCTGGATCTTTTTCTCCAGGGCGCTGACTTTTCTTTCCAATTCCTGATAGTCTGGTACCGTGCGCATGATCATCACCTCCCAACAAGGGGTGGGGTGGCAAGCAATATGAGAATTGTTTTCCGGGTGAAAATTAGCGGCAATTGAACACTCCGCGCAGCGCGCTGCCGGGAATCGTCCCCCGTAAGGAATTTTCAATCCAGATTCGCTCGCCAACCCTGTGGCAAGCTACAGGGAATGCGCTCGCTGATCGAGTCAACTTTAAATGCATCGCAGGAGATGGTTACTGTCCGGTCCGGTCGTGAATAGGTGCAGATGCATCCGTTATAGACCTGCTAGAGGTAAAAAACAAGTATATTACTTTTCAAAGGCATTGACATCTGCTGCTTGATATTCCCGTTCCGGCCCTTATAATTATAAAGGGTTGGGCGCATCTTTTCCCAATTGGTCAGCGCTACAATATTGAGAAAAGGCGCCAGCCTACCGTGAACGAACTTTGCGAAGGGACATCAGGATGGACAAGCTTACCGTCTTCCCGGATGGGCCGGTGACCCCTGCCGGCCTTGTATCTGAAAAATTCTGCGACCTCGGCATTCACAGTTTCCAGGCGGCTTGCCACTATGTGCGCGAACTGCCTTACGGGTACAATTCGGACAAAAACGATTTGATGATTCTGTTCAAAGAAAAAATGGGCACCTGCACCACCAAGCACGCGGTTATCGGCACCCTGGCCGCAGAGCTCGCTCTGCCGGTGGCCAAACACGTGGGGATCTACCGGATGACCGAAGATATCGTGACCGGGGCGCAAGCAATCCTGGACAAGTACCAGTTGCCCAATGTCCCCATGCTGCACTGTTTCCTGGTGCATGACCGTTTTCGGGTAGACCTGACCGAGGGCAACAACAACGGCAAGAACCGGGCCATTGACGAATTTCTCTTTACCCAGGCGGTTACTCCCAATATTCCTTCCAAAGATGAATACCTGCTTTATCGCAAGGCTCTTAAAGAGCTCATCCTGCCCATGGATGAATATGCCGGCATAGCCATGAAGCGTGTTCTGCAGGCTCGGGAGAAGGGTTTGGTATTGCTGAAGGAAAACATCGCATGACCTGAGATCACATGTGGCAACCATGACGGCTGCTCGAAACTGGCAACCCGGGAAGCATATTTACAGCCGGACGCGGCCCAGATAAGTGACGTTTTGACTTAGACGGAATACCCTTGAAATCACTATACGTTGGAACACTCTATATCCTCCTGATACTGGTCTGCTCATCACCAATCGTAGCAGAACCTTTTGACGAGGAGGCCTGGCGCCGGTCGGTTGCAAGCCAGCCTGTGGAAAAACTCTACGCGCCCCATTATAAAGACGGAAAATATTTCAATCCCTGGATGCCCATGGGAGAAAAAAAGTTCTCGCGCTTTTTGAAATGGCGTTTCTCTAAAGCGGCCCCGTATACTGATGAAGAAAAGAAATTCCGGGCAGTCGCTATCCCCGATTTAAAAAAACGCATTCAGGCGCTTCCGGCCGACTCGGATTTCATTGCGTGGATCGGCCACGCCACCTTTTTGATCCGCCTGCGCGGAGCATACTGGTTGACCGATCCCATGTTTTCCGACCGGGCTCTGCTGCCAAAACGGATCAGTCCGCCGGCCATGCCGGCTGAGGATCTTGAAGCACTATGTCCAATGAATGTACTTATCTCCCACAGCCACTACGACCACCTCGATGTAGACAGTATAAAGGCCCTGCCGCAAGGCACCCGCATTTTCCTGCCGCCGGGATTGAAGGCCTATATCAGCACCTTTTTCTCGGGTGAGGCCATTGAAATTGACTGGTGGGAAGATATCGATCTCGGCGCTGGCTTCAAGCTGGTAAGCCTGCCAACCCAGCACTGGTCCCGGCGATTCGGCCAGCCGACCAACACGACCCTCTGGTCCAGCTATTTGCTGGTCTCCCCGGATGTTCAGATTTACTTTGGTGGCGACAGCGGTTACTTCATCGGCTACCGGGAATTCGGCCGCCGTTTTCCTAATATTGACTACGCCCTCATGCCGGTCACCGCCTACGATCCGCGCTGGTTCATGCATTACAATCACATGAACGCGCCGGAAGCCTTGCAGGCGTTCGATGATCTGGGGGCCCGCGTTTTCATCCCTACCCAGTGGGGGGCCTTCCACCTGGGTGACAATCCACCCAGGAAACCGGCCTTGGATATTTTAAAACTCCGTCAGGCTCGCGATCTTACACCGGCCCGCTATCCACTCCTGTCCATTGGACAAATCGTAACGATACAAAAGTAGCCGTAACACAGGTGCTATTAAACGTGGCGTCGATCGGTTTGATAGTTGTGAACGAAATAATCCCGGTGGCAGGTCTTGGTTTGAGTTTCGCTGCTAATTGCGATGCCAGGCACTGGGACACTCACCTGACCATTTCGGAAAACAGACCGAACGGAGTGATGTTATCCTTTGGAACGGGACATGAATTTGCCGGTTTCCGTATTCACGCGAATGACCTCCCCGGCAGCCAGGTATTCGGGCACCTGGACCACAACCCCATTGGAAAGGGTGGCCGGTTTGGTGCGGTTGGTGGCCGAGGCACCTTTTAAGGCCGGTGCGGTTTCGGTAATTTCCAGGTCCATGGCCGCCGGCAGTTCAATGCACAGAGGGTTGCCGTTGCGCAGCAGCACGGTAATGCCCTCCAGCCCGTCTTGCAACCACTGTACCTGGTCTGCAAGGTAATCTTTGGAAAGGGTATATTGCTCGTAATTTTCTGAATCCATGAAAGTATAGAGAGATTGGTCCTGGTAGAGAAAACTGGCTGGTCGCCGATCGAGATCCACATCTTCCAGTACATCGTTGCCCCTAAAGGTTTCATCGAGTTTTTGTCCAGTAGCCACGTTGTTGAATCGCACCTTATAGAGAGTGTTGGCTCCTCGGGCAGAGGGGGCATTCACCTGGATGGTTTTCACCTGGTAGGGTTGGTCGTTGATACTGACAACGTTTCCTTTTTGCAGGTTGCAGGCTTTTGGCACAACAAGTGTTCCTTTCTAATTTTCAAATCGCTCTCAATTTAATATGTACCAGCCCATTCACCAAAGTCCATCGTGTCGGGCTAAACTTTCCGCCGTTTACATACTGTATCACTATTATTTAGCCCCCCGGAAGCCTAAACTAAATCACCAATGTTCTCTACAAGGGTTAGCAGGCCATTTTTGCCGGCCGCCAAGTCGTACAATTTCTTTGCCGGGATAATAAGCTTGATCTTGCCTGCGGGTGTTTGAATTTGTTTTTGAAAACTTGCAATCGGCTCTTTTATCGCTTCATTAACGATTAAATAAGTCTCAACTGTTTCGTAAAAGCCTTCGGCGTCGATGAACTTGTTGATCAACTCCATCTGAACCGGCTTCATCTCCACAACCACTTTCCTCTGGATCATAGCGGCCTGTGCCAGAAATTTCTGCTGTTGCCTTCTGTCCGGTATCTTCTGACCAGCCTTGACCACCTTGTTTGCGCGGGCCGTAATCTTTTTCATTTCATCAGCGAACTTATCAGTCTTTTTCAACATACTGCCCAATTCAACTTTATATCTTTTGGCCTTGGATTTAGCAGTTGATGCGGCTTTTTTAGTAGCAATAATCAACAGCTTCCCACTTTTGTCTTTATTAGCGTTCCATACCTTGGAATAATCTTCGACACTTTTCAGCATCTCTTCCCGTATTTTAGTTTCCTTTTTAGTGGCCTCATGTACGGCTTGGGCTATTTTGACTACACCCTTGACGATCTTAACCCAACCGGCTATGTCCAAGCCGCCGGTTGCAACAACTTCGGTCACTCCGATCGCTGCTCCCACCACATTCTTGGTAACTTTAAAACCGATTACAACCTTAAACTCGGTATTTAGTTGTTTTAAATTCGAATCTTTAGCAACACGTACCTGGAGTGCTTTGGTAACGCGTTCCGCACACCCGTCAATGCCCCAGCGAACAGTTGTATGGACAACTCGTAAAGCGGCCTCGGCCCGTTTTTTAGCCGCTAGCCTTAATTTCAATTGCTCGGATTCAGAATGTGTGGAAGCCGCCTTTCCGGCGGCATCCCCGAGAATTTTAAGAATTTCGCCATCAGCTTTTTCAACTGCGGCAACCATTTCTTTTTCCCACTCATCAATTATCGGATAAGCCACCTTGGCCAGGCGGACCTCCTGGGAGCTGGTGACGGCCTGGGGCTTTTTTAACTCTAGCTGGATGGCGACCTTCTGAGGTTTGAAGGTCATCTCATAAGAAAACCCGGTTTTCTTTTGCTCAAACTTCCCTTTGCTTTTGAATTTGGAAAAAACAACCCGAGATGGCAGAACCAGTTTTTTTACTTTGTCAGCCACTTTAATCTCCTTGGGTGAAATTAGATAGAAAACGGCAAATATTTATTTGAATCAAAGAATTCGTAGACAATCGATATGACATCGGATGTAACAGTGGGTAGTATTCACCATATTGCTGCTTAGGTTAAGATACTGGGCATTTCCATAATTGTCAATTCTGCTAAATATCGGGCAGATAGATCGGCTCTGGCCAGACTAATGGTCATCGGGTTTAGCAGGGCAACATGTTTACCGACCTGGGTTGCTTGAATGATTATGGGCGCATTCAGGGTGTGCGATGTCAGGATTTCGACGGCATCGAGATTCTCATCCTGGAACATATCCCGGTATTCGGTATAAGTCCGCGTAGTGCGCCAATCCGTTTGCCATGCCAGCGCAATCTCGGTTGGAGCATCACACAATGCGAAAAGGCTGGCACCCGGGTGATCAACATAACCGGGATAATTCAGATCGAATATCTGCCCACAACCGATCAGGCCGACTTTCAGCTCTTCCATCGCCAGCTCCGGATATTTATCCGGTGTAAACAATACCCGCCCGCACAAGGTAAAAGTTGACAACCACTCAGCCCACCCTCATATTAGGCATTAGCAGCCCGCGTGGTAAGCTGAACACATTGATTTTGAAACGAATCGTGAGGATCTAGAATGAACCGGCTAATTACAAAACGGCTTTTCACGGTACTGCTGATCGCATTTCTGCTGCTTCCGGCTTGCTCTTCCCGCCAGGAAGAATCCGCTACCGTTATCAATTGGCGCCCCTACGCCGAGGGCCTGCAGGCCGCCAGCACCGAGGGGAAAAAGGTGTTCCTCTATTTCCGGGCGGACTGGTGACCGTACTGTCTGAAAATGGACAAGGTCCTTGTCCAAGAACAGGTCCACACCCTTCTGACCGACCAGTATGTGTCTATCAAGATCAACCTTGACCAGGAGCGCAGCCTCGCCCGTAAATACCGGGTCGGCGGCATACCCGCGCTCCTGTTTTTCGACCGGCAGGGGAACTTGCAAGAACGCATCAACGGCTACGTCCCCATGGACAACCTGGTTACCACCCTGAAAAAGATTGGTTAACTCAGGGTCGGGGAGTTTTGCCGTTAAATGTCCGTCATCCCGGACTCGATCCGGGACCGGCATGACGACAGATACTCCCCGACTGCTCAGCTAATTATCCCCCTGTCCATTTAGCCGATATATCAACACCCTATATCGATTGTCGGCTGAGAAACAGGCCTCCCAATATTTCTTAAGAAAAATCCTAAAGTTTCCACCTCCAAAGCCGATAGAAATATCAGGACAGATAGCCGCAGGGCAAAGCTTCCGAAAGGAAGCGGCGCAAAGCTTCCGGCCTAACGCCTTTAACCGGGATACGGCAGCGGGGCTGCATGGCAGGATCTCCCGACAACCTGACGAGGGCCCCGGCCTTCCCATTGCATCCCGTGCTGCATCTCAGTGCGGGTTTTCTGTTCAGAAGGGAGGCCGCCATGCACAATGAGCAATTGTACTCGAAACTGGGCCGCAAGATCCGGGAACTGGAACAGGATTTCAAAGACTACCTGCGCAGCCTTGAAAAGAGTGTTCAGGAGCGTTCGCGTGAACTCGAGGCCACGAACCGTAAACTGCAAGCCGAAGTAAAAGGCCGCAAAAAAGCCCAGCAGGAAATCCAGCAGGTAAAACGGGAATGGGAAATCACCTTCGACGCCATGGTGGACTGGGTCAGTCTCGTGCACCTGGATGGCACCATTATCCGCAGCAACGCGCGAGGCGCGCAGATGTTCAAGGCGCCAGGCCGGGATTTGACAGGTATGAACTGTTGTGAGGTCCTGCACGGGACTCCCCGTACGGTTCCGGGTTGTCCCATGTCGGCGGCCATTGCCTCCGGGCGGCGTAAAAGTGTCGAGCTCCAGCTTGCGGACGGCCGCTGGGTGATGATTTCCATTGACCCCATTATTGACGACAACAATAACTTGCTGACCGTTGTCCATATCTGCCGGGATATTACGGAGCGAAAAGCGATCGAGGTCGAAAGAGAAAAAATGGTCCTTGAGCTCAGGGCCGCCCTGGACGATGTCAAAACCCTGAGCGGGCTGCTCCCGATCTGTTCAGTCTGCAAAAAAATCCGGGATGACAAGGGCTATTGGAACCAGATCGAAGCCTACATTCACAAACTTTCGGGGACCCAGTTCAGTCATGGTATCTGTCCGGATTGTGCCCGCGAGTTTTACCCGGATCTGGATCTGGACAAAAAAACTTAGAAACTATCTGCAAAATATCTTCCTGACATGCGTCTTGGCACTGCCCCGCCTGCGAAGCTCGCCGAGCGCCCGTCCTCCGCAGTCGTCGGCTGCCAAGGATGGCAGGCCTGGATCTTGGACCAATTTCCGTATTCAGTCAGCTTCCCAAGTAATTTGAGTATTGCTTTAGCCTCCCCGATTACGTAAAACGAACCTGCTTGGCCACACGGGCCAGGACAGATTAAATACACATTCGGGGAGTACGCCATATCTGCCACTGAGTCAAAAACGACCTTGCAGGCCTACCGGTCCCTGCTGTTCATTTGCTGCGCGGTCACCTTCGGGTGCTATTTCTCCACCTCCATGCGCCTGCCGGTTGTACCGCTGTATGCCCGGACCCTGGGCATCACGACTGCCCAGATCGGCATCTTCAACGCGGCCTTTTTTTTCATGGCCGGCCTGCTATCTCTGCCCATGGGAGCCGTTTCCGATCGCATCGGCAGTAAACCGGTGGCCGCCGCCGGGGCTACGGTCCTGGCTGTAACCGCATTTGCCCTTTTACTGTGCAAAACATTTGGTTCCCTGACCCTGGTTTACCTCTTTTTCGGGATCGGGACAGCCGCCTTTGGCCCGACGATGATGTCCTTTGTGGCGCATATCTCTCCCGCCACGCACCTGGGACGATCCTACGGCTGGTATACCACGGCCCTATTCTGCGGCATGAGCCTGGGGCCGGCAGTGGGCGGCTTTATGGCCCAGCGTACCGGGTTTGAGCCCGTTTTCGCCTTTATCGGCATCGCCCTGCTCGGCGTCCTGGGCGCCCTGGTGGTCTTCCTGCCCGAACAGGCGTCTTCCGGTAAAAAGGCTGTCGCCGCCCCCGATGAAAAACCCTCTTTTTACAACCTCTTTAAAAACCGTCCGCTGATGGCTTGCTGGTTCATCACCCTGAACGCCTGTTTCGGATTGGGCATGTTCATCAGCTTCATCCCCCTGCACGCCCACAATGCCGGTTTGGACGTCAAAGAGATCGGCCTGGTTTTATTCGCCCAGGGTTTATGCAACGGCTTCTCGCGGATCCCCTTCGGTCACCTCAGTGACAAGGTCCCCCGGCGCGGCATCCTGGTCATTTGCGGCATGGTCGGATACACCGTCTCACTGGGAGGTTTCGGTACGTCTCAGTCACTTGGGCAGTTTCTCGTATATGCCGTTTTATCGGGATGCAGTATGGGGCTGGCCTTTACCTCGGTGGGGGCTCTCATCGCCGAGGTGGTGCCGGTTGAATCCCGTGGGGCTGCCATGGGCGGTTACAACACCTGTATCTATTTCGGCATGATGCTGAGCAGTGCGTGCATGGGCGGCATCATTCAAATCATCGGATTCGCCCACGGATTTTACCTGACAGCGGTTTTGAACGCGGCCGCGATGGGTGTTTTCTGGTTCCTCTATCGGCGTTAATGATAGGTGGGCTTGTCGTCGTCTTTCCCTTTTTCCCCGTCAATGACCGTAAACCGCGACTTGCGCCGGTCAAGGCGCCACTGCAGGTACTTGAGATAAAGCAGCCGCGGATCCAGGCGGGTACCCGGGGCCTTGAAATAGGCCCAGCCGCAGAAAATCCCACCCAGATGGTAAGCGCCATGCGGATTGGCCTTGGCCAGAAACGTCAGGAGGGCAATCCCGGCGGTACCGTAGCTGATGTATTTAGCCTTTACCGGCAGGATAAACATCAACAGGATGGTGGCCTCGGGATTCAGCAGGCCGAACACCACAATCAGGGCCAGCAGGCTGGGAAGCATGCCCATAAAGGGGGCATTGAATCCGGCCACCCCGCTCAGGGCCATGCCGGCCAGCGCCGCGCCCAGGGCGGAGAGATAGAACAGGGCCAGGAAGCGGCCGCTACCCAGAGCAAATTCAACCGGGGCGGCAAAAAAATAAAGCACCAGACAATTTATCAGAAATCCCAGCGGGGCCTGGGGGTTGTGGATGAAAGGGTGCGTCACGATTTGCCAGAGGTGAAAACCTTCCCCAGCCGGGGGATAGAGCTGCAGCCAGGCTGTCGCCGGAATGTGGAGCCAGTGCTCCAGCAACAGCTCCGCAATGTAGACGGCGGCATACAGAATAAGCAGCCTTTTACCGAGCTTGGTAAGCCGGGTTCCGAAGCCAAAGGAACTGCGCATACGATTGGGGTTCACACGTGTTTCCTATATAGGGTTGAGTCCAATTAGTTTCTTGTAAAATAACACTGCCATATTGGCTATTTTGAGCACCTCAAAAATTCGAAATCCGAATATCGAAATTCGAAACAATAACGCAAATTAGAATGACCAAAAAATTGAAACAACACCTATTGTTACCGCTATCATGTTTCTGTTTTGGTCATTTAGACATTTGGATTTTAAGTTTGTTTCGAAATTCGGGCTTCGTATTTGCGGCGTTCGCCTCGAGAACATTCCGATTTTAGTTCGTCCTTTGAGTCTGAGATAGAACAATCAATCCTTTTGACCCTTATTTGTGATACGCAACATTAGAAGTCATTGCGGCCACGGCCGCGTAGGCGGTCGCAATGGCCAGCCCGCTGCCGCACTTTCTACGCATCCAGTCCTGGTGGGCCAGGATGGATCCGGCGGCGTACAGGTTCTTAAATGCCGGGGTTCCCTGCTCACCAAGCGGCCGCAGGTGCCGGTCGGTTTCCAGACCGGCCCGGTTCACGGCATGCCCCCGGGGGTCTAAAAAATAGCGGCGGTGCCGGCCCTGCCTGGATGGGGGCTGATAAACAGGCAGGCCGAACAGGGGCTCACGGATACCCACCTGGTCCGCTTGCAGGCCTTTGCCCAGAAACCGCCCGCCGGCCAGTATCACCTGCCGGGCATGGATTTTTTCTGGGCCCGCATGATCGGCGATGGTGAGCGCGAACGCCCCGTTCTTATCCGGGTGGATGGTCTGGACCCGCTTTTCACGATACAGGCGGACACCCCGCTGGGCGATGCTCTCCGAGAAAGTATCCCGCAAGCGCAATCCCGGAAGACCGGGCGGCATCGTGGGTATCTCGAAGACCGGTACTGCCAGGGCCGCGGCCAGGGCCGCGGCGGTTGCCGTACATTTGCGCACCCCTAAAATGGCCGGCAGGCCAACCACCGCGACATCCTTTTGATGCGGCTTGATCCGGGCGGCCAGCGCATCCAGGTTCTGCGGCCGCTCCAGCTGGCGCGCCATGGTCTCGGTGTAGAGTTCCGTCAGGTGATCGCTGCCCGGAAAGTCTATGGTAACCGTCCGCAGCTCCGGCCAGCGCGCCTCCCAGACGGCGGCAATCTGGCGGGCGGAAAATCCCCTGAGCCCGCGGATATCGATCAGCAGGCACGGCTGTTTTTCCCGCAGCGCCGCTACTCCGGCCCACATGGTTTCCGGTACGCCGTAGGTCGGCTTGGTCGTCCCCAGGGGCGTCAGGACCCGGGCATTTTTCCGGTCGTCCCGGCGATAAGGCAGACCGGATGTTTCCAAAAACTGAAAGAACTCATCCAGGGCCGTCCGGATAGTAGCCGGTGCCAGGCGGGCCAGGGGATGGTCGGGCTAATCCCGGGCCAGCTGGGCCAGCCCCGCCCAGGGGTCATTCAAGATGCGCCCATTTTCCGGGGGATGCACCCCCAGAAGGTCCAGGTAACCGCTGGCAAAGATGATTTCGCCGGTCTCGCCGACCTGGGCAACAGTCAGCCCCCGGCTGGCCGCAAATACCGCTGCGGCGGCCCCGGCCATCCCCGTACCGATTACCGCTAGGTCAAATATATTATTTTTCGATGTACCCATAGCCTTTAACAACCGCTTTCATTACCTTGTGTATACTGCTAAGACTACCGCTGTTGTTGGACCGATAGTGTTTACTACCTCTTCAAAACCTCTTTCAAGAGCGGATTTTGGTTCAAGGTCAAGGCGGACGTGAATTCCCAACCGGAGGAATACTCGAGTATTTCGAGGATTGGGTATTCGCGCCCAACGCAGAGATTGGGCCAAAAGCCGCTCTTGAAGGGGCTTTTCAAAGCTCGAGGCTGAAGAAGCCGCAATGCAACGCCTCCTGTAATTCTTCCTGCGCCAGGGACGGTGTAGTGGTCCAGTAAAAACGGACACGGTTTTAAGCAGCATTGTTTAATTGTTCTTTTTCATAATTAATCGGGCTGAGATATCCCAGCGTCGAATGTAGCCGCATCGCATTGTAGAAGCCGATGTA
>Ga0209783_1000220_pt1 | contig 13566 bp, 7 predicted proteins | sample WorMetfiPIANOSA1_FD_187395 | JGI IMG/M metagenome (GOLD analysis project Ga0209783, IMG submission 187395) | Marine gutless worms symbiont microbial communities from Max Planck institute for Marine Microbiology, Germany - Olavius filocauda... | ecosystem: Host-associated > Annelida > Digestive... | reverse complement strand
TGCAGCCGGTTGAGTTGATATTGAGGCGCTCCAGCCAGTAAACAGTTACAGTAGTCAATACGTGATATCACAAAGCTGTTGACTATGGTCCTTGCAATATCTACTGGGAGAGCCTTGACGCAGCTCAGTATTAGTATTAGTATGTTGCAGACATTTCATATTTTCAATGCTGAATCAAGTGTATGTTGTTGTCACTGTATACAGTTATAACTGACTTACTTTAATTGTATGTAGACATTTATAATTAATTTGATATTAAGTGAAATGAATACAGAAGTGTGAAATTTCATCTGCAATATTGTGCATGTTGCAGTGTCACCATATGTTAAACCTGGCATTGCTCCACAGAGTGTTCTAACAGATGCTGCCAGTAGATTCCCTGCCATGCTTCCCGGAGACTCTCTATCTGGTGGCTATGGAAGACCACCTGGACAACTCATGATGCCACGTTGTTCAGGCATGCCAATTCCACGATATGGTGCATATATGCTAATGCTACCTACATATGGAAGAGGAACGTCTGACCTACAGTCAGGTCCATTGTCTGTCAGTAGCTTTCCTTTGTTGCCTTCATTTGAGATTCCTATCACACCAGTTGTCAACACCCATGATGGAGGTTAGCTTTATCAACTCTGATTTTAATGATTGTCGTTTTCAGTTTACTGTCTTAATTTTTACAGCTAAAATACATGCAGTGTGATTTTGGTGACAGCTTTTATTGCTCAAGTAAACAGTTACAGTGTTTTAGTTCTTTGGAATGTTGATTCACGTACTATATTGTCGGAACTGTATGCAATTACTATGCAGCATTTATGTGACTGTTTCCATTCATGCAGTGCATGTGTGTGCTTCTTTGTAATGTAGTGGTCAATTACAATGACTCGGTTGTTGGTTCAAGTTCGTTGAATATAGCCAACCGAACTGCCACTGCTGGTCAGTATAAGTAAAAGTTTTGAAAAGTTTTTTCACATTAATTTACGTTATAACTTACTATTAATCTGAATGAATGAGTGAGTTATCACAATATCAAATTGTCATACAATAACAGCACTTGCCTTTGTTGTAGCTGACTTACATGATGCACATATTTTGCATAGACAGCATGGTCCATTGCACAAGAGTTTAGTTACTTTTGCCACATTGATGCAGCAACATTTAAAGTCAGTTAAGCTAGCTAGCAAACGACCAAAATCAGACGGATTGTTTGTTTGCTCTATAACTTACTTAGTCATTGCACTTTTTCAGTTATCCAGACACGAATGGCTAGGCTGAGTAGGCCTGGGTGGCTAGCTGAATACGAATCATTTTTGCCACATGCAGATTCTTTGATTTGGATTTGATTTGGTTGTGGGTTTTTTATTTGGTTTTAGGTTATGTTCCATTTTATTATTTTTAAAATTTTATATTGTCAACTGTTTAAATGTACATGTAACAGCTTTGTTTATTTTTGTTTTTCACTTCATTGTATTGTATTTAATGTGTTGTTAGTCTATATTTCTTGATAAAATCACTGGCTGTTAGTCCAAGTAAACGCGCGCACGTGTGTGTGAGCGCGTGTGTCTAAATAGCTAATCAGTTGTTTTTCACTTTCAATGCTCGTAACTGAACACACAAGTAAAACTTACGAGGCCAACGTGTTTTTAAAATTAATTTTATATGGAACTACAGATAATGTTATAATGGACAAACAGAGGTGAATGTGTAATACTGCCGCCTGTTATATAGGAAAGGCTGCAAGGTACTTTAAACTCTTAAAAAATATTAAACTCTGCGGAAGTAACCTGCAACCAACTTACTGCACAAAGCTGGAACATGTCGGCTCAGTCATCTCAGTTTCTAGTATAACAAGTTTGTATCAACCACGCTGTACTGATATCATTATACACTTTTACTGTTTTAATGTGCTTCATTTGTTATGTTATACAGGTTATCCATCTTCATTACAGATGACTGATCAGTATCCATCAACAGTGTATCAAATCACTGACACACATGTGTTACCAATGAACACAGTAATGCCATCAGCTGCTTATGCTGGTAATGAACTTCATCACTTCCTGAGACCTTTGTCAGTGTTGGTCGATATGTATTGCTATTGTGTTATTCATCTGCAGCAGTCCCAGTGCTGAGATCTGGTAGTGTGCCATCTATTCTTGCAAATGAGCTAGTAGTTAGAGCTTGTCATGTAATTTCAGCATCAAATTACCTAGAGTGACACTATTACTAATTGAAATATTGCAGATGTGGTTTGTGATCAAAAAGTTAATGAAGTATACTTTTTCAGGCCTTTGACCCTGAACCAAAATGTAACCCAGCACATGAGACTTAAACTTCTGAATGGGTGTGTCTATGTACAGATTAATAGGGTATCGTTAAGCAGTGATCTAACACAAAGATTGTGTCATTGTGTTAATGTCATTACCAACACTGTAAAGTTTTGCTGTTGTTGCAGGTGCAGGACCATTGTCTGTTAGTAGTAACTTGCAATCTATTGAGAATATTTACACATCCGCGCAGCTTCTTTTATCACATACTTCTCTCTTTTCTGCTGAAGGTATGTCATTTTTGCTTAGAAATTCTCTGGACAGATTTACAAGTAAGCAGTTTATGTACTTTGAAGATGTGAATTATGTATGATTTGAGAACAACTTTTATGTTGCTGCAATTCAGTGTTGACATATGGTGGATGATGTCACACTTGTGAAGTGCATGAAACAGTTTCATTTTTATCTAAAGCCGTGGTGGTGGTGCACACGAATGGACATAATATTTTCAAGAACAGGCTAGAGATCGCCAACAACAATGACCTGACCTTGTTTTATGGCTTAACTGAAGTCTTAAGTCTCACTATTTATTTAATGCTAGGAAAAAGCAATGTGTTTTAAAAAAACACTGCATGTTATTTCAGATAATGATATTGTCACTGCTGATAATATAATTATAGTGCTCTCCTTTTTATAATGAAAATGTTTAACTGACTTTATGTATGTTCATGCCTTATGAACATGCATGTTGTTGTGACAGTGGTTGTACTACTAGTACATAAACGACTGTATTGTACCACGTTTTAAGTAATTACATAGCACTTAAATTTGTGCATACTTATGAGCAGTGATGCACGGTTTCTTTGTAACAGCTCAGCTTTTGGTATAAAGCAGTCATGCACAACTGTTGATCTGTGCAGATCCACTGGTGTTTAACTGTGTGTGTGTCCATAGGAATGAAGGAGCCAGACAAGCCAGGACGTCCTGTGGTCAACTCAGTCAAAGGAAGACAGGTTACTATAGGTTGGACTCCACCAGACGGTCACAGTAGATCTCAATTCATACAGTACATTATCTATTATTCCAGTGTAGATATGGACTTGGAATCATTTGTGAAACCCAGGATTGCAGGACGATCAAGAAGTTGTACGTTTAGTAAACTGCTGAAGTTTAACAGGATGTGTAAGTTTGCAGTTGCTGCCGAGAACAAATCTGGAATTGGACCTTTGTCAGAATTCTCTGAATGTGTGAAAACTCCAACTCACCGTGGTAAGAATATAAAGTGATGAGTATTTTTTTCTGTGGAATTTGATTTCTTCTTAAATGACTACAGTGACCTCACACTGAGCCAGTTCTGTAAACAATGTTTCCATTTTGTCAGTCATAAAAAGTTGCAAAGTTGTTATTATTACTCATGACAGTTAGAATTTGGACGTTGACATTTCATACTTGAAGTACCATTAAATCATCATCACTATCATCATCATAAGCTCAGTCATCATCCGTTGGAGTTTGATTCTTATTTACTCCTTTCTTGTGTATTAGCACCAGTGTTGACATTTTCCACTCTTCTGAAATCTTTTTCTGCTTTCCACACTCTGTTACATGTATTTCCTTTTTCAACTTATGGCCACCATGTTGTATCATTTTGCCCGTTTTGATATCAGTTCCTTAATGTTATTGCCTTTAAGCATTGCTTGTTGAATTTGCTATAAGTTAACATTTAGCTGTCTTATTAATTTCAGTGTATGCTCCATGTGTTACACTTTATGTTAGTTTACATGTTCCTGAGAACAGCTAAGGCTGTGATAAGTTAAACTGTGCTAATTGAGTGGATGGGTGCATGGCTGGGTGGGTGACTTGTCGTCGCGATTTTCAGGATGTACAAAAGGCATGAATGTCTAACTTTTTATGCAAATAACATGTGGTGGGATTGTCATTGCCCATTACCCATCTATTTTTTTCTTTTATTTTTTGCCAGCTTAGAACCCAGCAGCTGTGCTGAGGACCCCAGTGACGAATAGTCACCTTGTCAACTATATTAAAACTTCGGTTTCTGTCCATGGTAAATACTTCATTATTCATTAACGCATTTGTCACTTTGACATTTCACCCTGCTCGAGAAGGTGGCACAGCGTGACATGCACAACTGTCTATAAGTCATTATTTTCTTTCACAGCCACTCACACTGCACCAAGTTTCTGGGAATAGTTTCATCAGTACTTGACATCACACTCATATCATTCAGAGTTTAAGCATCAGTTCTATATCGTATGTAGACGGTACACACGGGTACAGCAGATATAAAAGCTGTCACTACAGGTAATGAATTAACCTCGACTGCTGATGACACGTACATTATCATCCCTGCCACAAACTACATCGATATGCTGAGCACAACAGTGTTGATGAGTGGGCATGGGCCAACAATCTTAAGACAAATCTGCAGAAACACTCAAAAGATATTTCTGTTGACAGTCAAAATAAAACGAAGATTCAGATTCTGTCTGCGCTGATGGGAGTTGTCCACATATTAACTGTCAGAACCCTTGACACAACCTCTGCTAACAGCCTCTCTGCTGCAGAACATGTACGCTACTGATGAAACTATTCCCAGAAACTTGGTGCAGTGTTAGTGATACAACACGGTGGCCATAATAGTCTCAGCTGAATGCGACAGACAAAGATGGGCTACTTCATGGACTAACCAGTTCGCTTGGCCCTCAGGCCTCATCGGTTCAGGTGTGGCCGCACCTGGTAAGTTACCTGGTAAGTTATGTACGTACCATCATCACTTTGTGGGCGTAAGCTCCATATGCTGTCACAACTTTGCATAGTCATGGCATGGATGATGGGGTACTACACACTGGATTGAAATGTTGGTGTTGGTGGGATGGCATCACTACAGACGATCTACCAGTCGGTCGTCATTGCTAAGTTGATGTCCAACTCCAATGCATTGCCTGGTAGATTCACCAGTGTGGCTGTAACGTCAAAGACTGGAGGCACTCATTTGCTGATGTGAATACAGTTGTTTTGTTCTAGACAATCTGTCAGCATTTGTGGACTTATGCCAGACAGCTGATGAGAAGTTGTTAATGCATGATTCCAATCACGTGTTGTCTCTGTCACATCTTCTTAACACTGCTAGCTACATTTGTATTGTATTGATTACTTTGTTGGTAGTTGTGTATTTGTAGCTATGCATGTGCAATTATTACAGGCGAATACTCACCAGGAAAACCAAGCAGTCCACGAATCATGTCTATCACTGGTCAGTCAGTGAGTCTGGAATGGACAGCTCCAGAAAGTGATGCATATATTTTCAGATATGTCGTGATCTGTGGTTCTCCAGTTACACCAAGAGCTCTGTATTCCAGAGAGATTGTTTATCGAACTACTCACTGCACTCTGACCAACATGCTTTCATCTGGAAAAACTTATCAGTTTGCAGTTGCTGCGATAAACGACGCTGGACGTGGAGAGTTTTCAGATTTTTCTTCGAGTTTTACTTTTCCTGGAAAATCAGGCAAGGGTATTGAAATGTGTTAGTTTTATGTTTTTTTGTATGAGAAATATTTCCTAGTAATGCACCAAATCAGTTTCTTTAGTACAAATACATGAAATGATGGCAGTAAAATTACTGAATATGAAAGAACATCAAATTTGATATTCTAAGCATGAAGCATTTATGTTTTTATCTCTGAGTCAAGGACAGTCGAGTGCTAGCTGAATATAATTTCGTAGGCTGACACCGGATGAGACACATTAACAGTTGCTGCCAACCAATCACAGGTTCGAGCTCTTATCAGACGTCAACAATCATACAGTGCCACTGTAACAGGATGTGATTAGCGTAAAGAGCAGGTAAATTGGGATTTATGCAAAACACATGAATGCCTGTGATTGGTTGGGAGCAATTGTTTAAGGGCTGTTACCGATTGGTGTTTCATCCTGTGTCAGCACTCGACCATCTTTGCTCTGAGCTATCTTCTCACACAATATTTTCTTTCAATATTTTTGCTGCAGTAAAATGTTTAACATGTAGTAATTTACACTCAATCAGATATACTCTGGGATTTCATTTCTGACAGCTGTTGATGACATTGATAGATAAAATTAGTCATTTGCAAGCACGTGTAGAATGCTTTACTGGTATATAGGTGTCTTATCGTGCCTTGGGAGAGAGTAGTTTTATGTTAAGTAAGTAGTGCAAATTAACAACAAGTTGCAACAAGAAGCTCAGAGCAGAAAAGCCACACAAAGCTCTGTATTGTGTATTCTGTTTACCACATTATTACCAATTTTTTTCAATTATGTTGCCATGAATAACCTTCAACAATAGTGCACTATCTTGCGATTAGCTTCAGATGGTATATATATTTTTGAGATATTAGCCCATAGTGGAGGTTATCAGTAGTTGTAATAATGACCTTTAAAGGGGACTTCTTCTTGTATGTGATTAAGATCCATAATTGGTCAGCCAGGCAATAGTATCATCATCAGCAGAGTGAAGCTGAGACAGACCACCATTCAGCTTGGTAAAAGGGCAGGATTTGACATCATTTGGGTCTCACCACAGGGCACAGATCAGTGTCTGTAAGGCGCCATGTCTTTCTACAGGCCCCGTAGTGACCTTGACCGGTACGGAAACAGTTCAGAAGAGACCACTGTTGTCGTGGGAGGGTGAAACCAGGTTGCCGGATTGTGGGGTCATCCTACAGGTGGGCATTGACCACCGGAGCTGACTTCCAGGATTTCCTTCACTGACTTTTTATGTCAGTTGGAGTCATGTCACACCATAAAGTCTCTCTGGGTGTCAGACGTTGTTGTGGTGGGTTAAGGATATCATGGTGTATTGGCCAAAGATCATACGACAGGATCTTCGTCACTAGCCTATCCATGGCAGCATGCCTTCGGAGGACTGGTGGTTTGAATTTGGTCACTGAAGGTCATTGACACTCGTTTTATAGATCATTTACCTGCTTGTGTAAGTAAGTATGACTGTACGATGTGTAACACGACATGTAGGAAGATTGGTCGAAAACCATGAAATTCCCCCTCTGTATTTAATGTGCAGTTGTTGGGTATGAGAAAACTAGAATGACAGAATTCCTAGGCTGCGAACAAAAATGATACGTTCAGCCATTTTGACTCGCATTACCAGTGTGACAGATATACAGAGGGACAGAATGGTTATAGACTATATTGTGCATACAGTGCATCATGCGGTAAACTGAAACCGATTCAGTAAGTAAATATGATGGTATTCGGTTTACTAATTGATTTATTAATTTGATACTGTGAAAGGTTCCTGTGTACCAAGCATACCTGGTTGTCCAAGAACTATGAAAGTCGTTGGTAAAAAGGTGTCTCTTAAGTGGACACAACCAGACAGTGATGGTGGAGCAGAAATCACTGGATATGTCGTTGCTTGTGCTGCTACATATGGCACTATGGCACAACGTGTCACAGTAGGAGTTACAACTACTGTCGAACTGAAGCTTAACCGTGGAAAATCTTATGTCTTTGCTGTTGCTTCAGAGAACGCTTTTGGTGTTGGCGACTTTTCACCCTTTTCTGAAGAAGTTATAATTCCGTGTTCTGGTATTTTTCTTTTGCATTCTTATATTGTGAACATTAAGTTGGATCATATTTTGTATCTGTAAAGATTAATTAATTTCTAAATTTAATTAATGCAATTATTAATATCACTTATATTATACAAATAGATGTTACTTAATTTCGTGAAATCTGATGAAATATGTATTTGCCTTTTTGCTATTTTATTTGTAAATTTAATATTGAATACATACACTTGTTCAGCAAAGGCATAATTTTTTAAATAGGACATAGACACATTAAGAACTGAGACCGATCTCAACATGAGAAACTTTCAACTTACTATAATTTTAAGCCTTCTTATTTCAGATATATATATATATATATATATTTGAAATATTATGAGAGAATATCTAAAGTGTGATATTCTACAAACATGTAATATCACCAGCATTACTATTCTCTTTATTTTATTTAGGTAATACGATAACTGTGGCGTGGTGGTATAATGGTTAGGGCATTCGACTTGTGATCAAGAGGTCGCGGGTTCAACTCGGAGCCGTTCCACTTTCATGTAATGACCCTGGGCAAGTTGTTCATACACATTGTGCCTCTGTCACCAAGCAGTATAACTTGGTATTGGCCAAAGAGCAGTGATGCTCTGTGGCTGAGAGGCTGTGTAACTGTAGGTCTGGCATTGCATCAAGCCATGCGACACAGACACACGAGCTCAGTAGTCTAAGTCAGAGAGATGAGGACCCGCATACGCTCCACTAGAGTACTGCGGCACATTTACCTTTTAAAAAATATAAGCATTAACAAATTATACACACTTTTGCAAATAATGCTAACTAATTTGGCTTTGGTAACTTTTCAGGTTAAAGTTATAACTGGTATCTTGTTCACCTTGTTCAGTCTCTATATTTCGGTGGAATACTGGTTATGAGATGATTCAGTGGACCTACATATTTAGTGCACTTTTTATCTGAGCAATGATTTGCATTGATTTTTATTGCATAGTGGACATTGATATCAAATGATCAACTTAACGTATTTGATTGCTATTATGGTCCACTAGATGGTTTTAGTTTTTTTTCGTTATCCTTTTAGTGAAGTACTTGCAGTTTGACTTTTCATGCACCTGCACACTACACTACACTGTAGCACACTACAAGTGCTTCTGGCGATGATGATGAAGATAGAAGACTAAACTGTCAATGTTAAATATCGCTTCATTGATTGATTGATTGATTGATTGATTGATTGATTGATTGATTGATTGATGATGGAGCCTAATTAATGTGACTGCTGTGTGACAGATGTACCTCTCAAGCCAATGGCACCACGTGTATGTGATACTCACTCGAACGGTTACAAAGTCACATATCGGTCCCCACAATTTGAAGGACGTAGTCCAGTTATTGGATATTTTGTGAAATACAAAACACCAGATTATCTGTGGATGTCTGTCAATAAGCACCTCATCACTGATACCAGTCTCAGAGTCGGAGAACTTCGTCCATGCACTCAATATGAGTTTCGAGTGGCTGCAGTAAACGTCTATGGCATTGGCAAGTTCAGTCCAGCTTCAGTACCAATAACCACAGATAGTAACAAGCCCAGTCGGCCAAGTTGTCTTGTCATCAAAAGTGACGGAAGATCTGTTGATGTGGAGTGGACAATGCCGTGCAGTGAAAGTGAAAGCACTAACTTTCACTACATAATCCTCATCCATTATCGCTCTCCCGTCACTGATGGAAGAATGTTTGTTGTCACTGAGCGTAAAGCTGGTCCAGTTGTCCGACATTCACTGTCTGTTGAACTGCAGCGGGAAATCTTTTATGACTTTGCTGTTGCTGCTGTTAATGTAGCTGGTGTCGGACCTTACTCTGCCACATCGGAGCGTCTCAGATTTCTCTTTGGTCAGCTGTTTTCATTTACTTTGTATATAAGCTTTATTTTTTGAGGGTAAGTATTGCTTAAATACTAAACTTAGCCTATCAAATTATTCTATTATTTTATCTCTAGTACATTAAAAGTATTGGACAAATATTAAAATTATTGTCTCTCTGTGTATCTCTCACACTCATCTCTAGTACTCTATCTGATCGCATCAAATTACCAATATAGATCCACAATAACTTCTGATAATGATGTTGTCACTCAGCGTGTGCGGCAACTGGCTTTTGCTTTTTGCACATTTTTGTGTATATACGCTACTGTCTACATTTTTGGCTGATTTTCACCAAGTTTTTAACGGAAAAATCTTTGCGAAAAGCTTATGTCACTCATGGGACCCCATGCTATGGAAGTTGATTTAAAAATATGTTTTAAATATTTTTCAAGCTGATGATTTTAGAGTTTAGAGAGTACAAATAAGTTGGATATGAAAACCTTAAAAGTTCTATATGTTCATTTAATGAGTACTTTGTTGTTATTGATATTATATTAGTAGTCTATGTAATGGTTAGAGCTGAAATATTGCCACTGCTTAATCCAGCACATTGCACGTAATGTATGTTTATTTGTTTTCCAGCACCTAACAGTGTTGATGTGTTCGATGCAAGTATTGGTAATGAAGTTCACGGGTCATCAACCATATCTCAGGCAAGTATTAATATTTATCTTTCCACTACAGCATCTACACACTGTACGTGCTGATTTCTCAACTTTCAGGTCTGCTTCCAAATCAGAAGTCTCTATCAAAGATCCTCTTCCACTCTCACAACAAGCAATCTGACTCTGATCCTATCCCTCTTGGCCCTAAAAATATTTATTCTTCAGTTTACATACATTCCTACAATCACCATCATTAATCTCTTTTATCTCTGGTCAGTTTCATTCCATTCTCAAACAATCAGTCATTTATCTCTTCCTTCGAGACAGACCTACTATCCAATTACTGTCTGATCTCTAAACCTTTTTTCTCATACCCAAAATCATTTACCATATTGTCAAATCCAGACCAACTGATCACCTTTCTTCTAACAACATCCTCAGTGCTCACCAGTCTGCCTGCTGTAAACAACATTCTACTGAATATGCTTTCATATGCATTCATGATCATGTCTCTTTGCAGTCTTTAACACCACTGACCACAATATTCTAATCACTCGTCTCTCATTTTGGTTCAGATTTCATGGCTTGGTTCTAAACTGGTTTAAGTCTTACCTGTCATCTCGTTTTTCAGACAAGCATTTTTAATTATCTTAATTGGCTAATAGATAATGTACAGTATTGACCACAATTTGTCTCTTTTGAACGAATTGAATACCACGGTTTTCCATGTGTTGTATTTGTTATTTGTTGATGTTATTTTTACACTACACTGTATTATTTGTTTAACCCCACTATCAAGTGGTGGTTAATGTGTTTGGTTCTTTCTGGTACCGGCTCACCCAGGTTATCCTGGATTAAATGGCCATAAAACGGTTGTTGTTGTTGTTGCATTACTTGTTTGTGACCAACACAGAACTGTTATGTACCCATGAGTTCTCTATCTGGCCTTGTTTTCTATCATGTCACATGTTAAACTTATGAACATTTTATGAATGATTACAGTTTTTCCCATAAAAGCTACCTTTATTATCCTATATGTTTACTGTAAACAAATGATGCAATGGCGGATTTTAAGGGAGAGAGGGCCGCGACCCATCCGTCGATTCTAGTATCAACAAGAGGCTATTTAACAAGCACTGCTTTACTTTGCTTTACTTTAGCTGGTGGAAAGTTAGCTGCCCCTCTGCAACTCCATTTACAGCCTTTCGGGCATCATTTCCTCCCCTGGAAATAAAAGCAAGAGTGAGGTCTGCTTTCTGTAACAACAGTGAAAAGTGTTTGTATATAGCGTGTTAAGTTTGAGATAAATACATTTTACTGTTGCATACATCATTAGAACCTGATCTGGATCCAGTTTTTCATTATGAGGCATTGGCGGAGGTTTGAACTCTCTGAATGCTAGCCTACTACCGGTGTGACATTTCATGACTGACGCTACAACTTGTTTTGATTGCCTAGTTAGGTCAACCATTGTTAAGTTACACACCAACAGAACGACGACGTGTTGATGTATTTATTGAGTGTATTCTGTAGCTGCCGTCAGATGTGTTAGAGCAAGTGTTGATGAAAGCCGCTGCTGTCAACAAACTGACGTCAACAGTTGCTCATGTTCACCTGTTGATGAACAAAGTCTGTAGACAATGGTCCAACGTCAACGCACAACTGACAGCCGTGTTTCGTCGCTGTGAGTGCTATTTTTAAATTTATTTCTAATTATTTAACATAATTTGAAAAATGAGAGTATTATGTTTTGTCATTGTGATTATTATTTTTATTTACAGATTTATACTTAAATTAAAACAGCATTAGTTATCTCCACTGAAGTGTGAGGTAATGTTTTCACTTTGTTGGTTTGTCTGTTTGTCTGTCTGTCACAAGATTACTCAAAAACTTGTTTACTGATTTACAGGAAACTTGGTGGGTACGTACTATGGGCCAGGGACGAATCGATTAGATTTTGTGACGGAAGTGGATCTGGGCTTTAATACAAGATCATTTTTTTTCACTTTTCAAACATGGGGAGACACTATTTTTCGACGTCGAGCACCATGTGGACTGATTTTTATAACGGAAGTCTTGTCACAGAGACGCATAAAATTTAAGAACTTAATGTTCTACAAATAATGCAAAAGCCTAATCATTCACTATATTACTATAAACATTATATCTAGCTATGAAAATATGCCAGGGACGAATTGATTAGATTTCGAGACAGATCTGGATACAGATCTGGATGAAGGATAAATTTTTCCACTTTTCCAATATTGAAAGATATGGCAGTTTTAGACATTAAACATAATTACTCAAACTGCTGTGGATGAATATTCATGAAGTTTTGAGAGGGGTAGGCGTTGGGATTAGGAACAACTGATTGAAGTTTGGGACTTATTCGTGTCATGAATTTTGGATTTGGATCCACAATCTTATTTTTCAATTTTTCAAAATTAAGAGGTAAGGCATTTTTACGTGCGTCAGCTATGCTGAAGCACGTCTTAGCTATAGGCTGGACGTCTGTCCGTCTGTCTGTCTGTCCGTCCGTCACACGCTGGTACTGTATCAAAACGGCTGAACATATTGTCATGATTTCTTCACCACACGATAGCCCATTCATTCTAGTTTTGTGTGTAGCAAGATCTTCGCGAAATTCCGACGGGGTCACCCCCTGCGGGGCCCCTAAACAGAGGTGGGGTGTGAAAATATCGCAATTTTCGACCAATAACTTGCTATATCTCAGAAACGGTTGAAGATAGATGTGTACATGCTTCGATGCGTTTGACAAGCATTGAATTCTCTTTCGATCCATGTAACATTTACCGCGATCGTCCCAGGGACGTACCCAGGGTAGGCCAAAATGTGCAAAAAATGTGCTAAAATGGCTACCTTTGGATTTTAGGGCTTGAATTACTGGGAAACGGTTGAAGATAGATGGGTACATGCTGCGAGACGTTTGACAAGCATTGAATTCTCTTTCGATCTACCGCGATTGTCCCAGGGGCGTAGGCTACCCAACTGACGTACATTCAGTTGGCGATAGCCATCCTTCTTGTTCCAATTTTCCAATGACAGAATTGCTATATCAATATCGCGCGTCAGTATGCTGACGCGCGATATTGATATAGGAATTATGTCTGTCTGTCTGTCTGTCTGTCTGTCTATCTGTCCGTGACACGCTTGTATTGTA
>Ga0209783_1000219_pt1 | contig 13604 bp, 10 predicted proteins | sample WorMetfiPIANOSA1_FD_187395 | JGI IMG/M metagenome (GOLD analysis project Ga0209783, IMG submission 187395) | Marine gutless worms symbiont microbial communities from Max Planck institute for Marine Microbiology, Germany - Olavius filocauda... | ecosystem: Host-associated > Annelida > Digestive... | reverse complement strand
GCTCCAGCGTGCACAAAAAACCACGCCTGTCCAAGGCCGGCAACCGCTACCTGCGCATCGCCCTCTACATGCCCGCCCTGAGCGCCGCAAGCCACAACCCCCATGTCAGGGGCTACTACCGCCACCTCATCGCGGACCGCGGCCTCAAGAAGATCCAGGCCGTCTGCGCCGTGATGCGTAAGCTCCTGCATGCCATCCACGCCATGCTCAAGACCCGCACAACCTTCGACAGCCGCCGCTTCTATTCCTTGACCGAAACGCCTGCCTGATTCGTTTATTTTATGGACGGGAGGCAAAATTGGACTTGCATTGGAACAGAGTATCTACGCCACGCGGTCGATTTGCTCCGCGGTTGCCGCCGGACACTCGGTGAAGTATTGCCGCTCCCCGTGTTCGGATTGCTTGCCGGCGTTGAAGGCGGATACGGGGCGGTGGTAACCCATGACCCGGGTCCATACTTCGCAGCGGGTGCGTTCGCTGTCTTTCAATTGGATACCTGGGTCCTTGGCGGCCCCAGGGCGCCGGCTTTGTCCGTCCTCGCCCCGGTTGTGTATTTCGTGGTTCAGATGGATGACTTGGAGGTCGGTCATTGCGTTTTCTCTCCGGTTCCGGTTTTGGGTATGGAATCAACCCTGGGCGCGGGCGGCTTGTTCTGAGAGGTGGGCCTGTTTTTGCGCGATGAGCTCTTGGTCGCAGCTCGGGCAGAATTGGTGCTCACCTGGGATGTAGCCGTGCTTCGGGCAAATGGAAAAGATGGGGGTCACCGTGATGTAGGGCAGGCGGAAATTGGTCAGAGACCGCCGCACCAGTTGCTTACAGGCGTCCACGCTGGAGATGTGCTCGCTCATGTAGAGGTGTAATACGGTGCCGCCGGTGTATTTGGACTGGAGTTCTTCCTGCATCGCCAGGGCGTGGAAGGGGTCGTCGGTATAGCCCACCGGCAGTTGGGAGCTGTTGGTGTAGTAAGATGTATCCCCGGTTCCGGCCTGGAGGATGGCCGGGTAACGCTTGCGGTCTTCCTTGGCGAAGCGGTAGGTGGTGCCTTCGGCCGGGGTGGCCTCGAGGTTGTACATGTGCCCGGTCTGTTCCTGAAACTCGACCATGCGCGCGCGCACCCGGTCGAGGAAGCGAACGGCCAGGGTCCGCCCCCGCGTGGTGGTGATGTCGTCGGTGTCGCCGGTGAAGTTGCGGATCATTTCGTTGATGCCGTTGACGCCGATGGTGGAGAAGTGGTTGCGCAGGGTGCCCAGAAACCGCCGGGTGTAGGGGAAGAGCCCCTGGTCCATGTGGCGTTGGATCACTTTGCGCTTGATCTCCAGGCTGTTGCGGGCGATTTCCAACAAGGTGTCGAGGCGGGCGTACAGGCCTTCTTCGTCGCCGGGGTGCAGGTGACCCAGGCGCGCGCAGTTGATGGTCACCACGCCGAGGGAGCCGGTCTGTTCCGCGGAGCCGAACAGACCGTTGCCGCGCTTGAGGAGTTCGCGCAGGTCGAGCTGCAACCGGCAACACATGGAACGCACCATGTTGGGCGTGAGCTCGGAGTTGATGAAGTTCTGGAAGTAGGGGAGCCCGTAGCGGGCGGTCATGGCGAACAGCCGGTCCGCGTTTTCGCCGTCCCAGGGGAAGTCGTCGGTGATGTTGTAGGTCGGGATGGGGAAGGTGAAGATGCGGCCCTTGGCGTCCCCCGCCGTCATCACTTCGATGTAGGCGCGGTTGATGAGGTCCATTTCGGGTTGGAGCTCGCCGTAGGTGAAGGGCTGCTCCACGCCGCCGATGACCGGGATCTGGTCGCGCAGGTCTTCCGGACAGACCCAATCGAAGGTGAGGTTGGTGAAGGGGGTGTTTCCGGTAACGAAGGTCTTGCCGCGGCGGCGCGCAATGAAGGTGCCGTTGCGAGTGGTCGGGCACCAGACCTTGCCTGTGTAAGCGCGGCGTTGAATGATCTGGATGTAGGTCTCGCGGTTGCGGACGATGTTGAGCACATGGACGCCGGAGTCCGCTCGCGTGTAGACGGTGCTGCCGTAGCCTGCCAGGACACAAAGCTCCTGAAGCGCGTCCAGATTTTCCCGGTCGTTGGTGTAGATGCGGACGCGACCGTTCGGCTCGACACTGCCGTTGCCCCGAATGTAGGTGTCCAGGAAAAGCCTGATCTGGCGAACCGAAAGGGTGCGGATCAGCGGCGGCACGCACTTTCGCGTCGTGTAGCGCAACACAAGCTCGCTGCCTTCCGCATTGAGCCGATAGCGGCAAACCGGGTAATTGGCGTAGGTTCCGGTCCGCAGCTGTTCGTGCCAGCTCAGTCCCAGCCCTGTCAGGACCTGCTCGATGATGGCGGTGTTTTCGTGATTGCCGGTGGACTGCCAGAGGCTTACGCGGCGGCGACCGGCGTCGAAGTCGAAATTTCCCTCGGATACGACCCAGGCCAGGAGCTTTACCAGGTCGTCGTCCACCTCATGGACGGAGGCGGTTTCCCAGGCGTTGGGCACGATGACCAGCGACTTCAGCTCGACGACCTCTTCGATGTCTTCGAGTACCCAACGGTTGTCGCTGTTGAACAGCTTACGCACCACCTTGTGCCGGGGCGTGACCCACTGCTCTTGGGTGCGGTTGCGCAGCACGTACATTTCGCCGTCGAAGTCGTAGGCGGTTATCGCCAGCGGCTCCAGATATTCCAACCGGTTATTACGCCAGTCGACCGTCGCGATCTTCTCCCCCTCGAGGATCCGGTCATGGCGCTTCCAGCCGTTTTCCGTCAGGCATTCCGTTTCCTCATCGACGCACTGACAACCCCACCGGGACGGCACGTTGAGGTTGTAGATGAGTTCCTGAACGGATTGCCTGACCTGCTCGTAGCCCAGGCGATCCTTCCGTACAAAGGGGGCCATGCAGGTATCGAAGCTGGAGAAGGCTTGGGCCCCGGCCCATTCGTTCTGCAGGGTGCCGAGGAAGTTGACGATCTGGCCCACGGCGGAGGACATGTGCCGGGGCGGGTCGGCCTCCACCTTGCCGGGGACCCCGTTCAATCCCTCGTGCAGGAGGGTGCGCAGGGACCAGCCGGCGCAGTATCCGGCGAGCATGTCGAGGTCGTGGATGTGGAGGTCCCCTTCCCGGTGGGCGGCGCCGATCTCGGGCGGGTAGACGTGGGAGAGCCAGTAGTTGGCGATCATCTTGCCGGCGCTGTTGAGGATCAACCCGCCCAGGGAGTAGCCCTGGTTGGCGTTGGCGGCGACCCGCCAGTCGGAGCGGTCGAGGTATTCGTCGACGGAGGTGGCCACATCCACCAGGGTGCGGCGGTCCTCGCGCAGCCGGGAGTGCTGCTCGCGGTAGACGATGTAGGCGCGGGCGGTCTCGAAGTGATTGGCGGCGATCAGGGTCTGCTCCACCACGTCCTGGATGCCTTCGATGTCGGGGATACGCCCCGCATCCAGGCGGTGGCTGATGACCTTGATGACTTGGGTGGTGAGCCCGGTGGCCTCGAGGGCTCCGAATTCGCTGCTCGCCTGACCGGCGCGCAGGATGGCGGATTCGATCTTGCGGGCATCGAAGGAGACTTCTCGGCCGTCGCGTTTGCGCACGCGGGTCGGCAGGGTCGCGAGATGGGGCAGTGTATCGGGCATGATCCCTCCGGATCTTGGCGTTTACACCTAAATCTTGCAAGTAGCCTTCGGCACGGGGTAACCACCCATTCGGGACTGAGAGACTGCCTTTTTAGACAGTATCCATGAAAAATATCCTTAATAAACAGATTGTTAATTTTCTTCAAACTGCCCACAGTCAGGGAATTCCTAAAGAGAGTTCCTAGACAGTCTCTAACTCTCTGAGGAGTTTACCTTTTCCACCTCATCTAAGCACTTCGCTTGCAGGATTTAGGTTACACAATATATTGTGGTTAAAAATTCTCCGGATTACCAGATATAGTTTTATGATCGAGGTCAAGGTGGTGGGGATTCGGGCCGGAGGGTCGGTTTCGAGTGCGGTGCGGTGCGGTGCGGTGCGGTGCGGTGCGGTACGGATCGGTGCGGTTCGCTGCGCTCACCGCACCCTACGGTTTTTTCATGGAGGTATGGAGGGAGATCATGCCTCCCTCGCCTTCCCGCGCGCCTTGCTCACGATGGAGCGAACAGGTACACTTGGCTATGAAGTTTTGAAGCCTGATGTTGTTGAAGCCCCGTGATCGGGGCTTTTTTTGGCTTCCGGTCGGCGGGGGGTCACCGGACCCGCGTGGCGAGGAGTCCTTTGCTGAAATGGGCCTTGTGCCCATTTTTTGTTTGTGGCGAAAGCGGATGCGGCACTTGGAGAATGAATTGACGAGGCTGGTGCGGTCGGTGGTGGAACCGATGGGCTATGAGTTTGTGGGCCTCGACTATTTCCAACGCGGTAGGCAAAATGCGATGTTGCGGGTTTACATCGACTACCCGAGTGACGCCCAAAGTACGGGTATCACCCTGGATGATTGCGGCGCGGTCAGCCATCAATTGAGTGGCGTACTCGATGTGGAGGACCCGATTGCCGGGCATTATGCTCTGGAGGTCTCTTCCCCCGGCCTGGATCGACCGCTGTTCACGGCCGAGCACTTCGAACGCTTTCGGGGCCGGAAGGCGCGCGTCAGGTTGGCGGCCAAGGTGGATGGTCGGCGCAACCTGGAAGGGGAGATCGCCGGTCTGAAGCAGGAGTTGGTGGTCCTCGAGGTAGACGGCGAGAGCCGGGAGGTCCCCCTGGCGATGATCGAAACCGCGCGCCTGGTGCCTGAACTTTAGATTCGGGAAGGTGGAATGAGCAAAGAAATCCTATTGGTGATCGAAGCCGTTTCCAACGAGAAGGAGGTGCCGAAAGAGGTCATCTTCGACGCCATGGAGGCGGCGTTGGCGTCCGCTACCCGCAGGAAGGCCCCCGGCGACATCGACGCCAGGGTTACGATCGACCGGGAAACTGGAGAGTACAGCACCTTCCGTCGCTGGGAGGTCGTGGAGGACCCGGAAGCGGAGGAGGGTCCGGAGGCGCCTGACCGCCAGCTTACCCCGGCCCAGGCCAGGGAACGGGATCCGTCCGTCGCGGTCGGTGGCTTTGTCGAGGAGCCCATGGAGTCGATACTCTTCGGGCGTATCGCGGCGCAGACGGCAAAGCAGGTGATCGTGCAGAAGGTCCGGGAGGCCGAGCGCGCCAAGGTGGTCGAGGCCTATCGAGACCGCGAGGGGGAGCTGGTGATGGGGGTGGTCAAGAAGGCCGACCGCGGCCCCATCCTGCTCGACCTGGGCGGCAACGCGGAGGCCCTGGTGCCGCGCGAGCACGTCATTCCACGGGAGTCGGTGCGTCCCGGCGACCGGTTGCGCGCCTATCTGTTCGAGGTCCGTTCCGAGGCCAAGGGACCCCAGCTCTTCGTGAGCCGCACGGCCCCGGAGCTGATCGTCGAGCTGTTCAAGCTGGAGGTCCCGGAGGTGGGCGAGGGCCTGATCGATATCCTCGCCGCGGCCCGGGACCCTGGCTCCCGGGCCAAGATCGCGGTGCGCGCGGTCGATCCCCGCATCGATCCGGTGGGGGCCTGCGTCGGCATGCGCGGCTCCCGGGTGCAGGCGGTATCCAACGAGCTCAATGGGGAGCGGGTCGACATTATCCTGTGGAACGAGAATCCGGCGCAGTTCGTCATTAACGCCATGTCCCCGGCGGATGTGGTCTCCATCGTGGTCGACGAGGAGGCACGCAGCATGGATGTGGCGGTGAAGGAGGATAATCTCTCCCAGGCCATCGGCCGCGGCGGTCAGAATGTACGCCTTGCCGGCCAACTGACCGGCTGGGAGCTCGACGTGATGAACGAGGAGGATGCGGCCGTCAAGAGCGAGCAGGAGGCCGGACGCCTGGTGGAGAGCTTCATGGAGCAGCTCCAGGTGGACGAGGAGGTGGCGACCGTGCTGGTGGAGGAAGGTTTCTCCACCGTCGATGAGATTGCCTACGTCCCCCTATCGGAAATGACGACCATCCGGGGATTCGATGAGGAGACCGTTACCCTGCTGCGGGACCGGGCCAAGGATGTGCTCCTGACCCGCGCCATTGCCAGCGAGGAAAGCCTGGCTCGGGAGCCGGCGCAGGACCTGCTGGGGATGGAGGGGATGGACGAAACCCTGGCCCTCGAGCTTGCCCGCAACGACGTGGCCACGATGGAAGAGCTGGCCGAGCAGTCGGTGGACGAGCTCGTGGAGATGGTGGCGATCGACGCGGAGCGTGCGGCGGCGTTGATCATGAAGGCGCGGGAACCCTGGTTTGCCGAAGCGGAGCATGAGTAGGGCGGGAGAGCATGCGGATGAGTGAAGCGACTGTCAATCAACTGGCCAACACGGTGGGAATCCCGGTGGAGCGCCTCCTCGCCCAACTGCAAGAGGCGGGCATTGCGGCCGCTGACGGCGAGGCCAGGCTGACCGAGCAGGAGAAGGTTCAACTGCTGAGTTATCTTCGCCGCAGTCACGGCAAGGTCGAGAGTGACACGGGAACGGCGCCGAGCCGGGTTACCCTCAAGCGCAAGTCGGTCAGTGAGCTGCGTCAGCCGACCACCAGTGGACGCGCCGGCGGCGGGGTCCGGGCCGCTACGGCCCCACGGGCCAAGACGGTCAGCGTCGAGATTCGGCGTAAGCGTACCTACGTCAAGCGCGGTGTACCGGAGGAAGCAGATGATCGGGGGTCCCCCGAGCAGATGTCCCCTGCCCTCCCGGTCGAGGGGAACGAAGCTGCCCGCACCCCGCTGGATCGGCGCTCCGAGCTGCAGGCGCGACGGGCGGAAGAAGACGCCAGGCGCCTGGCGGAACAGGAAGAACTCGCGCGTAAGGCCGGGGAAGAAGAAGCCCAACGCAGATCCGAAGAAGAGGCCCGTCGCAAGGCCGAAGGCGAAGCGGCGGCCGGGGATGCGGCTGCGCCCCCCGGACCGCTCGAAAAGCCCGCCCGGGATGGCGCCGGGGCCAAGCCGGCGAAGACCAAGGAGCGCAAGCAAGGGAAACGCGCCAACGAACCCTCCGAAAAGGAAAAGTCCCTCAAGAAGACCGGGCGTAAAGAATCCCTGCGCGCCCGCGAGTTGGCGCCGGAAGTCGAGTACGAAGAGGCGATCAAGGGAGAAGCGCCCGCCGCGCCGGCGGAACGGCGTCCGCGCCGGAAGAAAAAGGTCGCCAAGCCCCAGCTGCAAGACAAACATGGTTTCCGGAGGCCGACCGCCCCCGTGATCCGCGAGGTGGAAGTCCCCGAGACCATCTCCGTCGTCGACCTTGCCGCCCGCATGTCGGTGAAGTCCGGCGATGTGATCAGAGTCCTGTTCAAGCAAGGCATGTCGGTCACGATCAACCAGGCATTGGACAACGATACCGCCATGATCGTCATCGAGGAAATGGGACACAAGGCCGTCAAGGCCGAGACCCGGGATGTCGAAGACACGATGATGCGGCAGGTCGCGGAACAGGATGAACGGCTCGAACGCATGGCGCGGCCCCCGGTCATCACCATCATGGGCCACGTCGATCACGGCAAGACCTCACTACTCGACCATATCCGCCGGACGCGCGTCGTCGACGGCGAGGCCGGCGGCATTACCCAACATATCGGCGCCTATCATGTGGAGACCCACCGCGGCATGCTCTCCTTCCTGGACACCCCCGGCCATGCCGCCTTCTCGGCAATGCGCGCCCGGGGCGCCAAGGTCACGGATATCATCATCCTGGTGGTGGCGGCGGACGACGGCGTCATGCCGCAAACCATCGAATCCATCCAGCACGCGCGCGCGGCCGGCGTGCCCCTGGTGGTCGCGGTCAACAAGACCGACAAGCCCGAGGCGAACCCGGACCGGGTGATGCAGGAACTGACCCAACAGGAAGTGGTCCCCGAAGAGTGGGGAGGAGAGACCATGGTGGTCAAGGTCTCCGCCAAGAGCGGAGAAGGCATCGACGACCTGCTCGACGCCCTGTTGCTGCAGGCGGAAGTGCTGGAACTGACGGCGCCGGAAGCGGGGCCCGCCCGCGGGGTCATCGTCGAGTCCCGGCTCGACAAGGGACGCGGGCCGGTGGCCACCATCCTGGTCCAGGCCGGCACCCTGCGCCAGGGCGACCTGATCGTCAGCGGCGCCGAGTTCGGCCGCGTGCGGGCCCTGTTCGACGAGCAGGGGCGGGGCGTGAAATCCGCCGGTCCCTCCATCCCGGTACAGGCGCTGGGGCTGTCCGGCACCCCCGACGCCGGCGACGACGTGGTCGTGGTTGCCGACGAAAAGCGCGCCCGCGAGGTCGCCGAGTTGCGCCGGGAACGGGGGCGTCAATCCAGGTTCGAAGAACAGCGCGCGAGCCTGGATCGGCTCTTCTTCCACCTCGAAGGGGGGGGGGCGCAGACCGTCAACATCATCGTCAAGGCCGACGTCCAGGGGAGCCTGGAGGCCCTGCGGGACAGCCTGCTCAAACTCTCCACCGACGAAGTCAAGGTCGCCATCGTGGCCTCGGGAGTCGGGGGGCTGACCGAATCCGACGCCAACCTGGCCGTAACCTCCGACGCCATACTGCTCGGATTCAACGTCCGCGCCGACGCCTCCGCCCGCCGGATCGTGGAAGAAAAGGGCCTGGACCTGCGTTACTACAGCGTCATCTACGAGCTGATCGACGACGTGAAAAAGGCCCTCTCGGGCCTCTTGAGCCCCGAGGTGACGGAATCCATCGTCGGCCTCGCCCAGGTGCGGGACGTCTTCCGCTCCTCCAAGTTCGGCGCCGTCGCCGGCTGCATGGTCGTCGAGGGCCTCATCAAGCGCAACAACCCCATCCGCGTATTGCGGGACAACGTAGTCATCTACGAGGGCGCGTTGGAATCCTTACGCCGCTTCAAGGAAGATGTGTCAGAGGTCAAGGCGGGCACCGAATGCGGCATCGGCGTCAAAAACTACAACGACGTCCAGGTCGGCGACCAGATCGAAGTCTTCGAGCGCACCGAGCGGGCGCGGGAGCTGTAGGGCACCTGCCGAATTACGGAACACGGGAATTGCGTGTGGGAGTGCTTCAGATATGGTTTATAACCTTGGCGCAACCTCGATATGGCTACCCGACCATTGGGAAGACAAAACCATCATCGCATTCTCGGCTCCGGCGAAGCATCCCGAGCATGTGCCGGAAAATGTCGTGATCAACCGCGATCAGCTGGCGATCGTGCGGGGCGGACAGCTCGAGGACTTCGACAACTACATCGAACGGCAGATCAATGCACTGGAAGATAAAATCCCCCAATTTCGTCGCCTGACGCCTGAATTCATCGTCGAAAACCACCCCGCCAGGCGCGAGATCGCCTTTGTCTGGCGTACTGCGCAAACGACATTGCGACAGTCCATGATCGTCACCCATTATCGACCACCGGACATCGCTACGCTCACCTTCACTTGCCATGAACGTGAGTTCTCGCAGCTCAAACCGGAATTCGAGGCAATCCTGAAAAGTATCGATCTCAGCCGTTTCGAGTAGCCGCCATGCCCGAAGCCGCGCGAGTGGGAGATCCCATTGCCCACACGCAAGCAATGAGCGGGTTACTCATCGGTCTCGCGGCCGGTGCCGCACTTGCCGTAGTCACCGTCGTAACCGGGGGGCTCGGGGGCGTTATCGTGGCAGCGGCAATTGCGGGAGGCGCCGCCGGCGGTGGCCTTGCGGGGGCCTATATCGGCGAAACCATTATGGGTTCGCCCTCCGGCGCGGTTGCCGTCGGCTCGCCGAATGTGTTTATCAATGGTCGCCCTGCCGGTCTCGTACTGATGGGGACAGCGAATTGCACGGAGGAATCGGGCGCGCCGGTCCCGGTCGCGCAAGGTTCCGACAGCGTCTTTATCAACGGAATGCCGGCCGCGCGTAAAGGGGACAAGCTTGTTTGCTCGGCTGTGATCCTGGAAGGCTCGGCCAATGTCCTTATTGGTGGACCTGACTCCGTGACCTATATCGAGATGGAACCGGAGGTTCCGCCTTGGCTGACCACATCGCTCACGGTCGTCGCGCTTGGATCGATGCTCGTGCTCGGAGGCGGCGCGGTGCTGACAGCGGGCTGGGCGGTCACACTCGCCGGGCTGGGTGGTGGCCTGATCGGCGCAAATCTGGCCGCCCGCGGTGCGCGACAGCTTGGCGAGGCCCTGGGCTGGTCGGAAACGACCATTCGATCGCTGGAGGTGGCCAGTGGTTTCGCGGGCGGTATGGCGGGCGGCGCAGCCGCGGCGCGTGGAGCCGCCTGGTTCAATTCGCGCTATCGGATTACTACTGAGGGGCTGGGGTCGAATTTCGGGAATGTGAGAATCAGCCGCCGACCTGTGCTTCCTCATAATACCGGAGGTAAAACAAGCGGTGTACTCCGCAGTGCTAACGAAGACATACCCCTCGAAAGCGGAGTGAAGGGACCTGCTCAGAGCATGCCCAAAGGAACCCCTGGTATGAATATCGTTACCAAAACTCACGTTGAAGGTCATGCTGCAGCCGTGATGAGACAACGAGGTCTTTCAGAAGCTGAACTATTTATCAACAAAGCACCGTGTGGTGGCGTACGTGGATGTGAGGCGATGTTGCCGAAAATGCTTCCTGAAAGTGCGAAATTGCGTGTCAGTGGGCCGGGGGGCTATGACCGGGTATTCACAGGTTTGCCGGACTGATGAAAAAGAGAGCTATTAAGTGGAGTGAAGCCGAATTGCGTCCTTTCTCGAATCCAGACGAGATGCTAAGGATTCTGGCCGAACTGGATGAACACTTCTCGAAAACTAAACCGACAATAGTCGAAGTAGAGGGGGTAGAAGGAGACTCGATGGCTATCGGGCTTGGCGGTGGTGATGAATCTTTATTATCATACATAGGGGCCGCCGGAGATCCTCCTTACCTTCATTCGGTAGGCCAATACGAAAGCAATGATACATTAGTTTATTATTACTATGGTGCATGGACGGAGTTTTCTAAAGGAACCTTAATCCCGAAGAACCTTGCATTAGATGTTATCCAGGAATTTACGATTTCAGGACAACTCTCAAATAAAATACAGTGGGAGGAGGATTGAACGTAATCTGATGCTGAGGTATTCCCACAAAATCCGCCCTCGTTGTCAGTCAATGCCATTAAGTTAAGGGCTAAAGGGCTACCGACACCGCTTGTAGTTGGGATGGAAGCGGCGGAGCTTGGGCGGTTTACTCTTTCGTGGGTAAGAACGGTCGGGGCGAACGGCTTCGACACAAGAGGCCATCGCCCGTATCAACGCGGTCAGCAATTTTCCCGGAGAATTGCAGATGAACAACCGAACGAGGTTATCTTTCATCTTCGAAAGTGCGTTGGCGAAATTCACCCGATAGGCGTGCTTACGGTCTTGGTAGAGGCAATCCGCGATCGCCTGGGCGATCCAAGCGAGGAATGCGGTCAGGTTGAGTGCAAAGATTTTGGCGTAGAAATCCTGTTGCACGAATTGGGCACTCAAGCTGGAGAAATTCTCGATTTCGAGCCGACATTTCTCCTGTTTGTAGCCTTCTTCCACACCCCAGCGCAGGTGGTAGAGGTGCTTGAACCAGGGTGTTGGGTAGGCCTGCTCATCAAGGAGAGAGGTGGCGAGGACCTCGGTCTGGCCGCCTTTGAGCGGTACGCGGATCAGGCGCAAGGGGATCGGTTCACAGGACAAGCCGTAGCGCCGGCATTGCTGACAGGCTTTTGGACCCGGCGTGAACCACACCACCTCGCTGCTTTTCCCACGGTCCAGGAAATCGGTGACCTCGTGAGAAAAATTCAGCGTCATGCGGGCACAGAAGTGGCGTTGCTCTTGGTGATGTAAGGCAAACAGCCAGAACGCGGGATAGCCGCGATCATACAAGATCAGGTCGTTGTCTCGGGTCGCGGCCAGATGCACCCGCTCGCTGACGTGGTGCGCTTCGAGGTTGGCCTCGATCACCAGATTGTTGAGCACATCATACCGGCGCGAGAAGCGGGCCAGCGGAGCCGAAGCCCCCACGGGGGGTGCGCCGAAGGTTGCGATCACATCGTCCGTGTTCGGTAGGCAGGCGGTCGAACCATCAACGGCCAAAAGACGTAAGCCATGCCACAAACGCGGTGAGAAATGGTCCTCGAAACTTTTCAGCAAAGGTCGGTTCAGCGCCATCAAGGCGCGGGGATCGAGTTTCTTGCGCGCTTGGCAGAAGGCCGAAGGGGTCACGCTATCCGCCGGTGATTGACCGTGGAGCACCTCGAAGAAGCGATCCAGTTCATCGCCGATGCTACCCTTGCGCAGATTCAACAACAGCATCACGAGATGAGGGAACGGGAGTGTACGTTGGCGAGTAAAAGCGGTCGGCTCCAGGCGGGCATCGGCCGCAAATTCCTCGGAGTACAAAAGCTCCTGAGAGAGGCCGAACGATCCATTCAAAAACCGACTCATTCAGTTGGTTTTCGCTGGGGGGGACACGATGAGTTTTGCCTTGAATGACCATGGTTTCCCCCATTTTGATGGTTGAGTAGGATAAAAATTATAACAAATATAGAATGTTAGACGTTAACTTAATGGCATTGCGTTGTCAGTTGGCAACGAGAACATCATGCTTATTCGAGCCCCGTTGATTTCTTCTCACCGGAATTACAAGGAATCTACCTGTCTGGTCCCATGTGATGAGAGACCTCTGTTTCGCGGTTCCTTGCCTCTTCCCCGTTCTGACTCGGTATTCAATTGTATGAAAGAGTACGCCCATACCAAACGGATCGGAGCCGGGCTCCGGCGCAAGTGGCCGAAGATTCCAGCCGCGAATGAACGCCAATGAACGCAAATTGAAATCGCTTCTCGATTGCGTTTATTCGCGTTCATTTGCGGCAAACAAAGATGGAAGGGTTTGAGGCGAGGCCTCGCTGAATATCCCATAGCATGAAAGAGTACGCACGTACCGAACGCATCGGGGCCGAACTCCGGCGTGAGCTGGCGGAAGTCCTGCGCGAAGAGGTGAGGGATCCGCGCTTGCAGTTCATCACCCTGCAGGAGATACGGGTCAGCCGCGATCTGGCCCATGCCAAGGTCTACTTCACCTGCTTCCCCAGGGACGAGGGCGGCGTCGAGCAGGCGCGACTCCTCAACGGCAGACTCGCGGGATTCCTGCGCCGGACCCTGGCCCGACGCGCCCGTCTGCGTGCCGTACCCCGGCTCCGCTTCATTCACGACGAATCGATCGCTCAGGGCGAACACCTCTCGCATCTGATCGAATCGGCGGTGGCGACGGATGATTCCAAATGGGAACTACCGTGAGCTTGGCGCCCAGGTGAGCCTGAGTGTGGCTTTAACTACGAATCATACAAGGTCCCCGGAAATCAAGAATGACAACTAATCAAACAAAAGACCGCGAACTTTTTGAACGCGTAATAAGAACGTTACAGGGAGAGGTGGCGAATATCGGAGTCCATTTGACAGTGGATTCGACTGCAAGACAAGCCTATGCAAAGCAAATCCATGCCATGGCAACGGAATTGAGAGTAATGGCATCCAATGGTAAAGATATACTATTCTCATATGATTCTTTCGTTGAAGAAAGTAGGGTAGTCCGTTGAGAGAAAAGGAATCATGAGCGCCATGTTGGACTACAGCCTGTCAAGGGAACAGCTTGATGAACTGCGTGCGGCGCA
>Ga0209783_1000217_pt1 | contig 13642 bp, 8 predicted proteins | sample WorMetfiPIANOSA1_FD_187395 | JGI IMG/M metagenome (GOLD analysis project Ga0209783, IMG submission 187395) | Marine gutless worms symbiont microbial communities from Max Planck institute for Marine Microbiology, Germany - Olavius filocauda... | ecosystem: Host-associated > Annelida > Digestive... | reverse complement strand
AAATGGTTTCGTTGTTCGACGCTACACCTCGACTGGTAGTGCATAGAATGGACTTGACAGGTTCTGTGATCCTGGTACATTTCGCAGGCATCCTAACATCACTGCAACTGTCAGAGTCAGAGTCAGATAGCCATAACCAGTCCAACACAACCAACAAATGTCGTTGCAATCATGTTACTCACTCTTCCTGAGCTGTACATATATAAGATTGGGCCCATGTGAACAAGATACCGACATCGTGTTTTCGTAATGTATTTCGACTAAAATAGCTGAATAAGCGGAATTTCAACGTCATAGGCCTATACTGTTTAACGTTACATGATTTCAAAGCAGAAATCATGTTTGCGGTAAGTCACGAATGATCACAAAAGTCGAATTAAGTCAACAAACGATGTCGGTATCTTATTCATATGTGCCATAAGATTGTATTATTCAGTTTTACTCGCGTGCCTCCACAATTTGTATGCTGCAATAAAATAAACGACAATTTCAGGCGAGCTGTTCAGTAGCCTAACTGCTGAAATGCTGCTCAGCATCACATAAACAGGAAAAATAACATCACGCTTTAGTCTTTTACTCAGCTAAAATGATGGAGTTTTTAAAAAAATAATTCAGTTGTGTATTCGGCTAAAATTAGTAAAATTGTGGAGACGCCGCCATATTACATAGCAATATAATACATTATGAGCAGCGCGCGAAGGTGAACACGACGATATACACTGATGACATTGTGTAAAATACAGTCACAAACTATAGTTAGCTAATGTACAGCGTAACAGTATGCCTGCCTGTCTATAATCAGCTGACAGCTGAATTGCAGGTGTGTCTAGGAATAACACCTGTAAGCCGGAGCTGGAAAAGCTGAATCGGAAAATGTCCAAGCCGAGCTGTATTATGTTCGAATAGAAGCACCACATCGATTAAAATCAGTTTCGTGTTATCGTGTATGATAGATATGCAAAGTTTTCTGATACCATGTCTATAAAACAAAAGACGACCAAACCACTGGGTTTTCCTGTAGTGCTTTGACATTATTGGTTAGTGGCAGCAAGGACATCTGGCTCATTAAAATCCACTGATTGTTCTAGTAAGTCTATCCTTTGTGAGAGCACCTATACTCACCCGGGTTATTCTGGAAAAGGGCCGTAAAACGGTTGTTGTAAGAGGGCCGTAGCTGAATTTATATTAGTCCATTTTTTTACCTTTTTCATATATTTTAGGGGCCATTGGGGCCACGATATATTTTAGGGGCCACATCTACCCCAAGACGCCCCCGCATGTTGCAGTATTGGTATTCATCATAAATAGACTCGGTCAATATTTTTTGTGTAACTTCAGTTACAATTGATAGTAGTTTCTGTTATTTGGTGGTTTGTATGTGTTAAACGAGTGTCATTTATTAAGAGCTAATTAAGTCACCAGTAGCTGTACAGCGTACAATATAAGCACCGTGCTGCGCTTGTGTTAACTGACGGTTTAACAGCAGCAGTTGCAGTTTCTCAAAATTGTCATTACGGTACCGGTACCAAACTTTAACAATTTCAAGCCGTAAACTTATTTGCCGGCCGAAAAATTTCGTAGCCGAGCTTAAAAAGCTAGACCGTGTCACTTACAAGTATACAAGTAGGAAGGCATGCATTTTCAATGACAAATACTGTTCGAATGTCAACCAAAACAAAATCGCTTGAAAATGCTTTTGCTTTACTATACAACAGAGTGACGATGGCTTAGTAACAAATAAAGATATTTAACAAATGTGTAAATTTAGTATGGCTTTAGAGCGTTCAGAAAAACTACACAGCAATTTGTGCATTTCTAGGAAAAGTAAATTCCACGCAGGCACATAGCCAGACTACGCCGATCGGGGCGACCAAAATTTTAGGCAGAGGCAATAGTTGCTGGTCAATGAACTCAAATAACCATCGCAATCACGGGCGGTGCCACAGTTTTGAGAGTGGAGATACAAAACAATGCTGCCAATGCCAGGGAAGCGAGCAGAAAATGCTTTGGTTTATACCCCCATTTGTGACATGTTGGGGCACATTAGTAAACATTAGTCGTAAACTGGGTAAGTAAAAATTTGTCAAATAACTTTGTTAGGGGCAAGAAGTCAATTTGGGGCCATGCCCCTTCCTAGGTACATGCCAGATTCCAGGCGGTATATCCAGATCCAGATTCCGGAAGCAGACGGGTAGTTGCGTTGCAGCAATGCGCATGTGCAGAACAATGAGGTATATAGTAGTGCGGTAACGCGGTTACTGGGCCTCCACCGGGCTAGCGCTATGCGCCGTCACGGAGGAGAAAGTGCTGGTGCTGCCCCCTAGCGGCGTTCGGCGGTGTCCGACGTACCGATTGAGCCGCGGCGGGCAGAACGCTGACCTCTCGCTCGGGATTTGACATTTCGACATGGTCATTGGCGAGGCAGTCGGACTTGACTTGTACAACTGGTCGTACTCGCTGAATATGTCCCGCCTGAATACACAATAGCGATACAAGAAGAAACTAGTTACTTATTTTAGTGTTATTCAGTTACTTTTTGAAAATTGTAACTAGTTACTTCAATAGTTACTATAAGAAGTAACGCGTTACTTTTCTAGTTACTATAAAATGAGACTGCTGCATGATCATTCTAGTACACTGTTACTGCTACAGTCGGAAAACTGTTATCATGAAACCAGCATTAATATATACACTGTAAAACTACACGTTCCTTCACCAGCTATACTAAAAAGTAAATATAAAGAACAGAGAAATCGGAAATGTAAATGCAAAAGCCAGCAATTTCTACAACTGGGCAATGCCAAGTACAGTACTAAAATATGTAACGCATTACTTACGTTACTGGTTAGTATAAAAACTAACTAGTTACTGACAACGTTACTTCTGGCAAATATTAACGTGTTACTGGGCGTCGGCGAGTTACTCCAAAAGTTACTACCCAGCACTGATGATAAAGACGATGATGATAATGATTACTGTAAAACACTAAATTTCTGCGTGCACTTAATTTTCGCGAATTTCGCGAATCGAGTAAAATCGCGAAATTAAATACCCGCGAATTTTTATACCCGCAAACTTAAACTATGCCCATCACCAAAATCTCATCTGCATAGAATACCAAAATTCTCATTGTAAATGTAAACAATCTTCACTGGTTGAAAAAAGATAAAGTTTTGGGTCTGCCAGACACTGATAATGAAAAAATACTATTGAAAAGCGTGCAGATGTTGCATCTGCAAACGATGAGGTTGGGCGTGTTGAAGTCGTATCGATCGAAAAAGCGCGGAGAGTAAGAAGTTCAGCGGTGAACTGGGAAGCAGCAAAAACGCGAAATTAAAATGCCGCAAATTTTCTAAACTTCAAAAACGCGAAATAAAGATGCAGCGAAAAATAAGTGTTTTACAGTACATTACACAGTGCCAACGTGTTTGATAAGAACACCTTGTATACTGACCAGTGCTCACTAGCAGCCATCTTGACCTCGACCAGCCGCTCGCAGCCGTCTGGCGGTGGACGCCGTCGATAGTTGGCTGTCTGGAGAAAGTAGACGAATAGTGGCGATGAGATTACAGCTACACGTTCAACACCACACCATTTTTTAAAACAAACCTCAGAAGGTAAAGACTTTATGCTATATACAAGTGTTGAGTCCGCAGCTAATCTTGGTCCGTAGCCCTATGCAGTCAGTCCGTAGCAGACTAATGATAAACACGGCGGTAGGCTGCCATTAATTTCCACCATCCCCGCAGTTACCTTTCCAACTGCAGAGCATCACTGCATTTTGGCCAGTACAAAATTATACTGCTTGGTAATGGAGGCACAAGCACATAAACAGATTGAACACTTTAATTCGTGTTGAGACATCAACAACAAAGCTATTAGGGCCATTCGGTAACACATGCAAGAAATTCATAAATGGAATGATGATGCTCTGTAGTGGAACTAACATTATTCGTTAAGACGAAAAGTCATCTGTTCTTATTCATTGCAATAAGGTTATATCAAACAATCAACAGAATGCTGCAGTAATGTTTTTAGTTTCTTTTCTTTAGTGCTGTCTAATGCCTACGTGATGTAGTTTGTTAAGTCTGAACACAACTGTGTTAATAAAGGATGACAGTGAGTGGGTGAAGAAAGGTGTGGATTTTGTGGTTATGTGTCAGGACGAGAGGTAGGCCAAAGAGAATATGAAACAACTAGTTGAGGAATGTAAAAGAAAACTTTGAAGTTAAGTAAGGAAAGCGTTGGTTCGTAGTTCGTTCGATTGATTAGAAGTAGGTAGAGTAGGGTTTAACGTCCCACCAAACACATTATAGGTCATACCGGGGACGATTTTTACGGGTCAGATGACCCAACCAACAGTGGTACTGATTAGAGGTACTGAGGAGGATAGTGATGGCAGTGGAGGTTAACATGTCCAGTTGTTTCTGGTACCGGCTCACCCGGGTTATCCTAGATTAAAGGGCCGTAAAACGGTTGTAGTTGTTGTTGTTGAATACAGCTGTGTTATGAAGTACTGACGTCTCAAGTTTGAGACATCTTCTTCAAAGAATCAACCCCCACTTCTTCACAGCCCGTATCATACTCACTTTCACCAGCAGCCGCAACATCATCGTCACTGTCCAAATCCCCCGAGTCGTCATCGTCTTCGTCGAACGGTACCACGGGAAGGACTGATGACGTCACAGGCGGCGGACTACTTCCGGTGATGACGTCATCGCGGCGCCAGCGTCGACCAATCACGGCTTGGCCTGCGCCGCCGCCGCTGGCTCCGCCCCCACACGGAGTCTGTGTGATGACGCTGCGGACACGTAGCAGCTGGTTGGCGATGGGCGCACGGTGCCCGTCAGGTGTGGCTACCTGTAAACATTCAACAGTTACACATTACTACTATTAACATTAACTACGGTACTCGGCTATCGCTAGGGAAGAAGCGGCCAGTGAGTGAGTGAGTAGTTTCTTAATGGCATATCAGCACGTAAAACGCCACTTCGTGCCATCGACGTTGTTATATACCGTGAAGAAGGTAGTGCAGAGACGCAGCTAGCGTGATGTGGTAATTTTAATTAACTCATTTGTAGAGTACTCCTTCCAGTTTTTACTGGTACATAAAGTATAAAAATCGACCAAGAATAGCCATAGTTATAATCGAAAACAAAGTGGCACGTTTTTATGGTTCACGGTATACAAACAATAATGAATATAAATAATCGATAACAAGCAAGAATATAAAAGATATGAGGTAAATTCAAGGCTATGCAGCTAGAAATGGCGAGTTCTGTGTAACAGTAGGCCCTGTTACCAGGACTGCTGACATACTGGCCGACGTGGGTCGTATGCTAGCTTAATTGGGTTCAACCCCAGTGATGTAGTCCTAAAATTTGCAGTGAGGTAACGGTAAAACCTTATGAGCCAGATAGCGTTTCACTTTTTCTGTCACACTGGTAAAACTGTAATTGCCTTCAGAAAGCAGTGGTATAACGGTAATTTTATCCAAAAAGCAGTGGTATAACGCCGTTACCCCGTGTGACCCCCGGACTACACCACTGTTCAACCCTCGCCGGCTCAAAGCGCTGCAAATGGGATGAGCTCCCTCGCAACGGACCTCGCTGTCTGTGTGGAAATCTTTTTCTTCTACTGCTACCATCGACGACCATAGGAGCAACCATCGTGGGTACCGCGGGATCAGTCCCCTCTTAACTTTGGAAAACTGAAACCAACAATATAATGCATATGCAGGTGATGCACACGCAACTGAAAACACTATACCTGTGATGGTACATACCTTAATATTTTCACCACTGTCTGTATCTGACGTATTCCGTACCAGCCTTTCAATTTCCTGTCGATACAGCATTTAACAGATTAACAACCGAGAAGAATTACCAACCTACAGTAAAAAAAACTGCATATAATATGGATAGGAACAAAAATTATCGATTTTCTTTATCTTTACTTTTTACGTAAATAAAATGGATCAAGTTAAAAAAATGTGAACAAAATAATAATAAAGCAGAAACGACCGGAGCGGAGAACTGGCATAAGAAAACAACTAAAATAACTGCTTCTGAAAAAGTCAGTCAGTGACTAAGAGTTAGTGATTAAGAAAGCAGTTTCTTAATGACACATCAGCACACAGGAATAAAAACAAACTAAGAAAAACTAGACAGAACTCGTAGAAAGAACTCCAGCAACGCCAAAAAATGTCCTGTATCGCAGTTTCAAATAAAAACTGGACAAAATAATCCAGAACCCAGGATCCATAACTCAGTATCCGTATCAGTCACAAATTAACCAGTTCTACCCTTCAGTGTTACTTCGTTCAAATCTGTCAATAACATTTTCAGATATCCTGTGCACAAACAGACAGACAGATGGCGATGATCGCAATACCTCCTAACTTCGTTGGCGGAGGTAATCTAAAACAAGTTCAATTTTTTGTTCGGGCATCACACTACCACAGGGGGGCTGTCGGGCGAATGTCATGCAAACAACTGGAATCCCTGTCTTGAGGACTAGATTGTAGACTACTTTAGTTTTAGCTATGTTCCCCGCAGCGCCCAGAGGATTAGGGTCAAGTTTGGGGAAATCAGCACCTTCTGAGCCTCATGGAGGCTTCCCACAGGGCTGAGATTTTGCACAATGATCAGTGTGAGGTCCAACATCAACACCAGGAATATCATCATCATCATCATCTTCGCGTAGTCCTGACAGACCGTTGCGCCGCCCCGTGTCCTCTGGAAATTTCAGTTCTCCATAGAGTTGTTGAAGATATTGTAAAATACGGGGTTAGGAGCGGGAAAACCTTAATACTTCGTCTCCTTGGACTGGAGAGACGGGAAGCGCGGTGATGTGGACCCGTTTCCTGGATACCAGTATGACTCCACACTAATGCATCCTGGACCGTTGTACCTGCTAGTGGTATCGTCCGCTCCAGGTAGCCAGGCGCAGCTGCTGCCCTGCGTCTGTTGGATGGCCGGTAATCCAACATGTGGAACCGCCCTGATGACGCCAACCCGCCGTGGCATAGGCATATTGAATGGCGGCCTAGCCTCGCCATGTCACAAGCTCGTCGTTGGGTATATGCAGCATTTAGTTGTAAGTGAACTGCCACCTTACTCACACAGCAGCATAAGTATTAACAGCGTAGGTACTTAAAGCGCACAGCACACCACTGTTGACGCGCGTAGGCGCAGCATCCAGCTAGTAAAGCATATTTTTGAAGCGGAATTAACACTCACAGAGATTACGTTACCTGATTATGTTACAGAGGTTGCGATACCTGGTTGAAGCCTTCAACACTTCCATGACATGGAACGATCGGACGTTGTCGGTTGACGGATGGAATAGCAATGGACCGACTGCTGCTGCTGGACACTGCTGGACCAGAACTTCGTCGGACAGATGCAGCCAGACCACTTATCATCACGTCTTTACCCTTGCACGGTCTAACTGCTCCCTGACACACGATGACCACCAGTATCATCATCATCATCATCATCATCATCATCATGTTCATCATAATCACCATCATCAGGTTCAAATACACACACTCCATTTTAACAGTCATTTCCCAGATGAACCTGGCACAGCCAGTTTCCTCATTCATTTTCCAATTTTCCAATGTCTCCAACCATCCATCCTTTCGGGACATGTCAAAACTTTACATATCCTCCTTGATAGTATCCCATCAAGTCCCCTCTTAGTTCCATCTACCTCCATCATCGAACCAATCAGCATCATCCTTATGGTCCAGTCCACATGTCCAAACCATCTCAGTAGTAGTAGTAGTAGAGTAGGGTTTAACGTCTCACCAAACACATTATAGGTCATATTGGGGACGATTTTTTACGGGTCAGATGACCCAACCAACAGTGTCAAAGCACTGAAGGACAATAGTTGGTCAGTCCACCAGGTCAAGAGCCAATCCCCCAGGCCAAGCCCTCTACAAGGTAAAGGGAAGTAAGTATAATTTTAACAAAAAAACACTTACATAGCACCATAAAGTCCAGAGATACAGAGGTGCTTGGATGACTGAGAGCTAGGCCCAGTGAGATCAAAGCCCAATCCAGTAGATCAACCTGAAAGAACTGCTCATTATGATTGTGCAATATTGTGCAATGCGCATTGCTGAAATGCTACACAATACTATAGCACAAAGACAGTTCTGTTAATATTCCCCTTCCTCCAGACCAACATCACTGTTCAGATGAGGCCAAGTGGAGGTTAGGGGCAAACCATCTCAGTTTTCCCTTCTTAATCACCAAGCTGATCGGTTTCAATCCCAACAATTCTCTGAGCTCTGCATTTCCCCCTTCCTTTCACCTCTTTAGTCGAGTTCAAATGCACAAGTAACCTGAATTTCAAACTGAAGTACACTTTTCCACACGGCACAATGCCGACTGCTATTCATTCTCAATATTATTGTTATGCCAAGTTCAGAATATATGTGGTTTTGTCAAATAATTAGACAAATTAAGCACCTTTGCAGAAAAAAAGATAACTTAGATTTTTCGTCGCGGGAGTATAGCGTTCACCAGCGTCTGTCTGTATGTGTGTGTCTCTCCACGTGATAAACGGCTAAAGCTACAACACCAAACTGACCGCACTGAGAGCTAGGCCCAATGAGATCAGTTTAGTCCACCATGAGTCCTGGCTAATCGTTTAATATTAGGTCGAAAGATCAAAAATCAAGGTCACAAAGTACAAAAACTTAACATAGGCCCTATCTCACGTGATCGAGCGGCCGACGTGAGTTTGCACTCTATCGAGTGTCCAGCTGCTCCAGCATCTCCGTAAATTAACACTTTATATATTAAATTATGACACAAAAAATGATGAGCAAATAGCAAAAAAAAAAAACGCTGCCCAAATCAGAAATGAATAGAAAGCGTCACTGTGTATCAAACAAATTGGCAAAATTATATGCTGTTTTAAACGGTCACTAAATATGATTAGTTATTTCTGCATGGATAACTAGTCATCTGAAGTTGATTTGGGCGTGTAAATTTTCGACCCACTTTGTAGACAGACGAATTAATAAAGCAAATGAAAGGTTGTAAGGTAGCAAGACGAACATCATTGGTGAAAGACAGGCAGCCGTTCAACGACGGATGACGTCTGTGTGACTGAAGAGTTCGATGTTTTGCCGTTTCGTTCACCACCTCATGATCCGTCCACTCACTCGGCGTCTGCACATCAACAGTTTCACTTTCACTTTCAAGTATTCATTCCCAGAACGCAACACCCCCTATCCTCCACTTGGCCTCACCTGAACAGTGATGTTGGTCTGGAGGAAGGAGAATATTAACAGGTCTGTCTCTGTATTGTGTAGCATTTCAGCGATGCACAATCGGTCTTCGAGTTCGTTGAGTATAGCTCTCAGTCCTCCAAGCACCTCTGTATCTTCGGACTTTATGGTGATATGTAAATGTTTTTTTAATTATACTTACTTCACTTTACCTGGTGGGATTGGCCCTTTACCTTGTGGACTGATCAACTATTGTCCTGCAGTACTTTGACACTGTTGGTTGGGTCATCTGACCCGTAAAATCATCCCCGATATATATGACCTATAATGTGTTTGGTGGGAGGTTAAACCTACTCAATCAATCAATCAATCCCAGAATGCAATCATAGCAGCTTTATCTCATACTTTTGCATCTCTGAACAAATCTATATACATACAACAAATCCGATTTTTGTCTGGGAATCACTTCCAAAGAGACGTGGCAGGTGCAAGTTATGCATACCACTGGAATCTCGGTCAGGAGGACTAGGTTGTAGGCTAATTTAATTTTGGCCACGCCCCCTGCCACGCCCACATGATCAGGGTCAAGTTTTGGGGCACGTAACTCCCTTATGGTAGTCACATTATTATTATTATTATGAAAATTTATATAGTACAAAAGTACACACACACAAATGAAAAATAAAAACACATGTAATGAATGAGCTAGGCCTAATCGGTAGGGCCTACACATGAACTCTATCATAAAATCAATGTCTTCACTGTTAAAACACTCTAGATTAGCATTACCATTATTATTCGACCCGCAACGACGAGCAATTCCCCCTTCCCCTCTTCCCTCCCCTCCCCTCCCTTCCTTTCACCTCTCTCCCTTCTCTCCGGGGCCCCATCCCCTACATCCAGCTAGGGCTCTGGGTAGCTACGTGACCCACTGCAAAGACGGGTACTTCGACTAATACTTTTCATCTTCATTTTCCTCCTGGCTACCCAACCGGTGTTTACCTGCGTAGACTTGTCAAGCGTGAGTACGATCGGAGCGTTGATGAGACTAGCCATGATGGTTGACGGGTCCCGGCACGGCCAGCGCCCGGCCAGATAGAACCCGGCGATCGTGTCGAACGACGCCGACCGCCTCATCAGCCGCGCCGACGTCGTCACCCCGCTTCCAGCGCCCGCCGACGCCGAGGCGACCGCCGGCGTGGACGACTTGGGTGGCGGCGGACCGAGAGATGACGTAGCCCTCGGCACCCGACCTGCACAGCCCACACACATAGCAGTTCTATCATCACGTACTCCACTCCATTCGATGAACGACGGCGTAGTCACTCACAACAAAAAATTACAAACTGAAGCCGGTGGTAGAGAGTGCTGAAATCACGGACCTAGAAAACCTGCGCGGACTTCTAAAGCTGTGGTCAATAGTACTATAGACTGTAGGATTTTTCTAGCTTCCTGAAGCTTAGATGATCAGTTAGTAATGAATACTTGGCTCAGCATTGCAAATTAAATTTTATCTGAATAACTCTGCTACCTATCAGTTTTTACTAAACGTTTTTACTTACGTCTAATATGTAACTAGTTAACTACGTCTAGTCAACTGCATTTGTTTTTTTATGATTTGTATTGTCTTCAACATGTTAGCGGCCTACTGGCCCTTTGTTGTTTTTTGATAATAAATGAAAGATTATCGTATGATTTTTCCTACAATTTTCGTTCGTCGCCACAAGGTCGTAAATCGTATCGTGTAGTACTTGTAATCAACGCTTAATGTCAGCTTTTACCGCCCGACGCATTACGTGCACTGCAGGCGTGGTAATCTACAGCAATTCTGTCCGTCTGTCACATTCGTGGACTGTGTGTCCAAACGGCTGTACACGTCAACAAACTGTTCACCACCTACACTGTGTCCGGAAAAAGTGGCCCATACAACTTTTGTTAATTACAACTTTGAATCTTAACCGATTGTAAAATAGTTACTTTATGTATAAAATCAGAAGCATGTTACTAAAATTATACTTTATTTTTTTGTTGAAATAGCTTCTTTTTCTTTCACTGCTAGTTGTGAGTGGCCAATGTTAACTGGGGAAGTCTGCTAGCAATCTCTTCATACCATAACTCTTTTCTGTCGCAATATTTTTATCAATATCTTATCTTCTTTTGACAATATTTTGCAAATTCAGTGCAAATTCTGTTAAATAAATTCTTTAACGTCACATCGACGTAATCGATGTAAAACTGCCAGTTCGCAACTCGGGACTTAATTTTCGATTCCGACATCCATAATAAAACTAAAGGACTGATTTAGATGAAAATTCACAAAATCATTGCCGATTGATGTGGGATCACGCTGTTGAAAGATTTTTAATATTCATTAAGAAATGCAATAGTTATTGACAAAAGTTGTACGGCCTATATTTTCCCCCGAACACTGTGCAATAGGGTAGCCCCATCATTCTAGTTGTTTTGATATCAAAACAAGGCCGAATACAGCGATAATAGCCAGATTTAGACATAGCAGAGATTTGGTCAGACAGAATGAGCCTGTTTATCAAACACGAGCCAAAATTACAAGCAGAGTGGGTGATGCTGAGTGCAGGTGATGCAGATGTTACAGGCTCAGGTCCAGCTTCAGGTCCCTCATTCTGCCAGTGCAACCGAGCTATTACGTCGGCAGCTTCATTCAACGGATCGTCTACAAGCTAGCAGTCATCACCTACACGGCGCGATCTACTGGCACCCCGGCTTAACCGTCTCAACGCATTCATGACTACCAACCATCAGCACGCACATTACGATCGTCGGACAAACTGTTACTCTTTACACCGAGAATGAATATATAGCGTTGACGGCGAAAGCATTCGGCGTTAAGCTCGGTTTCCATCCCATCCGAGTTGACGGCCCGAGTTAACGGCCCGAGTTGACGGGTGACCGGTTTCCATTACCCGTCAACACGTGTTGACGGCCGCGCGGTTTCCACTAGCCGAGTTGACGGGCCGTCACAGTCACCCGTCAACTCGGGTAGTGGAAACTGGGCTTTAGCGCTCCTTCAATCTGGAACTCACTGTCATAACTATCAATCTGTCGAGCTTCTCAGCACTTTTAAGCGTACTTTAAAAACTGAGCTGTTTGACACTGCATTGAACTGGACACGTACACTTTGCTTAGTCTGCCACTACTATATGCGCCTCTGATTCGCCTGCGACACACGACGCTATAAATGTGTTTTGATTTGATGATTTTTTATGTGAGTGAGTATCTGTGTAGGGCCTATTTTGATAAGTTGTTATTTTGCGTATTCGGACGGAAAGGATCAAAAATCATTAATCTGAATATACACAACCAATACAATACAATAGGACACTTCTATTCTTTGCCTCTTATAGCAAATCCTATTATGAGGGTATACTATACTGATAGCGTCATGTGCCCTGCTGCATAACACCGCCTCTTTTTCCACATCACTTCCGTATCGATCCACCCGGACCTTTCTGTTTTTAAACATCATTTAAAGCGCCACTTTTTAATCTGTCATTTTCATGAACTCACTTCGCCAATGCTTTTAATGACTATGTATAGAGCCTTTGTAGCTGCTGGTGCCGCCTAAGACTCTTGAAATTTGTCGCTTTACATCACATTACATTACATCGCTAACCATAACTCATCAGTACGTGCGATTGTGTGAATATGCAATAAAACTGACGTTCAATGGGCCGACTGCGGTAAGCCCGTCGTATAAGCGAGTCTCTTCCACATTCTCGCATGATCAAGGCGGGCGCAGATCCCGCTAGCATTTAATCACCGAAACACGATTTTCGGATATCGGTCGCCGGAGGCTACGGCTACAGGACTAGCGAATGGGCAGTGGCTCGCCTGTCATTCCAGCGCCCCAAGATACTTTCTCCGTATCACTGCGCCGCAGAGCCACAGATCGACACTAAACCCATTAGTAGATTGATCGATGGACGCGCATGCGCACTGAGCAAACCGGATACAGAAATCCGCCACGCGATTAATTCGCAGCGAAGAGAGGAGATGAAGCGCTTGTTCGGAATATAGAACGGTTCTCGGTTCGCGACGGCAGCGCGGCACGTCCCACGGCGAATTCGGACTCATCGCTGATACATTCAGTCCGAAACTAGTCTATCATCGACGTAAAACTCGAACATCCCGTTTATGCAGTGAAAATACTGTGCGCAATACACTGCTCAACACAACTGGATACTCATGCTGACGACAGTCGCGGGAGTAAAGCTCAGTCGTGTTGACGGCCCGTCAACTCGGGTAGTGGAAACGCGCGCCCGTCAACACGGCCCGTGTTGACGGGTAATGGAAATCGGTCACCCGTCAACTCGGGCCGTTAACTCGGGCCGTCAACTCGGGTAGTGGAAACCG
>Ga0209783_1000216_pt1 | contig 13653 bp, 12 predicted proteins | sample WorMetfiPIANOSA1_FD_187395 | JGI IMG/M metagenome (GOLD analysis project Ga0209783, IMG submission 187395) | Marine gutless worms symbiont microbial communities from Max Planck institute for Marine Microbiology, Germany - Olavius filocauda... | ecosystem: Host-associated > Annelida > Digestive... | reverse complement strand
TTTCTTAGGTTTTCTGAAGTTGTAGACTACAGTTTCATGTCATGTTTGGCGATATGTTGAGCGAGTTAGTCAGTTACACGACGGTCTGAACGGTGACGCGAATTTTTCTGTTTCTCGGATTTATTCGACGTGTGTTTCAATGTGATACGATGCATCATGGCGGCTATTCGCGGGAGGCGTTGCCATCACTCAACCATGACCGGCCATCACGCCGGGCAGTGTGCCGGGCTGTGTTCTACTACCTACATCGGTTGACGCGCCGGCTCGACCGCGACCTAGTTCTGTTCCGTCAGAGGTGCCTGGATCTCGCGCCGTTGCTCTTCAACGGCCGCGCACCTGGCCGACGATTTCCGTCTTGCTGGCCGCGGTCGTCCTGGTTCACGGTCAGCAGCTAGCATGATGCTGGACACCCCTCGCACGACGACGTCACTGGGAGACAGAGCATTTGCCGTCGCCGAACCGCGAGTCTGGAACAGCCTTCCTCCAGTCATCCAGTCATACCTGCAAATACTTTGCGTCGCCACGTTAACAACAGTGTTGCAGCTCCTGGTATTTTGAAACTTGGACGTTGTCCGTTGCTTGGCACTGATGCTGAAAAAGACCCGATTACATACATTACGAAACCTGAAGAAAGAGGGTTTGGACTTACACAAAAAGAAGTCCGAGAACTTGCATACAATTATGCTATAGATGTTGACATCAATGCAGAGAAAGCAAAGGCCAACCAGATGCTGAGTCAGATTAGTGGTCGGGTTTTAGATCCAGACCAGTGGCACAGCCAGGATTTTTGTTTGAAGGGGGGACGGTTTTGTACGCCAACAGTTGCAACAGGTCTATATGTCCTTTTTGACCAGTACAACGGGGCATATTCTAAGGAAAATTTTGGACTGCACACGGAGGTGCACATGGCGAGTGCGAGCCTACACTGTACCGAATAGAGGTTTTTCGAGAAGGTTTCCGGGGGTTTCCTGTATGAAAGAGGTTTAGTGTTCTACTGTAAACCCCAAAGAGTATTGTGGGGGTTTTTTGGAGGTTTTCTTACTATGGGGTTTTCTGCAAGAGTGTTTGCAGATATATAAAGGCATTTTATAACACAACCGTAGTATTTTAATTTTTGCCAACAAGGGCGCTGCCATGGTTGAAAACTTGTAGGTCGGGCCGAAGGACCGAAGGCGCCAGCAGCCGAGGGAAGGGTGGCCCTACTGAGTTATCGCAAATACCTAGAACAGACTGTAAAAAGTTGAGGGGGTCGGTCCAGTTTTCTTTTTTTGCCGGGGGTTTAACCCCCAATAGTTGAAAACAACCATCCGACTGGTGATCAAAATTTTGGTCTAGGGGGTCGGCGCGCCTTCGACGCCTCGCTCTTGCCCCCTAAGGTATCGGGTTTCGCCGTTTCGGCTCTATCAGTGTAACTCAGTCATGTGATAGTTTTGCCAGACAATAGCAGACATGCCCAAATGCGCAGTTGTGCATTATTCTTTACTTCAAACATTTTAACAGACCAGTCATTCGATTACCGTAATTCATCAGAGTCTTGGACGAGTGAAAGGCCTTTTCTAAAAGTGTCTTTCATTGGTAGCTCTTCCGCTGATATGATAGCCTTGAGTAAGCATATAGCCTAACGAATGCAGAAGTGGCTCAAATTGGATTATGTTTTATCATTGAACGCAAGTTATCCTGCTGTTACCATCTGTCTGGTAAGTGTCGCTTACTTCCTTACTAAACGTCTTCATTAAGTTCATTTGCGAATATGTAGAAATCAATATTCTTTGCTGTGTCTGCTGTGATGTTGATGGTGAATGTTTTATATAAATATTGTAAAATATTTGTATGTGTATTTGATGTGAAAGGTTGGTACACAAAAAAATGTTGCTGAAAATGTGTAGAATAGCGTCGTTGTGTAACGGTGATCGCATACGTATGCGTGTCGACGATGTCAGTGGATTTAGTTAGCAATAGACTTCGTGCAATTTCAGCATGTGATGGCGAGCGTGGGTGCCGCGGATGTGAGTGCAAACGAGTAATACTGATTATTATTAATTACAGTTAAGGCTAATCTTTACTTTAAGTGTTGGCGAGTTTAAAATAGAATTAGGATCAGGGTCATGGTTATAATATTTACGCTTTAGTGTAGGTTCAGGGTTAGACGTCATTGTCAACTGGCACGGTTAGTTAACCTGATCAGCCGCTGTTATACGATACGGCATGTATAGCCCACGATCGCCTGAGGTATTATGTCGATTGCTGAATGTGAGACTTATCCTTGTGCTGTTATTTTTTTTAGCTATGGCAAAGCCTGTTGGTGAATGGACCATTGGTGACGTTAAGGCATATCTCGAAGGAAATGAATTGTCTGAATATACTCAAGGATTCCTGGGAAAGTATTTTTTTCAGTGATATTGTTAGCCGTCGTTGCTAATCATTAGTGATTGCAACTTGTACTACACAAAATTCAGTTGTTATTAGGTTATATCAGGTGCTCATTACAAAAGGTCTTTATTATGCTGTCCGATCATTATTTCTAGGATAAACCACTAGTGCAATACAATTTTGTTAGTTTATTTCTGATAGTGGTACACCAGTAGTGCATGACATCTACGTAATCAGTCGAAGTTGTAACATGCCGTTACCATATTATACTTGTTCTCATTGTGGCACACTGAAATTCGGTTTCTTCCCATATAGTCGTCACTTAAAACAGTACCATGAAAGTGAGGCTGGTTTTCAAATTAGTTGTAGCTTTGATGGCTGTAAAGCCTCTTACACAAAAGTTAGAAGTTATGTAAAGCATGTGTCACGTAAGCACAAATCTTACTTATCAGCGGATAGCACAAATAATATCGAAATGCATGAAGATGTGGATGAATCATATGTCACTGAAGTTAATGACACACAAGGTCATAATGCTGATGAAAGTACAACTCAACATAGTGAAAATGCTCAAGAACATGGTTATCACATGGATACTGATGAAGACACAGCTTCTAGTCGAGAAAACTGTTCAGTCATTGAACAGCTGATTGGGAATATTCAGAACCACTGTGTATCTTTTGTTCTTAGTTTGCGTGAGAAACACATGATTCCTTCAGTTGTACAGGAAGAGGTAGTTAGCAGCATGAAACACCTCCTAAGTTCTACTTTGACTGATTACAGAGATGTCATACATACACAGCTGAGTCAAGATAATGTTACTATGAGTGAGGAATTAAGGTCATCATTGGACATAACAAGACACTGTGAGTCGCTAACTAAAAATGTAGAATCAGAATATGCATTGTTACGCTATCTGAAAGAAACTAACAAAATTGTATTGCCACAGACCCTGGTCATTGACGAGAGTAAACCAAAGCAGTCATTTCAGTATGTATCAATCATTGATGTGCTGAAAAGTATTTTGAGTCACGATGATATTGTTGACCACTTTACTTCCAGAAAACAGAGATCTGACAGCATAATGGAGGACTTTTGTGATGGCTCTTTGTTTAAGTCCGACACTTTTTTCCTTGAAAATCTGTCAGCATTGTCTATACACCTGTACAGCGATGAATTTGAAGTCTGTAACCCAATAGGTGCCAAAAAGGGTAAACATAAAATTGTAGCCTTCTACTATACTGTTGGGAATTTCCATCCGAAATATCGCTCCCAGATGCGTTGGATTTTCCTGGCACTTCTGGTCAGACAACAGTACTTAAATGACAGTAGTTATCATGCAGTGTTGCAGCCTGTTATTAGAGATCTGCGTTACCTTGAGGAAACTGGAGTGACTGTGTTGACGAATGTAGGTATTCAAACTTTCAAAGCTAAACTGGTTAGTTTGTCAGCAGATAACTTGTCTGCCCATGTCATTGGTGGGTTTCAACAGCATTTTCATGCTGGCAGAATTTGTAGAACCTGTCTTGCAGATCATTCCGAAATTTCTGAGAAATTTTCTGAGAGCGATGTAACGCTGCGCACTAAGGCAATACACTCGTATCACTTAGAGGCTGTGGCAGCAAATCCACAAAATGCACGTGTCTATGGTGTTAAAGGCACTTGTGCATTTTCTGATGGTTTACAAGACTTTGATGTGACACAGAGGCTTCCACACGACTCGATGCATGATTTGTTGGAGGGTATACTACCTCTAGTGACACGCTTGATACTTGCTCACTATATCAGGTCATCACAGCTGGAACAGGTGAATGCACTACTCTTTGAGCAAAATTTGACTTGTGGTTGCAACAGGCCAAACACATTGACTGCTTCATCTTTGACTTCACACATATCAGGCACAGCTGTTCAGAAGTTAGAGCTTTTCTTGTTGCTTCCTCGCTTGCTGTCTTCATTAGTTGACTTGACCATAGAAGATCCAGTTTGGCGCATGTATTTATGTTTACGTGACATCTGTGATGTTGTGTTTGCACCTGCTGTTGATTCCAAAATGCTTACTGATCTTGAATTCTTAACTTCTTGCTTTCTTGAACTCTTTGTTGAGCAGTTTGGCAAAAATCATGTGATTCCAAAGCACCATTATTTGTTGCATTATGCAAATCATTTGCGCATGTTTGGTCCACTGCGAAATATGCAATGCCTCAGATTCGAAGCTAAGCACAGATACTTCAAGAATATCGCTGTTAGTTCAAAGTCATTTAAGAATGTAACAAAAACGTTGGCCAAACGTCACCAAATAAGACAGTCTTGGGAGCTGTCATCGTCTACAGTGTTAGACCGTAGGAGTGATGTGAAGAGAGCAAAGACTGTGTCATTTCAAAGCTTGCCTACTGAAGTGAAAGACTCTTTGAGAAGTTTTCTGTCTTTTGACATTCACGGTGACGAGCGGTTATCTGTTGTTTCAGCCTTTAGCCATGATGTGTGCTACAAAGTTGACAGTGTATATGTTGTATGTGTTCTTGAGACTGAACGGGTGCCAGTATTATTGCTGGTCAAGAAAATAGTTTGCATTCGAAACGTGTGGCTTTTGTGTGGTGCCCTGTTGGTGCCAGAGGCTTTTCATGCAGTTTATCATGCGTATGCTGTCCGTACTGATTGTGACTGGTTGGTTTTCAAACCAGAGCAGTTGGTGGACCACACCCGACATGATTTATTCATGATTGATGAACAGCAGTATGTTAGCTTACGCTATGGTGTTTGTGGATGAGTGTGTGTTAGTATCACATGGGTGCGGAGGGATGGCAGAACTAGCGCGGGCGAAACCCAGCAATGCTGGGTACGCTGCCAGTTAGACCTATGTTAATATAGTTTTAATAGCAGTGTACAATGCTGATGCTGATGAAAGTAAAGCTCAACATACACTGTGGTTCAAAAAAAACGCGCCAACTTTGGCGGACTATAACTACGACCCAGTTAAGTCGATTTTAATAATTTTTAGCAAGCTGTTTGTTAACGATCATAAAAGTTGTCTGGTGGTAAAATGTGCCACCTCACCGCACATATGTTGCCACTATACCTTGTGAAACACAATGCTCTATTTTGCACTAATTACACTGCTTATCGCAGTGTAGTGAAAATGCACAAGAACATGGTTATCACCAGGTACAGCCGGCGCTAGTTCCACCATTGGTAGACATAAATAGATTACGCAAAACAGGGTAACATTTAGCTGCAAGTCCACCCGCATGACGGTGACGCTATGGTGTTTGTGGATGAGTGTGCTTGTATCATTTGTTTGTCTTAGTAGTGTACAGCATTGCATTGTACATGTTGTTTTTGATTTTTAGTAATCGTCATTTGTACTAAATAAGTAGTTGTATTGTGCAGACAACGATATTGATGGGAGCACATTGTTGGGCTTGACGGAATCTATGATAAGTCGACTGCTGCCGACAATGAAGCTGCAGGTGACATTTAATAAGATGCTTGCTGAGCTTTTAAAGAACGAGTCGGGTGCAGCTGTTTTGACCAGTAACGGATCAGCGAGCACATCACATGTGGTGCCAACATTGCCAAGGTATCATAATTATAATTGCATCCATTTTGTCGATTGTCGAGGGTTAATAGGTTTTTAATTTAACATAGTAATTTAGTAAAAACAGTTTTTGAAAATATACTTTTTGCCAATGAAATGCAAACATCGCAATCCTGAGTCCTGTAACTACGTTTTGGTTTTTAAAGATCTAGTTTTCTAACAATGTGGTTGTGCAGACTAGCTAAATGTTGCTATGACAATATTGGTGCTCTGTGTGATGTTTATAAGTTTACTGCTAAAGATCTTATTGACTCACCAGTGTATCGCACAAAGGATTTGATTTGGTCTGCTTTTAGTCATTCATAGTATTTTACTTATTTTCTGAAGTTCCTTGTTTTATGATGTGTGAAGCCTCTGTACACCATTATTGTGTTATAACTTTTAAATTATAGAAAGTCATTGAAATTGCTGCTGATATTGTTTGGACTGTAACAGATGTGATCCTGTAGTGCACTACTCACTCCCTGAGTTTCCGCAAGAAGTACAGTGTAACCTCATGAGGGAGTACGCAGATAGATTTAAAATTGGTTCAAAGCTACGCTGCCTTATCATCGATGCAATACACAACGACTTAATTGCAAATGGCTACTTGTATGTACCTCCATCTTCATTTTAACAGTTGTTTACTATAATAATGGAAACGGTCTGTTTTCGGAGGCTTACAACTTTGATACTGTGAGTGCTGCTGCCTGCCTTATTAGTATGCTGGGTACTAGGTGGAGCCGAGTATGCTAAATAGCCAACTGTCTGAGTCGAATTAAAATGACACGGAAAATGGACTATTTCTGTTTTTCAAGCTAATATGCATGCTGTTTAATGGTGAAAATGAGTATTAAAATTATTCAGAACTAGCCACCTTCGCCCCCGGGTACTGCACTCCAAATCCCACCCCGTCTGCACCTTCAGCGCGTCGATTAAATTTACATTTAGTAACACAGTAGTCCCATTGGTACAGTTTCTCAGTGGCAGCGGGGGGGGGGGCATACTGGCACATGTTGGAATTGGACTGATGGCATTGGTTGGCAGGCATTTTCCTACATGTATAAGACTTTCATATATCACTGTCATGGCATGATCTTGTGTCATTTTCACACTGTCTTACTTGTTTATGTTCTTCTACGTCCAAGTTTTTGAGAAAACCGTAGTGTAGGTTGATGCGTATAACATATTATTTGTATGTGAAGGTATCCTAGTCAGCTGGTGTATTCAAATGTCGTGACCGCATGTATTACGAAATATCCATTTCTGGCTGACTATGATGGCACTGCTGTAAGTGTTTTAATATCTACGGTTGCTGTGGTTAGTGTATTAGTTATGCCCGGTTTTATCACCGCGGGGTAAACCGCGGATTACTAAAACCGTGCTTTAACTCGATCCGAGGTTTACACCACCGTCTCGTTTTATCAACCGCGGAGTAGCTAATCCGAGTTTTACCCATGGTTATATGAAAGCTAATTTCTGATTGGTCGGCGGCTGCTTGTGTATTTCCGGCTTGTGTAGTGTAGTGACGTCACCATGGCTGCATGGATACCAGGAAGTTTACACAAGCAACGCCCGGTTTACTCCTTGATTCGGGGTGATAAAACCCGTTTTTTACATACGCTTGGTTTAAACCTCGGATCAACCTAATCCGCGGTTTACCCCGCGGTGATAAAACCGGGCATTAGTTAATGTTACTGTTAAGTTACTGAAATTCTACTCGTTTAATGTGACTTGAGACCGAGGCACTTAGAGACAGTTTGCTATTATGGGTACCATACAAATGCTTTTTATGTATGTATGTGTGTAACTGTGTATGTATTGTTATGGGGCCCTCCCATAGGAGGCCTCATTACGTACTGCACTTAGTCCGTCTGTCTGTCCCCTTCGGGCATTTATCTCAAACTGTAGATTCACAACATTTTAAAGAATACATTGACCAAATTATTTGTAATGATGTTTATTGTGCTGATGCAATTGCATTAGCCAGGTGTCAATGAGAATATATATTGTTTGTGTTTGTCACATGTGCAGAACTCGTGGCGATTTGCACTGCGACGCAAGTTCAAACAGTGCAGACAACCTCTGGTACGAGAAGGACTGGTGGCTGAGATGCGGGCGAAGCACGGGCGACCAGGCATTGCTGGCAGGAAGAGGAAGACTGCCGAAGAAGAAGAGCATTCTGTGCAGAAGGTGGCACGGTTCAAGGTATTTATGTACTTATCTGTGGTTATCAGGAACCCCCCAATTTTTTTATCTCGAAAATGGGCCGAAATTTTTTCACAAAACTTTCAGGATTTGTAGGGGTTCGGATTGCCCACATGGCATTTACAATGGAAAAAACTGTTCCACCTTTCGCGATGCGGAGACCGAAGACGCCGGATTCATCGACCTTCGGCGATTCAAAGGACCGCTCGTCGTCGCGCAGCACCGGAATGCAGCTGTCTTTCAAACACCCCCAAAAGAACTATTTCTGGGTACGAAAGGTCGAAATATGCAGTCAAAGCGGGCAGCAGAATTGGAGAACCAAAAGTGCTTATCAAAGTGCAGGATATTGCCCAAAACGCTGTGAAAATGTGCAGTAATGGGAAACAGCGTGCCAAAAGTTGTAACGGGTGGACAAAACTAGGACCGGAAGTGGGTTCACGCTAATTGTATGTAAGTGTAGAGAGGGACCCATGTGACATCGGCCGTCTCTGCAGTGTGTATTCTTGCTGTCTTTATTGACCCGTTATATAAATATTATTTTTTGTTCATTTTTGTAGGCTAGCACTTTAGATGTGATGGTGGCTGCTGAGGATGAGCGTAGTGTGCAGAAGCACATTTCCTTCATGAAAAAGGAATGTGCCAAGCGGGAGCCTAACACTGACATTCTGAGAGACAGTATGAAACGGACCGCAGCGTACAGGCAGGACTACTGCCACAAAAACACCACCGAAGACGTTGTCACAACCTTTCCTTCACTACGCCTGAGGATGTTTGTAAGTTTACATACTTCTGAATCTGCGGTTATCTTGAGACGTAGGTTGTGTAAACTCATGTACGGATTTTGTTTGTGAGAAAATCTATGTATATAGTTTTGGTGTTCATTTACCTGAATTTCTCTGTGACTGTTAATCTTGTCTTAAAATATGTATACTTTGTAGTTTATCGTTCTTATATATATAAATATAAAAAAACTGCAGTTTTAAACAAAGTGTTAACGGCGACCGATCAAAAACCGCAAAAATCCTAAAAAGATGACATTACCCACCATCACATCGCCTGAATGTCAATGCGATGCTGAATAATATCATGTTTTTATGATTTTTGCGGTTTTTGATCGGTCGCTGTTAACACTTTATTTAAACTGCAGTTTTTTTTATTCATATTTGCGGTTTTATTACCAGATTTGAGTATGTTGTCCTTTTACAATGTATGTTGCTGAGATATGGTGATTGTTCGATTTTTCAACAGGGCGGCCATCCACCATCTTGCATTTTAAATAAATGGAGATTTTAACTGCCAATACGGTTTGGTGGGTCAATATGCATAATCTTGTTTCACGCGTGCCAAATGCCCAAAATGGTTTTTTTTGGGATTTTACCCCCTATAAAGGGAGCAATGTCAACCAGTCCCCCAAAAGGCACACCCTTGGGTCATAACGCGTCATTTGAACTATCACGCGTCAAAATCGGCCGAGGGGTCTGACCTCCAGAGGTGCCTGAGAAAAAAGGTATATATAAATAAAAATAATTTTTGTTATATTTCACCCATTTGCACAGAAGCTCCCCCTGGGCGGATTTGCACCAAATTTGGCACAGGTGGGGGTCGCCGACGTAATCACCTGTGACAAATTTTGTAATGATCGGTTTGTGGCCTCGATTCTGTAGGGGGTCAAAATTTGACATTTCCCATTGACAAGGCCAGTCGCTGTTAACACAGGGCTGGCGCTACCGCGCAGGCCGTGATATATTGCTGAAGTGTCTGTCTGTCTGTCTGTGACTCTGTGTACAAGTGCCCAGACTGCAGCACTGTCATGTCGTCAGCGGGCAGGTTTGTGACCGGCGTGCACGATGACTTGACTGCAGGTCGAGATATTTTCTGGGCCTCAGGGGTGGGGCGGGATGGTGGAATCTCCACTGGTGGTTGCTGGTGATCGCTGTACAGGACAAACCAAGTGCAGGATGAGTCCACTTGCTGGTCCACGTGGTGGGGCAGGATGTTGGAACTGGTGCCGGTGCGACCCGGCAATGCCGAGTACACCACTAGTTAATAATAATAAAATAATAATATGCACACTTATATACCGCCATAGGTCGTAACTTCAGAGACGGGAATAATTCTGAATAATTGTCTTATTTTTGTTCTCCATAACACAATTTCATGTCTGGCTTTTGATGAGGATTAACTTCATTTGTTCTCGTTGGTTTGGAATTTTACAGCTCGCTGCTTTACCAGCTGTGTGTTGCAGTTTGTAGCAGATGCAAAGCTGTTGTATAATATCGATGTGGTGAGGCTGGGCACACGTCTACTTCGCCTTCTTGAGGCACTGCTCCGCGAGATGGCTTCAAGGTCTGATGTCAAAGACGACATTCAGAAGTTCCACTCAGCCAGTGAAGATGTGGGCGAGGAGGAACGAAACGGTATATGTACATACAAATTATCCTGTACTTTGTATAAAACTAGTTTATGAAATTAAAATGATTGCGAACAGTGGCTTTCCGACAGCTCTAGAGTGCATCAAATTCTTTTTCGGCCGGGACTTCTCCATGGACCCCACATGGGGAGCTTACGACGCTCCCCCAGATCTGTATAGTCAGCTGGTGTCCCCTATTGGTATGTTGAATTGAATGGTCTTGATATTTTACTAGTATATTGTGAGTAACATGGCACAATTGTGTTTTTTATACTGCTATGAACTCTGTAGTGTGTAATTTTGGTAGCTGCTGCCTTTTCTTAAGTACATGTGCAGTTCAAAAATCGGTCAGTCACATTAAAAGTCAGGGAAAGTTTGCCTTGGTAGGTGGGAAAGTCAGGGAATTTGACTTTGGAAGACTTGTAGGAACCCTGTAGTCGGAATTCATACTACGTCCTCTGTTAAATGGTGTCGGTTTCAGTGACCTTAACGTCCTTAAGTGATATTGACTGGTCTGTTGTCTGTTGTACAGAACTGAAGATTCAACTGTGCATGAAACTTCTCCCAACACTGTTTGCTGAGAAGTCATCATTCATCTATGTGGACAGTAAAGAGGTAACAGATTGTATGTTTTAGAAGAGTCTGTCGAGAAGTGCTGTTGTACCAAGAGATCAAATATTATGTTGTTCTTGTCTGAATGAGTGACACTGGCGATGCATCACAGTATTTATTGATTATTCATTTCTGCTATTTATGCTTGCGTGATTGGTGGACTGAGACAGTTAACCAGTTAAATTGTTTGTCGTGCCATGGATGCAACTATGAGTTAGATTTTTGTGTTATTGCAATATCTTACAATAACAATTTATGCTCAATACTTAAATTAAACATATATGCCACTGTACTTAACAGTTTGTTTTAATGGCACATAACTTTTTTTGCATGTGGGTGACATTTAGGCCAAGGAAGAACTGATTAAATTTGAGGTTCCTTACCATATATTTCCCTATGAAAGATTATTCCTGTGGTGGAGCTACAGCCTTTACGGAGGTTTCCACTCTCTGACTGCTTTCTAATTATACATATTACACTTGATAGTCTGTGATCAACATACTTTACAGTTTGAAGTGCAAAATTCACAAATACTACATGTGTATGTGGGGTGGGGTGCATGGGGTGGGATGGTCGAACTAGCAACGGCGACACCCCGTGCCCGGCAGTGCCACATAGGCCACTAGTAATTTTTAAAAATGTAAAATTTTGTGAATGTGTTGAACATTTTTTTCAGTGAAAATAAGTATGGTGCTGTTTGTTTTATGCAGAAGGTCACTCATCTGACACCGACGATTTTCGGCATCAACAACAGCTACAACATAACAGTCGACAATGTCGTTGTGTTGGCAGCATGCACCTGCTCCTTTCAGAAGGCAGTTGAGGCCTGGTTCGCTGCCTTCTTCATCTTCAGCATAAAATATCCTAGTAAACTCACCAACACATGTGAGTTTATTGAAAAAATTTTGCTGAAGGGATGCGGTAAGGCCCCCAGCAAAGTCCGCAAGTGGGCCAACCGCTTGCTGTAGGCAGCGAACCATGCCTCCACTGTCTCACTTATCCATTAATGAATTGGTTATTACCTAGGGCTACATAACATTACATGATAAGACTTTTTTTCTTTTAAATTACGTAACAAACACTTATGAAACTAGTGCAAACTGACTGTACGGACTTAATGTGTGCTGTATGTTCACTGGAATGTCAAAGCAGTGTAATGTGAAGGTGCTATTATCAGTGATGTGAATTTTCTAGATTCTAACTGCCACACTTTATTATTGCCTGTTTATAACAACAGTTACTGCGATGTTCAGCTACTAGTAATCGATATTACTTACACAGTATTACGTAATAACCAAAACTGGTTTGTTTTTTTATTGTAACGAAACCTGTGACGTAGTGGTATAAACTGATTTTATCGACTTAACGTGATTTATACTCAGTGCAATATTGTTACACTTATAATGTAGAGGTAATGCAGAGGTGCTGTTTGCAATGATGCGAACTTTTGTAGTGTTTTCTACAGTTCATTCTGCTAGTCTGTGTCGCGATGTCAGGTGATCCATCAACTGTGATTTACATTCTGTGTAATATCGTTTATGAGAATTTTGTAGCGGTTATAACTGCCACAATTTTATTATGAGTGATAGCGTTAGGTCACCGTGTGATTTATGCGTTGTATTTCCTATTTAACTAGCATTAGTTAACTACATTTTGAGAATAGCTACATATAAGTCAAATTTTCATGTTAGTTACAATTGAACATGCTATCTACGTTGCTTTTAATCCTTCCTTTTAGTCCATGCTTTTCATGCCATGTGTAGGCCTAGTGTATATATGTTTTTGCTAGTTTTTCTTCTTTGTCTGTGTTGTGTGTTCTGTTGTGTTTGTCTCTGTCGGTTGCTTGCACTTGCACTACATTTTGAGAATGGCTACATATAAGTTGAATTTTTATGTTAATTACAATTGAACATGTTTCTCCGTTGCTTTTATGCTTTTAATGCCATCTGTATAGGCCTAGTGTACGTATATATGTTTTAAATAGCCGTTTCTGCGCACGCGCACTAAAAATATTGCTAATAATCGCTCTAAATGGTCGAAATGTGGAGCCCATTATATAAAATAATTTGAACTAATTATAAGTAAATGAAAACACACTATGTTCACCTCTCTGTATCGTTTGCATTGGCAAACAATTCCGGATTTTAGGGATACATCCCCCTGTGATTTACCCCTTTTCTTGCCAAGGTTTCCTGCAAATCCCAAGTAAACCTTTCAATATACCTTACACATGGGGTTTTCTAGAAATCCCACTAAGCCTAGGTTTAATGGAATACCTCAAAAAGGTTTGCTCCTGAGGACAACAAAAATACCTTCTGAATACCTTCCCAAAAACCTATATTAAGTGCAGTGCAGTCTGCCACTGGCATGATCCAGTCCTCCGCCGTGGATACTGTGTCCATGAACCAGTCTGCTGCTACTGAAGAGTCTGCCGGTCCGGGTCTAGTGATTCAATCCGGTGCCGATGAAAAGCAGAGAT
>Ga0209783_1000215_pt1 | contig 13836 bp, 14 predicted proteins | sample WorMetfiPIANOSA1_FD_187395 | JGI IMG/M metagenome (GOLD analysis project Ga0209783, IMG submission 187395) | Marine gutless worms symbiont microbial communities from Max Planck institute for Marine Microbiology, Germany - Olavius filocauda... | ecosystem: Host-associated > Annelida > Digestive... | reverse complement strand
AGCTGCCCCGGCAGCACCTCCATCCCAAGGTCTGGGAAGACTGGTTAGCGCTCAGTCAGCCGCTCTGAACGCGCGTACACCAACCCGACCCCAGTTACCAACGGCCTGACTGCAACCGGCTGACGGGGCGCTTTGGGTGTCGCCCGGCAAAAACAGCTTGCTTAGAGACTGCCTTTTTAGACAGTATCCGTGAAAAATATCCTTAATAAACAGATTGTTAATTTTCTTCAAACTGCCCACAGTCAAGGGAATTCCTAAAGAGAGTTCCTAGACAGTCTCTAAACTGGGACTTGTCGTCACTGTCTCGGCTAACATTCGGGTCCCACAGCGGCACCGAGTGAACAGATTACCTCGCCAACTCCGTCCCGAATGGGTGGTTACCCCGTGCCGAAGGCTACTTGCAAGATTTAGGTGGTATAATGCTTGACATATCGAAGTCACACTTGGCTCTCGTGGTATCCGCATTGAACGATGCAATAAAATACAATGAGGGATTCCTGCGGAGTGAAACAATCAAGGATGTATTGGATTATAACGCGAATATAAAAAACTGGAAAAAGCAAATCCGGACCTTATGAGATATGATAATATCGTGAAAAAGGCATAATCAGGTAAGAGCGGGCCCGTGGAGGTTGGGGGCAAGGAACGAACCCCAACCCTATTTCCAACACAACGCCCCGGTTGGCTGTCCTCTCGCCGAGGCCTATTGCAGCCGGAATAGCACCGGCCCTCTCAGGTCGGCGCCTGCGTACAATCCAAGAAACCATCAGCCCCTCGTTAAAAGGCCCCGCAATGGAAGTCAAATTAAACAAAAAACAAAAAGTCACCATATCCGGTGCGGAAGACATCTATCTGATCATGCGCCAGATTCTCCGCAGGGAAAACAAAATCGGTCAGGGTCAGGAACACTTCTGGATGGTAGGTCTGAATCAGGCGAACAAGATCCTCTATATCGAGTTGATCGCTCTGGGTTCCGCCAACATGGCGAGCATCAAACCCAGAGAGGCCTTCCGAATGGCGATTTACAAGCTGGCCGTTCGGGTCGTCATGGTCCATAACCATCCCGGTGGGGATGCAACCCCTTCCATGGATGACCAGGACTTGACTGATCATTTCATTCAGGCGGGAAAATTCCTGAAAGTCGAAGTGATCGACCATCTCATCATCAGCGATGAAACCTATCATAGCTTTTTCGATACGGGTATCTTCGAGAAACTTCAGGAAAGCAAACGATGGGTTATGCCTTATTTGCATGAAGAGAAGGCCAGGAAAGAAGGTGAGGAGAAAGGAAGACAAATAGGAAAAAAAGAAGGGTTGATCGAAGTGGCAAAGGCATTGAAGCAAAAAGAGATCAGCCTGACCATCATTGCCGAAACATCAGGATTCTCAATCGAAGAGATTGAAAAACTATAGGGCCGAAATCGGCTGACAAGCACATTCGGACCGACACCCGAGCCCACATAGGGTGTGTTGAATAACACGGAACTGTATCCTGGTCCGGAAAAGGGTCAGGTCCGCCCTATACGAGTAATCATTCATACCTCGCCTTTGTCATTCCGACAGGGATTGCCGGAATCCTACCGACCCCAGAGGGGCAGCAGAAATACCGGTGGTCTGAACAATTACCGGAGAGCAGGGCCTTGGTGTAGGGGGAGCGGGGGGCGTCCCGGACCTCGGCGACGGTCCCGCGCTCGACGATGCGGCCCAAGGGTACATGACGGCCACCCCATGGGCCAGGTAGGAAACCACCGAGATGTATGAGTGTGAAAGATAGCTCAAGCCCATGTCGCCTTAAAGCTGCTGGAGCAGGTTGAGGATCCGGGCCTGGACCGAGACGTTCAGGGAGTTAAGAGACTGCCTTTTTAGACAGTTTCTATGAAAAAATACCTTTTAAAACAGAGGGTTAATTTTATCCAATCTGCCTATTTTCAGGGAATTTCTAAAGTGAGTTCCTAGACAGCCTCTAAGATGGGTGTCCTTTTACTGTCCGCTTCCAGGTCCGACCAGCGCACATGACGGCGAGCCGATCCGCCGTTTCGGCCACCATACCGAGGTCGTGGGTAATGGGGTTATCGAGCCCGGCCCCTTTTTTATCACGAGAATGGCCTTCATTTCAATCGAAGACGATAAGATATTGTCTCATGGAAAAATAAGACCTGCCGATGTCACCATATCGGTCAAAAACGGCGTGAAATAGGTTTTATGCCGACCATCACCGAGAGGAATCAGTGCTTTCGATAAGCCGAATATATTCAAGGGCAGCTCTTGGGAGTACTATAAAATACCGAAAGGCACACAGTTGCCGGATGGCCTTGCAATAGTCAAAGACAACTACAATCGTAGAATTCGGGCTATACATTATACGATTGCTTCTGCTCATGATATGTCGCTTACTCATTTCAAAATGCTTTTAGATAAACCAGCGATACTTGTTGTGAGGAAAGCGGTATGATGCTTGACATATCGAAGTCATACTTGGCTCTCGTGGTATCCGCATTGAACGATGCAATAAAATACAACGAGGGATTCCTGCGGAGTGAAACAATCAAGGATGTATCGGATTATGAGGAACATTTATTGTGTTTGGAGAACCTTCAAGACTGGTTCGAACGCGAATATAAAAAACTGGAAAAAGCAAATCCGGACCTTATGAGATATGATAATATCGTGAAAAAGGCATAATCAGGTAAGAGTGGGCCCGCGGAGGTTGGGGGGCAAGGAACGAACCCCAACCCTATTTCCAACACAACTCCCCGATTGGCTGTCCTCTCGCCGAGGCCTATTGCAGCCGGAATAGCATCGGTCCTCCCAGGTTTCGTGTAAGTAATCGGCGCCTGCGTACAATCCAAGAAACCATCAGCCCCTCGCTAAAAGGCCCTACAATGGAAGTCAGATTAAACAAGAAACAAAAAGTCACCATATCCGGTGCGGAAGACATCTATCTGATCATGCGCCAAATTCTCCGGAGAGAAAACAAAATCGGTCAGGGTCAGGAACACTTCTGGATGGTGGGTTTGAATCAGGCGAACAAGATTCTCTATATCGAGTTGATTGCTTTAGGTTCCGCCAACATGGCGAGCATCAAACCCAGAGAGGCCTTCCGAATGGCGATTTACAAGCTGGCCATTCGGGTGGTCATGGTCCATAACCATCCCGGTGGGGATGTGACACCTTCCGAAGATGACCAGGATTTGACCGATCATTTCATTCAGGCGGGCAAATTCCTCAAAGTCGAAGTGATCGACCATCTCATCATCAGTGATAAGACCTATCATAGCTTTGTCGATACGGGTATCTTCAAGAAGCTTCAGGAAAGCAAACGATGGGTTATGCCTTATTTGCTTGAAGAGAAGGCCAGGAAAGAAGGTGAGGAGAAAGGAAGACAAATAGGAAAAAAAGAAGGATTGATCGAAGTGGCAAAGGCATTGAAGCAAAAAGAGATCAGCCTGACCATCATTGCCGAAACATCAGGACTCTCAATCGAAGAGATTGAAAAACTCTAGGCCATGTGGGCATTTGATGAAAAGTTGTTAAAAAAACTAAAACACTACCCCTGGAGGAACCGTTGGAGGTTGACGACTTGAACAAAACCGGCAGTATCGAGCTTTCGGTGGTCATCCCCGTCTCCGACGAGGAGGCGGTGTTGACCAAGCTATTCGATCATCTCTACCCGGTGCTCGATGGCCTCGACATTGCCTACGAGGTGGTGTTTGTCGACTGTGGTAGCCGGGATCGCTCCATGACCCTGCTGCGCCAGCAGTACAAGCTGCGCCCGGACGTCACCCAGGTGCTCCGGTTGCGCGGTAACGCGGGCCGGCATGCGGCCATCATGGCGGGTTTCGATGTCGCCGTCGGTGGTCGGGTGGTGACCTTGGATGCGGAGCTGCGGAACTCCCTCGCAACGATACCTCGGCTCCTGGCCGCGATGGATCGGGGGCACGACTATGTGGGCGGTTTTCGCCGCCGGTATCAGGACGGCGGGTGGCGGGGTTGGGTATCCGCGGCCATGAATCGCTTGCGGGAGCGTATCACCCGGATCCGGCTGACGGATCCGGGCTGTCTGCTGTGCGCCTACGACCGGGAGATCGTGGATGCGATTCTAAGCTCCGACGCGGTCCCCGTCTTTATCCCGGCCCTGGCCTATGGTTATGCTGCCGATCCCGCCGAGATCGAGGTCGAGCCTGCTCAGCCGGCGGTGGGTAAACCCAAGTATCCCCTCTATGAGTCCATCCAGCGTAACCTCGACCTGATGATCGCCTTCTCGCGGGTGCCTTTGCAGTTTTTCTCCCTGGTGGGTATGGGGGTCGCCGGGGCTTCTTTTGCCTGGGTCGTCTTGCTGGCTGTTTGGCGTTTGGTCATCGGCCACGAAGTCGGGGGGGTATTCACTCTATTTGGTATCCTGTTTTTCCTGGCGGGGATGATCCTGTTCGGTATTGGATTGCTGGGTGGGTACCTGAAGCATATCTGCAGGCAGTCCCGTAGCCGCTCGAACTACCTTGTGCGGGAGCATCTGTGCCCGCGGTCGGGGCCTGCGGGGTACTAGGCCGTGTGGACATTTGATGAAAAATTATTGTTTTTCAACTAGTTACCAAAAAACGGCGATTTGAAAAAATCCTTTTTATCAGATGGTTAGGTCATTTTTGGGTGAAATTTCCACACGGCCTAGTACACGTAAGCGAAAGTCCTGATCCTATTCTCCAGGCCGCAAAGGGGGGGCTGGGTAGCTCTCGGCAAAACGAAGCCGTTTAGGGAGGCCTCCCCCTGGGACCGCGGGCGTCTCGCCCGCATCGGGTCCGCACAACAAAGTGCCGTGGCTCCGGGAGTTCTCCTTGCCTTCTTGATCCTCCGTGGTCCACAAAGCCGGCAGGATGCCGGCGCTCCAGCATACCGAGGCTCCCGGCAGACCGCCTTCCAAATTGCCAGGATCGGCAATAGAGTTGTTCCTGTAGATAACTTTCTGATATATAAGAATATTATTAGATTAGACAGGCCAAATTGAGAGCAAAAAGAACCGGTTCGTTAATGAATCAGTTCTTTTTGCTCTCAGTCGATTCATGAAATTTATAAATATCAGAGAGTTATCAACGGGAACAAGTCTAATTCCTTGCTCGGTCTAGCCAAGGCGAATGGGTTTACAATTTTCGCTTACGTGTACCAGCCCATCCGTCTCGCCATCCCGGCGGTTTCTCGCCCGCGTTCGCCTGCCGTGCATAGGGTTGATGCCCGTCCATTAGAAAATTTGCATGTTCTGATAATGTTGCATTTCCTCTTGATTTGGACCATCCTTTCTGCTTCCGATCCGGTAGTGAAAGTCGTAATTTCTTGCGTTGGATGCCGGTCCCGTACCTCTTGAGAATGGGACAGAAAACAGATGACCGGTAAGATTGCGTTCGCGTTCACGGCCATTGCGGCGAGCTTGAGAGGGTGCTCGAATGCCGGTGTTCCAAGAGCAGGGTTCCGATGGATACCGGTTCATCATCCGCCCCAACTGTGCCCTCAGTTGGCGGATTACGAAGCTCGTTCTGCTGTTCTTCAGCGGCTGCTTGGTCGTGGTCGCCGCCTACTTCGCGGCGTTGGGGGCATGGCTGGTGCTGCCGTTCGCGGGGCTCGAGCTCCTCGTGTTGGCGGCCGGTTTCTACCTGAACGCGCTGGCCGGCCACACGCGCGAGGTGATCGAGATCGAGGGTCCGGTGCTGCGGGTCTTGCGCGGTCGGCGGTGCCTGGAGGAGGTGGCCGGCCTTCCGGTCAACTGGGCCCGGGTCGAGCTGCGGCGCGACCCTCGAGGCTGGTACCCGAGCCGTCTCCTCCTGTGCTGTCACGGCAAGGGTATCGAGGTGGGCGCGACCTTGGTCGAGGCGGAACGTGAGGAGTTGGCCACCGCGCTGAGCGATAACGTGGGTTTTGATCGGCCGCGTAGCGCTCCATCCACTCCGGGTACCGGCGCGGCCGGAATGGCGCAGGCTCGGACTCGGCAGGCCAAGGGTAGTGCGGTCGGCTCCGATTCCATGCCGGGCGCCTCTCTCGGTTCCGATGGAGCGAGAGCGGCAGGTTGCGCTAGAGGCGCGTATCCAAACAAATGAGAGAAACTATGGCAGCAATCAGCAAGCGCCTCGGCGCCCTATCCGTATTTTCGCTCCTCGCCGGTTGGGCCGGTGCCGCCGGTGCCGAGATGGCTCTGAATTTTCCCGAGCCCGCCGCCGGCGTGGCGCAGGAGATTTACGATATCCATATGCTCACCTCGGCGATCGCCACGGTCCTCCTGGTGATCATCTTCGCCTTTGTCGGTTATTCGTTGTATTTCCACCGCAAGAGCCGCGGGTACCAGGCCGACCAACGCTTCCATGAAACCTGGTTCGGTCAATGGTCCTGGGTCATCGTGCCCGTGTTGGTGCTCGGGATCGACTTGACCATTGCCGACTCCGCTCAGAAGACCCTGGAGAAGGTCTGGGAAGTACCGAAGGACGTGGACCTGATGGATGTGAAGGTCATCGGCCATCAGTGGTGGTGGGAATACCAGTACCTGGACCACAGCGTCGAGATCGACGGTAAACCGAAGCCGGTCCGGGTCGAGAGCCGCTATCTCCCGGAGGATCAGGCCGGTGAAGACACCGCGGGATACCTGCGGGCGGTGGATAATCCCCTGGTGCTGCCGGTGGGCAGGAAGGTGCGTTTTCTCCACACCTCCGCGGATGTGCTCCACGCCTTCTGGGTCCCGGAACTGGCGGTGAAGAAGGACGCCATCCCCGGCTATGTGACCGAGACCTGGGTCGACCTCACCCGCGAGGGTCGCTTCTCCGGGCAGTGCGCCGAGCTCTGCGGTACCTGGCACTCGCGCATGCCCATCGAAGTGGAGGTGGTCGCGGAAGAGAAATTCGACTCCTGGATAGAAGAGCAGAAACAGACGATGTTGGCCGCCGCCGCCGAGTCGTCATTGGACAAGGACTGGACCATGGAGGAGTTGGTGGAAAAGGGGCGGGCCAACTACAACGTCAAGTGTGCCTCCTGTCACCAGATCACGGGGAAGGGTTTGCCGCCCGCCTTCCCGGCGCTCAAGGGTAGCGCCATCGCGATCGGTCCCCTTCCCGCGCATATCGATATCGTCCTGAACGGCAAGCAGGGAACGGCGATGGTGGCCTGGAATATGCTGACCGATCTCGATCTCGCCTCCATCATCACCTACGAGCGCAATGCCTGGGGCAACGATACGGGTGAACTGGTGCAGCCGCGTGACATAAAGGCCGCCCGCAACTCGGCCGGCGACACAGAGGCCGCCCCCAGCCCGACCGGCGAGTAGGGGCCGGCTTGGGGTTCCATCCGCCATCGATCGTTCAAGACAAGTTTTTTCTTAAGACTCGCGAATAAACCAAGCCTTAAATAGGGGAAGATTGCCATGAGCACAGCAACTATCGACCTCGAGCACGACCAGGCCCATGAACACCATGGACCGCCCAAGGGCCTCAAGCGCTGGTTGTTCTCGACCAACCATAAGGATATCGGGTCCATGTACCTGATATTCGCCCTCACCATGCTGTTCGCCGGGGGGCTGAGCGCCATGGCGATTCGGGCCGAGTTATTTCTGCCCGGACTCCAGCTTATGGACCCGGACCTCTATAACAATCTGGTGACCAACCATGCCTTGATCATGATCTTCGGCGCCGTCATGCCGGCGGCCGCAGGTCTGGCCAACTGGATGATCCCGCTCATGATCGGGGCGCCGGACATGGCCCTGCCCCGGCTCAACAACCTGAGCTTCTGGATCCTGCCGGCGGCGGCGACCATGATCATGCTGTCCTTCGTCGTACCCTTCTTCCCCGGTGGCGGTACCCAGATCAACACCGGCTGGACCATCTATCCGCCCCTGTCTACCCAGGTTGGCATGTCCATGGACTTCCTGATCTTCGCCCTCCATATGCTGGGCATCTCCTCGGTGCTGGCGTCCATCAATATCATCGTCACCATCTTCAATATGCGTGCCCCGGACATGAAGCTGATGCAGATGCCGATCTTCGTCTGGACCTGGCTGGTGACCGCCTTCCTGCTCATCCTGGTGATTCCGGTCCTGGCCGGCGGGGTGACCATGCTGCTCTTCGACCGCCACTTCGGCACCAGCTTCTTCAATGCCGCCGGCGGTGGTGATCCGGTGCTGTTCCAGCACCTGTTCTGGTTCTTCGGCCATCCCGAGGTCTACGTCCTGATCCTTCCCTCCATGGGTGTTCTGGCCTCCGTCGTGCCGACCTTCTCCCGCAAGCCCTTATTCGGATACTCGTCCCTGGTGGGCGCCATGATCGCGATCATGTGCATCGGCATGGTGGTTTGGGCCCATCACCAGTACACCATCGGCATGTCCCTGGGCGCCGTGAGCTACTTCATGATCGGCACCATCATCATCTCCATCCCGGTGGGGCTGATGGTCTTCAACTACATGGCGACCATGTGGAAAGGGGCCATGACCTTCGAGACCCCCATGCTGTTCGCGGTCGGCATTCTGCTCATGTTCTCCTTCGGCGGCCTGACCGGCATCATGCTGGCGGTGGTGCCGGCGGACATGCAGTATCACGACTCCATGTTTGTGGTGGCCCACTTCCATTACGTGTTGATGCCCGGCGCCGTGTTCGGGTTATTCGCGGGCGTCTTCTACTGGCTGCCCAAATGGACCGGACACATGTATGACGAGAGGCTGGCCAAGATCTTCTTCTGGATCAATGTCATCAGCTTCAACGTCACCTTCTTCCCGCAGCACTTCATCGGCCTGGCCGGGATGCCGCGGCGTATCGTCGACTATCATGTGATGTTCACCGAGTTCAACGTCCTCTCCAGCGTTGCCGGCATGGTCTTCGGCCTGAGCCACCTGCTGCTCCTCTACATCATCATCAAGACCATCCGTGGCGGCAAGCAGGCGGAGGACAAAGTGTGGGAAGGCGCCAGAGGTTTGGAGTGGGAGCTGTCTTCGCCGCCTCCGTTCCATAGCTGGACCACGCCTCCCAAGCTGGCCGCTTCCTAAGGCGATTTCTGTCAAATGGAAAACCGTCCTGCTTGTCTTTTCGTCCGTCTCCTGTGTTGCGACAACAGTTACAGAGTTCACTATGCGCCTGTTGTCGCGCCTTGCAGACGAACGAAAATTCGGCGCAATCCGGTACACCATTTTCCGACAATCGCCTAAGCGACGGGCGGTGGGCGAACCTCGCCCACCGCCTTCTAAATGCCGATGTCCAGTACGATGAGCGCCGATAAATCCCCCGAGAAACGCCGCAAGAACCTACGCCTGGCCTGGATCCTGGCGGGCTTTGCCCTGTTCATGCTGCTGACTTCCGTCCCCTTCTGGCGGGGGTTGTTCGATATGGCCGTCAACGGCATCCCATGAGCCACCCCGTGCCCGATACGGTCCAGAGGCGCAAGCGGCGCACATTGCTCCTGCTGATGGGATTGGCCATCGGTATGTTCGGTTTCGGTTTCGCCATGGTCCCCTTGTACGGCCTGCTCTGCCAGGTGACCGGCGTGCAATCGGTCGGACAGCGCGCCGTGATCGGGACCAGGGCGCCACCGGCCGCTACCACGGCGGTATCGGATCGGTGGGTGACGGTGAAGTTCGATACCACCATTCATCCGGACCTGCCCTGGCGGCTCGAGCCCATGAAACGTAAGCTGCGCGTGCGTCCGGGAGAGAGCTACCTCGTGAAGTTCATCGCCGAAAACCGTTCGGGGCAGGAGATTACGGGCCAGGCGATCCCGAGCATCGCCCCCTGGCAGGCCACCGGCTTTTTCGCCAAACTGGAGTGTTTCTGCTTCAACCAGCAAACCCTTGCGGGTAATGAGATCACCGAAATGCCCTTGCGCTTCTCCATCTCGCCCGACCTGCCCGCGGACATCAACTCACTCACGTTGTCCTACAGCGTGCTGCGGGTCTCCGATCCCTCCTGATTCGCAACCGAGCGCTGAAGATCACAACCAATACCAAGAGGAAGAGATAAGGATGAGTAGCGCTGCCCATCACGGTCCCAATGACTATTATATCCCGGATTCCAGCCCCTGGCCGATCATCGCCATGCTGGCGGTGTTCCTCACGCTTGTGGGGACCGCCCTGGCGATCAATGAGGTCGGCTTCGGCGGCTGGATGATCCTTGCCGGTTTCTCCTTACTGGTGGTCATGTTCTACGGCTGGTTCGGCCAGGTAATCAAGGAAAACCTCTCGGACCAATACAACGAGCAGGTCGATCGATCCTTCCGTCAGGGCATGTTCTGGTTCATCGCCTCCGAAGTTTTTTTCTTTCTGAGTTTCTTCGGTGCCCTCTACTACATCCGGGTAATTGCCTTGCCCTGGCTCGGTGGAGAGGGCTATCTCGGGGTTTCCCATGAATTGCTCCATAATCAATTCGTCCCCAATTGGCCGAGCGCGGGACCGGGAGAACTGGGAGGGCATTTCGAGGCCATGGGGGCCTGGGGCATCCCGGCGATCAATACCCTGATCCTGCTCACCTCGGGTGCTACCGTGACCTGGGCCCATTGGGGACTCAAGGAAGATGACCAGAAAAAGCTCGTGCTCGGTCTGGCCGCGACCATTGCCTTGGGTGTGCTCTTCGTCGTACTGCAGGCCTACGAGTATCACCATGCCTACGCCGAGCTGAACCTGACGCTGAAGTCCGGTGCGTACGGTTCGACCTTCTATATGCTGACCGGTTTCCACGGCTTCCACGTCACCATGGGTTCGGTCATGCTCATGGCCATCCTCGCCCGGGCGATGAAGGGCCACTTTTCGCTCCACAACCACTTCGCCTTCGAGGCCGTTGCCTGGTATTGGCACTTCGTCGATGTGGTCTGGCTCGGGCTATTCGTGTTCGTCTACTGGATGTAGCCGGTCCGCATCGAACTGCCGCGGAAATAATTTCGAATCCGGGCGAGCAGTCCCGGATCTCTACCCGAGAGAAACGCCGATCCAATCGGCGTTTCCCTCTTGTAGGGCAGAGAGACGGGAGGAAATGGAAGTGTTCGAAACTGAGAGGCTGTCTAGGAACTCACTTTGGATAAAATTAACCCTCTGTTTTAAAAGGTATTTTTTCATAGAAACTGTCTAAAAAGGCAGTCTCTGATTCCGGCCGGGGACAGGGAGTACCCCGTTTCCCCTTATTTTTCATTCTCAGAGCCCCCCAAACGCGCCAAGGCAAGGCACAGCGCGCAGGGAATAGTTGACTCTCTTGCCAAGTGTTGTAACGCCGGGGGGCTCCTTCCAGGCGAGGCGAGAAGCAGCCATCTGCTTTGTTGCGCGCGTTTGAAATAGGACTCGCTATTCCTGCACGCGCGCGTCTCGCATCTGGCCGCTTCTCGCCTCGCTGAGAACGAAAAATAAGGGGAAACGGGGTATTCTTCATCAAGGCTTGGGACAAGGAACGGTGGTTCACCCCCCGGTGGGTTGGAGCACCCCGACGAAGTAGCCGAGGATGAGCAGCAGGAAGAGGGTGAGCGAGAGCACGATACGCACCGTCAGCGCCTTGACCACCCGGGTTTTGTCTACATCGCCGTCATCCTTGGCGAGATAGTACATGCCCTGGCCGAGCGAAAAGACGATGAATCCGAGGACAAGAAGAACCGGAATCTTGTACATGAGTTCCATTGAGCTACCCCTTCGGTTTGGATGTGAAAAGACCTCGTGCGATAACCGTTCAGCGGTCCCGCTTGTCGGGGGTCGATGAGCAGTTATCCCCTTACCTTCAGCACCGAAATCGTAACCTCGGTGCAATCGGCTCCTGACTACTCGAATATAGCACCCGGATGCGGTTTGTCGAACTGAAATTTCATTTTCGTTGGGTGCCGACACTGCTGCTCGTGCTCCCGATTCCCCTATTCGTTGCACTCGGCGTCTGGCAGATCGATCGTGCCGAGCAGAAGCGGGAGCAGGCGCGGGTCCTCGGCGAACGGGCCGGGATGCCGGCGCTGGAGTTTGGCGGTCCGGTGAGCGATCCCGAGGCGTTGCGTTTTCGTAAGCTGCGGGCCCGGGGGACCTTCGAGGCCGACGGGCAGATCCTGATCGAAAACCGTCGTCAGGGTAACCGTATCGGCTTTCATGTCATCACGCCCCTGCGTATCCTGGGATCGGGCAGCCGGGTTCTGGTGAACCGGGGTTGGATTGCCGCGGCCGGTGACGGCAGCCCGGTTGCGGCGCCGGTACCCGAGGGAGAGGTGATCGTGACGGGAGAGGCCTATCTTCCCGCACCCCCCGCCTTGGTGCTTCACGGCGGTCCGGAGGCGGTGAAGGACTGGGGTAGACGGTGGCCCTATCTCACCCTGGAACTCTACCGGATGGCGACCGGTACCCAGGTGCAGCCGGTAGTCATTCTGCAGCATCCCGACGATGCCGGCGGCTTTCTCCGCGTTTGGCCACGGGAAATGCCCAAAGAGGGGATGCATATCGGCTATGCGATCCAATGGTTCGCATTCGCGCTCATCGCGTTGGTGCTGTGGCTGCGGCTCAGCCTGGCGCGTGGAGCGGAGGGAGGGAGCGCGGCGTGAGCGATGAGGCTAGTGCAACAGAGCGTAAGTCCTGAAGCCTCCTTCTCGGGATCAGAGTGGAACCGGTCTCGCGCAGAGACGCAGAGGAGGTGACGCTTGCCCGCGAGATCGAAGAGCGTGGATTGACGGTAGACCGCCAGGTCCCGATAGCAATCACGTATCAGGGGATCAGGATCGTCGAAGGCTTTCGAGTGGAACTCATCGTCGCTGGAATGGTAAGCGTAGAGTTGAAGTCGGTGGAGAGGGTGACGGCAGCGCACAAAAAGCATGTGCAGACGTACCCGCGGCTGACCGGATTCAAGCTCGGATACCTTCTCGACTTCGGTGAGGCGGTGATGAAAACCGGTATTACTCGATGTGTCAACGGGCTCGAAGTATGAGTTTCTCTGCGCCTCTGCGTCTCTGCGCGATCATTTGATTTCGACGCGAATAAGATGGTATCGGTACTTCCACTATGCAGCACTAACGAGGCTTTGCCTCAGACCGACAAGTCGTGATTGGGCATGGAAAGGGCCCCGGTTGATCAAACAAAAGCTATGCTTTTGTTATTAGCCGCTGGTAGCGGCGGGGTGGCGTAAAGCCGAAACGTCAACCGGGACCTCTTTCCATGATAGAACAAACAGTCGGTGAGTTGCCGGCAGAGAAGGTCACGCTGGATAGCGAAGGGATTGACCGCTTGTACCTGAATTTGTACCAACCCATGCTTCAGACGGGCGCCGGCGTGGCGACCTTTTTCAAGCAACACCGCGGAGCCAAGGTCGCCTCGACCGCCCTGATGGGTCCCATGAGCCATGCGTTCGTCAAGTCGATCCATGACTTTGCCCAACGCGAGGGAATCGAGCTCGTCCCCTTTGCCAAGGGAGAACGCAAGGATGAGGTCACACAACAACGCTTACCGGACGTTCATGCCCCCGAAGGAGTGCTCTACATCGGCAAGGCGCAGGAGAAATTCTCTACCTTCCGGGTCACCAAGAAGTTCAGCACGCACACCGGCAAACCGTTCCCTTGGCTGAGTCGTGCCAGCGTGATGTGTAACCAGTACGGTAGTGGTGATTTTTGAAGTGATCGAGTAGATTGGTTCATCGGCAATCATTCCGATTTCCCCCGTTTTTCTCGCTACCTGATTCTAGATTTTAGCCCTCTCTTCTGGAATAATACGGTTGGTCTGAACGATTACGTTCATTTATAAAACCAACCAAAGAGTTTTCAATTATGATTACTGAGTCTAAAGTATACACCTGTCGCAAATGTCAGAGCAACGATCTCGTTAAAAATGGCACAAATGCGTCCGGTAGCTCGCAATATCATTGTAAAACCTGTGGTGCCTATGGCGTA
>Ga0209783_1000214_pt1 | contig 13877 bp, 12 predicted proteins | sample WorMetfiPIANOSA1_FD_187395 | JGI IMG/M metagenome (GOLD analysis project Ga0209783, IMG submission 187395) | Marine gutless worms symbiont microbial communities from Max Planck institute for Marine Microbiology, Germany - Olavius filocauda... | ecosystem: Host-associated > Annelida > Digestive... | reverse complement strand
ACAACCGGCGGCCCGACCCCGAATGGCCATCGGGGTCGGGCCATTCCCTACGGAATATCCGGATTCTATCGGATCGCGTTTATACAAGGAGCGCCCGTGAGGGCGCGTCACGAAGGGCGTGGCTGCCCATCAGCGGTGCCTAACGGGGAAAGCGCGCTCTCACGTCATCAGGACATAGGTCCCCGGGGCCGGGCCCAATGCGGGGTAGCCGGCCTTGTCGTTGCCGGTCGGCGGCGGCGGCGCCGACGCGCCGGACCGGCGGTCCAGCCAGCGCACCCATTCCGGCCACCACGAGCCCTGCTGGACGGGCGTTTGAAGCCGCCAGCGGTCGGGATCCACGTAGGCCTCGTGATCGCTGACCGAGGAAACCTGGTAGATGCGGCGCGGATGGCCCGGCGGCGTGGCGATGCCGCCGTTATGGCCGCCGCTGGTCAGCAGGAACGTCACCTCCGTGTCGGTCAGAAGCCCGACCTTGTAGACCGACTTCCACGGCGCCACATGGTCCCGCGAGGTTCCCAGCGCAAAGATTGGCGCCCGAATATCCGTCAGTGCAACCGCCCGGCCGTCGACCTCGTACTTGGCCTGGGCCAGTTCGTTTCGGTGCAGCAGCCTGTCCAAATAGTCCTTGTGCATGCGGTAGGGCATGCGGGTGGCGTCGGCGTTCCACGCCATCAAGGCGTTCTTGTCGCCGCGCACGCCCAGGAAATAGTCGTGCAGCAGGCGCGACCAGAACAGGTCGTTCGACCGCAACAGCGTGAAGGCCCCGGCCATCTGCCGGCTGTCGAGATAGCCCTGGGACCACATCAGGTCCTTCAGGAAATCCAGCTGTCCTTCGTCGATGAACAGCATCAGCTCGCCGGCCTCGGTGAAATCGGTCTGCGCCGCCAAAAGGCTCATCGTCGCCAGCCGGTCGTCGCCGTCGCGCGCCATGGCCGCGGCGGCAATCGCCAGCAGCGTGCCGCCCAGGCAATAGCCCATGGCATGCACCTTCTGCCCGGGCACGATCGCCCGAACCGCGTCCAGCGCCGCCATCACGCCCCGCCGGCGGTAGTCGTCCATCGTGAGATCCCGGTCTTCCGCCTCCGGATTGCGCCAGGAGATGGCGAAGACGGTGTAGCCCTGGGAGACAAGATGGCCGATCAGGGAACTCTCCGGCGTCAGATCCAGGATGTAGTATTTCATAATCCAGGCCGGCACGATCAGCACCGGCTCGGGCCTGACGGTCTCGGTCGCCGGCGCGTACTGGATCAGCTCCATCAGGTGGTTGCGGAACACCACCGACCCCTTGGTCGCGGCGACCTGCTTGCCGGGGAAGTAACGTTCGCTTTGTTTCGGTCGGTGTTCGATCAGCCGGCGCTGCAGGTTCTCGGCCAGGTTCTGCCAGCCTCTCACCAGGTTGCGGCCGCCCTCCTCGCGGGTGGCCTGCAGGAGCTGCGGGTTGGTGGCCAGCGCGTTGCTGGGCGACCAGGAATCGACAATCTGCCGGGCGACGAAGGACACCATGTCCTCATGGTGGCGGGAGACGCCCCTGATTCCCGTCGTGGCGTTGTGCCGCCATTGCTGGGTCAGCAGAAACGACTGCATGTAGAGGTTGAACGGCGGGTTCTGCCAGCGCGCGTCGACGAAGCGCTTGTCGTGCGGCTGCGGCCGGACGACCGGTTCGCTTGGCCGGCCCGTCATCACATGGCCGGCATAGACCAGGTAGCGCGCCCAGGCTTCGGCGGCGTTCTTGGCCAGCTCGAAGTGCTTGCCCGGCGCCAGGGAGAGATTGACGGCCCAGTCCGTGTAGGCCAGCGCCAGCGCAGTCGGCGAGATGCCGCCCGTCAGCCGGGCAACGTAGGCCCGCACCATGCGGTCGAAATACTGCGCCCCGAGGACAGGTTCGTAGACCTGGGTTCTGAGGTCCGGCCGATACGCCTGAGTCTCGCGCGCCGGCACCGGTTCCGTCGTTTCGACCGGCTTCAGCACGGCGCGCGCCGCGCGTTTCCGTTCCATGGCGCCACCATTCCATGGCTGCGTTGCGATCAGATGTCGGAATGGCGCAAAACGCGAACCGGCGCAACAACTTGGCGCAAGATCCGAGGCAAACGGCGGCTTGCCGCCTTGCCATCGTATCTGCGACCCAGCATAGTTGCCGCCAAATGACGGCTGTACCGAACCGTCGCAATTCTACCAGGGAGGATCTGCCGATGCGTGCCTTGCTTTCACTGTCGGCCGCCGCGCTGATTGCGACTGCCGTGACGGCCCAGGCCCAGACCATGGGCATGGGCACTTCCAATCCGGGGTCGCTGTTTCATTCCTCGGGCACGGCCATCGCCAAGGTCGCCAACGAGAAGGGCGACGTCGCGATGACGGTCCAACCGTTCGCCAGTCCCAACATCTTCATTCCCGCCATCAACGCGGGCGAGCTGGCCTTCGGCGTTGCCAACATCTGGGAAATTGAAAAAGCGGTCAAAGGCGAGGCCCATTTCGAGGGCCGTGCCAACCCGAATGTCCACGCGGTCGCAATCATGTACCCGCTGAGGGTCGCCATCTTCGTGCGCAACGATTCCGACATCAAGACGATCGCCGACCTTAAGGGCAAACGCCTGACGACCGGCTTTACCAGCCAGCGCACCATTCCGCCGATGCTGCTGGCAGGTCTGCAGACGGCAGGTATCGATTTCGACGATGTGGAGCAGGTTAACGTGCCGAACGTCGTAGCTGGCGCCGACGCCTTCATCCAGGGCAAGGCGGACGCCTTCTTCTTCGCGCTGGGCGCCGCGAAAGTGCGGGAGGCCAACGCCGCCGTCGGCATTCGGGCACTGACGATCGAAGACACGCCGGCAAACATGGCCACTATCAAGAAGCTTTGGCCGGTCGGCTATCTGCGTTCCGAAAAGCCCGGCAAGCCCAACCCGGGCGTTGTCGATCCGATCAACGCGATCACCTATGACGCACTGGTCATCGCCGGCGCCGATACCCCGGACGACGCGGTTTACAAGGTCGCCAAGGCCATGCACGACAACAAGGCCGACATGGCCGCCACCTTCGGCGTGTTCAATCTGTTCAATCCGAAACGCATGAACACGAAACTGGACGGCGTGGAATGGCACGCGGGTGCGGTTCGATTCTACCAGGAAACCGGCATGCGGCCGCCGGAGGGCTAAGCGCGCCGGACTGAGACGGAACGACAGCGAGGCGCGGCGGAGCTCCGGTTTTGAACGACGACGCGCCCTTGCGGCCCGGCCGCCTGTCACAGACCCTTTCGGAGTGGGTCCGGGTCGGACTGGCATCGCTGTTGACCCTGGGGTCGATCGCCTGGGCGTTCGACCTCTACAGCGCGGTCGGATTGCGGATCTACAATGCCCAGTTCTACGGTGCCATCCTGGCCTTGGCGCTGCCGCTGGGGTTCATCGCCCTGCCCGCCCGCCGCGGTACGGCCCGCGGCCGGATCCCCTGGTATGACTGGCTGGCCGCGCTCATCGGATTCAGTTGCGTTGCATACCTGGTCTGGCGTTACCAGGATCTGGTCGATCTGATCCTGCTGCGCCCGCCGGATGCTGTTTCCGTCGGCTGGGTCCTGATTGTCCTTTCGCTTGAAGCGCTGCGGCGGTCCACGGGCAAGGCGCTGCCGATCATCTGCATCGTCTTCATCCTTTACGCGCTGACCGGCCACGTTCTTCCCGGCCGGATGGCCGCCCAGGTGACCGACTGGCAAAAGCTGGCGGCCTACCTGGTGCTGGATACCAACGGTATTCTGGGCCTGCCGCTGGCCGTGGCGGCGTCCATCGTCATCGCCTTCCTGTTCTTTGGGCAGCTCCTGAATCGAACCGGAGGCTCCACCTTCTTCACCGATCTGGCGCTGTTGGGCATGGGGCGGCTGCGCGGCGGCCCTGCCAAAGTCGCGGTGGTCGCGTCCGCCCTGTTCGGATCCATCTCCGGCAGCGCCGTCGCCAACGTCGTGGCCACCGGGGTCGTTACGATTCCGATGATTCGACGGGCCGGCTATGCCCGCCACCGTGCCGCGGCCATTGAAGCCGTGTCGTCGACGGGCGGACAGCTGATGCCGCCAGTCATGGGCGCGTCGGCCTTCCTGATGGCCGAGTTCCTGACGATTCCCTATGCGGACGTGGTGCTGGCGGCGCTGGTCCCCGGCCTGCTCTATTATGTGGCGTTGTTCATCCAGGCCGATCTGGAGGCGGTCAAGCTTGGCGCCGAACGTCTCGAAGAAGAAGCCCTGCCCGCGCGGCGGCACGTGCTTGCCGGGGCCTATTTCATCCTGCCGTTCGTGGCCCTGATCACCGCCCTGTTCACCTACCGACAGTCGCCCCAGCTTTCGGCATTGATCGCCTGTGCGGTGCTTGCAGTGCCGGCCGTGCTGTTCGGCTACGCAGGCAAGAGGCCTCGCCTCCGGACCCTTCTGGGCGCGATTCCGGGTGCCGGCATGGCTGCCCTGGACATCATCCTGGTCTGCGTCGGAGCCGGCATCGTGATCGGCATCCTGGCGATCAGCGGGCTGTCCTTCAACCTGACGCTGGTGCTGGTGCAGATCGGGGAAAACAACCTGCCGGTCCTGATCCTGCTGGCCGCCGTCGTCTGCATCGTGCTGGGCATGGGCCTGCCGACGGTGGGCGTCTATGTGCTGTTGGCGGCCCTGGTGGCGCCTGCGCTGGTAGAGGTCGGGGTCGCGCCGATCGCGGAGCACCTTTACGTGATGTATTTCGGCATGATGTCGATGATCACGCCGCCGGTGGCCATCGCTGCCTTCGCGGCCGCGGGGCTGGCCGATGCCGATCCGATGCGGACCGGGTGGGCGGCGGTCCAGTTCGGCTGGATGGCCTATGTCATCCCTGTGCTGTTCGTCTTGTCGCCGACCCTCGTGCTGATCGGCGGCGCCGGGGAGATCGCGCTTGCCATCGTTACGGCCGCGGCCGGCATCTGGCTGGTTTCCATCGCCCTTTCGGGCTTCCTGGTCCGCACCGTCGCCCCGGTCCTGCGTCTTGCATTTGGCTTGGCGGGCCTGCTGGCTCTGATTCCCGCCGGCGCGTTCGAAGGGGCGCTGTACACCGACATCGCAGGGGTGGCAGCCGGCGCACTGCTGGTCGCGCGCGAATACTGGATCACGCAGAAGGCCCCTCCCGAACCCGTACGCTCAGCCGAAGGATCACGACGATGATCGCAATCGATGTCCACACCCACATGCTGAACGACGAATGGCTGGCGCGACTGGTCCGGCATGGCGGGCGCTATTCGATCAAACGTCTGAAGGGGCAAAGGGTCATCCACTATGACGGCGCGCCGTTCATGACCCTGATGGACGGGATGTTCGACTACGACCTGCGCATCAAGACGATGAATCGCAACAAGGTCGACATTTCCATCGTCTCGCTGACCTGTCCCAGCGTCTATTGGGGCGGCAAGCGGATCAGCACGGCGACCGCGCGGATGATGAACGACGACATGGCCGCGCAGCAGACCGCCTGGCCCGACCGGATCCGTTTCTTCGCTACCCTGCCCTGGCAGTATCCGGACGCTGCGGTCAAGGAGCTGGAAAGGGCCATCGGCCTTGGCGCGGTCGGCGTCTTTGTCGCGGCAAATCTGGACGGCGAGTCGCTGACCGCGGGAAAATCCGCGCCGATCTGGAACGCCATCGACAAGAAAGCCCTGCCCGTTCTGGTGCATCCCACCGCACCGCCGGGCACGGCGCAGATGGACATCCAGCGCTACAACCAGATCGCCTCGGTCGGGTTCATGTTCGACACCAGCCTAGCGGTCTCGCGCCTGATCCATGACGGATTTCTGGATCGCTACAAACGGCTGAAGATCATTGCCGCCCATGCCGGCGGCTACCTGCCCTATATCGTCGGCCGGCTGGACTGGTGCCACAAGAACATGCCTCCTGCCCGCGCCAGGATCAGCCGCAAGCCCAGCACCTATCTTCGGCGCATCTATTACGACAGCGTCACCTTCACCAGGGAGTCGCTGGATCTGTGCATCAAGGTCGGCGGCGCCGACAAGGTCATGTACGGTTCGGACTATCCTCACAATATCGGCGACATGAAGGGGTGCCTGGCCCGCGTCGACGCCCTGCCCGCCCGGCAAAGAACCGCCGTGCGCGGCGGCAATGCGATGCGGATCTTCGGGTTGTAGCGCCCGTCAGTCGTCCGGTTCGATGTGGATGGAGACGTCCCGGACCCCGAACCGCCGCTCCAGCACTTGCTCGACGGCATCGGCGATGGCGTGGCGTCGGTGGTCGGCAGGGCGGGATCGACGCTGACAACCAGATCGACCACCTGGTCCGGACCGACCCAGCGCGAACGCACCCGGCGCACGGCGCGGATGCCGCCCACCGACACGACCGCCTCGGCCAGCGCCTCGGGATCGATCGCGAACTGGTCAACCAGGATCGGCAGCGCGCGTCGGAACAGCCCGTAGGCCAGATACAGAACCAGTGCCGAGACACCCAGGGCGCACAGCGTATCCAGCCACGGAAAGCCCATGGCCGAGACCTGCCAGCCGGCGATGACGACGACGGTCGTCAGCACGTCTGCAAAGGTGTGGCTGGCATCCGCCAGCAGGATGTCCGACTTCAGACGCCGCGCCCAGCGGCGCTGCCAGGCCGCCAGCCCGATATTGACGACCAGAACGCCCAACATCACCGCCAGTCCCCAGGGGGTGCGAACGATCTCGCCATCTTCGCGGCGGATCGCCTGCAAGGCCAGTTCCAGGGCCAGCACGGCCAGCAGCGTGGCCAGGACGAACACTGCCAGCGTCTCGAATTTGCGGTGGCCGTAAGGGTGCTCGCGGTCGGCCGGTTGCCCCGCATGATAGATCACGAACCAGGCCAGGACGTTGTTGACGACGTCGGTCAGCGAATGCAGCGCATCGCTGAGGATGGCCAGCGACCCCGTTGTCAGACCGACCGCCAGCTTGGCCAAGAGGACGACCGCATTGGCCGCGCCTTCGATCAGGATGACGCGACGAACCTGCCGATCATTGCCGTCGGTTTGCGCCATCCGTCCGCCATCTGCCGGGTGGGGCCCGCCGCCCGTTGCGGGCAACAATGCCCAAGCCTACGGCGATTCGGACGGCGGTTGCCAGCTCTCCAGGGCGCCGCCGGTCAGACCGGCGAGCCGTACCACAGATCGTCCAGGATCTGCCGTTCCTCCAACGTGTCGTCGACCAGCGAGCGCATCAGGTCCCTGACGGAGACGACCCCCACGACCTCGTCTCGGCTTTTGACAAGGAGATGGCGCGAGCGGTGCTGTTTCATCGCAAAAATCACCGACAGGATCGTGTCATCGGGCTTCACCGCGGCAGGGTCCGGCGTCATAACCTCGCCCAGGCTGGTGGTGCGGGGGTCCAGCCCTGCCGCGACCACGCGAACCAGGGCGTCGCGCTCGGTAAAGACGCCGCAAACATTGTCGGCGCCGTCGCAGACCAGCATAGCGCCGATGTGGGCGTCGGCCATCCGTCCGGCGGCATCGGAGACGGTCGCACCCGCCGCCATGTGGAGCAGCTTCTGGTTTTCGATCAACGAGCGGATTTCGCGGTCCAGCATGGCCTTGTTCCCATCTTGGCGTTCGCGTCCCGACCCAGCGGGCACACGGCAATAAGTACCGCGCGCGGCGTCCAGGGTCGTTGATCTGGCGCAGGGCGGTGCCCGGGCGGTTGACCTACGTTAACCTCGTCCGGCTGCCCGTCAGCCGGGCAAAGGGAGGCAACAAATGGTGCCTGCACACGACGCGAACGAGGCGCTGCACCGGCGTCGGGAACAGATCAAAGCCGGTGGCGGTGCGGACAAGATCGCCGCACGGCACGAAAAAGGCCTGATGTCGGCGCGTGACCGGATCCTGGCCTTATGCCAACCGCACACGTTCCAGGAGTCCGGCGCCCATGTCAGTGGCGGCCAAGCGGGGAAGGACGGCAAGTCCCTGCCCGCCGACGGGGTGGTGGTGGGGACCGGCTACGTGGACGGCCGCCCGCTGGCCGTCATCAGCCAGGACTTCACGGTGGCGGCCGGCACATTGGGCAAGGCCCACGCCATGAAGATCGTCGAGGTCATGCGCTATGCCAAGAAGGTCGGCATCCCGCTGGTGGCGTTCAAAGATTCCGGCGGTGCGCGGATCCAGGAAGGGGTCGACGCGCTGTCCGGCTACGGGCGCGTCTTCTACAACAATGTCCTTTTGTCCGGCGTGGTGCCCCAGATCGCCGTGATCGCCGGACCGTGCGCCGGCGGCGCCGCCTACTCGCCAGCGCTGATGGACTTCATCATCATGACCGAGACGCACGCCCGGATGTTCATCACCGGGCCGGAGGTGATCAAGGCCGTGACCGGCCGGGAAACCAGCATGGAGGAAATCGGCAGCGCGGCCGTGCATGCAACCGTCAGCGGCAATGTGCATCTGGTCGCCCGCGACGACGAGCACGCGATCGGACTGGTCCACGAACTGCTGAGCTACCTGCCGGCGAACAACACCGAGGACCCACCGCACCGGCCGACCGTGGACATGGCCTTGAGCCGGGATAAAGAGATGACGGCCCTGATCCCCGACGACCCGGGCGAGCCGCTGGACGTCCGCGCGGTGATCGACCGGCTGCTGGATCCCGGTTGTTTCCTCGAAATTCACGCCGGCTGGGCGCGCAACCTGATCGTCGGTTTCGGGCGGATCGAAGGCATGGTGGTCGGCGTGATTGCCAATCAGCCCAAGGTCAAGGCCGGCGCGCTGGACATCGACGCCGCAGACAAGGGCTCCCGCTTCATCCGCGTCTGCAACGTGTTCAACATCCCGCTGCTGACCCTGGTCGACGTGCCCGGCTTCCTGCCCGGCGTCGAGCAGGAACGCGGCGGAATCATCCGTCACGGCGCAAAGATGCTGTTCGCCTATGCGGCGGCCACCGTGCCAAAACTGACGGTGATCATGCGCAAGGCCTATGGCGGCTCGTACCTGGCCATGTGCGCCCAGGAGATGGGGGCCGACTTCGTCTATGCCTGGCCGACCGCCGAAATCGCCGTGATGGGCGCCGAGGGGGCGGTCAAGATCCTGTACCGCAAGGAACTGAAGGAAGCGGAAGACCCGCGCGCCAGGGCGGCCGAGCTGGCCGAAGAGTATCGCAGGGAGTTCGCATCGCCCTACCTGTCAGCATCGCGCGGCTATATCACGGACATCATCGAGCCTTCGGAAACGCGGTGGATGGTGGCGCTTGCGCTGCGCAAGACGCTGTCGAAACGCGAACTGCGGCCGCCCAAGAAACATGGCAACCAGCCGATGTGACGCGGCACGGGTGAGAGGACAATCAGAGAATGGGCAGCACCGCCGGCTTGTCGATCACGGTCTATGGGATCGCCATCGTCATCTCTTTCGCCGTGGCGGGCCTGATCCGGCTGATCGTGGTGATCCTGCCCAGGATCGGCCGGACCGCACCGGCGCAATCCGCACCGCCCGCCGCGGCGCCCGGGCCGGAAGTGCCGCCGGCCCACGTGGCCGCGATCACAGCAGCGGTCGCCTGCATGGTGGAGCCCAGAACCATCATCCACATCGAAGACCGCGGACGCGGCACCGTCTGGACCGCAGAAGGCCGCCTGATCCACCAGACCTCCCACAACGTGCCGCGCGGCAAGAGGCCGTAGCCGGACCTTCGGGTCCGCCAAGGGGAACCGCCCATGCAACGCAAATTCAAGATCACCGTCGACGACCGCGACTACGACGTGACCGTGGTCGAAGTGACCGACGACGGCGGCAGCCTGTATCCGGACCGCGGGACGATGCACGCCGCGCCGCTGCGGCCTGCCGAGGCACAGTCCGCCGCCTCACCTCCGCCGCCGTCGCCGGGGACGGCGGCCGGCCCGGGCGACGTCGTCAGCCCGCTGGCCGGTGTCGTTCTGGCCGTGGAGGTCGCGGTCGGCCATACCGTCGGCGCGGACACCCATGTGGTGACGCTGGAGGCGATGAAGACCAAGACGGTCGTGACCGCCGGACGGGCCGGCAAGGTCACGGCGGTCCTGGTCAAGCCGGACCAGGCCGTCGAGGCGGGCCAGCCGCTGATGACGATCGGCTAGGGGCGCGCCGGGCCGGCTTCCCATGCAGGACGTGGACCTCCTCAACATCTTCCAGGGGCTTTCGACCCTGGCCGCCGCGCCGCCGGCGGTGTTCGCGATGCGCCTGTTCCTGATCGCGCTGGGAATGCTGCTGATCTATCTGGGGCGAAAGGGCGTCCTGGAAGGCCTGTTGATGATCCCGATGGGTCTAGGCATGGCGGCGGTCAATGCCGGCGTGTTGTTCCTGGAAGACGGCCGCCAGGGCAACCTGTTCGTGGATCCGCTGGTGACCGATGTGGACGACCTGATGTCGGTCCTTCAGATCGACTGGCTGCAGCCGGTCTATACACTGACCTTTTCCAACGGCCTGATCGCCTGTTTGGTGTTCATGGGGATCGGCGCGCTTCTGGATGTGGGCTACGTGATGGCACGCCCCTTCCAAAGCATGTTCCTGGCGCTGTTCGCGGAACTGGGAACGGTGGTTGTCTTCCCGCTGGCGCACGCCCTGGGCCTGTCGCTGAACGATGCCGCCGCGGTGGCCACCATCGGCGGCGCGGACGGACCGATGATCCTGTTCACCTCGCTGATCCTGTCGGACAAGCTGTTCGTGCCGATCACGGTCGTCGCCTATCTTTATCTGGGCCTGACCTATGGCGGCTATCCCTACATGATCAAGCTTCTGGTCCCGCGCCGGATCCGCGGCCTGAAGATGGCGCCGGAACCGGTGCGCGAGGTCACGCCGGGCCAGAAGATCGCGTTCTGCGTGGCGGCCTGCACCCTGCTGTGCCTTTTGTTCCCGGTCGCGGCGCCGCTGCTCCTGTCGCTGTTCGTCGGCGTGGTGGTGCGCGAGAGCGGGCTGACCAAGTATGCCGATCTGTTCAGCGGCCCGCTGCTGTACGGCGCAACCTTCTTCCTTGGCCTGTTGCTGGGCGTCTTGTGCGAGGCGAATACGATCCTGGATCCGGATGTCGCATTGTTGCTGGTGCTGGGCATCCTGGCCCTGGCGATCTCGGGCGTCGGCGGCCTGATCGGCGGCTACATCCTTTATTTCGCCAGCGGCCGGCGATTCAACCCGGTGATCGGCATCGCCGGCGTCAGTTGCCTGCCGACAACCGCGAAGGTGGCCCAGAAATGCGTCGCGGAGGTCACGCCGGATGCGGTGATCCTGCCGCATGCGCTGGGCGCCAGCATCAGCGGCGTGATCACGTCGGCCGTCTTCGCCGGAATCTTCATCGCGGTCGTCGGCTAGGCGCGCGCTTCGGGTTCGCCGGGCAATGGTTTTCTGGTAGAGACCGCCGAAATAGGTCCGTTTCGTCCATTCGAAGTCGCTTGCATGCGTTGCGAAATCGGATATCTCGCGGCGCCATAGCGCCTTCGCGAACGGCTCCAGCAGATCGAAGACCAGGCTCATGACCGGGCGCAGGGGATGGGCCGCATGCGGGCCGTGATAGTCGACGAAGGCCACCTTGCCACCGGGACGCGCGGCCGACAGCAGTGCATCGACCACACGGCGTTTGTGGTCGTCCGGCATCTCGTGCAGCAGAAAAAACAGCAAACCGCGTCGTGACCGGCGGCCACATGGTCAGCGGCGTCGCAGACCTGAACAGTCGTATTGGCGTTCGCCGCAAGCTTCTGCCGGCAGTTCTCGACCTGCTGGGGTGCGACATCGCCGACGGTGAGCTGGCCATGCGGCCCCAGGTGGCCGGCGAGCCGGGGCGAGAAGTCGCCATAGACGCAGGCCGGCTGCAGCACGTCCTGGCCCGGCTGGAATTCGGCCAGCGCCGAATCGCGAAGACGGCCGTAATTGCCCCACAGAATCGCCGAAACCACCGCCGGGCGGTCCAGCAGCCGGATCGAGTTCGGCCACAGATAGGCCCAGGCATAGGTCCGACGTAGATATGCCGGGACGCCGTCCGGCGACTGTGCCGTGTCCGCCCCTGAAACATCCACCGCACCATGGACGCCAACGCCGTCGCCGAGCGCCTCGGTCATGCCCCTGTCCCCCTGCATCCTTGTCCGGCCGACCGAAGCCGGCATCGCCGACCCTACCGGTAGCGCCGGACAAGGGAGATGATCTGCCTCAGTTTAGGGGCACCCAGGCTCCTGGTGCCAGCCCCCTTGTTCGGGATTGCCGACACGGTCGCCGCCGCTCTACATTGACGCCGATCCCAGGGGCGCACAGCGGTGAAAAACAAACAAGAACGGGAATACGGAGATGAGTGAGATTCAGACCGATGCCGGCCGGCCGCAGATGCCGCCCTTCGACCATCAGCCGCGCGCCTATGCGGGCCCATCCTATGACGAGGCGCTGCGGCTGCGGCAACAGCACCTGACCCCGTCGCTGGTCACCTATTACAAGAAACCCGTCATGATCGTCGAAGGGGCGATGCAGTATCTCTACGACGAGACCGGGCGGCGCTACCTGGACGGGTTCGCCGGGATCGTCACGGTCAGCGTCGGCCACTGCCACCCCGAGGTCACCCGCACCGCAATCGAACAGTTCCAGACCCTGCAACACACCACCACGATCTATCTGCACCCGAACGTGGGCGAATATGCCGAGGCCCTGACCGCGAAGATGCCCGGCGACCTGAAGGTCTGCTATTTCGTGAATTCGGGATCAGAGGCCAATGACCTGGCGCTGATGATGGCGCGCCTCTATACGGGCAATTTCGACGTGATCGGGCTGCGCAACGCCTATCACGGCGGCAGCACGAGCACCATCGGCCTGACCGGCGAAGCCACCTGGAAGTACAACACGGCCAGCGGGTTCGGCATCCACCACGCACGCAACCCCGACCCTTATCGCGGGCCCTGGGGCTGGGACGACGAAAGCGTGGGCGAACGCTACGCCGAAGAGGTCGCCGACCTGATCGCCACCGCCACGCCGGGGCGCATCGCCGGCTTTTTCGCCGAGACCATTCAGGGCGTCGGCGGCGCGGTGGTCTATCCCGAAGACTATCTGAAGCGCACCTACCGGGTGGTCCGCGCCGCGGGCGGCGTTTGCATCGCCGACGAGGTGCAGACCGGTTTCGGCCGGACCGGGTCCAAGTTCTGGGGCTTCGAGAACTACGACGTGGTGCCCGACATCGTGACGATGGCCAAGGGGATCGGCAACGGCTTTCCCATGGCCGCCGTAGTCACGACGCCGGAAATCGCGCAAACCCTGAGCGCCCGGCTGCATTTCAACACCTTCGGCGGCAATCCCATCGCCAGCGCGATCGGCAAGACGGTCCTGGAGGTGATCGACCGGGAGGGCGTTCAGGAGAACGCCGCACGGGTCGGCGCCCGCCTGATGGACGGGTTCCGCACCCTGAAGGACAAGCACGACCTGATCGGCGACGTTCGCGGCAAGGGGCTGATGCTGGGCATCGAGCTGGTCAAGGACCGCGACAGCAAGGCCCCCGCCAAGGAGGAATGCGCGCAGGTGCACGAGACGGCCAAGGACCTGGGTGTCCTGGTCGGCAAGGGCGGGCTGCACGGCAACGTGCTGCGCATCAAGCCGCCGATGTGCCTCACGCTGGAGGACGCCGACTTCATGGTCGAGGTGCTGGACCGGGCGTTCGCGGCGGTGTAAGCGACACGGCTATTTGAGGCATTGCCGCATGCGGAAACGAGCGTCCTGGAGGTTTGTCCAAGAGCGCTGAAGAGCCCGACTAGACGCCGTTGACGGTTGTCGATTGTGCGATCGCCCCCATCGGATGGTGTTGCTTGGGCGGCGGTTTCGTCGTTCCCCGTGAAAGACGCCCAAGCGGCTGATCGATAATCCCTTTCGAGGACGCCGAAGTAATCGTTTTTGCAGGTTTGGGCCGTTTTGCCCCGCGTTTCCTTGCGGTATTGAAACTGATTTTGGGGA
>Ga0209783_1000213_pt1 | contig 14045 bp, 14 predicted proteins | sample WorMetfiPIANOSA1_FD_187395 | JGI IMG/M metagenome (GOLD analysis project Ga0209783, IMG submission 187395) | Marine gutless worms symbiont microbial communities from Max Planck institute for Marine Microbiology, Germany - Olavius filocauda... | ecosystem: Host-associated > Annelida > Digestive... | reverse complement strand
TGAACTCTTGGGTGAAACTCCGTCTGGTTTTTTGAGTACTCATTGGACACCTCGCTTTCTGATATTTCGTTCTTAGCAAAGTGTCCGTTTCTTTTAAACCACATCAGACACCGCAATAGACCCAACAGCACCCCCACCCAGCCGCCCCCGTCGAAGGGGAGGAGATGTAGGTCTCTGTAGAAGCTATCTCAAAAAAGCCTTTTGGCCCAAACTCGGCGTTGGGCGCTCGGTTCAAATCCTCGAAATACTCCAGTATTCCTCCGGGTTGAACCTCGCGGCCGCTTTGATTTTGAACCAAAATCCGTTTTTTGAGATAGCTTCTAGTGTGATGCGCTTGGATTGTCCTAGTTATAAGTGATAATGGGTTTAGGATTCCCACCCTTCAAAGGCGGCGATCACTTTACGAAAATGATCGGATACCGGGATCGGCCAGTACGCATCATCGATCGCACAGTGAGTGGTGTGGCCGATGGCCACCAGGCGGTTGGCGGCTTTGTGGCGGATGCGGAACTCAAAGGTGAAACTGCTATTGCTGATCTCCCGGGTGCGCACATCGATAATCAGTTTTTCGTTGAGCCGGGCCGGGGACTTGAAATCGAGGTGGGCGCTCACCACCACGTTTTCAAATTCGCTGATGGGCCGGTTGCCTTCGCACAACCCCAGGTTGGTAAGGTAGTCCACCCGGCCCACTTCAAGGTAAGTAAAATAGTTGCCATGGAACACCACACCCATGGCGTCTGTTTCGGGGAGGCGTACCCGAACTTCCGTGTTGAAATGATACACCGGTGCGCACTCAGCAGGCTGGACGGTCATGGTCACTCCTTTCTTGCGGGAGTATTGGGCGCTTTTGCTTCAGGGTTATTGGGGTAGATCACCAATCGGTCTCCCGGGTGAATATGCTGGTTGACCTTCAGCCGGTTCCAGATAAACAGCGCTGGCAGCGGCACATTGTAGCGCTCGGCAATGGCGGTCAGGTTATCGCCCTTTTTGACAATGTAGATCATACTACTGTGCCGGACAAGCCACTGCTCCAGCAATTCGGGATACTGCTGATTAAACGTTTCTCTTGTTCCGCTTGGAATCAGTACCTGGTGGGACCCTGGCGCCAGATAGTGCCCCCGGATCTCCGGATTGAGCTCTTTGATCGTCTTGAAATCCGTAGTAACGGCCCGGGCCAGAACCTGCAGGCCCACATCCTGATCGAAATCTACCTGGACTTTATCAAATTCCAGCAAAGGGTAGACATCTTCCGCCGTTATTTTGAAACCATACTTTTCAGGATCGGTCAGAATCATTTTGGCTGAAATGGCCCTGAACAGGTAGCGCTGGGTTTCCAGATAGAGATACAAGCTGTAGTAATCGCCGGTCTCCTGGGCCAGGATTTCGGCCTTGAGGCCTTCTTCACCCATATTGTAAGCCGCCGCGGCAAGGGTCCAGGAGCCCAGATCAGCATACAAATATTTCAAATAGCGAATGGCCGCCCTGGTGGAATGAAATAGATTCCGGCGTTCATCTTTGCGGGCGTCCACCTGTAATCCATATTTTCGCCCGGTGTCCCGGGTAAACTGCCAGAAACCGACCGCACCTTTGGGAGACCCGGCATGGGGCCGCAGCGCGCTTTCGATGATGGCCAGGTACTTGATGTCCCCCGGCAGGTTCTCCGCCGCCAGCATTTTTTCAATGTGCGGCATGTACCGTGGATAGCGCTTCAGCCACAAAATGACCTGCGGCCGGTCCCAGAGGGTCAGCAGCAGTTCCTTTTCCAGCCGTTCACGAACACCTTGCCGATCCAGGGGGACCGCTTCTCCGCAGAAATCGAGGGGGCCATCTACGCGCACGCTGGCGATCAGTGAGGGCAAAGCCGCCGCTGTAATCCCGTCGGGCGGTTGCGCCTGGGCGCTGCTGAAGAAAAATAAAAAGCCGAGAGATAAGATCGTCCCGATAAATTGTGTCGCCCTGAACATACCTACCCTTTCCTCAACACTGAGGCTTAAGAATTGGGGCTTCGGTAAAAAAGCCACGCCCTAAAAGTCGGAGCATCCTGTTTGCTATTAATGTCATCCCGAACTTGATCAGTTTCGCCAAATGGCTGCGCCGGACAGGTCCGGGATCCACTGGGTTCGGGTACAGGAAAACTGGATACCGGATCGGGGTCCGGCACGACAGTGATAGTGCCGCCCCTCAGTCCTTTCCCCGGGCGTCCGGGTGCCGGTAATACACCAGTTCCCACACCTGTGAGTTCATGTCGTGCCGAATGATATAAAGGCATTCATCCGCATCGGCAACCTTGAAGTAACGATGATCCGGACTGAGCCAGCGATCCAAAATTGAGCGGACTTCAACGGCACCAGCGCCCATCTCAAGTGCCCGCGGCTCCTCTTCACCGCGATATCCCGCGTAGCATTTGACTTTGATCGGAATTATCATCCTGCAATTAAAAAAACATCTCCCCTGAAGCCCTTTTAAATTTGGATTTTGGCCCAAGGTTCCGTCTTCGCTCTCTGAGCTTCGCCGGACAAGCAAGGCTACCAGAAAAGTTTATCAGCCATAGCTTCAGCGGAGGCTGAAGATTAGGCCAATCAGGCGTCGCCTACCGGCTTTGCCCGACAGGAGGACTTTTAAATGGCTTCCTATAAAATACGCAGCCCCAAGCTCGACGCAACTATCTCGGCTGCAAACTCCGCACTGTTGTTCTTATGATCCAGAATCGGGTTGACCTCCGCCACTTCCAGGGAAGCCATGCAACCACACTCGGCAATGGTTTCCATCACCAGATGCGCCTCGCGGTAGGTAAGGCCGCCGGGCACCGGCGTGCCGACACCGCGCACAACGCCCGGATCGACACAGTCCAGATCGAAACTCACATGCAGGTGATCGATGCCCGGCAGGATATCGTTCAGGACCCGATCGATCACCTTGGCGATACCCTGCCGGTCGATATCGGTCATCGTGTAAACGGGCAGTCAAACTTTGCGAATTGTTTCCTTTTCAAGGGGATCGATCTGACGCGCAGCCAGCAGGGCGCAATGCTGGGGTCGGACCTTGGGGGCAAATCCCGATATCCGGGTTAATCGGGAACTGCCGATTCCAAGTGAGGCCGCCAGGGGCATCCCGTGAATATTGCCCGATGGGCTGGTTTTATCCGTATTCATGTCGGCATGGGCATCCAGCCAGATAACGCCTGGTGTTCTACCCCGGGATCGGCAAAATTCAGCTAGGCCGGCAATACTTCCCAGGGCCATGGAGTGATCTCCCCCAATGCACAGGGGAAAACGTCCGGCTTCCAGTGAACTGCACACCTGCGCAGCCAGGATCTCAGCTGTTTTCACGATTTCGCTCACATATTTCAGGTTTGGCTTCCTGACCTGCTGTTCCTCCTGGATGCGGACCGGGATATCGCCACCATCTAGCACGGCATAACCGAGTGCTTCCAGTTTTTCGGTGACGCCCGCAATCCTCAGGGCAGACGGCCCCATATCTACGCCGCGGCGATCCGCGCCGAGGTCCATGGGAAAACCGATAAGTTCTACGGTTGGTTTAGAAGTTTGTACGGTCATGGTTCCGGTTGTTGGAGGCTATCTCAAAAATGTCTTTTGGCCCAATCTCTGCGTTGGGCGCTCGATTCTAATCCTCGAAATACTCAAGTATTCCTCCGGTTAATATCTCGCGGCCGCCTTGACTTTGAACCAAAATCCTAATTTTCAGATAGCCTCCAGGCTAAAGGTTGACGTCCAAAAGTAAAAGCGTGGTTACATGTTCCGCTAATACTGGATTCTCTATTTTCCATTGTTTGAAGCACCACAGCGATTACGGTCCTCGAGCCGGTCCACTGTACGACAATCGGCGGTGGCAAATTGCCGGGTCAGGACAGCCGATTCCCAATCGGCGTCAGAATTGGCCAGGATTGTACGCGCACATTCCGCGTCGATGCAAGGATCCATGTGCACCAGCACACTGGCGTTACCTTCGAAGCCGGCATAAAGAGCATTTTCCAGGTGGCCGGCCTCGGTATGGGCATCATCCAGGGGCAGGTCTCCCGGTAAAATCCGGTGCAGGTCAATATGTACTTGCCGGCCCGAACGCCACACCCGCAGCCGGTGAATATCGATCCAGTTGGGCCGGCGACTCTTGTTTATAACGTCTACCACCCGCTGTAATAGATCCGGGTCCATGGCATCCATCAAGCCGGCGAAAGACCGCCGGACCAACTGCAATCCCGTCCGCAGGATATTGATCCCCACTAGGCACGCAATGGTGCCGTCCAGCCAGTACCAGCCGGACAGATGCGCCAGAAAAAGGCCCAGAAGCACACCACCGGAAGTGTAGACATCTGTCAGGATATGCTGCCCATCGGCTTCCAGCACCAGCGATTCCGTCTTCTTCCCAAGTTTTAGCAGGACGAGCCCAAGCAGCAGGTTGGCTACGGCCGTCCCCAACAGGACCATCAGCCCAACCCCGAGGTGCGGCAGGGGTTGCGGATGCAGCAGGTGCCCCAAGCCCACCTTGAAGATCCCAAAAGCTGCCAGGATGATCAGCGCCCCTTCAAAACCAGCCGCGAAAAACTCAATCTTCCCATGACCATAGGGATGATCATGATCCGGCGGGCGGGCCGCCGTAATAATGGCCGCCAGGGCAAAACAGCCGGCAACCACATTGATGATGGATTCCAGGGCATCCGACAGGATCGCACTTGACCCGGTCAAGTGCCAGGCGTAGAACTTGGCCGCCATGATGGCAGTGCCGATCAATATGGCACCCACGGCCGCGCCCATACGGGTCTTCAGCAGCTTATCTTCGGTTTTAACCTGGTGCGGTTGTTTATCAGGTACCATCGTGCTCATTCAGGGATCTGGTAGGTGCCGTCCAGTCGCTTGACCATATCAGCATACTTATCGTCAAGGGCCTCTGCCCGGCATTCGAACTGTTCCCGGGTGAGTTGGCCCTGCTGCAGCTGTTGTTCCAGCAGGGCATGCTCGTCGGCATACCAGCGATCCGGATCAAAATTATAAGTCATCTATATCATTCCGTGGTTACGAAGCATTTGTAGAACACAATTTGGAAGTGGTTTCAAAACCTTCAATCGGGTTCAAGGTCAAAACGGGGTGAGAGGTTCAACCGCAGGAATATTGTAATATTTCGAGGATAGCGCTATCGCTTCACTGCGTGCCGAACGCCTAGGCCCAACGCAGCGATTGAGCCCGAGGGGAGTTTTTGAAACCACTTTTATGATCTTTTCATGTTTCGGCAGGTACTTCAATTCTTTTCCTTTTCTGGTTGCTTTTAGAATAATAACCGGTAAACTCGGTAAATTTCAGCGTTTGCAAAGATATCATCCCGGCTGGATCGTATAAATGCTTTCACCTTCCAATAATAATGCCAAGATACCTCCCGGCAGCGGCTTTATCCCCAGAGTCGGCACCGTGGTATTCGGGCGGATTGTGCTGAACACGGCCCGGCGTTTTGCCTACCCCTTCGCCCCGGCGTTAAGCCGGGGGCTGGATGTCCCGCTGGCGGCCGTCACCGCGGCCATCGGCGTCAACCAGGCGACCGGTATCCTGGGAATGGTTTTCGGTCCGCTTTCGGATCGCCTCGGGTATCGCTTGATGATGCTGGTAGGTATGAGCATGCTGATAGTCGGCATGTTCGCCGCCGGCATTTTGCCCATGTATGCCACCGTGCTGGCCGCCCTGTTCCTGGCTGGCCTGGCAAAGAACATATTCGATGCCGCCCTCCAGGCCTATGTGGGTGAGCAGGTCCCCTTTGCAAAAAGGGGCATGGTCATCGGGCTGCTTGAACTGGCCTGGGCCGGCAGTACGCTGATCGGTATTCCGGTGATGGGCGTGGTTATAGACCGGTTGGGCTGGCACGCACCGTTTCTGGTCCTGGGCGGAACCGGGGTGCTGGGACTCATCGGCATTGCCATTGTCATCCCCGCTGATCGAGGACGTCAAGACCGTACAGATGGATCGGGCTTCTGGTCGCTGTGGCGCACTTTGGCCCAATCACGCCCGGCGCTGGGGGCGCTCGGATTTGCCCTGTTCGTAAGCCTGGCCAACGACACCCTCTTCGTGGTGTATGGCGCCTGGCTGGAGGGGGCTTTCGGACTGGGGATCGTCGCCCTGGGGGCCAGTACCAGCGTAATCGGCGCCGCCGAACTGATCGGGGAAATCATAACCGTATGGCTTGCGGATCGCCTTGGTTTGAAACGCATGATTCTGCTCGGCGCCATTCTGACGGCGGCCTGCAATGCCTTGTTGCCCCTTTTCGGGATTTCCCTGCCCGTGGCACTCTGTGGACTTTTTCTGCTTTTTGTCTGCTACGAGTTCACCTTTGTTACCGGTTTGTCCTTGAGTACGGAATTGTTGCCCGGTGCGCGGGCAACCATGATGTCCGGCCTGTTTGCCGCCGCGGGCACGGGGCGCTTCATCGGTGCCTGGACCGGCGGCTATATCTGGACATACGGCGGCATCAATGCCACGGCAACGACCGCGGTCATCGCAACCATAGCCGGAATTGCCTCGCTGGCCTGGGGGCTGAAGGGGTGGGAGCCGGGGAAATCATAGCCTGTCTAAGGTGCGCTTTCAGGATTTAAACGAAATCAATAATCCAAGTCGAAGTCACTATCGGGATCGGTATCGATACACCCCATACAAAGATTTAAAACACCGATTTCGATCCCGATTTTGATAGCGATAATAAGGAAACAGTTAACCGTTAACACCATGTATTTAACCCTGGCCCCCATAAAAGGTTTCACCGAGGCGCCCTACCGCAATGCGGCCGCGGCTTTTTTTACCGGTTTCGATGCGGCCATGGCCCCTTTCGTGGCCACTATCCAGGGACGTAAATATCCGCAGTCCCACCTGAAAGACCTCCTGCCGGAAAACAATCGCGGCTGGCCGGTCATACCCCAGGTACTGAGCAATGAGGCCGCCGGCTTTATCAAACTGGCCGACCGCCTTTACGACCTGGGTTACGATACGGTCAACTGGAATCTGGGCTGCCCGTTTCCCCGGGTAGCTAAAAAAGACCGGGGCTCCGGCCTGCTGCCCGATCCGGAAAGAATTGACCGGATACTTGATCAAGTGCTCTCCGCGACAGCTGTGCGGTTGAGCATCAAAGCCCGAGTCGGCCGTTTTGACGCGGAAGAAATGGACGCCCTTATACCCGTTTTTAACCGCTACCCCCTGGCGGAACTGATTGTGCACCCCCGCACCGGAGTCCAGATGTATACCGGCAAACCGGACCTTACTACGTTTGCCAACTGCCTGGAGCGTTCCAAAAATCCGGTTGTCTACAACGGTGACATTAACACGGTGGCTGATTTTAGAATTCTGGCAGAGCGGTTTTCAGCCGTGGACCGCTGGATGCTGGGCAGGGGTGCCCTGGCCAATCCTTTTTTACCGGCGGCCATAAAGGGCCAGGTTATACCTGCCACTGAAAAATTAGAAATTATCCGCCGTTTTCATGATCGTCTGTTTGCAGCCTACGCCCAGGTATTGTCTGGCCCGTCTCACCTGGGAGATAAAATGAAGGGTTTCTGGCTCTATCTCTCCCGGTCCTTTGAAGATGGCCGCAAAGTTTTAAAGCAGATCCAGAAGACCCGTAAAACCGATCATTACCGGGTAGTTATCGATTGTTTTTTTGACTCCGAACCTCACTGGACAGCCTGATCTCGGCGACAGCATACTGACCGGCCCACCTGATAAATATTTCCAAAATTTGTCTTTTACATAAAATTATGATTTTATTGAGTTTGCCTGACTTATTGGTGAATCTGTCGAATGACAGGTGGAGTTAGGTATCAACATGTTTGCGGGCAAGCCATTCTCGATAGAGGGGCCATCCATGCAACGCATACAATTTTCTGCCGCCCCAAGCACCCGAAATCTGCCACTTCTACTGGCCGTGTTTGCAATGCTTTTCTTTATGGCTACGTGTGCACCGGATGAACCGATCAAACTCGGTTTCGTCGGGGGGCTATCAGGACGAGTCGCCGACCTCGGTATCAGCGGCCGGGACGGTACCACTCTGGCAATTGAGCAAAGAAATGCCAAGGGGGGCATCGGGGGCCGCAAAATCAAGCTCATCGCGACGGACGACAAACAGGACCCAGCGACGGCGGCAATGGCCGTAGAGAATCTGGTCAATCAGGGTGTGGCGGCTATTATCGGCCATATGACCAGTTCGATGTCCATGCGGACCGTGCCCATTATAAACAAGCATAAACTGGTAATGGTGAGTCCTACGACTACGACCACTTACCTCAGCGGTAAAGACGACTACTTTATCAGGGTGAGTTCGACCGTAGGACACTATGCTGAGCGCATGGCCTATTACCAGAGTGATATAGTGGGCCACAAACGGGTTGCCATTATTTATGATATCAACAACAAAGCCTACACAGAGAGCTGGGTCGGCATTTTCAAACAACATTTCACTGCCAGGGATGGCCAAATTGTCCATATAGAACCCTATCAGTCGGGTGAAGCCGTGAGTTTTTTCACTGTTATCGAAAAGGTACCGATGGAAAAGATCGATGCCTTAATCATCGTAGCCGGCGCCCTGGACACGGCCATGCTGTGTCAGCAGGTACGCAAAAAAGGCCTCGACTTGCCGATCGTCGCAAGCGAATGGTCAGCTACGGAAAAGCTGGTTGATATGGGCGGGCAATCGGTTGAAGGAATCGTCGTCAACCAGTTTTTCGATCGGCATAGCAAGGATCCCAAGTACCTTGAATTCAGGGATGCCTACCTGAAACGCTTCAACGAAGAGCCCGGTTTTGCATCGGTGAATGCCTATGATGCCACCAATTTGGTTCTGGACGCGCTTGACCGGCATTCTGACGATCAGGCCTTGAAAGATACCATCCTCGACATGCCAAATTATAACGGGGTACAGGGAACAGTACGCATCGACAGATTTGGTGATGCCGACCGCAAAACATTCCTAACCACCATCCGGCAGGGCCAATTTATTTCCTTGGAGTAGTCATTTGACCGGCCTATCAAAGCGCAGACATAAGCAGGGAAAGGAAAAATCCCTGCGCCACACCCTATCGTGGTATTTTGCCATTGCGGCATTTTTACCGGTCATCCTGATTACCGGATTGGTGCTGTATCAATTCATCAGTGATAAAATCAACGACTTGAGTGAAAAAAACCTTCTGATTGCCCGGGCGACAAGAGGGCAGGTGGAAGTGTTCTTAAATGAACCGGTCACGGTTCTGCAAAATATCAGCAACATGATGTTATCAGAACCAAATCTAAATAGCACCGATATCAAACCGCTCCTAAAAAATCATGTCAGGCACTCACGCTTATTGGAATCCATATATGTCCTGAATGAAAAAGGCATCGTGGAATGGGTAGGGCTGAAACCAGAGAAAGAGAGCTTCGAAAAAGACTATATCGGGATCAGTCTGGCTCACAAAGATTTTTACATGAAAGCGCACCTCTCCCAGGAACCAACCTGGTCGGACACGTTTCTCTCCCTGATCAGCGGAAAAATGTCTCTGGCGCTGTGTTTGGCCGTAGATAAACGGGTCCTGGTCGGAAATTTCAATCTTGAGTTGCTCTCCTCCTTTATAAACGAGATCACGCTTCAAAGAGGGCTGATAATCACCATCGTGGACCGTGGTGGCGCGATTGTGGCCCAATCCGGAAACAACGTCGTGGGCCGACAGGTAAAAGTAGCTCATATTGAATTGTTTCAATTGGGGCTGGCCGGCAAGGAGGCGACCCGGCGTTACAGTTTTAACGACACCGATTACATTGGCAGCGTGTCGGGAATACCTGGCCCGGGCTGGGCGGCAACCGTATCGCAAAAAACAATCGATTTATACCGCCCGTTTACGCTGATTGCCATCTACATCGTCATCGGCACTTTGGGAACTGCCATTTTAGCGATCCTTTTTGGAGTAATAAGCAGCCGCAAATTGTCACAACCGCTAACAGAGCTCAGCCAACAGACCAAGATTGTGGCCCGGGGTGACTATGATACGAAGATCGACAAACCCGACTACCTGGAAGTGTAGGATCTGGCCGACAGCTTTCGCAGCATGGTCACCAATATCCAAGACCGTGAACAGCGCCTGAAAGACAGTGAACAGCGCTACCGCATGCTGTTTGAGCGATCCAATGACGGCATCTTTGTCATTGACCGGCAAACGGGCCAGTACCTGGATGCCAATGGGGCCGGCCTGCGGCTGGCCGGCCGCTCCTTGGCCGAATTGCAAAACTTGACAACATTTGACGTAACCCCGGAAGGTGCTCGAGAGCGGCTTGACATAATGGCCCACTCCAACCGCACGAAAAGCTTTGGGCAGGTTGCCTATCATCGACCAGATGGGACCAGGCGGATCGCCCTGCAGACAACTCTTCCGGTTGATCGGAAAACCATCATCGGTATGGTGCGTGATATCACCGACGAACTGGCCATGGAAGACCAGTTGCGCCAAGGTCAGAAAATGGAAGCCATCGGAACCCTGGCCGGTGGGATCGCCCACGACTTCAACAATATTCTGGCGGCCATCCTGGGCTATTCCGAATTGGTACTGGCCGAACTGCCGCCGGATGACTCTATTCGCAACAAGATTGAGGCCATCTACAGTTCGGGTGAAAGAGCCCGCGAACTGGTTGCCCAGATATTGGCTTTCAGCCGCAAGGACGAACAGGTCCGAGCTCCGATAGAGATGCACCTGCTGATTAAAGATGCCTTATTGCTGCTGCGTCCGGCAATCCCTGCCACCATCGATATCCAATCTGTTATAACGACTAAATGCCAGGTCCTGGGTGATCCCACCCGGCTGCACCAGATAATCATGAATCTGTGCACCAATGCCTATCAGGCCATGTTTAAAACCGGCGGGACCCTGAAAATCTATTTAGACACAATAAACCTGTCCGGCAACGAAGCCCTGCTGGCACAGGTTCCCGAAGGCGACTACAGCAGACTGGTAATCGCCGACTCGGGCATCGGCATCCCTCCGGAAAATTTGGAACGGATCTTCGATCCTTATTTTACGACCAAGGAAAAGGGCAAAGGCACCGGATTGGGCCTGGCGGCCGTACATGGCATTGTGCAGAGCCATGATGGCAATATCCTGGTTGATAGCCAGGCGGGCAAGGGCACCCGCTTTACCGTCTATCTGCCCTTAACGGGTGATAGCTGCCGGATTGACAATACGCCCGACCAGGAAATGATCGGGGGACAGGAACGCATTTTAATGGTCGACGACGAACAGGACATTCTGAATATTCAGAAGGCGATTCTGGAAAAAATTGGATATGCGGTCACCGCCGAATCAGACGGCGAGAAAGCACTGGCCCTGTTTGCAGACCAACCCGATGCATTTGATCTGATCGTGGCTGACATGACCATGCCCCATATGTCGGGTGATAAACTGGCGGCCGATTTACTGGCAATCAGGCCTGATATCCCCATTATCCTTTGTACCGGCTACAGCGAATTGATGTCCGAAGAAAAAGCCGCCACTCTGGGCGTCAAAGGTTTGCTGACAAAACCGGTGTCCGTGCGGGATTTTGCCAGGGTGGTCCGGACTGTACTGGACAATTAAGGCTGCCATCAATTGTGCGGATAACGCCGGCCGTAAATCCCGGCCAGTTCTGCCGGCGTAAAAAGATAAGCCGTGTTACAGTGGTGACATTTGATTTCCAGGGGGAAGGGGCCGTTGTCACGGATATCCTGCAGATCATCCACCGGCAGCATCATCAGCATATTTTCAATCTTGTCCCGGCTGCAGTGGCACATGAACTCCACCCGGTAATCGTCCAGGAATTTCGGCTGGTGGCCGCTGAAGGCTTCCTGGACAAGATCCGGTGCAAAAACGCCGTCTGCAAAGCATTCACCGATGGACGGCAGGGCAGCCACCAGGTGTTCCAGGTCGGCCAGAATTGCATCATCCGCTTCGGGCAGCGCCTGTAAATAAAGCCCGCCTGCACCGGTTACCGCACCATCCGTATCGAATTTGACACTGAGGCTGAAAGCGGTGGGAATCTGCTCGGAGGTCAGGTAGTACCAGGCCAGATCCCGGGCGATGGAGCCGTAGTGCAGCTCGACCTGACCGGTAAAGGGCTGTTTGGCATCTTCCAGAAAACGGGTAACCCGGATAAACCCGGCGCCGAAGTAGGGCGACAGGTTGAAGCTCTCGGGGGGACTGTCGAGTGGAATCGGCACCTGTTTTAGATGACCGCGCACTTCGCCGAAAGCGTTGGCCTCCACTTCCAAACCCCGAATGGGCCCGGAACACTCGATTTTCAAACCAACCCGATCGCTGCTTTTCAAGCTGGCGGTCATCAATCCCGCTCCAAGATAGGCATGGCCGAGAACCAGGGTTTCCAGGATGCCCAGGTCATGATTGGACCGCATTTCATTGGTCATCCGGGTCCCATGCAATATGGCGCCGCGGACCTGTCCGCCGGCCAGAAGAAACCGGTGGATCCGGTCTTTGGCACTGGCGAGGTGCTGTTCTTTGGGCGTATTTCCGTATGGCTGTTTCTTGATCATATCTTGTCTTTCGTCGGTCTAGACATTGTAAATGAATCTCTGTATTTAAGCCCGCAAGATCAACCTGTCAATGCATCCCGGGGGCCGAAACACCGCTGCATAAGACATTATTTGACAATTCGGGGGTTTGGGACATATCATAAAAACAACACGCAAAGGGGCAAATTTAAAATAATTATGACGATTTATGACCTAACCGAGTTTTTGCGGCTCTCGTCGGCCCTCAATTACAACCTGAGTGCTGCATCGATGAACCGCTACAATGTCCTGCGCTTCATCCTGGGCGGCAAGTCATTGCACAGCGATCGCCAAAAGGACAAAGAGCACAAGGCCATCGTCATGGATGCCCTCAATTACCTCTTCAGCGCCTACAGTCACAAACGCCGGCGCCTGGGTCCCATGGCTGTCCTCCATCCATTGCGTGCTTCGGCGGTTTATGCCAAGGCACCGCGCTACCTCAATATCGTCGACATCCTGTCCGCCCTGCTGCACGATATTCTGGAAGATATCCGCCCGCAGGATTTTGAGAACCATGAATGGGAAAAGCTGGAGAGCATGCTGTATGAACTGCTGGGCAAACTCGATCAGGACGACGAATGGCGCCTGATGGAACGCCTGCAGGCCCTCACCCGCTTTGAAAGTGAGACCTATTATCAGTATATCGGCCGGTTGCTGGACCGGGCCAAAAACATCCCGGAGCTCATCCAGATAAAGCTGGCCGATCGCCTGGACAACACCCTGGACATGCGAATCGACATCGCCGACCCCATCGAAGGCATCGACTTCTTCGAGAACCTCTTCCAAATCCTGTTCGTGGAGAATTACAAGGGGTTTGATCCAGAGTCCGACCATCCGCCCAGTGCCACCCTCAACGGTGCCAAGCGCCTCTATCAATTATTTAAAAATGCCGTATTGCTTTCCATGATACGGCAGAAGGATACGCCCCCCCGCGACAACTCGTCGCAGCTCTTTTTCAAAGCGGTCAGCTCAGCCAGCCTGAAGGAAGCCCAGCGTACGTTCATGCACATCCTCGGCTACCACCACACGGACCTGGAAAAGGCCCGTGCCCTCCTGCTCGATGCCATGGATTATTGCTACAAAGGGCGCATCGATGCCATCACCAAGGTGACCGAAGGTCAGACGCTGGACGGCCTCTTTTCAACCTACTTCGGCCCCGTGCACAGCAAGACCCGCAACGAAAAACTGGCCCTGCTTTATGACAACAAACCTCTGATGCTGGAAGCCTCGGTGGCCTTCATCGTCATCTTCCTGAGTTTTCTCAACGATCCCGAGTTTTATGTGCAGGGCATCACGACTAAAGGGATTTTGCCCGATTGAATCCCAACTTGAATAAGGACTCACAAAGGACGGTCCCTAAGCAGAATGGTTGTGATGTGGTTTAAAAGAAACGGACACTTTGCTAAGAACGAAATATCAGAAAGCGAGGTGTCCAATGAGTACTCAAAAAACCAGACGGAGTTTCACCCAAGGGTTCAAGGATGATGCTATCAGCCTGG
>Ga0209783_1000211_pt1 | contig 14285 bp, 13 predicted proteins | sample WorMetfiPIANOSA1_FD_187395 | JGI IMG/M metagenome (GOLD analysis project Ga0209783, IMG submission 187395) | Marine gutless worms symbiont microbial communities from Max Planck institute for Marine Microbiology, Germany - Olavius filocauda... | ecosystem: Host-associated > Annelida > Digestive... | reverse complement strand
TTTTCATCAATACCGCCCATGAGCACCTCCAGTAGATACCAAATTAGTGGATGGTGTTCATGATACAACCGTAGCGGCTATCAGATGTTTTAAAAGCAAATTTTCAAAGATCATAGTGCACGATGTCATGGCACATGAAAGTGCGAACGATGTCGTGGCACTCAACAGTTAGCCTTTAGCTGTTAGCTTTTTCAAAACCTTGAATGACCTGCTTTTCCTAACTGCTAACAACCAATGGATAGAAGCGGTTTCAAAACCTTCAAGCGGGTACCAGATCAAGGCGGCCGTGAGGTTCAAACCGGAGGAATACTGATAGTATTTCGAGGATAGCGCTAAAGCTTCACTTCGTGCTGAGCCGAGCGCCCAACACAGAGATTGGGACCGAAGGGAGGTTTTGAAGCCGCTTCTAATCGCTTATGCAGTCAAATCCCTACCCATCATAAACAACCGCCACAATGGTCGCCTTGCCGCCCTTGGCGGAGAGCACATGGGGGGTCGTGGAAAGGTAATATGCACTATCCCCGGGGTCCAATTCGAAAGCCTCTTCACCGATCTTGAGTAGAACCACACCATCCAGAACAAAAATGAACTCTTCACCTTCATGCACAGAGGCCTCTTGGTCGGGATAGTCCTCCAACTGGACAACCAGGGCCTCCATGTGGCGGCCTTTAACCTCGGGAGCCAGACTTTTATAGGTATACAGCTTCTGGCCACCGGCTTTGGATGAGGTGGACCGGACCGTCGCCTTGCGTTCATCCTTGCGGGTGATGGAATAGAGGCGATCGCCCTGCCCGGATACCAGTCGCCCTAAAGCACTGTCCAGGGCCTTGGACAGTTTGATGACGATCCCCAGCTGGGGCTGGATCTCATTTTTCTCGATCTGCGCCAGCACGTCGACCTCGAACCCGGTCATCTTCGACATAGCATCCAGGGTCATGCCTTTATCTTCGCGCAAGGCCTTAATTTTCTGCCCCAGGGCCTCTACGCCTTCGTCGTCCCGGGCCTCGATGTCACCCGTAAGATCTTCGAAAAAGTCAACATTGATATGGGGTTTCTCTCTGTTTTTCTCCATTTGAAACTCCTGCGTGCTAGTCCTGTTAAAGTTTCAGGTGCCGAGTCAGCCAGGCTAGGCCCGATACTGTTCGGGCAGGTTTGCCTCCGGCGCCCAACCGGACGGCCACTGCTGATTCGGGGTTTCGCCCAACTTTTCTTTTCTTTTCTTGAGACCCGGCCGCGCGTACTTCATGTGCCCCTCTTTCAGGGTCCGGCCATTAATGGCCGCCTCTGACCGCAGCCGTTGACCAACGGTTTTCTCCAGAGCGCGCCCCAACCAGAGCATGCGGTCTACATCGTAGCCGTGCTCGATGCCCATTTCGTCGACCTGGACCAACATATCCTCTATACAGGTCAGACCCACATAGCGGGGATCGTCATAGTAGTAATCTCCGGTGCCTTTGACCGGGCAGTCATCCAGGAAGTTGGCCGGCTGGCCGCCCAGGCCGCCCAGGGTAGCTTCAAAATGGGTGATGCCGGCTTGCAGGGCCGCCAGAACCGAGGCTGAAGCCACTCTTTTTGTTTCATGGAAATGGGCGATGTGCAAGTCCGTATTGGGCATTTCATCCAGAATCATTGAGAAATACCGGTACACGTCCGGAGCCGAGGCGCTGCCGTCATGGTCGGCATGCTCAATGTCGTGGGCACCGATTTCCAACCAGCGTTTGGAAAATTCTACCGCGTCTTTCATATCGGTAGCCCCGCCGATGGGGCTGCCCCAGATGGTGCTCACGGTACCGCACATCATAATGCCGGCATCGTTGCACTTTTTGATGCTCCGTTCCGCTTCGGCCCAGTAATCCGGCAGGGTGGTGCCGGAATTGGCAAAATGGTGCTCTTCTTCCGTGCTGACCATCATCAGGATACGATCCGGCCCAATGCCTCTCTGCTTCAGGTCAATGGCCCGATCAACCGCAGATTCCCGGATGGTAATGGCGGTCAGGACAATATCATCGTAGTTGATGCCCCGGCGCTCACATTTAGACCTGAAACGGTCATGGCGCAGATGGGTCAACAGCTCTTCGGCATCGCGAAACTGGGGCATGAGATAGGGATTGCCGAGGTTGGTGACCTCGATATTGCGGCACCCGGCGAAAATAAGTTCTTCCAGGTAGAACTTTTTAGCCTCCGTGGAAATGAACTTTTCCAGGTGTTGAAAACCATCCCGGACGGTAATGTCACCGATGGTAACTTTGCGGGGCATGCGCGGGAAGATTTTCCAATAATCATATTCGGTCATGGTTCCTCCTTATACAATTAAAATCTAAATCTCGGAATTTTATTCACCCTTATAAACCGGTTTCCGTTTTTCCTTAAAAGCCGCCAGTCCCTCGAGGCGGTCCTGGGTAGGAATACAGACCCAGTAAGCGTTGGATTCAATGGCCATGCCGGTGTTAAGGTCGGTCTCCAGACCGTAATTGATCGCATATTTGGCCTGTTCGATGGCCACGGGGCCGGTCTCGCAGATCATGGCGGCCATCTTATGACATTCGTCCAGCAGCGCATCCGGCTCACAGACACTGTTGACCAGACCAATATCCAGGGCTTCAGCCGCAGCCACCCGCCGGCCGGTAAAAATGAGCTCCTTCGCCTTGCCTTTGCCCACCAGCCGGGGCAGTCGTTGGGTACCGCCGGCGCCCGGGATGATCGCCAGCCGGGTTTCGGTGAGCCCCAATGAAGCGTTCTTGGAGGCAATACGGATATCGCTGGCCAGGGCCAGTTCGGTACCGCCGCCGAGAGCGATCCCATTTACAGCGGCAATAACAGGCTTGTTGAGATTCTCGATCGTGGCGAACAAGTCCCGGATAGTAAAGATGTACGCTTTTACCTGGATCGGCGTCAGGGTTGCCCGCTCTTTCAGATCCGCGCCGGCGCAAAACGCTTTTTCACCGGCCGCCGTGATGATAAGAACCCGCACCTCAGGTTTGAAGCGGAGTTGATCTATCTGTTCCTTGAGGGCGTGCAGCAGCTTGAAGTTCAGGCAGTTCATTACCTTGGGCCGGTTGAGCGTCAGGGTCACAATCCCGTCTTGTTCCTCGGTCAGTAAGACTTGCTCCTCCATGGAAAACCTCCATCAACTGGTTTGACGCCGGCGGCGGTGACCGCCGGCCGGCATTGGCGGCTAACAGCCGATGTATCTGGAAATGACGATCCGCTGCACCTCCGATGTGCCTTCGCCTATATCCAGTAGTTTCTGGTCGCGGTAAAATCGTTCGACCGCATACTCTTTCATGAGGCCGTAGCCGCCATGAATCTGGACAGCGTGATTGGCGACCCGGCCCATCAGTTCACTGCAGTACAGCTTGGCCATGGCCGCTTCTTTTTCGAACGGGCGCTTGTTGTCCCGCAGCCAGCAAGCTTTGTACATCAGGTTCCGGGCACATTCGATTTCCATGGCACAGTCGGCCAGTTTAAACGCCACCGCCTGGAACTTGCTGATGGGCTGGTTGAACTGCTCACGCTGTTGGGCATATTTCAGGGCCGCTTCATAAGCCCCCTGGGCACCGCCCAACCCCATGGCACCGATGGACAGTCGCCCGCCGTCCAGGGTCTTGAGCATCTGGTGAAAGCCGTCGCCTTTTTTACCAAGCATGTTGTCGACCGGAACCCGGACATTGTCAAAATAGAGTTCCGCGGTATTGGAAGAGCGCCACATCATTTTTTTCTTCATGGGCACCGCCTTGAAACCGGGGGTGCCGGCTTCAACCAGGATACAGGAGTACTCCGGCTTGCCGTTGTCCCGCTCACCGGTGATCGCCTGCACGGTAACGCCCATGGTCATGTCGCAGGCTGCATTGGTGATAAATATCTTAGAGCCGTTGATCACCCATTCGTCGCCGTCTCTAACGGCAGTGGTTTTGCTGCCCCCGGCATCGGACCCGGCCGTGGGTTCGGTTAAACCAAATCCCCACAGCCCTTCTCCGGCGCACAGTTTCGGCAGATATTTTTTCTTCTGATCTTCGGTGCCGAAATAATAGAGCGGACCGATACCCAGCGAATTGCCCGCCGCAATGGTGGCCGCCTGGGAGCCGTCCACCCGGGCGATTTCCTCTACAGCGATGATATAGGAAAGGTAGTCCATTTCCTGGCCTTCGTATTGTTCGGATACGAACATGCCGAAAAGGCCGATCTCCCCCATCTTCCGGGTAAGTTCCGCAGAAAACTCCTCCTTTTCGTCCAGATCGGCGGCCACGGGCGCGATCTCGCTCTGGGCGAACTTGCGGACTTCCTTTCTGATCATCTCCTGCTCTCTGGCGAGGTCAAGATCCAAGGTATCCTCCTTTCCCGCATCTCAAAACCGGAACCCGTTGCCGGCCGTTCCGGTTAAACTGGTTTCTTCATTCCTTTTAAAACAAAGTTCTCGTATATTTCGGCAATATCATCCACGGCCAGCCGCCCCTCCGGCTTGAACCAGAAGGCACCCGCCGTACACAGGGTTAAAACAGCATAGGAGAGGATTTTGTCATCACCCTCATCGAAAATGCCCTGTTTGCGCCCCTCTTTGATAAGTCCCTGGAAAATCCCCTCGTATTCATCGCGCTTGCCGACCACCACCTGATAATGCTCAACCGACAATCCCCGCAGTTCACTGCTGGCGATAAAGGTCTCCTTCTGCTGTTCCAGATGGAATTGCACATGGCCGTGCACGGCCGCCCGCATCTTGGCTTCAACCCCGTCTGAAACGGCCAAGCCCGCCTTCAAGTGGTCCAACAGGCCGTTCATGGTCGACTCCATGATGAAAAAAAGCAGGTCTTCTTTACTGGGATAATGGTAGTAGATACTGGCCTTCTGGATGCCACACCCTTTGGCGATATCACTGATGCTGGTGGCAAAATAGCCTTGCCGATAGAACAGATCCACCGCAACGGTTTTTATGGTTTCTTTCATACTGCCCATAGGGGACCTCTCGGGTTTTGGCAAAAGAGACGACCACAGCTTACCGACCGACCGGTAGGCTAATATGGTTCTATCTCCCACGAGCTGGTATTGTTTGTCAAGTCAAAATCAGGCCCTTTTCACTGAAAACCTTGCTTTCAGAATTGTATTGGTTGGTGCTCTTCTGCAAGATATTGTGAAACAAGGTCAGTAAAAAAGTTTAAAATTACTCGAAATTTCGAAACCTTCAAAATTTTGTTCACTCTTAGCGAACAAAATCCTTGACATACCCGCACCTGAAGGGATATTCATGACCGAGCGCTCGCTCAGAAACGAGACCCTCTCTGACTTCAAACAGCCCAAACAGGGTCCCAATAATGCAAAACAGGCATACCCATAACGTGGTAAACATCCCGACCCAGGTAAAGAATCGAAACCTGGTGGAAATGCGTCGCCGGCAGATCATCGATGCGGCGGTGACGTTGTTCATCGAAAAAGGATTTCATAAAACAACTACCCGCCAAATTGCCCGCGCTGCCGGCCTTTCCATTGGATCTTTGTATGAATACATCGAATCCAAAGAAGATGTGCTCTACCTGGTGTGTGATGCCATCCACGCCGAAATAGAACATGGTGTCAATGAAGCTTTGCAGCGCACAGGCAAGGGCCGCAACTCCCTGGCGGAAGTCATCCGGGAATATTTCCTGGTCTGCCACCGCATGAACGACCACATTCTGCTGATCTACCAGGAGACCCAGTCCCTGCCGCCCCAGTGGCGCAACAAGGTGCTCGAGAACGAAGTGCGTATCACCGGGATCTTCATGCAGGTCCTGGCGAAATTGAGCGACAACGGGGAATTACCGGCCTTGCAGGAAAAGTTCATAGAACTCGTCGCCCACAACATTACCGTTCTGGGACACATGTGGACGTTCCGCCGCTGGTATCTGGCCCGGCATTACCGCATCGAAGATTATATCAAGATGCAATCGGATTTCATTTTAGGCATCTGCAACGCTGGCACATTAGAGGTTTAATAGTGGTTTTGAAGTGTAGCTCAACAGATGATTAACAGGTATGTGGTCGTCTACAAGAAGGAGGAGTACATGTCCGCCGACATCCAAATCTACCAGCCTGAAAACAACGTCAGAATTGTGACCGCCACATCCCTGTTTGATGGACACGATGCGTCCATCAATATCTTCCGTAGAATTCTGCAGGCCAGCGGGGCGGAAGTGATCCATCTCGGCCACAACCGTTCGGTCAAGGAAGTCGTCGATGCGGCCATTGAAGAAGATGCACAGGGTATCGCCGTCTCCTGTTACCAGGGCGGTCACGTGGAATTTTTTAAATATACCGTCGATCTGCTGAAAGAAGCCGGGGCACCGCACATCATGGTATTCGGCGGCGGCGGTGGCGTCATCGTACCGGAAGAAATCCAGGAACTGGAAGCTTACGGGGTCACCAAAATATATTCGCCGGAAGATGGCGCGCGCATGGGCCTGCAGGGGATCATTAACGATATGGTCCAAAAAATGGATGCCGCTCCGCGGGCAACTGAAACCGATTTTGACCTGAAGACCCTGTCCACGGACGACAAGCGCATGGTGGCCAACGCCATCACCGCGGTTGAACAGGCCAAGGCCAGCGAAAACGGCCATCTCGACAAACTGCGGGCCCAGCTCGATACCCTGATAAAAGATCGTCGCGTACCGGTTCTCGGTATCACCGGCACAGGGGGTGCCGGCAAGTCCTCGCTTACGGACGAATTGATCCTGCGGATGCTGCATGACCTGCGGGATATCAACATCGCCATTATCAGTGCGGATCCCTCCCGGCGCAAAACCGGAGGGGCACTGCTGGGCGACCGTATCCGCATGAATGCCATCGGCAATCCGCGCATATATATGCGGTCGCTGGCCACCCGGCGGTCCCACACCGAGATCCCCGATGCCCTGGCTGAATCGATCCTGGTGGCCAAAGCCGCCGGCTACGATCTCGTCATTGCTGAAACCGCCGGTATCGGTCAGGGTGATTCACACATCATCGACCTGGTGGATCTTTCCCTGTATGTCATGACCAGTGAGTTCGGCGCCGCCTCCCAGCTGGAAAAGATCGATATGCTCGATTTTGCCGACCTGGTCGTGGTCAATAAATATGAAAAACGCGGCGGCGAGGATGCGGTGCGGGATGTCCGCAAACAGGTCCAGCGCAACCGCAACGCATTTGACAAATCGCCTGATGACATGCCGGTCTTCGGGACAATCGCCTCCAAATTCAACGATGACGGCGTCACGGCCCTTTATCATGCCCTGCTGGAAATGATCGCCGCCAAGACTGGGGTGGCATTCGAATCGAGCCTGCCCAAACCCCAGGCCAAGGAATCTTCTTCCAAGACCATTATCATACCGCCGGAACGCACCCGCTATCTGGCCGAAATTGCCGAAACAGTCCGGACCTATCACCAGCTTACCGAAGACCATGCCGATGCCTTGCGGCGGGTATGGCACTTGCAGGAAGCCGCCCAGGGGCTGTCGGATGGTGCCCTGGAGGGTGACACCGCACAGCTGCTGGAACGCTTGAACACGGAAATCGCCGCAGCGGAAAAAGCGCTGGACCAGGAAACAGTTGATCTGCTCACCGGCTGGCATGCAACCCGCGCGGCCTACCTGCAGGATGAGCTGGTATACGAGGTGCGCGGCCGGGAAATCCGGGTCCCCCTGAAGAGTGAATCGCTCGCGCACCAGCAGATCCCGAAAATCGCGCTGCCCAAGTTCAAGGACCCCGGCGAGATCTACCGCTGGCTACGCCGGGAAAACCTGCCGGGCTACTTTCCCTACACAGCCGGGGTGTTCCCCATGAAGCGCGTAGACGAAGATCCGACCCGGATGTTTGCCGGAGAAGGTGATCCGGCCCGCACCAACCGCAGGTTCAAACTGCTGTCCGCTTCCAGCGATGCCAAACGGCTTTCCACGGCGTTCGATTCGGTGACCCTGTATGGCTATGACCCGGACCGGCGACCTGATATCATGGGCAAGGTCGGCAATTCCGGCGTGAGTGTCTGTACTTTGGACGATGTCAAGGTCCTGTACAGCGGCTTCGAGCTGTGCGCACCGACCACATCCGTATCCATGACCATCAACGGACCGGCGCCAATCATGCTGGCCATGTTTCTCAACGCGGCCATTGATCAGCAGGTGGAAAAATTTCAAGAAGCCAACGGTCGGACACCGGATAAAAGTGAATACGAAGCGCTTAAAACCCAGACCCTCGAAAATGTGCGCGGCACCGTTCAAGCGGATATCCTCAAAGAAGACCAGGGCCAGAACACCTGTATCTTCTCTATCGATTTCGCCTTGAAGATGATGGGTGATATCCAGGAATACTTCATCGCCAAAAACGTCCGTAATTTCTACTCGGTCTCCATCTCCGGCTACCACATCGCCGAGGCGGGCGCCAATCCCATATCGCAGCTGGCCTTTACCCTGGCCAACGGTTTTACGTACCTGGAATACTATCTCTCCCGGGGCATGCCCCTGGACAGCTTCGGCCCGAACCTCTCCTTCTTTTTCAGCAACGGCATGGATCCGGAATACACGGTAATCGGACGCGTGGCCCGACGAATCTGGTCCATCGCGCTGAAAGAGAAATACGGCGCTTCCGTCAGATCGCAGATGCTCAAATACCATATCCAGACTTCGGGACGCAGCCTGCACAGTCAGGACATCCAGTTCAACGATATCCGGACCACCCTGCAGGCCCTGTGTGCCGTCTATGACAACTGCAACAGCCTGCATACCAATGCATTCGACGAGGCGATCACCACGCCCACGGAAGAATCCGTCCGCCGGGCCCTGGCTATCCAATTGATCATAAACCGCGAGTGGGGCCTGGCCAAAAACGAAAACCCCCAGCAGGGCAGCTTTATCGTAGAGGAATTGACTGATCTGGTGGAAGAGGCCGTCCTCATGGAATACGATCGCATCACCGAGCGCGGCGGCGTCCTGGGCGCCATGGAAACCGGCTACCAGCGCAGCAAGATTCAGGATGAATCCATCCACTACGAAGTCCGGAAACACAGCGGCGACCTGCCCATAGTGGGTGTGAACACCTTCCGTGACCCGCACGCCGACAATGACGACTTCAATGAAGGCATCTCCTGTATCGATCTGGCCCGGGCCACGGATGCAGAAAAGGAATCCCAGCTCAGCCGCTTGGCCGCTTTTCAGGAAAAACACAAAGACGCATCTCCGGACGCGCTGAACCGGCTCCAGCAGGCGGCCCTGAACAATGAAAATATTTTCGCTGAATTAATGGAGACCGTAAAAACATGCAGCCTCGGACAGATAACCGAGGCACTGTACGCAGTCGGCGGCAAGTACCGCCGGAATATGTAGAAAATGCAGGGTCCCAGGGTCCCAGGGTTCAAGGGTTCAAGTGAAATGACAAAATCCGCATCCCGGTAAGGTTTTCCCCTCGAACCCTTGGACCCTAGAATCCTTGAACCCTTTCAAAAATTTAGGCCGGTGCCTGCCCCAACAGTTTTTAACCGTGGCAGGAGACAAAACTAATGTTCACGGGCAGGCACCGGTTTAAACAACCATCTAATTTCACGGAGACCAACATGAATGAAGCAGTCATCGTAAGCGCAGTCCGCACGCCCCTGGCCAGTTTCAACGGATCCCTGTCCGGCCTGCCGGCAACCAATCTGGGGGCCCTGGCAATAGAGGCGGCCGTCACGCGGGCGGGTATCGATAAACAGGAAGTCAATGAAGTCATTATGGGGCAGGTTCTGCCCTGCGGCAGTTGTCAAAACCCGGCCAAGCAGGCTGCCGTGGCCGCCGGCATGCCCTGGGAGGTTGAGGCGATTACCGTCAACAAGGTCTGCGGCAGCGCCTTGAAAGCAGTCATGCTGGCCGCCCAGGCCGTTCAGATCGGAGATGCAGACGTGGTTGTCGCCGGCGGCATGGAGAATATGTCGGCAGCCCCCTACTATCTTGAAAAAGCCCGTTTCGGGTATCGCATGGGGCCGGGACAGATCCAGGATCACATGATCCACGACGGCCTGTGGGACATCGTCAATGACTTTCACATGGGCATGTCCAACGAACTCTGCTCGGAAAAGTACGCTGTAACCCGCGAAGACCAGGACCGTTACGCCGTGCAGTCTTACGCACGCGCTATGGAATCCATCGCAGCCGGCCGTTTCAAAGCGGAAATCGTCCCGGTCGAGATCCCGCAACGCAAGGGCGATCCGCTGGTATTCGACCAGGACGAATGCCCGGCGGAAACCACGTATGCGGCCGCCGTCGTCGTTATGTCACGCGCGAAAGCCGAAGCACTGGGCTGTGAAATCATGGCCAGCATCGGTGCCCAGGCCTCGTATGGGATCGACATGAAGTACGTACTGGTCGCCCCGATCTGGGCCGTTCCCAAATGCCTGGCCAAGGAAGGCATCGCCAAGGAGGATGTGGACCTGTATGAAATCAACGAAGCCTTTTCAGGTTCGACCGTGGCTGTTATGAAAGAGTTGGGGCTCGACGCGGACAAAGTGAACGTGAACGGCGGATCAGTAGCGCTCGGGCACCCCATCGGAGCCAGCGGCTGCCGGGTCCTGGTCACCCTGCTGCATGAGATGATCCGGCGAAATAGCAAAACCGGCCTCGCTTCTCTGTGCTTAGGCGGCGGTGAAGCTGTGGCGCTGATTGTGAAAAGGTAACTTACATACCTTTAGAATCTTGAATCGTTTGGATCAATACGTTCCCAAGATTAGGTTACGCGTCCTTTTATGCCTGTCATTCTGAGGAGTGAAACGACGAAGAATCCCTTCTCGAAAACGCAGCCTTCAAATTTGAGGGGCTCTCCCGACCGTCGTAGCTGTCGCTACTATGGCGGAGTCGGCTCGCTACGCTCAGAGTGACACCCCTCGGGAACCAGATGGATAACTACCGACACAACCTTAAAAGGAGTTAGAAAATGGCTGAAATAAAAACGTTTGGTGTAATTGGTGCAGGACAGATGGGAAATGGAATTGCCCAGGTCGCAGCAGCCGCGGGCCTCGACGTCATCATGAATGATATTAAAGCCGAATTTGTTGAAAACGGGCTGGCCGTCATCTCCAAAAACCTCAGCCGCAGCGTAGACAAGGGCAAGCTGTCCGCGGACGACAAGGCCGCTATCCTGGGCCGCATCAAACCCAGTACGGAAATCCAGGATATGGCGGCAGCCGACATGGTCGTAGAAGCTGCCACCGAAAATGAAAAACTCAAATTCCAGATTTTCAAAGACCTGGATGCTGTCTGCGCCGAGCATGTCATTTTAGCCACCAACACTTCTTCGATTCCCATTGGCCGGATCGCTGCGCAGACCTCCCGCCCGGAAAAGGTTATCGGCATGCACTTCATGAATCCCGTCCCGGTCATGCGCCTGGTGGAAATCATCCGGGGAATCGCCACCGCCGATGAAACCTTCCAGACGACCTGGGACCTTTCCGAAAAATTCGGCAAGACACCGGCCCAGGCCAATGATTACCCCGGATTCATCGCCAACCGGATCCTGCTACCTATGATCAATGAGGCCGTCTACTGCCTCTACCACAATGTCGGCCAGCCGGAAGACATCGACACAGTCATGAAACTGGGGATGAACCACCCCATGGGGCCCCTGGCGCTGGCGGACCTGATCGGTCTGGATACCTGCCTGGCCATCATGGAAACCCTTTACAACGGATTCAAAGATTCTAAATACCGCCCCTGCCCACTGCTGTATAAATATGTGGAAGCCGGCTGGTTGGGCCGCAAAACCGGGCGCGGTTTCTATGAATATTAATCAGGGGCTGTCCAGCGTGATCCCCAAGGAGGCAACCTAAATGCCACGCAAGAAGAAACCCGCCATGACACCGGTGGGTAAAAAAATCAAGCAGTTTAGAACCCAAAAAAAAATGTCACTGGAAAACGTGGCCAATGAAACCGGGCTTTCCGTGGAGCGCCTGAAAAAAATCGAGGCCGGCAAGGAAATCCCCCCCGTAGGGGCCCTGCTGCAGATCGCTCGCTCGCTGCAGATCGATTCAGCGCTGTTTCTCAAGGAGCAGAACGATGAAAAACTCACCGACCGGGTTGCAGCCTATGCCAAACGAACCTCGAATTATGCTTATAATACGCTGACCCCGGGCGCTGAAAACAAGCACCTCAAGGCATTCCGCGTCACCATCGATCCTCTGACCGACCACGAGGCCGTGGGTTACCAGCATGAAGGCGAAGAGTTTGTCTACGTCCTGGACGGCGACGTGGAAATCACGGTCGGGGATCATGTCAACAAACTCGGCCCTGACGATTCGCTGCATTTTAATTCCGGCATCAGCCATAACCTGAAAAATGTGGGTGAAAAGGCTGCCAGATTGATCGTCGTCATCTATGGACCATAGGGAGCTTGTCATGTCTTATAAACTTACCGATGAACAGTTGATGGTCCAGAGCATGGTGCGGGAGTTTTCCCGCAAAGTGGTCGCGGCGACGGCAGCCGAACGGGACAAGACCAAAGAATTCCCCGCCGACAACCTGCGCCAGATGGGTGAACTCGGGCTCATGGGCATGATGATTCCGTTCGACTACGAAGGTTCCGACGCGGATACGATCAGCTACGTCCTAGCCCTGGCGGAAATTGCTTACTCCTGCGCTTCCACCGCCGTGGTCATGTCGGTTCAAAATTCGATTGTCTGTGAAAGCATTTACCGCTACGGGACCGCAGAGCAAAAAGAAAAGTTTTTGAAACCGCTGGCTGCCGGTGAGGTAATCGGCGCATTTGCCCTGACCGAACCTACGGCCGGGTCGGACCCAGTCAGCCAGGAAACCACTGCGGAGCGCGACGGCGACCACTACGTCATTAACGGTACCAAGCGTTTCATTACCTCTGGCGAAAACTCCAAAACCGTTATCGTGACAGCCAAGACAGATGAATCCCAAAAACACAAAGGGATCAGTGCTTTCATTGTGGAGAAGGATACGCCGGGGCTCATCGTGGGCCAGGTCGAGGATAAAATGGGACTGCGCGCCTCAGACACGACCGACCTGATCTTTGAAGAGTGCCGGGTCCCCGCGCAAAACCTGCTGGGCAATGAAGGGGACGGCTTCATGATCGCCATGTCCGGTCTGGACGGCGGCCGCATCGGGATTGCCGCCCAATCCATCGGTGTCGCCCAGGCAGCCCTGGATGCCGCCATCAAGTACGCCAAAGAGCGACAGCAGTTCGGCCAGTCCATCTCGAAGTTCCAGGGTATTCGGTGGACCATTGCCGACATGGCCACCGAGATCGAGGCCGCCCGGCAATTGGTCTTATCGGCCGCAGCCATGAAGGACCGGGGTGAAAGGTACACGGCCCAGGCCTCGATGGCCAAATTGTTCGCCTCTGAAATGGTCAACCGGATTACCGGCAAGGCCCTGCAGATTCACGGCGGATACGGCTTTACCAAGGATTACCCGGTGGAGCGGTTTTACCGGGATGCGCGTGTTTTCACTATTTATGAGGGCACTTCGGAAATCCAGCGGGTGGTCATTTCAAACCAGATACTCCGGGACCGGCGAAAACCGTCCGGTGCGGCCAAATAGGCGTAATCAGATTTGCATTACCGACACCCTGGAGATACTTGATATTGACATTCAGAAACCGATAACACTATATCCGTAGACAAGTTGTGAGCCGCATAACTATCTACGCACGCTAACAGGCGGAGGCAGACACATGGTTCGAACAGAAATCTCACTATTTTTAAAGAATGTCCCCGGCGAATTGGGACGTTTGACGTCTCTCATTTCGGAGGCCGGGATCAACATCGATGCCCTCACCATTCAGGATGCGTCCGACTATGTAAAGGGCCTATTCAAGGCCCGGGGAAAATCCCTGAAGCGGATCGCCTCTGCCGCCAGCTATAACTCGATGCGCAAGGACTCCGTGGATTATGCGCTCATCCGCTTTCTCGTCAACAAGACCGACGAGACGATTGATCTGCTCTCCCGCCATGAATTCATCTTCGATATCATGCCGGTCATCGCAGTCCAGTTGGAGAACAAGCCGGGTGTGCTGGCCGCAATGGCCTCTAAATTCGGCGAGGAGGGCGTCAATATCAACTACGTCTACGGGTCGGTTTCGTCTCCCGATGCAACCTGCCTGTTTGTATTCTGTCCGGAAGATATCGATCTGGCAGCCAAGATTTTTGCAGACGGTGGCTAAAAGCCGGTTTAGCGTTCTATGTAGTGGTCCAGTAAAAACGGACACGGTTTTAAGCAGCATTGTTTAATTGTTCTTTTTCATAATTAATCGGGCTGAGATATCCCAGCGTCGAATGTAGCCGCATCGCATTGTAG
>Ga0209783_1000210_pt1 | contig 14327 bp, 14 predicted proteins | sample WorMetfiPIANOSA1_FD_187395 | JGI IMG/M metagenome (GOLD analysis project Ga0209783, IMG submission 187395) | Marine gutless worms symbiont microbial communities from Max Planck institute for Marine Microbiology, Germany - Olavius filocauda... | ecosystem: Host-associated > Annelida > Digestive... | reverse complement strand
CATGCGGCGCCCATCTTGAAAAGCTGTTAAAAAGTCAATTACGTGAGATACGTATCTGTAATGAATCTGAAATTCTCCATACGTAGTCTCCATTTATAAGCAATAAAAAATCACTGTATTACTATTATACATTATGTGCACTTCACTTACCTACCTCTACCTCTGGGATATGGTTCTAAATATAACCCCGATGCCATCCTTCTGTTGCTCAATTGCTTAGAAGCCGTAGATAGTACCTGATGTTGTGACATCATCGGATTAGCGGATTTAATTTGTCTCATTAATGTACTCATTTGAGCATCTCTAGGTGTTTGCTTTCTATTGTGTTTTGCTCTAATTCTTTTACTCATTTATTAGCAGAAAAACTAAAACATGTTTAATCTGAATATACAAAGAGCTGTATGTGTGACAGACCCGGATTTTGGCCAAGCCCATGGACGACAAATATCCTGTAATATTGGTAAGAATTTGCGTTATTTTCCACGTTAAACTGATGAGTTGCCGAGTCGATTCGGCGTGAAGTCTCAGAATATAATGTAGTCCAATCAGAATCATCATTGGAGCCTTCGAACCTCCAGTTATAAATTTGCTCTGAACTATCATTCCGTTTACCTGTTAAAACAAATTTCCACACCCGTACCTCTTCTAAGCATTTAATCTTAATCCAAAAATTAGATATTTCCCCATTTGTCGCCCATTCAGTATTTCCAAATCTAAATGCCTTATATCCAGCATAAGTAGAACTCCGTTCACTTGAAGCAGTTACAGTATATCCACTTTTGTCTGCATTATGACTTAGAACAGGAATTAAACCAATATAACACTTTTTAGCCAACTCATCAACATATCCTTTTGTACAAGCATCATAGTTATGTAATGGTGCCCGCAAATTATATATATAATTTCCGTTAGCATTAATGTCTTTAAATAAGTCTATTTGATTCCCCCTAAATTTTATGATATTTCTATCATGCATTCTTACTAAAAATCCATCTGATGTGTATAAGGTAACAGGTTGGGATTCAGTTAAGGTGTTATACACTAAAGCGTTATTAACATTCCCCAAGTATACTCCGAAGCTCTTCTCTGCTGTGCCAAAATCAACACATCCAATGCTGACGCTATCATTTTTAGAACTGTCCATTATCAAGTCGCCAGTCATCCTGTTATTACCGTCTATTCTTAATAAGAGCTTGCTCAACCGTTCTGTAACGCCATATAACATTCTTTGAGATACAACATCCCCTTCAGCTGTTAGAGCGTTTATATGAGTAGGCAAATTATCGCCAAATTTATTAACTCCATACAAAGGATTAAATGACATTCTATTTATTTAGCACAAAGTTTTAACAGACCAAAGAGCCCATATTTGGTAAAAACTTATCTAACTTATTTAAATCGGCATCACCATTACACGTAATAATGTACTCCAACTTATTTTTTATCATATTTGATTCTCTTATTGTGTCTTCCAACCTACTTTTTTGTTTCTTTAGATTGAACTTAACTGACAGTGCAGCAGAAAGCGTGCCAACTATACTCAAAATCGTTATTCCAATCGGTGGAACCACGGTCGACGATAAACCAGCAATTAATGTGCTACATGTTATCGTTACAATAATTGCACCACTATAGAATATTTTCACCATCCTATATTTTTTCCTTAACCCACGTATGTTGTTACTGCATTCATTTAACCTGGATTCAAGATAAATCTTTATTTTTTCCTTTTCGTTTGTTTCAGTTTTTTGCTCCTCTATCGTCATTTATTAAATTTAAAACAACATCACTAAATAATCGTTTTCTGTTTAACTCATTCAACACGTACAAGCACCACTGCCCACAGTTTGTGTCATTAAATTGTTGTATCTGACACTCTGAATAAATTATTGGTGGTTTCAAATATTCAATTATCTCTTTTGGAGCTTTGACACCAAATGAATCGAAATAGTATTTTTCCTTTCCACGCTTAAACCAACAAACCCAATGACTACCAGGCTGACTATTTGTATTTAAATTAATTATTCCGCATTCGTTTCGTAGTGGTCTGAAGTTTAACTGATCTCTCATAAGCACTCCTCTGAAATTCTTAAGTTTAAGTTTTTTAGCCTTCTCCTCTAACTCGAAATTACTAGAACCGTCATTTTCTTCATCTGTTAAACTCACTTTCATTTACTACGTCTAGTTTTTCTACCTTTGTTTCCTAAACCTATTATTTTCGCAAGAGGAGAAATGATTGGAATATTTAAATTTGAAATTAAACCATCACCCTTCTTGTTTGTTGCCATGTCTTTGATATCTTTTGCAATACCGGTAATAGCCGAGACGCCACCTAGTATAGCCGGCAGAAAAGGCAATAATGCTTGAATGAAACCACCATTTTTTTCCATACGCTGTAATCTACTTACACTAAAATTGATATTATGAGAATTTCCTGAATTCAGCTTTTTAACCTCCCGCTTTGTCAACAGCAATGGAATACCAGTAGGTGAAATATCTTTGCTATTCAGTCGTAATGTAGCATCAATATTATTTAACTTAGCGTGAACTAATTTTCTCATTTGAGACTGTGTCAAGTTGAATTTTACTTCCTCCATTTAGATAGCTAAAAAGTTTATTGAACAACGTATTGCTTTGTACCGTCGGACCTTAACACAAACATTCTATCAAAGAATGACAGGGCATAAACTGTAGTAGTGTAATCTACAGGTGTTGGTAGGTTCAGCTCGAAATCAAGTCTAACATTCGCAGTGCCGTATGTTGTAAACTCAGGTTGTTTGTTCAAATCCCACACGTAAAGCCTGTAAAGATTAACATAATCTTGGTAATCTACAACATTATCTTCCATCATATCTCCATAATACGATTTTCGAAAATTCTTAAAATCATTATACCACCTCGCCGCTTCATTCCTCGCAAAATTGTTAACGTAATCGGTTGTGATTATTTTGTCGTTGAACGTAGTTGTAATTTTCTTAACGTTTATCTGATGAGTTAAATCATCGGTCGGCACATTAAATATTGATGTATTATACTGATCATCCGCTGTATTATTCGGTTTAGCTTGAACTGCTATCACAATAAACCTAGGTTTATCTATCCCATCCCCAAAGATCAATCTTACAGAAAATGTTTCAAGACTTGGAGGAATTACAAATGTTTCAATTTTCTTGCTCCTGAAAGCCATTGGTACGTCTTCCATATTCTTAATTATGCTCGTCAAATCTTCTTTACACACACTAGTCGGTGTTACGACAGGCATATACAGTTTAATTTTATCGAGTCTGATTTTTCCAGCAGCGGTATTATTATCTCTGAATATTGCATATTTATCCTCTTGTCTGGTAAACGATATTTCATGTTTACAATTAAATATTAACTTATCGTATTCCCCACAGAAATTAAACACGAAACTTAGTGGAATTCTAAATGAAAATCTACCAGCGTTTTCGTTGGGTATTAAATTGTCTGTCTGGTTAAACAGAAAGTTCTTTCTTTCTGCAAATCCAGTATTATATCTTTCTAGAAAATGCCTCTTCATGACAGTTGTATTATTTACTATTCTTATGACATCGTTTACATGTTTTCTGAGATCATTGCTACTAGCTGTCGGTATGGCTGTCGGGTCTTCTATCGTAGGAGCATCAACACTATTATTTATTCGACGTACTAAATTCTGAAAGCCAGTATTTATTTCATTTACTGTAGGATTTGCAGCAGCACACGGTAGATCTGTGTCGGCTAATTGAGTTATGTTAGTATTATTAGTGTGATTAAACACCGGAATAATCATTTTCATTATTCTTCTATATTCATCTGCTGTAGGATTAGCACCAGCTGTTTGCATTTCTGTATCTGTTAATCTCTGCATTGGATAATATGCATGTTTTCGATTATAAGAACCATTATATGTATCTATTGACCAACACTGATCCAGTCCCCTGAATGATTTAGTTTTACTTACTAATCCTCTCATTAATGTTGCATAACCAGGATTTCCAAAAGATTCTACTTGAAAATCATTGATAGAGTAAGTTGCGATGGAAAACATGTGCATTATAGCGTTATTAACTAATGTTATGTTCGGATATTCACCTTGCTCATCCTTTTCATACGGTGTTCCATCTCCTCGAACTAGTGCACCCTCTACATACAAGTAAGCCCTGGATGGTAATAGCCAATTAGATGTTGGATTTAAAACAATTCTGATCGTATCGCCGATGTTAAACCTACCACTCTCTGGTTCTCTAGATATATAAGTTATATCGCTTACAGAATTATCAAGTTGTACTTTTTCTGTTAGATCCAGATATTCTTCTCGCACATCTTGCGTGTGATTCATAAGTGCGTCTGTCATTTATATGCAGAAAAATACTACTATATTATTTACAATTGTCACGAATAAAGCTTGTATCACTTTTCAATAACTCTAAGCCCTTGACCCTTTCTACCTCTGATATAATCAATAACGTTCTTCGCATTTTTTGTTATATCTGCAACATCTTTAACTGCATCTCTGATTTCTTTTCGATTTTTTATAACAAACTCGATAGCTTTTGGGATGCTTTTACCTTTCTTTCTATTCCTCCAATCTCTTTTATACCGTATTCCCATTTAATTAACCAAAATTTTATCGCATCTTTCTTAGACTAAATCGTATGGATATTTCCTGACCTTTAAAGTTTAAAATTTTGCCATTCTGATCTGTCAGCCATACAGTTACACTATTAATAAACGTCTTATTGACCGGCAGATATATTAAGTCGTTAGGTTTCTCAACGACTTTGTAACCAGGAGCAACGTTTGGGAAAAACGAATATATTACAGGTGCCGGAATTCCGTTTACATATGAATTTGTTATTAGATCACAGTTAACGTATATAGAATTTACACTCAAAATGTCGATGTCGTTTCGTGATAAGTATTTGTCTGCAATTGAGTCGCCGTAAACACGAGACTCGAAACCCAAAATAGTGTTGATGCTATTTGGATAGGTGAAATCTACTTCTACATTAGCAGCAGTCTTCATTTCACATCTGAGAGTGGCTTCAATACCTCTTATTTGAATCTTATCTCTCTCCCCAATAGCTGATAATTGATCATTAATTTCAGTGTTTAGTGCTTTTATTGAATAGGCGCCAGTAGGAATAATCATTACTCTCCAATTCATGCCGTCAGTAGTAAATCTTAGATGATTATTGCTAGAATCTAAATTTGGAAACGAATAGTAAGTTTCAATATCTACAACTGCTACTTCATAGTTTAACGATGGCAACTGTATCGACCGTTCGAATTTATATGTAAAAACACCAGTGTTTACAGGTGGTTCATACGTACACTTGTATGTTACCATAAAATTAAGTGTCTTAACATCTTCTTCGTTTCTGTTTATTTTTTCATCTATAGATCTTACATAGCTCAATATAGCCATTACACCGTTTTTCAACTCTAAGAGACTATCTGTCATTTAGTAGTCAGGAATCTATAAATCTTTTTCACATGATCAATACTTAATATTCCTTTTCTCCTCAGTTCGTCAGCAATAGCCGCTATCTCATTAAATATATTATTATTTCCAGCTGTGAAAGAGCCAAGTAATCTATTCAACTCATTAATCAGCACATTTTCATCGCTTGATAGGAAAACGGTTCCAACACCTTTACGTTCACGAGACCTCGCGGATAGATATGCAATAAATTCACTATTTTTCTGTCTGTCGGTAAGAATATTTACTATTTCATTTCTCCATCTATCCCAGTTACTTTCTATAAAATCCTTGTCAAGTGGAGAATTTAAATTAAACTTCTTTTTCTCAGAATTCATTTTTTCTAGTACTTCCTCTGCTGCTAAGTATTTCTCTGTGGATTGTCGTATATTGTGTACAGTTGACTTACTTTGATATTCCAACATAACTCCTGGATAATATTTGTCAAGGGCATCGAGCTTATGTAATGCATCAAATAGTTTTTGAGTCTTTTTACTCTTTTTCAATATTTCATCTCTATAATCTGTAAACCTGAAACTACCATCTTCAAGAATATCGATATAATTTCTAGCATCCTCTTTAGTTAATTCTGCCGTAGATCGAGGGAACGTTAACACACTCAGTAATTCAAGTGTGGCTGGATACGTTTTATCTTTTACTCTAATTTCGCTGTCGGAGAAATAAACTGGAATACGATTAATCGTAATAGTTCCTTCTGGGTTCATGTTATTAAATCCAATATTTTCTCGTAAACTCGATAATTCTAACCTGCTAATGAACTCTTTTGTTCGAGTATAGTTTTCAATATCTTGATCGTGGAGTACAAAACCTTCTTTTCTGTAACCCGGAAGTCCTTCTTCTGCTTCAAGTTTTACATATGCTTTTACAATATCCAGCTTATCTTGAGACAATCTATTTATTACTCTTGCAGCATCTTCATCGGATTCATCTAGTTCTACAGCTTCACCTGTTAACCAGCGCTTAACATTTGGTCTATTATTTATTAAGAAAACTGCGTCTTTTACATCGGGGGATTTTTGTATTGAATCTAAAATACTCACTATTTGAGTATGCTGATCTCTAAGTTTATTGATAGACTGATTTAGAATGTCAGTACTTTCTTGCGTTGCCCCAACTTGCGATTTCCTTAACTCCTCAATTTTATCTCTTACGTCAACTAATTTGTTTTCTAGACTAGAGACGATACTTTCTGATATCTTTTTAATCTCTTTTGTAACTTCAGCCTGTGATTCTAACAATGGTTTAAAGAATGTTTTTAGTTCACTTTGGTATCCCTGTTGAAGCAGTTTTCTTTGGGTAAATGCTTCAGAAATCTCTTTCTCATTTACATCTATTCTATTCAACACTTTCTGAGTAGGAAAATCTGAATATTTAAGAATATATTTAGCTTCCATTTAATGTATCTAAAACACGGGTTTTTTGTTTTTATTTAGAAACTCTAAAACTTCGTTTTACTCAGTTCTTCTTTGTAAAAACTGCCAATTATGGGTTCTTCTTTTAAATCTTTTATTTTATACGTAACTGGGTTAGTTTCATTTATTTCATAGACTACGAATATTTCATTAGTCCAATTGGGCTTATAGCCTTTTTCGAATGTGCGTTTATATCTATATATTCTGACTCGGTCACCAACTCTAAAACGTGGTTTCTGTCTTTTGACATCTTTGATAGATGAATACAAATTGTTTAGTACCTTACTTCTATTTTCTGGATCTGACGCTTGAAATGGAGTCATTTTAATCGAGGTGTGATATCTATTGTTATATTCGTTAATTAATTCTTGAAGAACATCTATATATCTAGACGTGTTTCGTGCAGTTAAGTGTTTTTGTATCATTTCACCTAGTGTTCTATTAAATCTTTCAACGACTACGGCTTTACCTTCATTGTATACGTGGTACAGTTCTATATTATTATCTTTCAGAAATTTTTTAAACCTGTTTGAAATGAATTCAGACCCGAGATCTGTCCACAGTTTCTTTGGACGTCTATTTGCGAATAATTTTTCAAATGCATCGATAATTACATCACTGGATTTCGATTTTAACGGAATAGAATAAGCAGTTTTTGAAAATAAGTCGATAACATTTAGTAAATATTTGTAACCATTATTTTCCTTCGCTGATGATTGCATGTCCTTTAAGTCTGCTGACCAGATGTCATCTACATTAAATACGAAAACTCTTCTACGTTTGAATTTGTGCCTAATTGGTCTGTGTAATTCTTCAGCCTCGTCAAATCCGAGACCTAGTTTATACTTTACACCTATAATTCCTTTTGTTATATATTTGGCTATAAATTCATTCCAGTTCAATTCTTGGTTATTCACTTTATTTAGTTCTTCTAGCATTATCTTATCAGCTTCATGTCTAGTCCCTACTCCCTTGTCTGCTTCTTCATAAGCAATATCATGTTTCATACATATTTCATCAATTTTGTTTATCGGTTTTGAAAAATCTTTTGGCGTTTTATCTGGGTTTAATCTTTTGCTCAAATCTGTATTAGGGCCACACCAATTATATTTTTTACCAGTTAATGTGCGTAGATGAAGTTCAGTTGGAATTTTTGATATTACCGAACTAACGACGTCACCGCCTCTTCTTTGTCTCTTATACACAAGTGTCTTCATCATTTATATTTAACGCTGGTAAATTGGAAGAACTAATAAACCTGTTTTTCCTTTTCTCGCATTTGACACAAATAGCCTTTTCTATTTTTCTTTCTTTACCATTTGTGCAAACTGTTTCGATACGTAAACTTTTATTGTCTGTATAACTCCTGCATGCTAAACAATATATGGATTGTGGTTTTGCTGCTGTAACGACTTTAGGTTTAGTGCTATCGGCTATAATGTTTTTAGGTTTATCCGGGGTTGTCATTTAATACAGGAATATTGGTCAAATATAATTTCGGTATTTTAAACCTGACTCATAGTCACGACTTAAATCAATAACTAGATAAGAGTATTTGTTATTCCAAAATGTTTTGCATAATTGTTTAAAAGTTTGATAGTCCATATCCACTGATGAAAATGATCTATGTATCTGTTCGACCACTTGTTGTGGTGATTTAAAGAAAATCATAAAATTTGAATTTGACCTTATCGTGTGTAGCGGTAAGTGTGTGTAATTTTGACTTAAATATATACAGTCACAATTTGCAGATCTCGACCTTGTATAATAATCTTCAGGAGTTTTCTGGCTTCTGTCTGTCATGATGTCATCAAATACAAATAACGTTCGTTGGCTTCTATCTAGTTCACTAGGATCTGGAATTTTATTATTAGTATCATAGAATTCAGCTTCGATACTAGAAGGAGTTATATCATTTTCTTCATTATCTATTCTTAACGCTTTTGCAATTTCTTCTATACGCGTTTCGTGACATTTGATTATTTGTTGTGAATTTAATAATTTTATTATATCTTCTTTAGGTAGTCCATTTTCCATTCCAGCTCTGAGTATTTGGTATTGTGGCTGATATAATGTACGAGCAAAGACATATAGTTTATCATAGTTTAACAAATTATCTTCTAACAGTAACCGCATCAGTAGACAAGTTTTGCCACAACCACTAGTACCTACAATTAGTGCTCTGAAATCTATAGGAAATCTTGTGGAATGAACATGTTCTTTATTCTCATCCCCTACATATTTTTCCATTTATATACTTAAATGTTTAGTGGTGTAATATTTATTTTATTATCAAGAACAACACCTTTATTATACACTGGAGTTAAACCAATTTTCTTTTGAACATATGTCATCATTTCCTTGTCTTTAATTCTAAATCCTTTATTTATAGCTGATTGGTTTTCTTCATTCATTAAACACTTGAAATAATGTGCTTGCGCATAAGTATTACTACATTTTTGTGCACCTTTACAACTTGATTTGTGTTTGTTTTTGTTCCAAGTTATATAACTTTTACTACATAAGCAAATCATTCCATCTCCTTCATATTCAATTTTCATTTTACCTGGAATTCTTTTTTCGTAGGCAGCGATCTCTTCAGTATCATTTCTACAAAACCAGTTATATTTTTCATTTTCATATATTTTTCTCATTTCTGGTTTGACTAATTTATCAAATTCGTCAGTAAGAGCCATATATGCTGAATCAGTGTCCATTTCTAAATATTGAAAATGTGACCTGTCAATAAATTTATCTATAAAATCATAACAAAACTGATACATCCTTAGTTTTGAGTCATCAAAAACACTACATCCAATCATTAATGGAATATTTTGTCTTTGAGATTTTTTAGTTAATGTTATTTCATAAATAACATCTTCTCCAATTCTATAATCAGTTGCATCATAATATCTTGCTAAGTTTTTATATCTATTGAAAGTATTTTCGTCGCTAAGTATAACCTTTTTATGTTTTGATTTATTCATTATAGTATGACCAAATGCTGAATTTCCCACCAATTTAGCTCCTTCTGCAATTATAGCATGTGTAATATCTTTATCGCCTTTACGTCTTTCATCTGCCACCCAGTTCATAAAACCTTCAAAACACCTTCTTGGAGTTGCAGGTATAACTGAATGTAATTTAGAAACTACACAACCTTTATTTAACAACCACTTTAATCTAGTGGACTTAATTACAATTTTTTCACCTTTCATAGTTGCTACTAATTTTCTAGTTTTATGTGGTTTCTTGTTAAGTTTCTCCAGTAGCTTTCTAGTATACTCTCCACATATATTTTCATCATATTCAGCATTTTTAGTTATTGGTGGTAATTCACTGAAATAGTTATATAAGTGTTTTGGGACTTCTATGTCAACTTCTAAGAAACCAAAGAAGTCGTTGTCGTCCACATATTTCATGTCATTTGTTATAATTAATTCTAATTTGTCACACAGCATTTCTTGACCTAAACACCATAAATATAAAGCATTTGCATCATAACCAACAATCTTTTTTACTGTACCGGTTTCTTTACCAACATACCAGCTATCGTTTTCTTCATCGTATTTAGTTCTCTGTATTTTAGTTACGTCTTTCTCATGATATCTATGAAACACTAATGATAAACCACCACATATTGACTCTCTTAATTTGTAGAAAACCTCTTTATTATCTTCGTCAATTAAATGAATTAACGGAACCTCTCTCGAAAATCTAATCATAGCTTTTTCACGATAAAACTTTTTATATAATTCATCTTTTCTTCGTTTGTTACACGATGTACATGCTATCACACAATTGTCTTCCGTATGAGCTTTTGAATTGTCTATTCTATCTAGTGATAGATTATCTACCACAATAAATTGCCAACAATAATGACAATGATACCGAAATTTTTGTAATAACCTTTTAAACCCTTTAATATCAATATAATTATCTAAACTTCTCTTAGCTTCATTATCTTGTTTTTTGTAACTTCTTATTTTATTACTTAATACGCTGTCGTCTATCATTACATTTGTACACTCATTTTTTGGCATATCTTTAGTCAAATAAGCATCAAAATCCTTAATACTAAATTGATATAATATTGTTTCTGCCAAACTAGGTAGCGAAAATCCGTCTTTATACATATCAATTCCAAATCCATAATAAAACTCTTTATTTTTTAAGCATGCTTCTAACATAGGTCTTACGTCTAAATTATTATACCATTCGAGTAAATCTCTAATGTATATTATATTCTTTTGTTTACAATCTTTTATTAAATTATCAAATTCCTTTTGATTTATAGTTTTGTTTTTTAATGATGAATAAAAGTCATTTCTAGTTAAATCTTCAACTTTGTAATCTAGTTTATCATAACTATCAAACCACTCATAAGGAAAAAATCCTTTATTTTCTTTTATATCATAAGCCCTAACAAATTTATCCAATGAAGTACCTGGAGCACAATAATTCATTTGATCTAAAAACGTGAATTGTGTCGTTTTTATTACTTTATATCTTACACCACTTTTTATAATAAAAGGTTTATCACATCTTTTTTTAATTTCATGCATACATCCATAATTACTTAACAATCCTATATCATAAAAGCTAGAGTTAAATCCAATAATTGGCAGAGAGTCTATATACTCACGAAGTTTCTCAACATCTTTTATTCTATTCAGCGCCCTCATTTTATCAGTTAAGTCTTGATACTTTTTATACATTAAATCACTGGCTGTTTTCTGTAATATATCGAAATATTTAAACATTTTTTCGCATATTTCATGCGGAGTTGTTGAAATTATAAATTTTTCTTTCGTATATCCTGGTATATTTGATGCTATAGAACACGAAATCGGTATATGTTTTGTTACAAATTTTAAACTTTCAGATTGATTAATATCAATTTTTAATAGTAGTGCTTCTAAATCAAATGTAACTAGATAATCATATTTAAAATCTGCAACGTCAACTTCATAGTAGTCACCAAGCTCTATAATAGTGTTTCTTGGTTTTGACCATAATGAATTATATGGATTTACAAAGTAATCAGTTGTTTCCTTATGACATGTATGTCTATCAATTTCACTAGGATGTCTTGCTCTGTATCCACATACTGCACATGTAAATATCTTGCCTAGATTTTCAAAATTGGTTATATAACTAAAATGGTTTTGACATAAATTTATATATTTAGGTTTTCTAGTGTAATTATAATTAGATTTCTTAACATATTCTATTTCACCGTCTTCCTTGAAATTAACTATATTTATTGCATAAGTCATATTTGTTTCCAGTTTATCTAGTTCACTTACATAATCAAATCCTGGATAGTTATGATTATAAGATTTATAGTTTTCAATAAATAGTTCTTTCATTTCTTTTTTATACCTATCTTTTCTACATCCTTTCATTAATGCTAAACAAGCCCAAAAACACATATTATTTTCTACGTCGGTTAATGAGTTAATCCATTTTGATTTAAGTATGTAATTTGGTAGATCAACTTTTGCTCCAATAGCATAACTTAGTAACGTTAGTTTAATACTCATAGCATAAATTCCTATTAGTTTAGTTTGAGTATTTGGTGCAAGAGTTTCATAATGGTCTTTTAATGTTTGATCTGAAAATCTATTAATGAGGATTTGCATATCAGCTGCATTTTTTATAACACGTGGTTCACTTAAATAAAATGAGTTTGATGGCTCATGTAAAATTACCTGAACAAAGTTTCCCGATTCGTCTATACTTCTCTCAAATACTAGTCCAAAAGATACATTTATTTTAAAAGCATGACTATAAGTTTTATATGTAGAATTTAGTGCATTAATTATATCTTCATGCGAGTATATAGTGTAAACTCTTTGCTTTATATATTTAGAATAATGAGGCGTTGCTGGATGTTTCTTCCTAATTTCTTGTACAGCATAATCTACTGCTTGATAATCTAGTGGGTGATTTATTAAATATATCCATTTATTAAGCAATATGTCACGCACACTTCTGTTAGTTCGTTTTCGTTTATATTCTAGTTCTTTTCTTTTTTGAATTGCTCGTTCTTTTCTTTGGTGTTTATTTATTGTTTTTTGTTGTTTTCTTTTTTTTCTCAATTCTTTTGTAAATAATGCTAACATATTTTCTAGTTCCTTAATTCTATTTGACTGTGTTTTTATTATTTCCTTAAGTTCTTCTTCATAAGATTTTTGGGGTTTATACTCAGTTGGTTTTAATGGCTTTATTTTTTGTTCTTCTTTAATAGGTTCATCAAGTATTGATGTAGTAGTTTTTGCCTCCATTTATTTAAGCCAATTTTATATAAAATAAAATTCATGAATTTTTTCTAAGTTTAATACATTGTTTACAGTACAACATTCTTGGCCTTTCAAACATTTCTGATGGTTTTACTTCATCACAATAAGAACAAGTTCTACTATAACCTATAGAAACTTCATAGCAATAATTACACATGTTATGTTCACTGTTATAATAATTTCTTTTTATTCCGACATGCTTACACTTTGCACAACAATTTGCTTTGTCGTTCATTTGCTCATAATGTTCTTCTTTTTTCATTTTCTTATTTTCCTTGGCATATATTTTATTTTGATGTGCTGAGCTATTTAAATGTTGTTCATAATTTTGTTCTCTATATTTTTTACTGCATATAACACATTTAATCTTAACAGTATTTGCATTAGTGTTCTCTAAATGTTTTATTGTTTTCAAATGTTCTTCATATGCATGTATTTGTATTTTAATATTGCAATTAGTACAAGTAACTTTATTTTCTTTATCTGCGTTATACTTTAATCTTAACTGATGTAATTTATTAAGTTTATGGTTGTCTAGTATCTTTGTACTTGAATAAGACAAACCACATTCACAATCATAGTTAGTTGCAGTTTCCATTTATTTAAGAATGAATTATATAAAACAAAATAACAACTAATAACTAATAATCAGAAATTTGAAAGGCGCACACACTTACGGTGCACAAATACATACGATCAATGAAAATGGTTGTTCGTCATCATCATTTATTTGCTCAAAGACGATATAATAAAACGAGCGAGGATAACAGTACAATGAGCAGGACAACAAGGCGTAATAATACGCACTTACAAATGCCTTAAAATACACAATTACACAAATTAGTACATTTCACAAAGTGTCAAAGCAATGAATTAAACTACGATAACGTCAACTGTAATATCAACGAAAAGTTCATTCATCAGTAGCCATGTCATCAAGATTGTGCACATTCCATTGATCGGGTGGCGGGTTTGCTCTCTGCACCAATTCATTGTATCGTCTCTGTCGTTGATCTGCTTTCACAGCATGTTCATCCTCTTGTCTTCTCAGCTACATCATATAATAAAAAATACATTGTAAAGCTCAGGGAGTGGTAGGAAACA
>Ga0209783_1000209_pt1 | contig 14328 bp, 6 predicted proteins | sample WorMetfiPIANOSA1_FD_187395 | JGI IMG/M metagenome (GOLD analysis project Ga0209783, IMG submission 187395) | Marine gutless worms symbiont microbial communities from Max Planck institute for Marine Microbiology, Germany - Olavius filocauda... | ecosystem: Host-associated > Annelida > Digestive... | reverse complement strand
TATTATTGTTATTATTATTATTTTTTTTTAAATTTAATTATTTTTCCAGGAAATTCAGTTGACGCAGAATGCTCTGTCAGTCAATATATCACAGTTAATTCCCCCCAACGCCAAAATTTAACACATGAAAATCTCGCCATTTGAGTTGTGATGGTGGTAAACGCTAGAAAATGACTTACAGGGACTTTGACTTTGAAGGTAGATTAAGTTGTTTCATTTTTTCCTCATATTTAAAATGTTTAACTGTAACAACTAATTTTGTGGTGCTTTTCTGCACTTTTTATAATTTTTCAATTAAAAATTGATGGTGTGGATTCCATATACTTACTGCATGCTCTGAGTGAGAACGAACTAAATCCCAAATACAGCACCACAAAACTGTCTGGCATTAAATATATAAAATTTCTTTTAATTATTCCCAACATCTGATATTAAGCTTTATTAATTTTTATATCTATATCCTCATCAAATATGAGTCTAGAATCAAACACAACTCAAAGTACTTTATTATTTTAACTTGTTCAATAGCATTATTGGCAAGGCGAATGCCACGCCTATGTAATTACTCCATGTAATGTAATGTAATGTAATATAGATTTATATAGCGCATTGTCATAAGACATCTCTAATGCGCTCCTGGAGGGTTTTTCCACCATATCTCCGGCAAAAATGAATGGCTCCAAATAAGGATGTTAAAGTCGAATTTTTTCATAACCGATCATCGAATTGTTATAACCGGTTAAAAACCGGTCACCGTTTCCATCTGTGCTGTCGCTTACGAGGAGGTGGCCAGAACAGACAAATACTGCTTCACGAGACGTGCAGTATTTCGATAGGCCTAGTGGTGGGCATTCGCAGCCCACCACTGCATAGCGTCGCATGCCTCTGCAGCTGGGGCAGCCAGGTAGCGATCGAATTCGGGCTGGGACGTCGCATCCGCGGTGATGCCGCGCACTATAAACTTCAATGACGCAGACATCAAACGTGCCGGTGCAAGGGCCGGTGTCAGACAGCGGGTGGGACATAGGAGGGGTAGGCCTAAAGCTGCGTCCCTGCTCAGCGCCCGTTGGAGGTTGGGAGCGGTGACTACCAGTACTTTTATTGACATAAGCCGTCTGCAGCGACTGCGGTGTACGCTTTTGATCATTATCTGCTTCCTGCCCACGCTTGTATCTTGGCCTACCGCTAGGTGTCGCAAATCGCAATTTTGACTTTCGAGTGTCGGTTACCGTTAATTGAAACCGGTCACGGGTTACGTAACCGGTTATCCGGTTAACCGGTACTCGATTAACATCCCTAGCTCCAAACCAAACTTGGCAGGAAGAAACTACTTCACAAAGGGAACCCACTGTTCATATGTCGCCAGTCTGTTTGACACCTCCGAACGGAAAAGACCGCCGATTTCGGCGTCGAATCACGTGATTCCACTGCTAATTTATGCCCATCGTCAAAAAATTCCGGATTTTTTACGCGTAGGAGGAGGGGGGATCGAAAAAGGGCGATTATTTGTGATTTTTGGGGTGGGTGTTTTGTCGGTCGGCTACAGCCTACACAGACACATTTGCACGCAAAAAGCATGGATTATTAGCGGAGATGTCGTAGATGTTCCTTTTGGGGTAAGCAACCCCCACAAATAACGGAACCCCAATGTGAGACCACCAAACCCCAAAAATTTTTCCGATCCAAAAATTTGTTTTCTATGGCCAATCCGACGCAGAAAAATTTGCTGATTTCAACGGTACCATTATTTTCGTTCGAAAAAAATGGCGGAGATATCGTAAAAAAGTGTGAAAAATGTGATAACTATGGGCTCATGCTGTGCTTAATAAGGCTTGATTCATTGAACCTATGCATTGCCTAATTGGCTTATTGGTAACGTATCTGACCGGCATTCAGGAGATTGCAGGTTCAAATCGCATTCAGAGCAAAAAAATTTCTTTTTTTACAAGTTTTAGTTGAATTTTTCTTACAGTTTGAACGTAATAACAGTAGAATAATTGCCAGATGTTCAAATGTTAGCCTACTATTTTAACCTAAATGTGACTGCACGTGATACGCCGTGACCCGTGATGTAGGCCTCTGTAACTCACTATAGGCCTACAAATTTTCGCACTTTTGCAAACTTCAATTCATGGTAGCGCGCTATACAAGAGAATTTCTGAATTTGTAGACACAGGTATAAACACTTGAACGTAATTTAGACCAACAAGTTGTGTCGCCGCTGGGTGCGGCCGACATGGTATGCCCCAGCCCACGTGCAATAACCCAACTTCACAGCTTCACAGGCCTTTTTATAGCTGGCCATGGCAGTTGATAGCGCATGCTGTAACCGCCACCAACTTTGAAGTTCGTAAGCGACACACTTTTGGTTTCAGCACTAATTAGCCTGGTGACCTTGACCTTTTACTTTTTAGCGAGGCGAAGCCACACTTATGTAATCTGCTATGCATTTGACCAGCATTGAATCCTCTTTCCATCCATGTAACATTTACTGCGATTGTCCCAGGGCGTACCCAGGGGAGGCCAAAATGTACAGAAACTGATGTGCGTTCCGTTGGCGATTGCCATACTTCTTGTAGCCTAGATAATAGTCTTGTTTGTATAATGTTGTTGTGAGGTGTAATTATATGTGTAAATAATCCCAGTAAGAACTTGTGAATGAGTGTTATCTTTTAGATCTTAAGAATGTCACAGAGTTCAGTGTTGAAAACACAGATTTATTTACTCGATGGTTGAAAGTGAAAACCCACAGATTAGACGTTGAAAACAATGTCAGAAATGAAATTTATGTGAGGAATTATTACAGCGCTGCCGGTCCTTCACTTATGACTCATATTTTATTGTGCCCGTAGCCGTATAGGCACTGGCAGACATAAAATGAGAGAAGTTAAAAGAAAACTAGAGAGGTGCATAGGCCTAACTCACGCCGGCCACTTAGTCGCCTAACCCTAACCTTTGACCTAATATTTATTGGTTGGCGAGGTAGGCCTATCGTGATGAACTAACCCTGTGTGCCAAGTTTGGTGATTTTAGTTTCAGCCGTTTTCGTTTTATCGTGCAGACAGACAGACATATGATCGCTATAGGGCCTATATTCATGCGACTACCTGAGCCGAGCCATTCTAGTCTGATATTGTATACTTGTTTAAAAAGTCTATTCTTCTGCCGTATGCAACCCCCTAACCTCCACTTGGCCTCATCTGAACAGTGATGTTGGTCTGGAGGAAGGGGAATATTAGCAGAACTGTCTCTGTGCTATAGTATTGTGTAGCATTTCAGCAATGCACATTGCACAATATTGCACAATCATAATGAGCAGTTCTTTCAAGTTGGTCTACTGGATCGGGCTTTAATCTCACTGGGCCTAGCTCTCACTCCTCCAAGCACCTCTGTATCTAAGGACTTTATGGTGCTATGTAAGTGTTTTTTTTTGGTTAAAATTATACTTACTTCACTTTACCAATATCCTTGTGGGATTGGCCCTTTAACTGGTTGACTGACCAACTATAGTCCGGGTCTGTCGTGGAAGTTCACCACCCGGTCTTTTACGCATCTTTGGGACACATGCAGAACAGTATGTGCAGTAGCGCTACACTAAAACTAAAACTAACACTAACCCTAACCCTGACCCTAACCGATACAGGAGGCGCTGTCCTGACCCTAATGCTAGGATACAGACCGGGTGGTGAACTTCTATGACAGACCCCTATTGTCCTTCAGTGCTTGTCACTGTTGGTTGGGTCGTCTAACCCGTAAAAATCGACCCCAGTATGACCTATAATGTGTTTGGTGGGATGTTAAACCCTACTCTACTCTACTCTACTCTGCCATATGCAGCGCTTTCACATTTCCCCACATTTAAACTAAACATATATCCATAGATATAAAAATAAATATCTATTAAAGTTTAATAAACTTGAACTTGAATATCATTGAGTTTGTTAAAGAAATAAATTTACTCAATGATAAAGAGGAAAGAAATTCAGTTACGGAGCTTATATGAATCCCCTGATGAATCTCAGATAATGATCAATCTATTTAAACTGCCAGTGATTTACTCTGGATAATTTCTTCACTCAGTGCATTCCACTAATGTACCACACTGTTGCTGAAGGAGAATTTACCAATATCCAATCTAAAACCCTTCTTAGTTACCTTCATGGAATGATCACATAAGTTAGATTCATTTTTACTAAACACTGCCTATATATTATCGTAACTTTTGTATCTTAAGTCCCCCTAATGTGGAGAAGTGCAAGATGATGCATCCGGGTCATGCAATAAATATGCAGTGTTATATGAAAGACAATGGAACTGTTTTGTCAAAATTGTCACTGTCAGCAACGAATGAGGAAAGAAACTTGGGAGTTAATCCGAGTTATTATATAATCTAATTTGAAGCCAAGTTCACAGTGTCAAAAGGCTGCCAATAAAGCTATGTCTGTATCAGGTATGGTCAAAAGAAATTTTAAGAGATTGGATATGGGCAGTTACAAGATAATTTATAAAGGGTACATTTTACGTTACTTTGAATTTTGTATTCAGGCATGATCTGCCTCCCTTGTTGGAGAATGTTCACATTAAGACACAGAGACTACGGGGCAACTTAATTGAGACAACAGAATTCTGCATAGAAAGGAAGATATTGATAGTGATCAGCTGTTCAAATTCCAAGTGAATGATCACGATCTACGAGTACATGACTTCAAAGAATAGAACAGCATGACAGATTGAACATCAGGAAGCACTTCTTCTCGCATGGGAACACCACAAAAAGGTTACATAGTTAAGAAATGATGTTAGCGGGTCGGGGTGGCCAGATCTTAATGACGATCTGCTGCTTGCACTCCCAACTGTTTACTGAATAAGCAGATAGCAGACATCAAGTGCTATGATGGCAGAGACACAAGACAATTCGACAACTTTTTCTTCAGCAGATGCTGCTGTTAGAATAGGAGCTACTGCTACAGCTACAACTATAAAACCTTTATGTGTATGTATGCGACACAAGATAGAATCTGACCTATAGGCCTATGTACACATTTTCAAAAAGCAATATTAATTAGACTAATTTTTAAATTATTTTTTTCGCATATTTTGCTAGTCTATCGGGTAGTTTGTCAGTTACTGTAAATCCTGTAATTTTGGCTGCCCTTATTTTGGCGGTTCGGTCTATTACATTATTTTGGCGCCCTTAATTTTGGCGTTTTTGCTTGCTAAACGAAGTAATACACTAAAATAGCATGAGATTTTGAATATTCGCGACCCATTATTTTTGCGACGTTGCTAAGGTCGCGAAAATGAAGGGTGCATGAAAAATACAGGTTTTACAGTATACAACTGTTATCATGAGTCATGAGGATTTCATACTGATTGTCATCAGATACGATAACTTTGTACTATACAGTTTAGCTAATGTGTTATGATACAGATGACGAGACCCGTATTTTGTTGACCATCACAACACTAAAGCATCGACTTGCGGACTTCATTGAGACAGACTTCGGGCTGCTGGATGAGCTGCTGAGACTGGAGGTGCTGAGTCGTAGAGAGGTTGCTGATGTTAGCAATGAGAGAACGGTGTATAGAAGAAATGATGCCTTGCTGGATCTGTTGACATCAGGAGATCAGTGCGTCAAGTTTCTGACAGCCTTACAGCGAACTAATCAACGTCATGTGGTCAACTTTATCACACAGAACGGAGGTCAGAAACTCAGTGATGTCATGACATCAGTGAAATATAGCACATGGTGACAACAGGCAATTATATCCCATCTTTTCTGCCTGCTGATAATTTGTCATGTTTGTAGATTATCAACTTCGATCGTTGCATTTCACCATTACCGTATAATTTCATTTTGATTTCACTACTGAAGATTTCGAGCTGAAGGTTATATGGCTAGTGTTGGCATATAGTCCAGTATGTGAGGACATTGTATGTATAAAATATCGACTAACATTATCCTGAGTAAGCCGTTCCCATCTGCTCCAGATCTGTGCATCCTTACTGGACAGACCTGGACATTTCACATACTTTTTAACACAATCTGCCACCATATCTTGTCAGACAGGACAAGGGACATCAAGGGAGTATACAGAAGTGGAGGGAAAACATGTGCTTACTTTCATGAGGGGTAATTGGTGCAGAATTTTTGTGAGCCCCACCAGATGGGCCAACCCAGTCATACCTGGCTACATGCAATTGAGGCAGATCTGAAGCCACTGAACATTGGCCTCTTGTCTCAGTCTTCTGTATGGAAGAAGGCAACCATTCGGGAGAACTGAAAGTTTGTGGTAGACATGGCAGTGCTCGAAAAGAGTATGCCATAAGAAGAAGAAGATGCCGTTTCTGTCACCAACTAGTGCTTAAAACATTCACTGCACCTCATCTTTTGTTCAACCACCAATGGCCGAGGGAAGGGATGTCGCTCCTTTCACGTCAGCTCTCCAACATCACAAGGTGCCACAATAAGAAAACTGTAAACATTTTAATACACATTCCATCTTTGTTAAGCAATATGTGATTTTGAAATTTGAACTGCAGATGTCCGTGCTGAGTACGGTGACGTTCGTCCTTTAGATGAAGGTCGGATGCGCAAGCTGACTATCAATGGTGTTCAGCTGCTGGATCGCATCGACCCAAACCATGCGTTTGTCACTGAGCTTGCTACTGCCGGATGTATCACGTGGCCACAGAGAGAACACGTTATCAACATTCTACAGCCACGTGACCGCAACGACAAGCTGCTCGAGTTCCTCACTCGCAGAAGTGTCGCTGATTTCCAGAAATTTATGAATGTTCTCGCCAAGGAACAGGCACACTTAGTGCCGCTGTTGACTACTGATGGAGGTGAGGTATTTTACATAAGTCTAAATATAATTTTTAGATGACCCTTAGTGTGTAGGTGTGTAGGCTGAGTGATGTCCGCCCGGACAGTTGCATGCAGCATTGTCCCTTCGCGGCTAGATTACTGCAACGCCCTGCTATGCGGAGCACCGGCGACGACATTTGACAAACCGCATTGCGCACAGAACAATCTGGCGAGAGTCGTCTGCCACTGCCGGGGTCGCACCGACGCCAAGCCGCTGCTCCGGTCGCTCCATTGACTTCCAGTGAGACAGCGGGTCATCTACAAGGTGGCTTTTTTGACTCACAAGGTGCGGGCCACAACCACTCCGGCGTACCTCAGCGACCTGGTACAGACCCACGTACCAACACGGCCTCTTCGTTCATCCAACGCTCCCCTGCTGGTCATTCACCGGACACACACCGAACTCGCTCTGCATGCTTTTACTGTTGCAGCTCCATCCATCTGGAACTCTTTACATTAGACTGTGCGAGAGCGTTTCCATATTCAAGAGCCACTTGAAAATGCATCACTTGAAAATGCATCGGTTCAGACCCATTTAGTCCTCCTGTGCTGCAAGCGCCTCTGTATCTTCTGACCTCAAGGTGCTATACAAATGTGTTGTTATTATTAGTATTATTATTATTATTATTATTATTATAAGTATTTGATTCTTGTTATGGTTAGGAAGTTGACTGAAATTGAAGGAAAACGGATTAGATAGAAACTGGGATGTATGGTAGTCTGTGGTAGTGTGTAAGTGTATATTAAAGTACCGGTGATGAGAAATTCCTGAGGTGTGGTTTCTGCATTTGAAAGGAAAGAATTAAATTCAGCTAAGGGTCTGGAGAGCACTGAACTCCCCTAGTGGGTTCGGGCAAAGCCTGACCACCAAACGCATTTCACTGCTTTCATAGTGATAAGTTGAAAAGTCGCCATTTCAGACAATATATTGTTTCTAAAATTGCAGAATGTTGATGTATATGCTAGCAAATTAGCATGCAGTCAAGGAGCCTAACTCTTGCGAGATATACCACTTCAGTTTTGACAGTCATACAGCCAACGAAAGTTAAAATCCAGACATAGTGAACCCAACTATAAGTGACAAAATCGCTGCACATCTAATAACTGGTAATGACGTCGAGTCATATGAGTGATGCGTCTCGTCAGTCGTCAGGTGCCTCGACTGTCTTGGTCTTGAGGCACAAGACCAAAGTAAAAGTAAAAGTAAAGTATCGTTTAATATTGCACGACAAACGCATACAGTGAACAATGAAAACATGACACAAAAAGTGGTTCATAAAATAAGAGAATATGCCTAAAAACTAAATAAGCATCTGTTAATAAAACTGTTCTTATACAAATCAAACATACAGGTTGGCAATGCGTAGGGATGGGCTCTGCCCTGGAGATACCAAGACAGTATGGGCAAGACCAAGACCAAGGCAATAACCCTGAAGACCAAGACAGTGAAAATACTGTTTTGAGACTGTCCCAGGATGACAGAGTTTGTCGAGACTTCCCATCAATAAGTTACAGTTCACTGTTTACATGAAAAACAGACTGTGCCATACTGGTGTTGAATATGCTGTAATGCTGTTGTTAATAAATAGGACTCTCAGCATGATGTGGCGATTAATTCCACATTGTTTTAGCCTATCTGATAGTCGTCATGTACTGTATCATGTACTACCAAAAACAAAACTTCACTGTATTATGCACTGACAATCTGATACTAACTAGTAAATTGTAATTGTAACTTTATTACCCTGATGCATTTAAAAGGACCGATTGATCTGTTTTAACTTTTCATTTAGCTATTATTACGTATATGCAGTTTGTCATTGTTTTAATAAACAACATGATGATGATGATGTCCTTTGGTGATGCTGCAAGGACCAGCATTTTAATAATAAATCAATTTTAGTTTAGTTTCTATTTGAGTAAATTACATAATGTGTAGACTAATTATGGATTCGCTTAGCAGACAACGCCCCAATATAAGGGTGGATAAATTAGATTACTGTTGTTAGCAACTTAGCAGTGCATGTGAACTGCGAAGAACGTGATACTGAAATAAGTTGAATTTGTTGTTGATTACAGGATTGGTTTGTCCATTCAGTGATCCATTCCTCATTGCTGATGATGTCTGCTCTGACACTGATGTTATGTAATGTTTCAGTGGTTGTCGATGTTGATGCTGAGCTCGATGTGACATGGCCTGATAAATAATTTGTATTATTTGTTGACTAATTATGGATTCGCTTAGCAGACAACGTCCCAGTATAAAAGTGGATTAATTAGGCTTCTACATGACTGCCAGGTCTGGGTAACTGGGTTACGGGTTCCTGCACCTGGGACAGTAGAATCATAATGGAGACAGCCATCTAGACGTCTTACACATCAATGACGAAGTTTCACAGTATACTAACTACCGATCATGTAATTATCGACAAATTCAACTCATTCCAGTATCACATTCTTTGCTGTTCACACACATTGTTAAGTTGCAGACTGTGGTGACCTAATTTGTCCTTGTCTTTTGATAACAACCACTGAAACAATACATAACAACAGTGTCAGAACAGACATCATCAGCAGTTGATGAATGGATCGCTGGACGGACAAACCACTTTTTTTAATGAGAAGTTGATGTCTTGCACATTTGGGACTCCTACAATAATGTTTGTGCTGTAACTGCTGTTTATGACTTTTTAGTTTGAATATTAGGCTAAACCTCTTATATGGTAGTTAGTTGAAACATAAACAGGTCATACCCAGCATGTGAACACTGCTGTAATGTACTGTTTCAGTGGTTGTTCATGTCGATGCTGAGCTCGATGTGCATCCTGATGACATTCGTCAGACTGAAGATAGAATCGTGTCACAGTGGAGAGAAGTTTCTGCCGATGATCAACATCAGCTGCGTGAAAGAGTCGATGAGATCTTCCGTCCTCTTGGCTTCGAGACGACTCTGGTTGTGATAAGGCGTGCCAACAGCCTTGCTCTCTACTTCATCTGTATGGCGTTGGCAGCACTCCTGGGTCTGCGTGGTCAGTGGCGCAGTGGACAACTCACAGACATCGTCCAGTCACTCTTTACTTGCCTCTCAGCACGCAGTGAAACAGTCCGTGTCAAGAGACTGTCTTGGCTGCAGAGTGACTACGAACGATGTTCAGACTTCTTCAGTTCTGTACAAAGTAAGCAGTGATCTGGACGTTCATTAATTATTTCAATAATTTCTCAGGGCAGCTGCAGTTCACGTGGTGTCAAATTGTTTTAACTGAGTGGGTGGGTGTGTTTGTGATTGGGTATCTGTTTTTCACTTCACTATGTGAATTATTTTTAGAGCATATTCTGTTAAACGAGGTTGCTATTACCAGTGAAAGGAACATGAATCTGTCTGACTTTAAACCTGTATGTTTCCAGCCGATGACTATGGCGACTAGTGATGATTGTTACCTTTGAAAAATCGTAAAAGAATGTTCCATGTTAATGGCCTAGGCCTACTGTTAGTATTTTAATCCACGTTCAAAAGTTGATAATGCAGTGACTTGGTCTAGTTTTAATATACTATTTGATCTGATCTATTTCCTGACCTACTTTCATCCAGTCGCTGTCTAATCCTAAAGCAGCACTGAGAACCTCGATGACCACATCCCATTGTATTTATATATCATGTATTATGTATAAATAATTAAATATAGTCAGTTATATTCTGTCGGTGATAGATTAAATAATTTATTTGCTCTAATGTCAATTAACATTTCTGTTTAGCAGAAAGATAGGGCATACTGTATTTTTCCTGAGTTCTGTAATCTCTGAACATGTTCCTCAGCACATCAACCCGGCAGTTGTGCTGAGGACCCGGTGACGAATAGTCACCTTACTTGTTGTATCAACTGACATGTCAGTTGGTACTACACCCAAGTCAACCGTGTTTTACTCACTTCTGTACGTGTATTGACTTGTAGTAGGCTAATGTCCTATGTCGGTTTATGGTCTATCTCGCTCTTTATGTAACCCATCCCGTCGAATAGACAACATCTGAACTGTAATGATTGTCTGTCTGGAGGATAAGTGGGAAGATTATCTGAACTGTTCTGAGATGTATTGTGTACCTCTGTTCTAGCTAATCATAATGCACGTTCATGTGCAGTTCTCACAATTAAAGTAGCGACTCTTGATTTAGGTTCACTTTTTGCTTGCATTTGTGTGTGTTTTGCTTGATTTTGTGTTTTTTAAACTAGATCCAGTTTGTCACGTACGTAGTGCCAGTGTTAGCGCCAGTGCAGTTGATTGCCTGGAAATACTCGCCTTCGTAATGACGTATTATGTATTGAGCAGTTGGATGTTAAACCTCACTCACTAACTCACTCGCTCCTTATGTAGCGTGGCAATAGTATGGTTTCCATTTCTTGTGGCTGTTGTTTATTTAGATAAATAATCATACATAACATTTATCCATGTCTGAAACGGTTTTGTACCAGTTAAGTCCTAGACCTTCCCATCGCTGCCCCTCAAGCACGGAACCAGCTGCCAACAGAACTCAAGTTGATACGTTCCATGCCAGCTTTCAAGTGCTCCTTAAAGACATTCTTGTTCCAGACTGCCTACTGTAGCTACTCCAGATATTGAACTAAACTGGACAGTATACTGTGTCATCATTCTAGTTGTAGGAAGCGCACTAAATTCAACTGTTGATCTGATTTGATCTGGTTGTTATATGTTAACAAACGTTGATTAATCAATATGTCAAAACTAATTACTTGATGATTTTTCTGTGCTATTTCAGTGGCATATTTGTTGGTAACAGTTAATATTGTGTGTGTCTAATAGAAGAACAACACTCCTGCAAAACTGACGAAGATACATCAAAGGAGTCTAGCAGCACAGTACGAACTCTCACGGTTTGATCTCTGCTTTATGTCACAATAAGTCATTAATTATAAAAGTCAACTGGATGTTGTTGATAGTTGATAGAAATCTGTCTAGAATTGATTTAGTGAAGTTATACCAGGGATGCACAACTTCTTTAAGGCCAAGGGTCGAAATTCGAAAACTCGAGGCCCGCAGGGCCGAGAGCGGGGGTGGGGTTTTGGGGAGGGGGACAGTGAGCCCCTCCCCACCAGCTGCTAGGGGATCTGGGGAGCGCTGTAAGCTCCCGCAGTGGGGTTCGGGGCGAAGCCCCGCCCTGACCGCAAATGCATTTTGGTGTAGTTTGAGCTCGGAAATCGCATCTGGCAGCAACTTTTTCAATTATTTATTTAAGCTGAAAAGTTGAAATGATGCACTTTGATGCATTTTGAAATATGCTTATACTTTCGATGTGCCTAATAATCGAAAACCATCGAAAATACCTGACTTTGGAATGAACTGGAATTAGAAGCTGCCATATATTTTTTTAAATGTGCGCCTGAAACATCAAACTGGTCAATTTTTTAAAAGTACTGTGGCAAGTCAACGGGCCACAGAAAAGGCTTCTGCGGGCCACATGAGGCCTGCGGGCCGTATGTTGTACACCCCTGTATTATACTCTGAACTTGCAGTTGTAAATGAGTAAGAATAGTTTTGTAGGCACAGAGCTTTTTGGAACAATGTTGTGATTATTTAATCTGTTTACATAAGATATGTGTAAATTGTGAATAAAGATATCATTAATTTGGTGTAAAGTGGTCAAAAGGTACCATCAGTGTCTTATTATTTATGTTTCCTGCACACGTGTGAAGTGTGATGATCATAATCTAACGTGTGACCTGTCGTCTTCCTGTAAGTTTGACCATGATCACAATTTTAATTTCTAAATTACAGTCAGCTTGCTTGGATTGACAAAGTATGCAATACTGGGTGTTATCAACACATTTGTGCACAAATCATGTCAAATTAAATCATCAAGAAAGTGTCAATTAGATGTGATGTTTTTCTGTAGAGGCTGAGTGATCTCCCACTGGAGATGTTGGAGGCAGTACTGATGAGGACTTTCATGATGCTGTATGTGAGTGACAAGTCTCAGCGTGTTGAGCGTCAAGCATTTATTCAGCTAGCCTCGGTCTGTTGGAACTGGCTGTACACCCTGATTGGTTGGCCAGAATCCCCAACTGGTCGCTGGTGTAGACATAAACTGAAGAAGCAGATTGAACGTGAGTACATGCACATAGGCATGACAGTTTTGTTATTACACCTACATAACCATCATGAGTAGCTATATGTACTTTCATGGCGGTGCATTCCATATGGGCTGTCGGTGTTACTCCTTCTACCCGTATAAAACTCAGCGGATGTGTAGGAATCTCTCATGTGCTGTATGTCAAACGAAACCACACTACAGTCTACATTACACAACAACACTAAGTACCGGCGCTAGGTGGGTGGTTTTAGGGTCTGGACCTGACCTACAGCACATGAGATTGCTACAAATCTAGTGAGTTTTATACGGACAGGAGAGGATGCCACATAGAGCCCATGTGCAATGCATTTTGAATGTGCATACAAAGACATGTAAGTTTGCACGAGGTGCATGTATTAGGCATGCACTCAACAATATAGCTTCAGCTTCTGGGAGACTTTGTCCCCCACACACCCTAGCAGGGCTTATCACTGGACTCCACTTTGTTCCCATGGCCCCAGTTGTGGACCCCCTAGATGCAAAAACCTGGCACCACCGCTGTACACAATGAATGTGTTGTGTACAACTGATGGATAAGCTATGTTGTGTGGAAGTGACACAAAGACTAGGAATAGAAGGATATAATCATTGTGCTGTAATGACGTGCATTCAGATGATATGGTCATGTTTTGTAAGAAGAGATGAATATGATTGGGTGAAAGACTTGGAATTGCAAACAGTTAAAACTCCTGCATTTCATTTTAGATACGTTAGGCATTCCAATCAGTTTAGATACGTTAGACTTCTATTAGTTTTGTTCTGTTCTAAATACACTTTGCTCGTTTGATTTTATTATTTTAGTCGACATGGAACTATACTTTCAATTGACGTTATCGTTTGTATCGTTATTGTTTACTTGGTTTTCATTTGATTGTATTTCGTGTTCTTTATCTATTCAACTATTATTGATGCAAGTATGTCAGTTAACCTTCAGTTTAGTTCAAGTAGAGGATGTTGAACCTTGCGCGTAACAAAAGTGAGATATAAGTTGGTAGTTGCTAAATATTTGAGATATTTGTATGCAGTATTTTGTAGCAAATAGAGAACATGATTAAATGTTGAATCAGTGTTAAATGTTAAGTCAGTAGCTTGCCGTCTCAGTATCCTCATCTGAGCTTATCTGTTTCCCTTAACCATCTTCACCATCACTTTTCATTCTATCCATCTGACCTTCATTCAAAATACACATATTCAGAATACTCTGTTCCTGGATGACTGTCAATCTCAACTCTTCTGACACTGAATTTTTCCTCATCTGACTAAAAACAGCAACTTGCTAAAATACAGAACTGTCTGCTGATCACCACGCAATCT
>Ga0209783_1000208_pt1 | contig 14368 bp, 12 predicted proteins | sample WorMetfiPIANOSA1_FD_187395 | JGI IMG/M metagenome (GOLD analysis project Ga0209783, IMG submission 187395) | Marine gutless worms symbiont microbial communities from Max Planck institute for Marine Microbiology, Germany - Olavius filocauda... | ecosystem: Host-associated > Annelida > Digestive... | reverse complement strand
CAGGCTGATAGCATCATCCTTGAACTCTTGGGTGAAACTCCGTCTGGTTTTTTGAGTACTCATTGGACACCTCGCTTTCTGATATTTCGTTCTTAGCAAAGTGTCCGTTTCTTTTAAACCACATCAGTGGTCCGGCGGGCCAGGGGGACGCCGCCAACCTGCTTAAACCGGCCCTGGCCCGGGGCGAACTGCGCACCATCGCCGCTACCACCTGGGCGGAGTATAAAAAATATTTCGAAAAGGACCCGGCCCTGGTCCGCCGCTTCCAGGTGGTCAAAGTGGCCGAACCGGAAGAAGAGGCGGCGGTGGAAATGCTCCGGGGTGTGGTCGCCAACCTGGAAACGCACCATAATGTCACCGTGCTTGATGAGGCTGTCTGGGATGCGGTCCGGTTGTCACATCGCTACATCACCGGCCGGCAGTTGCCGGACAAGACGATCAGTGTATTGGACACCGCCTGTGCCCGGGTTGCAATCGGCCAAACCGGCAAGCCGCCTGAAATTGAAGATGTGGCCAACCAGATCGAGCAACTGGAGCTCGAACTGGCGATCCTCAAGCGGGAAAACGTCAGCGGGGTAGACCACTCCGAGAGGATTGCAGACCTGACTCGCGAGCTGGATGAGATCGCTAGTGCCGGGCGACTGCTCGAACAACGCTGGGAAATCGAGTTGGGCATTGTCAATGACGCGCTTGAACTCCAGAGGCGTCTGCACCAGGAGGCAGCCACGGAAGAAGCCGGCGATGAGGCTGAAATGAAAGCGTTGCAAGATGACCTGCTCAAGGCCAAACGCAAACTCGAAGAGCTCCAGGCCCAATCACCCATGGTGCCGCTTTGTGTGGACTCCGGGGTCATCGCGCGAGTCATTTCCAACTGGACCGGGATACCCGTCGGCAAGATGATGACCAATGAAATCGATACGGTGCTGCGCCTGAAGGAGGAAATGGGCCGCCGCATTATCGGCCAGGACCAGGCCCTGGATGCGATTTCCCGGCGCATCCGTACCTACCGCGCCGATCTCGATGATCCCGGAAAACCAGTCGGTGTATTTCTACTCGTCGGTCCCAGCGGTATCGGGAAAACCGAGACGGCCCTGACCCTGGCTGAACTGCTTTACGGCGGTGAGCGCAACATGGTGACCATCAACATGTCTGAATACCAGGAAGCCTATACGGTTTCCGGGCTCCGGGGCGCCCCGCCGGGATATGTCGGTCATGGCAAGGGCGGGGTATTGACCGAGGTGGTGCACCACAATCCATATTCAGCAGTCTTGCTGGATGAAGTTGAAAAAGCCCACCCGGACGTGATGGAGCTTTTCTACCAGGTGTTCGACAAAGGCACCCTGGAAGATTCTGAAGGCCTGGTCGTTGATTTTAAGAATACGGTCATCATGCTCACCTCCAACGTGGGGACGGATGCGATACTGAAAGCCTGTGATGAAGGTGGGCAGCCGCCTGATCCCGATACCCTGATAGAACTTGTACGGCCTGAATTGCTTAAACACTTCAAGTCCGCATTTCTGGGCCGGTTGATAATCGTACCTTACTATCCGCTGAGCGATAGTGTGATTCGACGCATCGTGCGCCTCAAACTGGATAGAATCCAGAAACGATTTCTCGAAAACCACAGGGTTGCGTTCACTTATACCGATGAATTGGTCGCCGCCATCGCGGCCCGCTGTACGGAAGTTGACACCGGTGCGCGCAATGTGGATCACCTGCTGACCCAGACCCTGCTGCCCGAGATTTCGGCGGAGCTGCTTTCCCGTATGGCCGCCAGCCAAATCTGTACGGGTATTAATGTTGATATTGATGAAGAAGAAGAATTTGTCTACAACTTTGAGCCATCGGTGGCCGAGTTGTCCGCTGAAGTCACGGATCCGCGCTTATCGGCGACGCTAAGTCGCCCGATCCCGGGCCGAGTCCCGGCCGGGTTTCAGCCAGAGTCCATAAAGGATCTTATGGACAACAAAGAAGAAAAATCACAATTGAAAAAGTCCTTACGGCTCAGGAAAAAGCCCGGTAAAAAATCGAAAAAATGGCGGGAACTGCTCAAACGGCTTTAATTTATACAACTTTTGATTGGAAGCGATACGTTCCATGGCTGAAGAAAAACGATATCTAAACGCAATCCCCCCTTCCAAAGCCGGACGGGTGGATCTCTTTCTCGGCGAGATCGTTGGCGAAGAGCAGATATCAGAGCTGTTTCAATACCGCCTGCAGTTGCGTTCTGACGACAACAAGCTCGATTTTGGGAATATGCTGGGCAACAATATGGCCGTAGCCATTACGCAAGCCAGTGGTGAAACGAAGTACATCAACGGGCTTGTGACCCGCTTTCAGCAAGGCGACAACGATGGGAATTACAGCACCTACTTTGCGGAACTCCGGCCCTGGCTTTGGCAGCTCTCCCTCACAACCGATTCCCGGATATTCCAAAATCAGACAGCGCTGGATATTATCAAGGCCGTTTTTTCCGATTTCGGATTCAAGGATTTCAGCGACAAAACAAAGGGCACCTTTGCCGAGCGGGAGTACTGCGTGCAGTACCAGGAGACCGCCCTGGATTTTGTCACCCGGCTTATGGAAGACGAGGGCATCTGGTATTTCTTTGAACATACGGAAAAGAAGCATACCCTGGTGTTGTCCAATGATGCGGATATCCACAAGGCTTGCCCGGGTCTCAAAGAAGCGCGTTACTCCGAAGACGAAACGGTTTCCAAAGACGAAACCCTGGTTGAATCGGTAACTCTCGAAGAACAACTGGTGCCCAATAAGTATGCGGCCGAAGATTTCAACTTTGAAACGCCGGAAACCGACTTGCTGACCAGCGTTGATGCCCAGCAATCGGGGAAACTGCGCATCTATGATTATCCCGGCGATTTCGGAAAGACCAAGGACGGTGAAAAGATTATTGCCCGGCGCATTGAAGCGCACGAGGTAACCGCTAAAGTGCTGCACGGTAGAAGCTATTGCCGGGCCTTTACCAGTGGCTACAAGTTTAAGCTGACCGGGCATGACCGCAAGGATATTAACGGGCAGTATGTGGTTCGGAACCTTTTTGTCCATGCCAATCAGAATCGGTATACCAATAGTTTTGTGGCCTTCCCGGATGACGTCCCTTTCCGGCCCCTGCGGCTGGTAAAACGGCCCAAGATTTATGGGACCCAGACGGCCATTGTGGTCGGTGAAAGCGGCGAAGAGATATTCCCTGATGAGTATGGGCGCGTAAAGGTACAGTTCCACTGGGACCAGGAGGGCAAAAAGGATGAGAACAGCTCTTGCTGGATCCGGGTAGCCCAGATGTGGGCCGGCAAGGGCTGGGGCTCGATGTTCATCCCGCGGATGGGCAGTGAAGTGGTGGTCAGTTTTCTGGATGGGAACCCCGATAAACCACTCATCATCGGATCGGTCTACAATGCCACCCAGAAGGTGCCCTATACCTTGCCTGGCGAGAAGACCAAAAGCACTATCCTGACTTGGTCTTCCAAAGATGGTGAGGCCGGGAATGAAATCCGCTTTGAGGATAAAAAGGATAGTGAAGAACTCTATCTGCACGCCCAGAAAGATCATTACATCAAGGTTGAGAATGATCGTAAACTGGAAGTTATTGGCAAGGAAGACACGACGATCAAGCTGGATCGGACCACCACAATCCAGGAGGGCAACGAAACGCTTACCGTTGAAAAGGGTAGCCGGACCATAGAAGTGTCAGAGGGCGATGAAACCTATACGGTGAAAACCGGTACCCGGACGCTGAAGATTGCCGGTGATGAGGAGCATACCAACGAGGCCGGTTTTACCCAAAATGTAACCAAAAACTATACGTTGAAGGTGGATGGCAACCTTGAGATTGATGTGAGCGGCACTATCTCAATTAAATCCGGCAAGTCATTTGACACCAGCGCCGGAACCGATATGACCAACAAAGCCAAGATGAACCTGACCAACGATGCCGGGCTGCAATTGGTCATGAAGGGCACCATGGTCGAGGTCAAAGGGAGTGCCATGGCCAAGGTCGACGGTGGCGGTATGCTGGAGGTCAAAGGCGGGATGGTTATGGAAAATTAGCCGCGCTTTTAATAGGGTGCTCCCCTGGGAATCGGGCGGTACCCGCTAGGAAAGATGAATGACCGCAGACTCTGACAATTCAACTGACAGCCCCCCACCGGACCTGCCGGTGAGCGGAGAGGGTGATGTGCCACCGGTCGGTGCGGACATACCGGATCCTGCGGCTGTTCAGGCAGTCGCAGGCGAGGAGGCCGCCGCTCTGGTACCGGGTGAACAGGTCGCCCTGCCGGAGGAAGCTACTGCCGTGGCCGGAGAAGATGTGGCGGAAAAGGGTCCGGTGACACGGGTTACGGAAGATGAAGCCGGAAATCGCTGCGAAGCAACACTTGTGGGCGATGAACTCAACGGGGAATCCAGAATTTACGACCCCAACGGGACCTTGATCCAGAATGCCCTCTTTGCCAAAGGGGTGCTTAACGGCCCCTTGTTTACTTATGATGCCGCCGGGCAGCTCGTCCAGAAAGCCTATTTTATAAACGGGAAACTGAACGGCAAGATGACCCTTTATAACCAGGGGCGCATCAGGGCCCGGTTTTTCTACAAAGACGATCTCATGCACGGCAAAGCGCATTATTATAACGATGCCGAAACCCTGACCTGCGCCGAAATTTACAAGGATGGTGTGTATCACGGTATCAATAAATGGTATGACAGCCATGGAAACCTGCTGGTAGAGGCCCCTTACAAGGAGGGCAACCAGCATGGTCTCCGGGTCGAGTACCACACCACGGGAACGCCCCGTGAAAAGGCGCCTTACATGGATAACCTGCTGGAAGGTGAAGTCCGGCGCTATTACCCGGATGGTGCCTTGATGCAAAAGGTGCTGTACCATGCCGGCAAACAGGTGGGGCAGCTGATCGAGTACGACCAGGACGGCAATGAAAAGAAAGATTCGTGGTGGGTGCGGTTTTCCAGATGGATTCAGGGCAAGAAGAAAGTGGCCGTTGACACGCCTGAAGGCGGCGGCGGCCTGAGAGGATAGCGAGAGTGTCATGACCCAGGAGTTTTCATTAGATCAAAACAGAGTCAGCATTTTGGCAGTTGTCCTTGTGGTGCTTTTGTTCCTTGTATTTGCAGCCGGCTACTTATCGGGAACCATTGTCGGGCTACCCGAAACGCAAGCGCCGCCGATTGCGAAAAGGCCCGCCGTGGAACCGCCGCCGAAGCCCCCGGTCAAACCCATCCAGGTGCCGCAGGTGGTGACGAGGCCCGTGCCCGAACCGGAGGAAGTCGCTGAGGAGCCAGAGCCCCTGGAGGAAGCGCCGGTTGAAAAACTCTACTCCGTGCAGGTTGGGGCCTTTAGAACTGCAGGCCGGGCAGAAGCCCAGCAGGATTCCTTGGCCGCAAAAGGCTATCGGCCCTATATCTATCACGGACCCAATTCAAAAGGGGCTATGTGGTACACGGTCCGGGTCGGAGATTTTGACGACGTGGAAGATGCCATTTTAGCCGCGCGTGAATTCAGAGCCCTGGAGGGGGCCTCGGTTGCCCTGACACACTACGATTCTTTGATGATGGTCAGGGATGCAAACGGCAGGCGAATCGAGATCGCGCCACCGGAATTGCCGACCGCACGGACACCGGCCGGCGATCAGGAGACCGCCGAAACGGCTCCGGTTGCGGTGGCAGAGGAACCCGATCCGGTGGCGGCAGAGCCTGATCCGGTGGCGGCAGAGCCTGATCCGGTGGCGGCAGAGCCTGAACCGGTGGCGACAGAGCCTGAACCGGCGGCGGCAGAACCTGAACCGGTGGCGGCAGAACCTGAACCGGTGGCAGTGGAACCTGAACCGGTGGCGGCAGAACCTGAACCGGTGGCGGTAGAACCTGAACCGGTGGCAACAGAGCCTGAACCGGTGGCAACAGAGCCTGAACCGGTGGCGGAAGATCCGGCGGGAACAGCTGCCTACCGGGTCACCTTCGCCCTTCCGGAGAAAACGCCGGCCACCCCCGAGACTGTCAAAGACGACGAGAGCAAACGTGTGGCTGGTCTCATCGTTGCCGCTGAGGCGAAACAATATTCCGTGCAGGTCGGTGCCTTTCTCAACGGCGACAATGCGGTCAAGTTTGCCGAAAAGCTCCGGGGCTACGACTACCCGGCCTATGTGTTTCGTTACACCGATACCGAGGGCAATGCCTGGAGTGCCGTCCGGATCGGCGATTTTGAAAACCTGGAAGCCGCCCAGGCCGCCGCCGAGGAATTTGAAGCCCAGCGGGAGATCACGGCTATCGTAACCAAGATAGATGCCATCAGGATGATTCTGAAATAGCGGCCGTCGGCGTGTGCGGTGTCATTTGCTGGGCCGGGAATCCGATAACAACATTGGGTGCAGCCGCATAAGAAAGGTGTGACATGGGGGTTCAAACAGTAATGGGGGCGATGATGTTGTGCAGTTTCGGCACCGCTCCGTGCTCGCTGGTGGTGTTGCCGGCCAACCGGACCCTCTCTGCCAAAATGCCCGCGGCCAACATCATGGACTATAAGCCGGTAGTCAACTTGCCCACGTTTGCCATGTGCACTTCCATGGCCAATCCGGCCACGGCCTCGGCGACATCGGCGGCCAGCGGTGTCCTGACCCCCACCCCGTGTGTGCCGGTGACCGCTGCGCCCTGGGTGCCCGGAGCTGTTAGAACCCTGGTTGCCAACATGCCCGCTTTAAGTGAATCTTCCAAGTGCTTCTGTTCCTACGGGGGGGTGATTTCGATTACCTTCCCGGGTCAGGTGCAGGTAATGGTCAATTAGAAACAGTCCCTAACATGTATACGGGAAAGCAGGAATAGAAACGAAATCAGGCCTGCCTTAACACATCCTCCAACTTCGCGGCCCATTTTTCAATGAACGCGTCCCAGGTAAGGCCCCCGGCGATATTGCGGCCGTGGTCGCCCATCCTGGTCCGCTTGGCCGGGTCACGGGCCAGGGCCAGCATGCCCGCCGCCATTGCTTCAACATCGACAATGGCAAAATCGGTGGTAGCAAACTCCGGATTGAAGGTGGCGGCAATCGGTACGCGCCAGACGGCCTCGCCACCATATTCCGCCGGGCAGCCGTAATCCGGAACGATGCAGGGAACCGCGCAGCTTAGCGCTTCGAGGATGTTCAGGCCGAACCCCTCGCCGCGGGCCGCACTGACCACGATATCACTGGCGTTGTGGGTTGCGGCAATCACCTCTTCCGGAAAACACTCGCCGGGTCTGATGTCCGGGTTCAGCATGATGCTGTCTTCCAGGTTGTGGCGCTGCATGAGCAGGGTCAGCGGATAGCCGCCGTTGTCAATCGCAGTATGCAGGTAGAGCTTGGACCGCTGGGCCAGCCCCGCGTCGACCTTTGTCGCCAGGGAGAGATAGCGGGCCCAGGCAGCGAACAGGGTATCGAACCCAGCCCGGATCGAATTGACTTTCATACAGGAGAACAGCAGCATGTCCGCGGTCATGGCGCCCTGAAACTGCTGGCGGGCCTGGGCCTTGGGTTGCGGCCGGTACAAATCCGGGTCCACGCCGAGATAAATCGTTTCGATACTTCCGGCCAGGGCTGGTGGTTCTTTTGGGTTGGCGTTGATCAGCATTTCTTAAACAGCAGTATTCCCGAAAGCGGAATAGGTGACGATGGCATCCATCTGCTGCATGAGAAACGCCACATCCAGGTATTGGTGCGGATCCTTGGTTAACAGAATGTAGCGCGGATAGGGGCTGGCATCCACGGGGGTGTACCCGATCCAGGTAAACGGGTGGGCCTGTTTGATTTCGGCCAGCCCCTGGATATCCCAGGGGTCACCGATGGTGATGACCAGGTCTGCCGCCTGGGTTTGCAGCACAGTGCGCAGCGTAGCGTATCCCTGGGGATCGCCTTTTTCCAGGGCATTGATGATCCGCGTACCAGCGATCCGAGCGTCGTAGTGCTTTTTGAGCCCGACGACGATCGGCTGGCAGTCGATCTTGAGAACAGCCGCCGCCAGGTACCTGACGATCTTCCCGAAGCCGGTGGGCCCGGTGGGGTCATCGCCAAATATTACGATTTTCTTATGCATGTCAGGTTACCTGTTCGAGTCCGCTTACGGCGGCCTGGAGGCTGCGGTGAAAGCAGAGCATGTTGATGGACACGATACCTGCGAAGACATTGTCCGGGTTGCCGGCATGGTTGTCCGGGTTGAACAGCGGCGGCCGGTGCCAGTATAGATCGTAGTCCAGAGAGCGCATAAACGCGATCAGGGCCGCGGACTTTTCTTCCCGGTCGTTTTCGACATAGAGGGCCGGCCGAAAACGGGCGATGGTTTCACGCGCCCCCTTGAGCGCTTCCAGTTCCATGCCTTCAACGTCCACTTTCATAAAGTCGCAGCGCTGCAATTCCAGGCCGTCAATTGTCAGCAGACGGACCTTTTCTCCCTGCTGATAGTCCCCCAGGGCCATCCCGGCAAAGTTGTTTTCAACGGTATAATCGAGTTGCGGTACCATGATTGTGTCTTCGCAGGCGCCCACCGCGGCATGGTAGGGGTAGACAGTGGTGCAGTTGTTCAGGGCCAGGTTGGCACAGAGCATCTGGAACAGCACGCGTTGCGGCTCAAAAGCGAGTACGGCCCCCGCGGGGCCGACCGTGTCGGCCAGCGTCAATGTGTGCGGACCTATATGAGCCCCGATATCCAGGGCAATTGCACCGGGTTTCAGCAGACTCTTGAACAGCGCGGTCTCTTCATGTGAGTATTCGCCGTACAGTTCCAGAGACCGGCCCACATACCGGTCACGGGGGTTGTAAAGCAGGGTGCCGTGACGCGTCTTTTGCAGCCGGTTGGGTCCCGGCAGCGGTATATTGTCTACCTTGTCTGTAGGTTCCATAGTGCCGTTCTTTACAAAGTGCGCTGCCCCCGAATATGGCGGAAACACCGGGGGGGGGGGGGTCAAGCAGTTTGTTGGCCGCCTTCATGCTTGACGCGCGCAGTGGATCCAGATAGGTTGAAGCATAAGGCCGCAGCCGGTTTTCGCAAAACCGGGCCCTGCAGCAGCAAGCACTTTGATAGATTTCCAAGGAGACCCCCATGCTAAAATTCAGTTCCGTCGACATCAAAAAGTCCAAATTAGAAACGCTGGTAATCCCCGTGTGCGAAGATAAAAACATTCATGCCGACAGAACTGTGGCTGCCCTGGCGGACAAGGCCCTGGCGGTCAAGGAATTCCTGGGAAAGGCCAAGGATGAACTGGCGCTTTACAGCCCGGCGCGGGTAAAATGCGAACGGGTCCTGTTTCTGGGCTTGGGAAAAGCGGAGGACATCCAGGCGGAAACGCTCCGGGCCTGCATGGGGCGCGCGATTAAAACCTGCATTGGACGCAAACTGATGCAAGTGGCCGTGGCGGTGCCTGCCGTAAAGCGGTTAAAGCTGGATGAAAAGGAGGCCCTGGAGGCCCTGCTAGAAGGCGGCTGTCTGGCCAACCATATGTTCTCCAAATATAAAAGCGAAGAGAAGCAAAAATCCCTGAAGAAAATTGTTTTCCTGGGCGCCCCGGGGAGTGCGGCCGGCAACCGCAAAGCGGCCGGCCGGATCGAGAATACCTGTGCCGCAGTTACCCAGGCCCGTGAATGGGTCAGCACACCGGCCAACGACAAGCGGCCGGATGCCTTCGCGCGTCAGATTGCCCGGGCAGCCAGGGCCAAAGGGCTTACCTGTCGGGTGCTGGATGAAAAGGCCCTCAAACGCGAGAAATTCGGTGCCCTGCTGGCCGTAGCCGATCTGAAACCCAAGGTGGGTGTAATCGGCGTACTGCCCCTGGTCGAGAATATGCCCTCGGGCAGTGCCACCCGGCCGGGCGATATCGTCCGGTCCTATGCCGGCAAGACCGTTGAGATCGGCAATACCGATGCCGAGGGGCGGTTGATCCTCATCGATGCCATGGCCTGGGCCCTGAAAAAATACAAACCGGCGGCCATGGTCGATCTGGCCACCCTCACCGGGGCTTGCGTAATCGCCCTGGGCGAAAAAATTGCGGCGGTATTTTCATCCGACGACGTCCTGGCGGAAGCCATTCTGGCGTCCGCCGCCAAAACCCATGAGCGCTGCTGGCGTATGCCGCTGCCGGATGACTACAAAGAGTTGTTGAAGAGCGATCTGGCAGACATTTCCAACATGAGCAGCGGTCGCTGGGGCGGGGCCATCACGGCCGCGCTCTTTCTTTCCGAGTTTGTCGGCGACACCCGCTGGGCCCATATCGATATTGCCGGAACCGCCTATACCAAGAAGGACGGCCCCTATTGCCGGGCAGGCGGCACCGGATTCGGGGTACGGCTATTGTGCGACTTGTTAACGCACCAAAAATTTATCTAGACCAGTCAGCCAGCCGTCGGCTTTGGCAGGCTCACCAGGCGTGGATTGAAATATTATCCACGCCTTTTTTTTTGACGCGCGCGATTTTTCAGAGCTGGATATAGGAGCCCCGCCTGGCAGTCATCCTTATTACACCAGGGTCCAGAAAGGAAAAGGCGGGCAACTTATGGGGAATAAGATACCCGCCACTAAGGGAGATGTGAACGGCATTACATGGAGACTGAAGTCCTACCGTTGACCTCATTCTTATATACCACATTGTGGTATGTCAAGTCTTTTTTTAAAAAAGGTGTGAATTATGTCGTAACATTGATGAACTGGGCCTCCATCTGCTTTCTGAGAGCCTTGATGGTCGCCACGGCTTTTTCGAAACCGGCCGAGATTTCCGCAGGCATTTGCGCCAGCAGAAGCTTCTGCGGAGGGCACAGGTACCAGGCACAAGTCCAGGGCCGACTCAAGCGGGGCAGGCGGCATCCAGTCGGGCCGCAGCAGCGGCAGTTCCCATCAGCGCTGCGTGAGAGCTGCGCGGCCGTAATGGCCTGGCCGCTCAGGTGCATGAATATCAGGTCCCGGAAATCGAACCACACTGTGGCCACGTGGCAGCAGGGCTCCGCACATCCGCTGCAGGTTTGGACACAGAGGTCATCCAGCAGCGGGTACAGGGCCTCCAGGTGGTTTTTCAATGTCCGGGCGGTGGTCCTGGCCGGGGCCAGTGAAGCCTGGTGCCGGGAGCACAGGTGCTGCAGTGCCAGGTTGGCCTGGCGCCAGTCCGCGGCCGCGAACCACGGAATGTCCGGTGCGCCGGGTAGTGGATTGACCTGTCTGGTTTGCGGACCATACTTTGACATGGTGGCCTAAACCCTGTAGGTTTAGGGGTAATCGCTGACTGCCAAGATGCCAGTCGGCGCATTCCCCACTGCATGGAACGGTTATTGTATCTGTCCGGTCTTATACCGTAAAATGAATATTCAAACCATCTATTTTAAGGATCCGGCCGCCCGGCCGGAAATGCCGCCGGATGCCCATACCGGGGAGGAGCCGGAGGAGGTTGCGGCCGAGGGCAAACGCTATGTCCTTTGCCGGCAGTGCCGATCTATGGTCACTTCTCCGGATGAGGGTACCTGGGTGAACGGCAGCCACCGGCACACCTTTGCCAACCCGGTGGGAGTCGTCTACGAGATCGGTTGTTTCCACTCGGCCCCCGGTTGCCGGAGCGTCGGGCCGGCCACCGATGAATTTACCTGGTTCTCGGGATACCTCTGGCGGGTGGCTATCTGCGGGAAATGCCTGACCCATCTGGGCTGGCATTTTATCTCCACGTCCGGATACGGGTTTCACGGGCTGATCCTCGACCGGCTGATCGTACCGGAGCAGTCTGCGTAGCTTAAATCTGGCGCCGCCAGAGGATCTCAAGGGTGATGGGATCGAACTTGGTTGTCATTATTAGTTTCCTCTTATTGGAAGGGTGATTTCCCTTCAGCCTTCAGCCTGTTCACCTGACTCCAGGTCAATCCACACAAACCCGAATTCATCCACCCGGGCCGCGGCCCCTTCGCCGACTACAGTGGTGGATTCCCGTTCTTCGATTATGGCCGGTCCGGCAAACGCGGCACCCGGAAAGAGCAGGGACCGGTCGTAAACCGTGTGGTCGACGAAGTCTTTGCGGGCCAGGGAATAGGCCGGCCGGGCAGACTTGACACAGTCCGCCAGGTTGGTCCGGCTGGTTTTCAGCGGTAGAATCCTGAAAGGCCTGGCCGGCAGGCTGGCCCGCACTTTAAAGGTGACGAATTCCACCGCGTTGTCGTCGTAGGTCCGCCCATAGAGCCGCTTGTATTCGGTGTCGAACAGCTCCCGGATTTCTGCTTTTCGCCACTGGTCAAAGGGTCGGGACCCGATGGCCAGGTCGGTTTCCGCCCCCTGGCCGACAAACCGCATCATCAACGTACGCTCAAACCGGATCTTGGCGCTTGCGGCGGCCCGGCCTAAAATCGCCGCCCCTTCGGTTTCCAGCTCGTGAAAGAGGTTTTCGATTTCAGCGAAATCAGCGGTATCGAGTACGGCCCGGTGGCTCCGGGACAAATCAAATGCCACCGGGGCGGTAAAAAAGCCCAGTGCCGATCCGACCCCGGCCAGGGGGGGCACCAGGATGCGCGGTGCGCCAATTTTACGGGCCAGACCGTAGGCATGCACGGGGCCGGCTCCGCCGAAAGCGGAAACCGTGACCAGGCCAGGGTTGCCGCCTTTTTCGGCGATATGGGTTTTGGCGGCGGCGGCCATGGTTTCGTTGATCAAGTCGTGAATACCGAAGGCGGCCTCCACTGCGCTGGTGCCGAGGGGGCCGGCTATTTTGGCGGCGATGGCTTTTTCCGCGGCGGTTTTGTCGAGCGGCATGCTGCCGCCCAGAAAGTAGTCGGGATCCAGGTAACCCAGGGCGAGATCGGCATCGGTGACCGTAGGATTTTCGCCGCCCTGCCCATAGCAGGCCGGCCCCGGGTCGGCCCCGGCGCTTTCCGGACCCACCTGAAGCAGGCCGAGGCGATTGATCTCGGCGATGCTGCCCCCGCCGGCCCCGATCTCAATCAGGTCTACCACCGGGACCTGGATGGGCAGGCCGCTGCCCTTTTTGAAGCGCTGCACACGGCCGACTTCAAACGTTGACACCAGGCCGGCCTGGCCTTTTTGAATCAGGCAGGACTTGGCCGTCGTGCCGCCCATGTCAAAACAGAACATATCTTTGATGTCGAACAGTTTGCCATAGTGCTGCGAAGCGATAACCGCGGCGGTGGGGCCCGATTCGATGATGCGTACCGGAAATTCACGGGCCGTTTCCAGGGACGTGATGCCGCCGGACGAAAGCATGATAAAGAGCTGGCCGTCGAACCCCAGCGTTGTCACCCGATTGGACAGCTTTTGCAGGTAGCTGGCGGTGATAGGCTTGACATAAGCGTTGGTGGCCGTGGTGCAGGTGCGCTCATATTCCCTTATCTGTGGCAGGACTTCGAATGAGATAGAGAGCGACAGGTCGGGCGCCGCGTCCCGGATAAATTTTTGGATGGCTTTTTCATGGACCGGGTTCTCGTAGGAATTGATCAGGCAAACGGCCACCGATTCCACCCCGGCCGCCTGCAGTTGAGCCAGGCGATCACGGACAGCCTGCAGGTCGAGATCCCGGATAATCCGGCCGTCGCTGGTAATCCGCTCGTCCACTTCCGTGCGCAGGTTGCGCGGGATCAGCGGCTGCGGGTATTCAGCGAATATGTCATAGGCGTCGTAGCGAATTTCCCGGCCCAGTTCCAGAACGTCGCGGAAGCCGCGGGTGGTAATGAGACCGGTGCAGGCCCCTTTGCGTTCGATGATGGCGTTGATCACCAGGGTGGTCCCATGAATGAATTCAGAGACCCGGCCGATAAAGCCGGGGGTCTGATCCAGTAACTGCTGGATGCCCTGTTCGACCGCTTCAGAGGGATCGGCCGGCGAGGTCAGGCACTTGTTGGTTTGAAACTCGCCGGTTTCATCATCGACGAGGACAAAATCAGTAAACGTGCCGCCGATGTCGCACCCCAGACGATAGGATTTTTCCAAACTGTCCTCCTGTATCGATACTACTTTGATGGTATCCTATGGAAGTCATATGTCGGTCGCGTTGCACTGTCACTCCGAGCGTAGCGAGCTGACTCCGCCAAAGTGCCGCCGGCTACGACGGCTGGGAGAGTCCCTCCAACGCCAAGGTTATGCCTTCCTGGAAGGGATTCTTCGTCGTTACACTCCTCAGAATGACATGTAGTGCTTGAACCTTTCTAATTTCCAATGCGTTTTATCCAAACCATCCCCCTCTAAAAAATCGCCGGCTCCTGCCACTCGCCGAAGACTGTAGTGGTCCAGTAAAAACGGACACGGTTTTAAGCAGCATTGTTTAATTGTTCTTTTTCATAATTAATCGGGCTGAGATATCCCAGCGTCGAATGTAGCCGCATCGCATTGTAGAAGCCGATGTA
>Ga0209783_1000207_pt1 | contig 14376 bp, 12 predicted proteins | sample WorMetfiPIANOSA1_FD_187395 | JGI IMG/M metagenome (GOLD analysis project Ga0209783, IMG submission 187395) | Marine gutless worms symbiont microbial communities from Max Planck institute for Marine Microbiology, Germany - Olavius filocauda... | ecosystem: Host-associated > Annelida > Digestive... | reverse complement strand
CTACATCGGCTTCTACAATGCGATGCGGCTACATTCGACGCTGGGATATCTCAGCCCGATTAATTATGAAAAAGAACAATTAAACAATGCTGCTTAAAACCGTGTCCGTTTTTACTGGACCACTACATACATATTTAAATAACGTTTAAACAATTGTTAAACCACAGTGTTTGCCGGGTGGGACATCTCTCAATGCCCATGAATTCTAAAAAAGACCAGTTCGCCCCCCCGCCCGACTTCCGCGGTGGCACCCTCCAATTCCCGCTGCAGTCCCAGGCGCGCAAACAATTCGGTGATGTATTTGATAAAATTGGCCGGATAGTTCCTGGCAATTTCCGGGTTCAAGGTCCGTCGGCATAGCTCGGCTTCCTGTTCAAACATGGCGACCATGGTTGCCCCATCCGAAGCAAAGCCCTGCAGGGCCTGGTGCATGACGTTGGCCCCGTGTTCCATTGGTTGCTTGCCGAAGAAAAACACCTTGGGCTTTTGGCGGTCGCTGCCCTGGATCTGGAATACAAAATAGCAACACCGGTCCACTATGCGCATCCGGTGTTGCTCGGGATTGTGCTGGACTGCGCCCAGCACGTTGGCAAAGTACTGTACAATCAGCTGGCGGTGGTCGCCATCGGCTTCCAGGTTACGGTCCAGGTAGCGCTCCAGGCAATCCCGGCAGATAAATGTTTCAAACCGGCACCCCCGGGAAATGCTTTTGTAGAACACTTTCTTGCGTTCACGGAAAAGCGCCTTCATCAGGTCCATATAAAACGCGCTGGCGTCCGGTGTTACTTCGGTAATATGGTTGGCTTGAATGTAAAGCTTTTCGGGCATGAAAAGCACGCTGGGGGTGTCCTTGGACAGGATCTTGTCGCCGCCCAGGCGCTCCATGTGCGCCAGCAGCAATTTTCCGTGGATGGATTCATACAGGGGCAGGGTGTTCCCTTCGATCTTGCGCTTGTTGTTATTGTTCAGGATTTCGGCAATATCCGGGCCCGCCAGAGAGCGATAGTCGTAATCGGCAAGGACGGCATTGATCTCCCCAATGGTAAAATTGAGGGCCAGCAGGGTCGAGGCGATTTTGTCCTTCCCGGGCCGATTGATGTTCCCCTGGATCAGCTTGTTCAAATAGGTGTTCGATATCCCGGACGTCTTGCTGATCGTATTGATATTCAAACCACTTTTACTAATGATATCGCTGATTTTATTAGGAAATTGGCGCATGGTCTTCTATCGGAACACTGGCGGGTGCTTTTAAAGGATAAGGTTTTCAAGTTAGGTAACAATGTACCGGTACCAGAACAAACTGTTGGTTGCAAGGAAATTAAAACAAGGTTGAAAAATAATTTAAACCAGGACTAGTAGAAAACCAGAGTGATTATCACGAAGGTAGGCACGAGAAATACCAGTGAAAATTTTAAGATATAACCAAAGAAGCTTGGCATGGGGGTACCGGCCTCCTCCGCGATGGACCGCACCATGAAGTTGGGGGCATTGCCGATATAACTGCAGGCGCCGAAGAAAACCGCCCCAGCGGAAATAGCTTTGAGATAGATGGCATTTTCGGTCATCAGCAGCGGGACGGCCTGGGCTTCGGTCATACCGGCATAAAAACTGCCGATGGCCGTATTGAAGAAGGTCAGGTATGTCGGTGCGTTATCAAGAAAGGCCGACAGGGCCCCGGTAATCCAGAAATAGTGATACGGTTCTTTCACGGCATTGATAAGAAACGCCAGCTTGCCATCGGGCCCGGCCTTCAGGATCAGCAGGCAGGGAATCATCGTAATGAATATGCCGATGAACAGATAGGCCACTTCGACGATGGGAAACCAGGAGAAATGGTTCTCTTCGCGAATCTCTTTCGATGTAAATGCGAGCGACAGCAGGCCCATTATAATCAGGAGCAGATCCCGGGCGTAGTCCTGCACCGCGCGGTGCACCCCGAAGACCGATATTTCGCCCCAATCAACCAGACCGCTCATGAGTACGGCCAGTACAACACCGGCCAGAAAGATGAAATTGCGAATCCCAACCAGGCGCAATTTTTCGTGGGCCTCGTCAGCCGGCACCTGGATGTTCTCCTTGCGATAGTGATAGGTATCGAGGCCGAAATAGATAACCAGCAGCAGAACAGCGGCAAACAGCACCTGCGGGAACAGTTTGAAGGTCCAGAAAAAAGTAACTCCATGGAGGAACCCGAGAAACAGGGGCGGATCGCCGAGCGGCGTTAAAGCGCCGCCGATATTGGCAACCAGAAAGATGAAGAAAACGACCATGAAAGTTCGGTTTTTACGATAATCGTTTGCCCGCAAAAACGGCCGAATGAGCAACATGGCGGCACCCGTGGTCCCCATCCAGGAAGCCAGGGCCGTGCCGATCACCAGCATGGTGAGATTAACCACCGGGGTTCCGCGCAACGAGCCTTTCAAGAGAATGCCGCCGGAAACGGTATAGAGCGACCACAACAGGATTATAAAAGGAATGTAGTCGGCCAGGATGATGTGCAGGATCTCATAGACGGCGTCCCCGCGGTGGACATCCAGAAATGGGACGGCCAGGGTCAGGGCCCAGAAAAAGGACACCTTGCCGAAATGATGATGCCAGAAATTCGGCGCAAGCAGGGGGCACAGGGCAATGGACAACAGCATGCAGGCAAACGGGATACAACTCCAAAGCGGCAGGGTTTGGCCGAGGTTGCTGTCGTGATGACCGCCACCGTGTTCATCCGCGGCAGTCTGGTGCGGATCGGAGGCTTGCACCTGGTTGGATTTGGCGTCCGCGTGGCCTGCTTGATCTGAGCCATAACAGACCGTTACAGTCAGAAGGAATGCGATCAACAACAGCAAAAATATCTGAGGCAACTTTCCTGGGCTCATATCCATTCTATCCGTATCAAATCCGTCACGGCTTCATTCAATGGGAGCTCGCGCTTCCGGCAGCATATCCAACTTGGTCTCGAGGCCAACGTCAATCAGGATCCGGCTTACGGGTAGTCCTGAGCTATTCTACGGTACAAATGGGTTGATACTGTTGAAGCAGGTGTATTGCTAGTACAAGCAATCGGGGCAACTGTCAAGGCGTTATGCCCCCGCCCGGCACCTGCGGCGAACCGAAATTGGTTTGCATCCCAACATCTTAGCCGTATGTCGGGACAAACAGAACAATTGCGGGCGGCCTGCGGGCGGATATTGACTTTACCATGCTTATGTTCTATTTTTTAGGTTTGTGGATGAAGCCCTACAGGGTGTTGACCACGAAGCGTATCATCCGGATAGCAGGAAAGTAGATGCCACTTGATTTGGAAATTATAGAAAGTGCGGCCGCCATGCAGGCCCGGGCCCGGGATCTGCGCGCCGCTGGCAAAACCATCGCCTTTGTCCCGACCATGGGGTTTCTGCACGCCGGGCACCTGTCGTTGATTGAAATCGGCCGGGAACATGGGGATATCCTGGTGGCCAGCATCTTTGTCAACCCGACCCAGTTTGGGCCGGGTGAAGACCTGGAAGCCTATCCGCGCGATATGCCCCGCGATCTGGCCTTACTGGAAGAGGTTGGGGCCAACATCGTGTTTACCCCCACCCCGGAAGACATTTACACCCCGGGGTTTCAGACATACGTCACCCTCGAGCATTTGCCCAACCGCCTGTGCGGGCTCTCCCGGCCGGTGCATTTCAGGGGTGTGGCCACTGTTGTCACCAAGCTGTTTCATATTGTCCGGCCCCATACGGCCGTCTTCGGACTCAAAGACTACCAGCAATATGTAATCATTAAACGCCTGGTGAAAGATCTGGGCTTTGATATTCGCATCATCGGGGGACCCACCGTGCGGGAGCCGGACGGGCTGGCCCTGAGTTCCCGAAACGCCTATCTCAACCAGGACCAGCGCGAAGCGGCCACCTGCCTGAATCAGGCCCTGGCCCGCGCTGACCAGATGGTAAAAGAAGGAATCGTGGCGTCCCGTGACATTATCGCCCAAAGCACGGCCTTTATAGAAGCGCGGGCCGGAACGCAGATCGACTACATCGCCATTGTGGATCCCGAAACACTGGAAGATGTCGCCCAAGTTGACCGGCCGGTACAGATGGCCCTGGCCGTTAAGATCGGGAGCACCCGCCTGATTGACAACCGGCGCCTAAACGAGTAAAGCCTAATGTCCGCATAACCAGTCCTAAACCAAGGAGAAAGCAATGAGTAAAGAAAAATTCATGTTCACCTCTGAATCCGTGACCGAGGGGCACCCGGACAAGGTTGCCGATGCCATCTCCGACGCCGTTCTGGATGACATTATCGAAAAGGATAGAAACTGTCGGGTTGCCTGTGAAACGCTGGTCACCACGGGGCTGGCCTTTATCGCTGGTGAGATATCGTGCGAATGCTATGTCGACATGCCGCAGATCGTGCGCGATACCATCCGGGACATCGGATATTCTTCCTCGCAGATGGGGTTTGACTGGCAAACCTGCTCGGTCATAACCAGTATTGACCGGCAGTCACCGGACATTGCCCAGGGCGTGAATGAAGGCGACGGCCTGTTCAAAGAACAGGGTGCCGGCGACCAGGGTCTGATGTTCGGTTTTGCCACCGATGAAACCCCGGAACTCATGCCCATGCCGATCATGTATGCCCACAAACTGACCAAGCGCCTGGCGACTGTCCGGAAAAACGCCGCCTTGGATTTTTTGCGCCCGGACGGCAAATCCCAGGTGACGATCGAGTACGAAAACAGCACCCCCAAACGGGTCGACACCGTGGTTATCTCCAGCCAGCACAAACCCGACGTTACCTATGATGACCTGAAAGAGGCCATCATTGAAGAGGTAATCAAAGAAGTCATACCCCTCGAAATGGTGGATGGCGACACCAAATATCTCATCAATCCCACCGGCCGGTTTGTAACCGGCGGGCCGATGGGGGACTGCGGTCTGACAGGTCGTAAGATCATTGTGGACACCTATGGCGGCCAGGGCAGCCACGGCGGCGGTTGTTTTTCAGGTAAAGACCCGTCCAAGGTTGACCGCAGCGCTTCTTACATGGGCCGTCATATCGCCAAGAATATCGTGGCTTCCGGCGCGGCCCAAAAATGTGAAGTCCAGGTAGCCTATGCGATCGGGGTCGCCCAGCCGGTTTCAGTTATGATCGACGCCATGGGGACCGGCAAGGTGCCGGAATCAAAACTCAGAGAAATCGTGAACGAAGTATTTGACCTGCGGCCGGCAGCTATCATTGAATACCTTGACCTCAAACGGCCTATTTACAGGAAAACGGCGGCCTACGGACATTTCGGCCGCGACGAACCGGAATTTACCTGGGAACATATCAACAAAGCAGAAGAAATCAGAGCACTGGCCGGCTTATAGCTGCCTGGTGCAGATAGGAGCGCACAATGTCTCAAGCACAACTTAAAGAGGTAGCAACCGGATTCTTGGATCTCGACCCGGCATTGCCCCACAAGGTCGCCGATCTTTCCCTGGCGGCCTTCGGCAACCGGGAAATGGCCCTTTCCGAGAATGAAATGCCTGGACTCATGGCGGTCCGTGCGAAATATGGTCCTACCAAACCGTTGAAAGATCTACGGGTCATGGGCAGCCTGCACATGACCATCCAAACCGCCATGCTCATCGAAACCCTGACAGCACTCGGGGCCGATGTCCGCTGGGCATCCTGCAATATCTTTTCGACCCAGGACCATGCCGCGGCCGCCATTGCCGCAAATGAGTCAGCCGCCGTGTTTGCCTGGAAGGGTGAAACGCTGCCGGAATACTGGTGGTGCACGGAGCAAGCCCTGATCTGGCCGGATGGTAAGGGCCCGGATTTGATAGTCGACGACGGTGGGGATGCCACCATGATGATTCACCAGGGGGTTGCCGTGGAAAAGGATCCGGCCCTGCTGGAGCAGAAATACGACAGTCCGGACATGCAGTGTCTGATGGACCGCCTCAAATCCGCCTATCAGCGGGATCCGGGCTTGTGGACGCGGGTGGCCGCCAGCATAAAGGGTGTTTCCGAAGAAACCACCACGGGCGTACATCGGCTCTACCAGCTTGAACAGTCCGGCGAATTGCTCTTTCCGGCGATCAACGTCAACGACTCCGTAACCAAATCCAAATTCGACAATCTCTATGGTTGCCGTGAATCCCTGGCCGATGGCATCAAGCGGGCCACCGACGTGATGATTGCCGGTAAGACCGTGGTTGTGTGCGGCTACGGGGATGTCGGCAAGGGTTGTGCCCAATCGATGCGCGGTTTCGGAGCCAGGGTGATCGTGACTGAAATCGACCCCATCTGTGCCCTCCAGGCATCCATGGAAGGGTTTGAGGTTCTGACCATGGAAGAGGCCAGCACCTTCGGTGACATTTTTGTAACCGCAACCGGCTGCTACTATGTCATTACCGGTGAGCATATGGAGCAGATGAAGGACGAGGCCATCATCTGCAACATCGGACATTTTGACAATGAAATCCAGATGACCTACCTGGAAGACAACCAGGATTGCAAAAAGGAAGAGATCAAGCCCCAGGTAGACAAATGGACGCTCAAATCAGGACGGTCTTTGATTGTCCTCGCTGAGGGCCGCCTGGTCAACCTGGGCTGTGCCACCGGTCATCCCAGTTTTGTCATGAGCAATAGTTTTACGAATCAGACCCTGGCCCAGATTAAACTGGCAACGGAAAACCTGGAACCCAGGGTGTACACGCTGCCCAAGGAGCTGGATGAAGAAGTTGCCCGGCTGCACCTGGGCCGCCTGGGCGTAAAACTGACGACACTGACCCAGGAGCAGGCCGATTACCTGGGGGTATCGATAACGGGCCCGTTCAAGCCGGAGCATTACCGGTATTAAGTCAGGCGCACCTCACAAACAACTGAAAAGCCGGTTGGGCCAAACCCAACCGGCTTTATTTTTTTTACCCCTGTTTGCGCCCTGAGATCTTTTTAAACAGTCCCTAGTCCAGGACCACCGCTACCCGCCCCTGCCGCAGCAAGATCAGATTTTCCACCGCGCCTTTCAGTTTAGCTGCATCCGCATTGCTGATGACCACATCGGTGCGGGCAGCCCCAACCGCGCGCAGTCCCTTAATGACCAGGGGCCGGGGGGTAACACGGGGGAAGGCTTTTCCGCCCGGGATTTGCGTGACATAGGCGGCCATCCCCCACTGAACCGCATACTCCCGGCTGACATAGGCCGAGCCATATACGGGTTTACCGTTCTCGTCGAGTACGGCAAACATCATGGCCGGGTTTACCCCCAAACCCCGGGCATCGATAATCAAGCCACCGAACGGGGGACCCACGGCTTTCGCCTTTGCCTCGGCATTTGATTCAGCCTGGTCGGCCTGCACCGATTGAATCGCCTCGAAATGGCGGATATCCTCGGGCAGGACGAGCTGGGCAAAGCCACCATAGAGGCTCAATTCTATAACGATTTCGGCGGCGCCGTCGGACCGGAAATTTTGCTGGACGACCGGAGCGGAGCGTACCATTTCATCTATCTTTTCCGCGATTGAAGGGGTCTGGGACACAGTATCCGCGATGGTCTGCCCCCCGGAAAGCCGCACGCTGCCGGTCAGGCCCGCCAGGGTTTCAACTGCTTTCTGGCGTGCCGCTGAAAGCGCATCCGCGGCGGCCGCCTGCCCGCCGGCTGTCTTTTTGGGCGGCAAGCTGAAACCGGTGGCGGCTAGCTTGCCACGCCCCCAGTTAATTGTACCGCCGGAAAAAGTCTGGGTATAATCGAGCGCGAGGTCTTCTCCCTGAGCCGGGAAAGGCACCAGCACGAGAGCGAGGGCAACTATCAAAAAGCAGCCATTGCGCATTGATATGGTATCCGGTTTAAAAAACAATAATCACGTTGCAATTGGCCAGAAAACCTGCGCTGTCGGCCGACATGGCGACCAGTGCTTTATAGTCGGCAGCGCTGATGGAAAGGCTCCGCTTTCCGTTCACGGTTCCCGTGGCCTTTATGGTAAGCGGCAGGGTGCCGGCGCGGGTGCTTCTTTGCGCCCGGGCAAGATTGCGGTAATACCGCACATATCCAGATCGTACCGCCCGGTCCCGGTTGATATAATCACCCGGGTAGAGAATTTTCTGCCGGTCGGCAATTGTCGGTTTCAGGCAGGGTCGAAAGCCGGTGTTGCGCGCGTCGATAACCAGTCCGGTATACTTTACGGTTGTCCGTGCCGGTTTGGTCTGCAGCGGCGCTTTACCGGTTTCGAGGGCGCTAAGCCGGGCCGCCATATCATCCAGGCGGGCATTTATCTTACCCAGTGCAGCCGCCTGCCGGTCGTACTGGGCTTTTAATTCAGACACGGATGATTTCGTGCCCAGCCCGGTCGGCACCACGGCCGGATACGTCGCGACGTAATCGAGCCAGGCTTGGGCAAAACTGCGAAACATCTGCAGCATTTGCTCCTGGCTGACACTGGCCTTTTTAAGGCTGCCGACTTTTTCTTCCAGGGCCCGCACCCGGTTTTCCAGAAAACGGATCCGCGTATCAAGTTCTTTCAGCGGCAGGGACTCGCCGGGGCCTGGGGGCGGCGGCACAACCATACGCATCAGCATCGCTTCCAACTGTCCGGTGAGAGGCATGCTCACCGTGGCCGTGGCAGTCCCATTGCTGTGGAAGACCACCTTATCTACCGCTGACCCGGCCAGTACGCCCTTGACCCGGGATTCGATGGTGTCACTTTTGACCATGAAGTTCTGCACCCGGGTGGTCGCATCGATATGGACCCCTTTTACCACTTCGAGCAGGTTTCTCCGGGCTACCACTATGGCTGCCCGGCGCACCATGACCCGCATCTGCGCCTGACCAACCGACTTCTTCGTGGGCACCCCCATACCGGTGGCGGTCAGTTTCCGGCTGACCCAGTCAATGGTTCCGGCATCGCCGATCTGTTCGACTGCTTTTGCCTGGGCACTGCCCGGCAGACCCGTCAGCAGCAGTACCGCCACAGCAAAGAGTAATCCTGAAACCAGCAATTGCCGCATCTTCATGTCATCCCTCCTGAACCTCTCGGCACGCTATTAGAACCCATCTCAAAAAAGTCTGCATGTCAGGTGTAGCCTTGGGCGAAGCCTGATTGGCTCAAACTCGGTGTTGGGCGCTCGGTTCAATTCTTTAAAATACTGGAGTATTCCTCCGGACTAAATCTCGCCGCCACCTTGCTTGTCAGGCGTAGCTCGCAGAACGAAGACTGAACCGCAACCAACATCCGTTTTTGAGACAGCTTCTAAATCAACCCGGGTTTTTACCATGCCTGCATTTATATGCAGGCTGGGTATCAATCTGCCGCGCAGGCTTCCGGCCTGCCCTTCAGGGCTGGCTGCCACAGAATATCTCCCAGAAACAGCTCTGCGGACGGATTGGCTGTTCCCCAGAAATTGTCGGTCAGATCCACCTGTAGCGGTGTATAACTTTGAACGTTAAATGGTTCGTTTTTGACGAACACATTGTTGCGCATAATGGGACCCAGGCCGGCGCCCTCCATGACCAGGGCCCCTTGTCCCTGGTTTCCGTCGAACACCGTACAATTTACATCCGGTCGGGCATTATCCATCAGGAGCATCCCTGCCTGGGCACTTTGTGAAATGCTGCTGGCCTGTATTTCCGGGGCACAGTCGGAAACCGTCAAGCCGGTGTTCGCCTTGGTAATCGACGTAAATTTCAACCGGACCCGCCCCGGCGCCCTCCAGGACGACGCCCTGCTAGGCCCCGGGCTGTGCGCCGGCCGCTTTGGGCCCCAAAGTAATCGGCCGGTCCTTGTGGCCATAGGCCAGCAGATCGCCGCCGGCAACCGTTAAGGCCGCCCCGGGGGAAAACAGGATTTCCACGCCTGGTTCGATGTAAAGTACCGCCCCCGGCCCCACCTTGATCCCCGATCCCGCGGTATACGGATTTTTCTCCGCCACCAGGAGCACTGCGCCCGCAATGGCACCCCCCAGCAACGGTCCGGGTTGGGGCAATTGGTAGAGCCCGGCAACCGGCAGGGCCACGGCGGCTACTGCTTTGGGGAAAGCGCCGGTATTGCCGGCCCGATCAACAGCTCTCACTTTCACAAAGAACCGGTTGAAATTCTCCTGGTCCGCCAGGATGCCTTCATGTTTTTCCGCCTTAGCGGCCCGGGCAAATCCACTCAAAGGTGTGGGACTGGACCAGATTTCATAACCGGCCAGATCCTCTTCGCTGTTGGGTGCCCACTGGATCTTCACCTTGCGGTCCAGAGACGCGGACATCAGGCCGGTTACCGGACCCGGCGGCAGGCTGTCTATATCCAGCTGGTGGGCCGGATCGATAACACTGCGCTGCCCGCTGTCGGCGTTCACCAGAAAGGCCATGGCCGTCAACCCGTAAGCCTGCTCATCGGGTTTCACCATGTAAACGCCCTCGTAGATTTCCCGGGAATCGAACTCTTTTTCGATGGCGGCAAACAATTCATCGGTCAGATTGTGTCCGGTTTAGCTGTACGTTTTGCGGATCGCATCTAGAACCTCAAGCTGCAGGGTCTGTTTCACGGCTGCGGGAACAGGCACCAGTTCAATCCCCGCTTTGAAATCCCCCAGATCGACATACGCCCGGCAGTCCGGGTCGCCGATCAGCCGAAAGGCCACTTTCTGCCCTTTGACAAAAGGTTTACCGGGGTTCATGACGGTGAAAAGATCAATGCGGGGTATCCGGACCTGGGCATGCAGGGCTGACTCGGGGAGTTCGATGGTGGAAACGATCTCCCGAAAGAGATCATCTGTCTGGCTCATCATTTCCGTATGCCGCAGGTTCCACACGGAGGCGAGCGTAGCCGTTACCAGGCCGATCGGGTTGAGCGAAAAGCCACCGCCGTGGGCGCGCTGAATATGCTTGGCTCGCCAGAGCAGATTGCCGGTCTTCAGGTCCCATAGTTTCACTTCACAGCCGACCGCGATCTGGGAATAGATACCGGCATAGATACGGTCGAAATGGGTAATTTTCCCGGTAAAGACCGCATCAACCCCGAGAATACTTTTGAGTTTCTTGGGGTTTTCCGCCAACAGTTCATCGATCTTACCGGTATCAGTGAGCCCGGCGTTTTTGAGGCGTTTATCCGTGTTGTAGATTTCAAGGTCTTTGAAAGGCAGGGACGCGATATGGTTGTACATGCCCCGGCGTACAATATCACCCGGGTTTTCTTTGCTGTAGGCGATCGAGTAAGATTTGTCTTCCACACCCACGAAGGGCAGCACTGCCACGGAAGCCGGCTTGTGGCGCTTGAAATAGACCGTGTTTTCGTACTCGCCCTTAAAGCGGGAAAACGCTTCGGAAGTCGCTATGATGAATTCGGCGCCCTCTTCAGTTCCGACATGCGCACAACCAGAGAAGAACGTTGCAACCAGCAAGAAAAGGACAAGGGCCAAGCCACATGGTAACCGTTTCATAAGTCAAACCCCCGATTTAGATAGTATATAGTCAAAGCACCTGCGAAAAAGGCTATTATAAAGCCGGTGTTTTGTCAACGCGGGGTTAAACTTGTGGATTTTTATGATAAAATCTACTAAAAGTCATAATAAATCAGCACCCCGGGTGATATTTTTCCCGTATTTCAATAGGTTGCCCACAGGCAGCGGCGTTTGGTGAATGTTGCCACGGCTTGTCTGCCCCCCTGGGACAATGATCCAGGGCGCTCACCAGGGGGCGCCGGACGGTAATCGCCGGGGCAGTATCGCGTTAAACGGGTAGCGGTGAGAGTTCGGACTTTTCAGCTATGATACAGATCGTGGGACGCATCGGCCGCAAAACGATTCTGGCCACCGACCATTTATTCAACCTCATGGCCTTGACCTACCGACTGATCCGGCTGACTGTAACCAGTCCGCCCCAGGGACGGGCGCTGATCAGGAAAGTCATTTATGAACAGGTCTATTTCACGGCCATTCAAGCCCTGCCCCTGATCATCCCCATTGCGCTGATCGCGGGCAGCACGCTTATTGCTCAGTTTACCAAGGTCTCGGGTCAATACGATACCGGCAAACTGATGGTTCTGCTGGTTATCCGGGAACAGGGGCCGATGATCACCGCCCTGCTGGTAATTTTGCGCTCGGCAACCTCGGTTACCATTGAATTGGGCTATATGCGCGTCCTGCACGAAATCGAAGCCCTTGAAATGGCCGGGATAGATCCGCTGCGGCTTATCTGCGTCCCGCGCCTGATAGGCATTACCTCGGCTATTCTAAGCCTGTTTATCGTTTTTGTTCTATGCGCCATTCTCGGTGGCTACGCCATAGTCTGGATATTTACTTATGCACCGGTCGGCAGTTTCTTCAACCAGTTGCTCAAGGCGATCACCGCCACGGATATTATCGTGGGCCTTGTCAAGGCCCTGTGCTTCGGAGTGGCTATTACAGTCACAAGCCTGTATCATGGCTTTCAAACCCATCGCAGCATCACGGATATACCGCCGGCGACTTCGCGGGCGGCCATCGAGTGCTTTTTTTATTGCATCATGATCAACATATTTATCTCAATCTTGTTTTATATGTAGGTACCCTTTTGAACATTGTCACCCTGGAAAACTACACCCTGCAGGATACCGCCACGGGCAGCCGGCTGCGGGACTTCAATTTCAGTCTGGCGACGGGCGACACCTACGCCATCGATGCGGACTACGCGGATGAGGCCCGCCTGTTGGCGGGAGCCCTGGCAACCTTGATCCACCCTGTCTCCGGGACCTACACTTTCCAGGAGACCGTCCTTGATTTCGGGAATTATCAAAACCTGCTGGAGATTAAGCGGCAGATCGGCTACTTCGGACCACAGGCCGCCTTGGTCAGCAATATGACGGTCCGCCAGAATTTAATGCTCACCCGGGCCTACTTTGAGAACAGGCTTGATCTCGATCTACACGACGAGGTAAAAGATTTATGCGCCGAATTCCAACTGACTGAAAAACTGGACTTGCGGCCAACGGCCTTAAGCCCCATGGATATAAGGGCCGCCATCATCATCCGGGAAATCACCAAGCCCGTGCAGCTGTTTATAATGGACAGCCCCGAAGCCTTGATCGGCCAGCCGGGCTTCAACTACCTGGTAACCAAGCTGCAGCAGATGACCACGGCCGGCCTTCCGCTGGTGCTGCAGTGTGAGAATAATGAATTGACGGCGCGGTTGACCGAGCGAAAGCTGCGGATTCCATTGGGCGGCATAGAAAAATAAATAGGTATCAACAACCAGAGGCCAATAGAAAGTAGACAGGAAGCAACATGGATCTTGATTTCTCCAGCAAGGAAAAAATTGTAGGGACGTTTGCAATCTGCATTACCATTTTGATTCTGGCCACCGTCATCATCATCGGGCGCGGCAAAGACTGGTTTCGGGCTTCCGTCGTATTCTATGCAACCTTCAGCGAAAGCTACAACCTGAAGGAAAACGCCGCCGTGAAGATGTATAGTACCGACATCGGCCTGATTAAGGACATTGCCATTACCGGGGAGAAGGTCAAGCTGACCCTTAAAATATACGAAGACTTTGCCAAACGCATAAAGACCAATGCCGTTGCCACCGTGGAAAGCCCCACCCTGATCGGGGATGAGTTTGTCTCCATCAAGCCCGGCAGCGCCGATTTTCTCCCACTGCCTGAAAACAGCGAAATTCGCACCGTGGCCAAAAAGTCGTTTGCCGACATCCTCCAGGAATTTGAAGTAGAAAAAACCGCCAAGATGGTCGTGGCCGCTATTCAGGGCATATCGGAAACCGCGCAGGAACTGCGGGCCCCGGAAGGCCCCCTGATGACTTCTTTGGATAATATTGAAAAGATGACCGGCCATGTCGAAAAACTGACCGCCGACCTAAAAGCCGGTGAAGGAACGGCCGGCAGCATCCTGCAGTCCCGCGAATTGATTGAAGCCCTGCTCGCCAGGATCGACGAACTCGGTGAGATCCTGGAAAACCTTGCCGCGGCGACGGAGAAAACGCCACAGACGGTGGAGCTGGTCAACACCAACCTGGAAACCTTGAAAGCGTTCAGCAACAAGGCCTCGGGCAGCTTTTTGCGGCTGGAAAATATTTTGCGTGAGGTCGACGAAAGCATTCAGGCGATCAAGACTATCCTGGTCAATGTGGAGGAAGGCAGCCACGATATACCGGCCATTATCAAATCCACCCGGCAGGGAATCGAAGACATTCGGGACAGCGTCGATGATGCGGACAAGATCATTCAGTCCATCCAGAAAAATCCTTTGATCCGCGGCAACCTGCCCCCGGAACCGGAGGCCGTACCCACCGATAGCGGGCTGCGTGATGTGGTTTAAAAGAAACGGACACTTTGCTAAGAACGAAATATCAGAAAGCGAGGTGTCCAATGAGTACTCAAAAAACCAGACGGAGTTTCACCCAAGGGTTCAAGGATGATGCTATCAGCCTGG
>Ga0209783_1000206_pt1 | contig 14498 bp, 5 predicted proteins | sample WorMetfiPIANOSA1_FD_187395 | JGI IMG/M metagenome (GOLD analysis project Ga0209783, IMG submission 187395) | Marine gutless worms symbiont microbial communities from Max Planck institute for Marine Microbiology, Germany - Olavius filocauda... | ecosystem: Host-associated > Annelida > Digestive... | reverse complement strand
CTACATCGGCTTCTACAATGCGATGCGGCTACATTCGACGCTGGGATATCTCAGCCCGATTAATTATGAAAAAGAACAATTAAACAATGCTGCTTAAAACCGTGTCCGTTTTTACTGGACCACTACAATAAAAACGTACAATCAAAGGAATTTTCTCCTTGACGGAGCCTAAAGCATAAGGTTTTCGCCCTATGCCCTATGCCTCGGTATACTCCCGTTTGCAATTTTGAATATTTGAACTCGGGTTTCGTAATTCGATATTCGCATTTCGGGATTATTCGTTATTATTGTTCTTAACATAATTTGAGAGAAATGAAATGAACGAAAAATCTAATGCGCAACAAGAAGAAAACGTACCGCCGCCTCATGCCTACCCACCACCTCCATATTACTATCCGCCACCTTATGAAGAAGATGAAACATATCTCCTCGATCTCTGGCGAGTAATATGGGCCTCCAAATGGTTGATTATATCAATAACAACTCTTTGTACCGCTTTTGCCGTGGCAGCAGCCTTACTAATGACACCAATTTATCGTTCGGAAGTTTTAATGGCCCCGGTTTCTGAGGACCAATCAAGCGATCTCTCGAGAATAACTGGCCAATTTGGTGGATTAGCAGCTTTAGCTGGTATAAACCTTGGTGGCGATAGCGGTAATGTGGAAGAGGCAATTGCTTTGTTAAAATCGCGTACCCTCGCTGAAAAATTCATTAAAGATGAAAATTTGTTGCCAACACTTACCAAAGAAACTACCTGGGCCACTTTTATAAAAAGAATTAAATTCTGGAAAAAAAAAGAGCCGCCAACACTTTCAGATGCATATAAAAAATTCGACAAAGACGTAAGATCTGTTTCCATTGATGCGAAAACAGGCTTAGTAACTCTTGTCATAGACTGGGAAGAACCGAACGTTGCAGCTGAATGGGCCCAGAAGCTGGTTAATAATGTGAATACTAGAATGCGTGAAAGGGCAATTTATAACGCCGAAAAGAGCCTTGCTTATCTGAATAAAGAACTAAAAAAGACAAGTGCTGTTGAAATGCATGACGCCATTTACAGTCTCATTGAGGGGCAGATAAAGACGATAATGTTTGCAAATGTTCGCGATGAATATTCTTTTAAAACTATAGATCCACCAGCAGTAGCGGACCTGGATGATGAAGTGTGGCCGAAGAAAAAATTAATGACCATACTTGGGACGGTACTTGGCTTTCTTTTGGGGGCTTCGTTAGCTTGGATAAAAAGCTTGTTGAAAGAAGAAACTAAAACCGACTAAAAGGAAAATGCCAATTAGTCAATACATAATTTATACATGATTAATTTCCATTTGATCAATTCAGATCGCATTCGATAAACTTGCATAGAAAATTATAACCCTTGGAGATTAATATGAATAAAGTGTGTCTCAACCTTTTTGTTTTCTTATCGATCCTGGTAAATGTCAATATGTTAAATGCTGTCCAGAAACCTTCAGAAGCTTCGAAAAAGCTGAACCTCCGTGAATATATCTCCTTAGTTCGAGAGAGAAACGAACAGATAAAATTTTATGACTATCAATGGGCAATCAGTCAGGAAAGCTTGAAGGGTGAAAAAGGCATATTTGAACCTGCTTTGGTAGGTTTATATCAACACGAAGAGGACAACCGACGGAATACAGTCCAAGAGGCAGTTAGCCAGGGGTTTAGACCTGAATTTCATGAAAAGAGTAATAACTACAAAGCGGCTATTGAAGGTTTGGTGCCAACTGGGGGGCGTTTAAGTGTAGGTTATACTATGCGTGAATTTGACAATAATATTGCCAAAAGTTATGGCATCAACAATGAAGTAAACACTTTTTTAGGTGCCGACCTAACGCAGCCTCTATTAAAAGGTCGTGGGGTGGATGCCACCATGGCAGGTATTCACGTGGCTGAAGCAGATCAAGACATCGCATTTAACAATTACCGTGAACAAATGATTCGGGTTGCGGCCGCAGCGGCAACAGCATACTGGGATCTTTTTATTGCTGAGGAAAAACACAAGGCACGTCAGGAATCAGCTGAAAATGCTAAGAAACTTTTAGATATTAACATTGCGAGAGCACAGTCTGGTAAGATGGCGCAGACAGAAGTGCTGGAAGCTCGTGCTGGATATTCTGTTCGCCAGTCTCTGGAGACCGAAGCAAAACAGCAAATTATCACAGCCGGGAATACGATGCGAACATTGTATTCAAATTCTGTCAGTGAGAATGATGCCAATATCGATACGACCGATAGCATCGTAATCAATGATAAGTTGCCAGATTTTAGCCAAAGTGTCCAAAAGGCAATTAAACTTAGACCTGAGTATTTGGCTGCCTCCAGAAAACTGGAACGCGAAGATATAAGGGTCGCTTTTGCTGCAAACCAGCGGTGGCCAAAATTAGACCTGAAAGGCAGCTATGGTCTAAATGGGCTTGCACAAACTGCCGGGGGATCATTTGATGATATCGAAGCACGAGATTATGAAACATGGGCGGTAGGTTTCGAATTAAAAATACTTTTGGGTGGTGATATTAAAGGCCGCAGTGAACTCTCAAAGACCAAGAAACAAAAACAACAAGCATTGCTTGATATGAAAGCCGTGGAGATATCAATAGAAAACTCAGTTGATACTGCCGTCAAAAGTGTCTACAACTCAATAAAACAATTGAACCATTACGCAGAAGCTATTGATTTCAACGAGCAGCTATTGACAGCAGAGATAGCAAAATTCAAGGCAGGGAAAAGTAATAGTCGGTTAGTGCTGGAAAAAGAAGAAAACCTGCTTCGGGTAAAGGAGGCCCACCTTGATAGTCTGCTAAATTATGCACAATCTGTCCTGAATTTGGATATTGCCGAAGTATCTGAATCTCAATTCTATGTTGTGGACGGTATTGAGGCGCCTAATTCCACAAAAGGTGATTTTATATACTTGGGCGTGAAGCTACGATTTGAAGATACACCCAACAGTTCGCTTGTATTTATTCTAGAGGCTGATTCTGAACTATCTAAAGATCGGGCAACCTTCTATTTGAATCTTGTCGCAGAAATACCTGCGGCGTATCAATTAGCGCGTACTAATCGTCAGGCAAAAAGCGATGTGTTACAATTTGCTGAACTACTAGATTTTTTAGTTATATTGAATTCAGAGACACGCTTCATGGCCATGGCAATGACCTTTTGTAATGAAGTTGCCGCCCGGTACCGTTGTGACCGGGTAAGCTTAGGTTGGCTGCAGGGAAGTTACGTAAGGGTACTAGCCATAAGCCACATGGAGCGTTTCGAAAAGAAAATGTCGGTTGTACAGGAATTAGAATTGGCTATGGAAGAGGCTTTCGACCAGGACGAAGAGATATTGTGGCCTCAGCCTGAGAGCCAGTCATATATAGCGAGAAACCATGAAACCTTTAGCCGTGTGCAGGACTGCGAAAATCTTATTTCGTTGCCATTTCGACTAGAGGGTGCGCCTGTTGGCGTGGTTACTTGTGAGCGGAGAGATAAAATTTTCGGAGAGAATGAAATACGGGGATTGCGACTACTATGTGACCAGTCGGCTCGCAGAATTTCAGACCTGAAACGGTCTGACCGATGGTTTGGTGCCAGGATGGCCTTATCATTCAAAGAAGCCGCTGTTAAACTTGTCGGGATTGAGCATACCTTCGCTAAACTGACGGGCTTACTTATATTTATAGTCTTCGCGTTTCTTCTCTTCGGTAAAATGGAATACCGGGTGGAGGCCCCCTTTATTTTAAAAACCGACGACCTTGCCTTTTTACCGGCACCGTATGACGGCTATATCCAGGATGTCCATGTGAAAGTGGGGGATCGGGTTGCCAGTCAGGGTCCACTAGTTACCCTGGACACGCGCGAACTTCTCTTAGAAGAATCCACGGCGATCGCCAACCAGAACCGTTATACTCGCGAGGCTGAGAAAGCGCAGGCCCAAAACGCTCTGGCGGACATGAGGATCGCACGAGCACTAGCCGAGCAATCGGCCGCCCAATTAAAAATTGTTCGCCACCGTATTCAGCAGTCCCAAGTACGGGCGCCATTTGAAGGTATCGTGGTGGAAGGCGATCTCGAAGAGCTTCTGGGAGCCCCTGTGCGTAAAGGGGACGTCCTTTTCAAAGTCGCCCAGCTTGCGAAGCTCTATGCGGAATTAAAGGTGGACGAGCGGGATATCCACGAAATCATGACGGCGGCGACCGGCGAAGTTGCCTATATCAGCCGACCGGACGTAACCTACCCAATTCGCATTGAACGGATTGAACCCATTGCCGTGACTGAGGAGACCGAGAATTTTTTCCTTGTACGCGCACAGTTCTCTGAAGATGAAAGCCAATGGTGGCGCCCGGGGATGAGCGGTTTGGCCAAGATCAATGCCGGCAAACGCAATGTACTTTGGATCTTTACCCACCGGACCATCGATTTTCTGAGAATCTATCTATGGTGGTAGCATGCAAGTGACCGGACAAACATTTCACGAATCCTGGTACCGGGTTACCGATCTCAAGCTCCAACTGCGCCCCACGGTCAGGGTGTACCGGCAGAAATTCAGGGGTGAGACCTGGTTTGTACTGCATGACCCTTTCAATAATCAATTTTTCCGGATCCGGCCGGAAGCGCATGATTTTGTTGCCCGCCTCGGGCCCGGGCAGACGGTAGAGCAGGTTTGGCATGCCTGCCTGGAACGTCATCCGGACACAGCTCCCGGACAGGAAGACGTCATACAACTGCTGGCCCAACTCTATTATGCCAATCTACTCCACTTTGAAATCCCGGCAGACAGCGCCAAACTTTTCGAACGCTACCGGAAAAGAAAACAGCGCGAAATCCAGTCTCGCCTTTTGAGCATCATGTTCATTCGCATCCCGCTTTTTGATCCGGATAACCTTTTACGCAAAATCATCCCTTTTTTTAGGCATCTGATATCGCCGATAGGGGCGGTTTTATGGTTCCTGGTTGTGGGTGTGGCCATCAAACTGGTAATTGATCGGTTTGATATGGTTGCGGATCAAGTTCAGGGTATCCTATCGCCGGCCAACCTGCCGCTCCTTTACCTGGGAATGGTAGTGATCAAAACCCTGCACGAGTTTGGGCATGCGGTGGTCTGCAGGCGATACGGTGGCGAAGTGCACACCATGGGCGTCATGCTGCTGGTTTTCACGCCGCTGCCCTACATGGATGCAACCTCCAGTTGGGCCTTCAAAAGTCGCTGGCAAAGAGCACTGGTCGGGGGTGCCGGGATGAGCACCGAGGTTTTTGTTGCCGCTATGGCTGCAATGATCTGGGCCTATACCGGGCCCGGTACGATCCATAGCCTGGCTTACAACATGATGTTTGTCGCCTCGGTTTCAACGGTTCTATTCAACATCCATCCGCTCCTGCGATTTGACGGGTACTATATCTTGTCCGATCTGCTCGATATTCCCAACCTAGCAACCCGGGCCAAGGCGCAGTTGCGGCACTTGGTCGAGCATTACGCTTTTGGCTACAAGCGATCGGTCAGTCCCTCGCACAGCCTCAAGGAACAAACCTGGCTGACTGTATTCGGGATACTGAGCGGACTATACCGGATTCTGGTATTTGTCGGGATCATTCTGTTTGTGGCTGATAAGTTTCTACTGGCCGGGATATTGATGGCCCTGATTTGTATCTTCTCATGGGGAGTGGTACCCCTTTTTCGCTTGGTCAAATACTTGGCATCCAACCCGCGACTGGCCAGAACCCGGGAAAGGGCAATTGTAATCTGCAGTGCTTTTTTCATCCTGACGACAGCGTGTCTGCTGGTATTGCCCTTCCCAAACAGGTTCAAGGCTCCCGGTATTGTAGAGGCCGTCCATTACAACAAGGTTGTCAATGATGCCCCCGGGTATGTAGAAGAGATCCTGGCCTCCTCGGGTACCTTTGTTAAAGAAAAGGCGCCTCTTCTTCAGTTATCTGACCAGGAACTGGACCTGAACTTGATGTCCGTGAAAGCACAAATCAGTGAAACCAGAGCCATGCAGTTGAAAGCCCTGCACAGCGCGACCGCGGACCTTGAACCCTTGAAAAAAAGGCAACAGGCCCTACAGGCCAGGCTGAAAGATCTGCAGCGACAAAAAAACGATCTCATCGTCCGGGCGAGACAAGCCGGTATATGGGTTTCGCCCAGCATTCAGGAAGCCGTGGGGTCCTGGGGCCAGCGTGGCAGGGTCCTGGGCGAAATTGTAGATCCCGGCCATTTCCGCTTTTCAGCCGTAGTTTCACAGGAAGAGGCGGCTGCTCTGTTCAGTGACCAGATCCGGAAAACTGAAGTCCGCGTCTCAGGTCAGGGGGGTATAAATCTGAAAGTCGATTCCTACCGGATCATTCCTTTTCGCCAGGAGGAACTGCCATCTGCCGCCCTGGGCTGGAGCGGCGGCGGCGAGGTACCGGTTTCGGTTGACGACCGTTCCGGAACCCAGAGCGCGGAACCCTTCTTCCAGATATTTGCGGACCTGCAATCCAATCCGGATGTTTTGCTGCTTCACGGTCGATCAGGTAAAATCAGGTTTACTCTCAATCCCAAGCCCTTGCTCATTCAATGGGGCCAGGATTTCAGGCAGCTATTGCAGAAAAGGTACCGGATTTGATCCTTCCCACCCAGGATTACCGCCAGACCCACCTGACCGTTCCCCCTAAACTTCCCAAAGGTTTGGATGCAATTGCGCATGGCCTGGCTGGCTGTTTTCGCCGGCGCAAAGGAAACGGTCACGCTTACAAATACAAGGCCGACAAAATCAGCGGTGATGCAACCAACTTCAAGCACCTGTCGGATCGTCGCTTGAAAAATCGGCTTGCCGACGTACGCGACATTTTTCGGCGCCAGGCGCACGGATTTGATAGCGCGCTCCCTCAAGCGCTGGCCCTCCTGGTTGAGGTTGCAGACAGGACATTGCACAAGCGCCCCTATCCGGTCCAAATCATGGGGGCCCTGGCGATGTATGACGGCTGCCTGGTTGAAATGGCCACAGGCGAAGGCAAAAGCCTCACAGCCTGTTTGCCGGCGGTCTTGGCCGCCTGGACCGGGCGTCCCTTTCATTTTGTGACGGTTAACGATTATCTATCCGCCAGGGATGCGGATGAAATGCAACCGTTTTACTCTTTCTGCGGGGTTTCGGTGGGATGCACGACAGGCGAGATGGATCAACAGACCAGACGGGAGAATTATACCAAGGGCGTTGTCTATACCACCGCCAAGGAGCTGGTGGCGGATTTGCTAAGGGACCAGCTCGTGCTGGGAACCATGCAAAACCATACCCGCCGATTACTGCGAGAACTGTTGAACCCTGAGCTGGGCCGCAAGCGTCGCACAGTACTCAGTGGGCTGGATACCGTCATCGTGGACGAGGCCGATAGTGTGCTGATCGATGAAGCGGTGACCCCCTTGATTATTTCACGTAGCAAGGACAATCAGCCCCTTTTGGACGCTTGCCAAGTATCTTATGACATTGCCAGCTGTCTCAAGGCTGGCGAAGATTACACGACAGATAGGAAATACCGTGAAGTTACCATAAATGAAGCAGGTTTTAAGAAGATCGAGGATCATGCTGCTCAGCTTCATGGTATGTGGCGTGGATCGGAGCGACGTGCGGAATTGGTAAAGCAGGCCCTCACCGCTCGGGAATTCTATAGGCGCGACCAGCAATATGTAATCCAGGATGATAAAGTTGCTATCGTAGACGAATTTACCGGACGGCTGATGCCGGATAGAACCTGGCGGCATGGCCTGCACCAGGCGGTTGAGGCCAAAGAGAGGCTGTCGGTGAGTGCCCCGAGCGAGACCCTGGCCAGGATGAGTTTTCAAAGATTTTTAAGATTGTTCCGGAAAATCAGTGGGATGACTGGAACGGCCAGTGAAGCCGCCGGTGAACTCTGGCAAATATACAATCTCCCGGTTTTGAAAATTCCCACCCATAAACCCGATATCCGGGAGATTCAGCCGGACCGGGTTTTTGCCACCGTTGAAGAAAAATGGAAAACCATGGTACAGGAAATTGAAACCTACCAGCAAACCGGCCGCCCCATACTAATTGGTACCCGCAGCGTGAAAGCCAGCGAAAGGCTCGCTGCCATGCTGCGGGAGCGGGGCATGGAATTCAACCTGCTCAATGCCGTACGCCACACCAAAGAAGCCCGCATCGTGGCGGCCGCGGGAGAGTTGAACCGGATTACCATTTCGACGAACATGGCGGGCCGTGGGACAGATATCAAGTTAGGTCGAGGTGTTGCCGAAAAGGGCGGTTTGCATGTGATTGCATCTGAAAGGCACGAATCCGGCCGGATTGACCGCCAGCTTTTTGGGCGCTGTGCCCGACAGGGAGATCCGGGCACGGCCAGGGCCTTTATGAGCGTGGAAGACGAGTTGTTTAAACGTTTTGTGCCCAAAACGATTCGAAAACAGCTGACTGCAGCATTAAGAAGGCGACGCCCAGGAGCCAAGCACATTGCTGAAAAAGCCCTCAGGCATGCCCAACGCACCGCCCAAAGACATGCGTACCGCCAGCGAAAAAATGTTTACGCAATGGATACGTGGCTGGAATCAGCCCTTTCTTTTACCGGCTCAAATAAAGTATTTTGATTTATAACCAATTAATAATATTAACTAAAAAATGTAACGCCGCTATATTTGATTGACATTTAGTGCTTATTATGAGATTTAGTTTTTCGAGACTCACTCCAAATTTACACATAAAAATAAAAATTTGTTTCATTGGGCGAATGGGACAGGGGGTCCATCCAACAAAATATTGTTGTCGTCCAGACGGTATACGGAACCGATCATATGTCATTGATCTGCGGTTGACGAGATCTGCACCCAAATACTGATTCTGGCGAACCAAATTGCGTATCAATTCCTGACTGGATGAAAGAGCGCTGCACTCAGAACCGGTTTAAACTCGAAAACCTCGAGCAACGGATCATGCTTTCCGCTGATCCGGTGGTCGGGCTCCTGGACGCATTTGGTCCGGACGAGTTGGAACAAAATGATGCGGCTCTGGAAAATCCTCCCCTGGAAGTGGACCTCCTACAGGAAGACGCAGTAGCGTCAGATTCTACCTACCAGGAAAATCTCCAGTACGATCCTGCCGATAATTTAGACGACCTTTTTACAGGACTGAGTGAGTCCGATAATACCGCAGCCCAGATTTAGGCGGTGGTTTTAGATGAGGCTATCGAAGGCGAGGAGATCACACCTGCGGGCACTGCTGAGGAAACCTTGGTGGCACCGTCGGGTTTTCCCTCCCTGGAAAATCACGTTTCCGTACCAAGGCATCTTTGCAGTGTTGATCCAACACTGGATGCCCCAACGATCACTGACCAACTGACAAGTTCGCTTATCAGCCCCAACGGCCCGCCCGAACTGCCGGGCCTGACCCTTGTAGATCCTGACACCTCAAGTTGGAACGGCCAGATATTCTGGCTCAATTTCGAGGGCGCCCAGGACGTCACCTACAACGGTCCGGTCACCATCGAAAAAATCGACATCCCCGCCTTCCAAGCTCCGGAAGCACTTGCTGGTCGGGAACAGGAAATCATCGATTCTGTCCTGGCGCATCTTCAGGAGATACTCGCGCCTTATGGAGTAATCTTTACGACTGAACAACCCATAGAAAGCACAGAGTATTCTACCATTTACTTGGGTGAAAGTGGGATCTATTTCTTAGATTTTGGTTCTTTCAATGGAATATCTGAAGCTATAGACCAGGGTAATAAAAACCATTCAGACAAGGCTTACATATTCACCGAGTCCTATGGATTAATAGATAATGACCAGGAAGTTATATACACCGAAAATATTCTCACTGGAATTAAACACGAGATTGCGCACCTTCTAGGCTATTCACATGAACAAGAATATAAAACTCAAGGATTAATAGAAGAGGTTGCTGCAACTGCCAGCCATACAACGTCTTGGAATTATGAATACGACTCATGGTCAGATGGTGACTACGGGTATGGTTCCACCGGTTGGAATTTTAATGGATTCCCCGATAATGCGACAGTTTACCAGGTAAAGGTTGAGTGGGATATTGATGCTCAGTGGATAGAGGGTTGTAGCGTTTTTGTTGATAATGCCGGTAGTTGGGATTCAGGCGACTACGATTTGTCAAGAACAGGGAGCAGTAATGACGGGTATACCTATACTTCAGAGGCTTCTTATACTTGGAATGTAAGCGGAACCTTTAGTGAGACTCAAGTTAATCAAGCTTGGTATTTCACTGCATATGAATGGTATGATGACAATAGTTCTACGTATGATGGCGGGCAATTAGAGAAAGCCAGAATGACTTTGTACTATCAGTACAACTCACCACCCAGTCCAGATGTCCGTGAAAATATAGTTTGTCCCATTTCAATTACGCTTGGTGAGTATGCCCATATTAAGGTGTCTTTAGACGATGACGCTGATGGGGAACCAGGAGATGGGTATATTACTGTTTCCTTTCCCCAAATGACTGGAAGTAATGATAAAAACTACGTTTATAATAACGGGAGTAGCTCCGATTTATATTATAATGAATATGATTATGGTGACTTCCCATTACACACTGCCTCGGGGGGGCAAAAGGCCGCTGAATACCTTGTTGTAGAGGGACATGAGGATGGATGGTCTTCAGGGGAGAAAAATTATTTAAAATTTGATGTGCAACCTCAAACAACAGGCACTTTTTATTTTTATGTCCGAGGACAATTTGTCTCTGATGGCGCCATCTATAAGGACCCAGATAGCTCAACATATATCGATCAACAGGGTTGGCCTGTTTACCGCTACTCAATAACCGTAAATGAGCCGGCTAGACCCAATCTTCGGGGGGCTTATTTTAATTCACCATTGCCGTTGATGGCCGACCAGTACATTGATAGTATCAGCTTTCAGGTTGAGAATGTAGGGGGAGCTGATGCGGGTGCTTTTGATGTTAAGTTTTATCTGAGCCCGAACTCCACTATTAGCACGTCGGATAAACAATTAGGTGAGTACCGCGTAAACAGCCTTTCTGCAGGGTCCAACACAGGCACATTGTCCAAGGCTCTTCAACTTCCTGATTCCTGTGACAGTATCTGGGATGGTGGTGACAATTATTACATCGGCATGATCGTTGATGCTGATTTAGAGGTGGACGAAGGGGATGACGAAGGCGACAACCGCAACCGTGGGGATGAGCTCGATCGTGTTTCAGTTGATATAAGTGGTGATGAAGAGACCGGCAATGTTGAGTTAGTCTTACACAGCATCACGGATACATCCGGAAATGCAAAAACAAATTTTTCACCCGGCGAAACGGTAAGGGTGACACTTAGGGCCAATAATACCGGTCTTTCGATACCGATTTCTACGGTTTTGAATATCCGTGATCCTAATACCAGTATCGTTTATGACAGTCATGATCCTACCACGACAAATTCAGGTTCAGTCGAGGACAGTTCGGCGGATTCTCCTTTAAGTCAGAACGAGACAGATTATTACAGTTTTGATTACACTCTTCCTGGTGATGCAGAGCTGGGTTGGTATGATATCGGAGGTTCGATTCGTAATAGTAGTGATTGGGATACAGTAGCGGATACGACAGCCAATGGTCGGGCTGTGATTGATTGGGATAATTTATGGCTTCTAAGTAAATTTGAAGTGAGTGAAAATAGCGCTAAAGATCAATTAAGTGGTTGGTTAGATAATAATACAACGGCAGGTCTTTGGCTAAACCCAATAACGAATGAACTTTGTAAGCCGATAATTTATGGGGAAATAGGTTTAGGTGCACAATGGTTTGGCCTAAATCTGGCTTCGATAACAGTTGACATAGCTTTTGATGCTCTAGACTTAGTCAGATTAACAGAAGATGGAATGGATGGGTATACTACCACTTGGGTTGGATTAGGTGGCGCATTTCTTAAAGGTTCGATTGGGTTGCTAGATCAATTAGGCAATGCAATACCTGGTCTTTCAATAGATGCTGGTGTACGCATGGTTCCGGTATCAGATGTTAATTTCGATCCTTGGTTAGAAGAATACGAAATGAGTTTTTTTAATTCACACATATGGTTTGCTGTGGATGCTGGGATTGATGTTTCTGAGGGCCCGACCTTTGATATCTTGACTAATTTTAATACTACATTGCTTGAGGCGTCGGTATATAATCAAAAAACTACAATTCTTAGAAAAGAGATCGATACTGATGTTATCTTAGCAGCATTTGAGCTTGCATGTGCTGGTCCTGGGGGCGGCTTGCCTTGGGCAAAAGCAATTGCGGATACTATCCTTGGAACAAGTTTCACTCATATCGATGATGCAATCAGAGACTTTTTGACGTCACCACTTACTGTTGTAAGACCATTTACACAAACTGGTGGTGCAATACCTGAAACTGCATTGCCGGATTTAATGCCAGACTATTACGACTGTGTTCCCGAGTGGGCATTACCAGGCGACGATATACTTCTATATAATGATGTACAAAATATAGGTGGGGGAAATGCCTTTCAGCAATTTTCTGTAGACCATTACATTTACGACTATGATGTTACAAATGGACAGTATTTAGGATCGAGGGATATAGATGGTCTACCAATTGGTGCAACTAACTTTGGCGATTCCATTGCTACCATCCCGACAGAGCTTGGATCCGGTACCTATTGGCTTGGCATGTTTGTTGATGATGACGATGATATTCATGAGGGAGATGAGGATAATAACCTCGAAATTGATTGGCTGACTATACCATTTGAATATACGCCTTCATTAATTGATGGTAAAGCGATAGTAAATAGCGAGATAACTAATCCTTATGAAAGACATTGGTTTAAAATAGAAACTCCAATCTCTGGTACCGGAAATGCTTTACTTTCATCTATTGGTGAATCTTTAGATGTTATAGTGGCGGTTTATGAAGGAGCCAACAATAGACCAGGGAACTTGATTGTTGAAAACGACTTAAATCCTGAAGGACTAAGTGAGGAGGTTATTTGGAGTTGTTATGCTGGAAAGACATATTATATCGAGGTTAAGGGCTTCGGTGCATCCAGTGGGGTTTTCTCATGCGAAATAGAAATACCTGCTCCCCCAACAAACCAAGCACCTACCAATATTCAGCTCTCCAATAATTCAATCGCAGAGAATCTTCCTTATGGTACGAGCACTGGAAACTTTCATACAAACGACCCCGATCCTGGAGACACATTCACTTATAGCTTGATAAGTGGCACTGGGAGCCAAGATAATTCATATTTCTCTATAAATGGTAGTTCGTTGAGCACCGCTGCAACCTTCAACTATGAGAGTAGAAACAGCTATAGTATTAGAGTTCGAACAACAGACCCGGGGGGGCTAAGCACAGAGAAGGTATTTACCATATATATTACTAATGAAAACGAAACCCCAACTAATATTGGGTTGTCAAATATTGTAATTGCAGAAAATCAAAACGCTGGCGTAAACGTTGGATCTCTCAACACGACGGACCCAGACGCTGGAAATACGTTTACTTATAGCTTAGTAAGCGGGACTGGAAGCAACCATAACGTTTCATTCTCGATATCAGGTAACAACCTTAACGCAGCCGAATCTTTTAATTTCGAAGTTAAGAATAATTACAGTATTCGAGTTCGATCGACTGATCAGGTATTTACCATCGGTATAAATGACCTCAACGAAGCTCCAACAGTAGGGGATTTTAGTAGATCCGGCAAGCAAGATGAATCAATCATATTTGTTAACTCTGATTTTACGAATCCCTATACTGATCCTGATGTGGGCGATAGCCTACAACTAATAAAAATATTGGTTTTAACTACAAATGGAACACTGATGCTTTCTGAGGCCCCAGTGTCTGTGGGGCAGGAAGTGTCAATCGGGCAGATAGCAAACTTATACTATGCTCCAAATGATTTTTACTACGGAACTGATTTTTTTGTTTGGAATGGTTCAGATGGAGAGCTTTACGGTGCTTCTCCGGCAACAGCCCTTCTTGAAGTTATACCTACGCCTCATATTACCAGCCATCAATCTGGATCGGTTTTACCAGATTCTATAGTGGAATTTATTTGGTCTGCTTGGCATTGGGATGTCAATGAGTGGCTATTCTGGGTGGGGAGCAGCGAGGGTGCCAAAGACCTTTACAACAGCGGATCACTGACCGGGGATCAGCTGAGCGCAGCTGTGGCGGACCTGCCCTATGACGGTCGCGAGTTGTATGTGCGGTTATACTCGCGTATCGGAGAAGCAGCCTGGTCGATGAAGGACTACCGTTACACGGCGGTGACGCAGGCCGGACTGGTCAGTCCGGATGCGGATACCCAACTGGGCGCCACGAGCCAGACGTTTCACTGGACGGCCCGGGGCCTTGCGGTGGAAGAGTGGCTATTCTGGGTGGGGAGCAGCGAGGGTGCCAAAGACCTTTACAACAGCGGATCACTGACCGGGGATCAGCTGAGCGCAGCTGTGGCGGACCTGCCCTATGACGGTCGCGAGTTGTATGTGC
>Ga0209783_1000205_pt1 | contig 14541 bp, 8 predicted proteins | sample WorMetfiPIANOSA1_FD_187395 | JGI IMG/M metagenome (GOLD analysis project Ga0209783, IMG submission 187395) | Marine gutless worms symbiont microbial communities from Max Planck institute for Marine Microbiology, Germany - Olavius filocauda... | ecosystem: Host-associated > Annelida > Digestive... | reverse complement strand
AGGGTTACTATGCCACTGTCAAAATATAATGTCTTCTTTTTAAACACAGTGTATAACTGTATAACTTACTATAGCCATTCAAAAATGCGATGATACAAGTGCATATTCCCTTTATAGCAGCTTTGCAGTTCAGTCTACCTTCTAAAATTAGCAATCCTGCTAGCCTACATTATTCGCAACTAGCTGAAACATAGTTATTCCTTACGTTAGTTACACAAAAACGTGTGTTGTAGGTCACAGCAGGGGGTCCAGACCCCAGGACCGACCACCCACCAAGTGTAGTATAGTGCTCTTTGGTTTACTATCTTCACTGGCCAAGTTTCACGGCCGTGCAACATGCGAATACTCATAGTGGCTATCTAGGATTCTAGGTGTAATAACAAAAGTGTGTGTCTATGTACACTCATGTATGTAAGCTACACTCACGTTCAATCTGTTTCTTGAGCTGGTGACCAAACCAGCGATGAGTTGGGGACTCTGGCCAGCCGACCAGAGTGTACCGCCAGCTCCAGCACACTGAGGCTAGCTGAATGAATGCTTCACGTTCAGCACGCTGAGTCCTTTCAGTCACATACAGCAGCAAAAACGTTCGCATGAGCACGGTCTCCAACATCTCCAATGGGAGATCACTCAGCTTCTACAGAAAACATCACAACATCCATTTGAAGCTTAAGTTGATATCTTCTTTCTGATTTGGTTTGCCTTAATTTGTATGCACATGCATTCCAAGTAAGTAAGTGTTTCTAGACACACTGTACATACACTTCATGAGGTTGTATGGCAACATAAATAGCATGGTACTGACATTACATTCAGGCCAAATTAATGATATCTTATGTACAATTAACACAATGTTTCTTACGTAAACAGACTAAATAATTACAACAAAATAAGCTTTGTGCTACAAAATATTGCTGGTAGTTTACAACTGCAAATTTGGAGCATAACAACATTAAACCAATTCTAGACAATCTATTATCAACTATAAAAATATGCAGTTGACTTTTTATAGTGAGTATTATAAATCAATAAGTTATTGTGACACAAGTAAAGTGAATAGACGTCATTGTCTTCAGCGCAGCTGCAGGACTTTATGTATATGACAAGCTAGTTTGCAGCAAGTTTTATATGATGGCAGTGTTTGAGAATTTGTGTCTATGCAAAAATTGAATTGTGCATTTTTTCCAAAAAATACTAAGAATAAGTAACTATTAAGGGCATTCATTAGAGTGTATACCTCTGCCAAAGCCCAAAAATGTAAAATTAAAAACTGATCCTGATTCACGACTCTTATGGATGTGAATTGACAGTAAAATGTCAAAAATGCTGTATCTCTGTGCATCAACCTCAGACCACGTCTCTCACATGCAAACTTCGAAACTCAGGCATTTCCTAGGTCCTAGAAATCACTAACTGAACTGCATGGAAAAAAATACAAAATATTAAAGAAACAAATTAGATGAGCATTGAAGTTTGAAATTCAGGCATATGTAGATGCTACTGATAATAAAAACAGTCACACAGCCACTAGCACCCAGCCAGCCAGCTAATTAATCATCCAATTAGACCAGTTTGATGTGACACAGCCTCAATGTGATGAGAATTAAAGCAAAAATCAAACCGTGCGACTTTTGCGAGTTCTTGACGTGTTCATTGACAGCTTTGATGTATCTTCTGACAGCTCGACAATCTTGCTGGAATCTTGTTCTTCTGTTAGATACACACAATGCAACTGTTACCTACAAATATGCCAGTGAAGTAGCACACAGAAATCAATAGGTTTATTAGTTACGTCAAGCCAAAGTGAGAATGTGTTACACATAAAATATCATCATTTTGTTTCATCAATAATCAATAGCGACTCTGGGCAAGTTGTTCACACACATGTACCTCTGTTCAGCAAGCAATATGAATTGGTACCGGCAAATGGTGGGAGATAAACAGGCACTCCACGCGACACACTAGCCCTGTGTCCATGGACTTGCAGCTTCGGCTGGTGTCTGGCTGATGGCTATGAAAACGGAAATCAGCGCCGCCATATGGGCTCTAGTGGCTCGGGAAGGACTTTAGCTTTAGATAACATCAATAATGACTCTCAAGTGTTTCACAATCTCCAAGAATAATTTGTACTACCAATTAGAAGTAAGTAATTGCATAATAAGCAAGTATATTAGAAAGTAAGGCACAAGCAATTACCAACAGGCAACGACTTGGCTAGAGGAACCGTTTCAGATATGGATATAACATTACATAAAGTAAACAAAGAAAAGGCAAAAAATCAAGAAACAAAAACAAAGGTTCAACATTGTATCTGCAATACATAAAGAGTAAGGAAGTGAGTGACTAGCGTTTAACATCCCACTCGTAACTTTTTGATCACTTTAACTCACTTCTAAGTGAAGTCTTTCCTAGCAATCAATTGCATTGGTTCCAACAATCAAACATAACCAAACATTAGCAAACAATATACATAAAAAAACAAAAAAACTAACTGTGTCACAAAATTGGGCTTAGTTTAGGAAAATACAAAACAGACGAAAACTGATCCTAATCAAGAGGCCCTAGTGAGTGAGTGGGTAGAGTTTAACGTCCCACTCGACACATAATAGGTCATTTCAAGGACAAAAGAGATTTCAAGAGATTTCAAGAGGCCCTAGATCACCCATAAGAACTGCTCATACGAGTGCACATACACAACGGACCACAGAACAGTTCAGGTAATATTCTGTCTGGTCCTCTAGACAATAATAAGCACAGCTCAGATGGAGTCTGTTTGTGGGGAGTGGTAATATAAAGAGCAAAATATACAATAAATTGACATAGCACACTACTACATTGCAATACCTGTACATAAATGACTGAAACACACTTACATTTTACATATTTATTACCAAATGAATGTCAGTTGATACAATATTTCAACACACAGGATTACAGAACTGAAGACAGGAAAAACACAGTAGGACCTACATATGCTCAACAGCTGCTCTGAGAAATTATTCAAATAATTAATGAATGATTAGATCAATTCCTTACCTGGTACAGAACTAAAGAAGTCCAAACATCGTTTGTACTCAGACGTTGGCCAAGAGAGTCGCTTGACAAGGACTGGAGTACCAGCTGACAGGAAAGTAAAGAGTGACTGGACGATGTCTCTGAGTTGTCCATTGCTCCACTGATCATGCAGACTCATGAGTGCTGCCAACGTCATGCACATCAAGTACATAGCAATGCTGTTGGCACGTTCCAGTACTACAAGCCTCGTCTGTAAGCCAAGAGGACGGAAGATCTCGTCGACTTTGTCACGCAGCTGATGTTGCTCATCAGTAGAAATCTCTCTCCACTGTGAAACGATTCTATCTTCAGTTTGACTCACGTCACCAACTGATGACTCATTCAGCTCAGCATCCACACCAACAACCACTGAAACAATATACAATTGCAGTGTCAGAACAGACAACAACAATAAATATGAATCTATTATAATAGATTACAGATATTTTGCTACATTTATTCATGCTAGCATCACCAATATTACTTACTACTTCGTTGTTTGATTACACAAGTCAGCATTAACCTGACATCAATCTGTCAAAATGTTTTCTGTACAGATCTGTGGGGACATCCCTGATGGCTGGTTGGCACATCATTACACCACAACTCAATCACCAGACAGCCTGTTGAATGATCACTTGTCAATCATATCCACTGGCTCTGCCCCTGACTGTGACATTGTCTGCCGAGCACATCTGCCTGCTGCCAATGGTAGGATGGTGGGAATTATTACTGACGTCAGCAAGGAAGAAGCCATCATACCATCACTCTCACTACTGAAATGAATGGTTAGACTGATCGCATGTCCTTGTCTAGTCGGCAGTCACCATCAGACGATTGAGGGGCTCCCACCTTTGGATGATGCATAGGCTGTCGTAATAATTCGGCCCAACTGGGTTCTACATATGAGGGGTCTGGGTACTACTAGACAACTATCATGACCTCATTTCGCATGGTCTGATGGAGTGCTGCGAGTTCACTCCGGCAATGTTGCTGCATTTTCTGTCATAATCATCATCTGTCATCAAGTCACGACGTTACGGTACTATAGAAATATAACTACCACTACTATTATACATATATTCAATATATACATTCAAGAATCTGCTTAAAACACATCTGTTTTCCTTGGCAACCCACGTGTTGGCGTTTGATGTTGCACGACGCCCTTGTAGTGACTCTAGACATGTTACGGCGCCTTATAAATTGTCGTATTATTATTATTATTATTATTATTATGACTGACGGAGATGGTGTCATGTCATGCTAACAACCACTTCATAAAACAAGTTGTTGATATAGATCTATTATGAGTAGTGATGTTAATTTCCGAGAAATATAATACTCAAATCGAGAAACATATTTCCCAGGAACTCATCGATACTCAAAACTATGGCCAGTGCATTAAGGCATGCATGCGGCCGACGTCGACAGTATGTTATAAACACTCACTTAGCTGACTTGTTGGTGTGTTCGGCCATCACTATCGAGACTTGTTCACATCACTAATTATATGAGCGACGTGATGTGAACAAGTCTGACTGTACGCTCATTGAGCATACAGTCAGAATTTTAAGTGAAGCCGAGATCGGAAGGCAAAACGCTTCCACAAAATTCGCAAGTAGATGAAACAGTGTTTAGGACCGCTGCAATCCCCTCACAAGAAGATGAGCGGTGTTTCACCTCATATAACTGCTGCCTAGCCATTTAACACAACCATCGCAAACAATACATACACTGTAGAAGCTGGTCACATGCAACATTTACAGTCAAAATCAGCTGAAAATTATGTTCAGACCACGGGCCGCGGAAGCTTTTGAAATGTGGGTCGGAAAATTCAGGGAGTCTGGGAGACAGAAGTCCCCAGCGGGGCCCAGAGCAGATCCCAGGTAGCTGAATTTCCACATAAGCTTTTGACTATCTGCACAGTAAATTTTATGTACCTATAGGGTAGGCCTATGCCTAATAGCACGAAAATTTGCTGTGTATCGGCTACAGCAGTGTAGACCTACAGGAAGAACAACTGCCTTGAAAGATACTCAGTAATGGAAATCAAGCTTAATTGTCATCGTCTGCCACTTGGACAACAGAATGAACTAGAAGCCACTCATAGAGTTCAAATCCATGCTGAACTCTTATCCTAATTTTGACCGTTCAACCCAAAACCATATCACTTGTAGTATATCCCATAGTCATTAATTCCCTTACCAATTTTGAACACTTTGGAATCATTCGTTTTTGAGTTGTGCTGCAGACAAACAGATAAACAAACGTTCTACCACGCCGAACGGCATAGTCGATGTGCGTAGGCCTAAATATGTTGTACAGACTGCACAAAGTGTACCTAAGCTTACTTTACTATAGGCCTACCATAGAACAAAATGACGGCCATCTTTCTTCTGCTTACAATTCAATGCCAAATGTATGTAAGAAGGCCTATAAAGTTGTCCATTCGTTCACGTCAAACGTCCAATCTTTCCAGTGGTCATTTCGTAAAAATAGAAACAATAGGAATGCTGACACTTGGACAAATGAGCAGCGCTTTTGCGGCCAGGTTGAGGTAGGTATGGGAAGGGTCGCCTCAATGAAATTTTTTTGAAGATTTCAACTGCTACCAGGTGCATTTTGGCGCATAGAACTCCGCAAAATTTAATGCACTAGAAAATGACCATTTAAACTGAGTTTTCCATTTTTAGCTCAGTTCACAAAATGAACATTGAGGCTATTTCAGTTTCCTGAGTCTAGTGAGTAGGTCCATCGAGTTAATGAGCTTCAACATGAAAACGACACACTATTTAAACTGTTAAGCTGAGAATTTCAGTTGGAGACAAAACTTAATGTACGGTACGCACACTGTTGCTTGTACGGTATGCACACCGTTGCTAATTCAAAGAAGAACTTCATCATATCTTTCAGTGCCTTCTCAATGCAATTTCGTTAATCATGTTTTTCTAAAATTGTTTGTTTCATTTAAGACAAACATCATGCATGTAGGATTATAGGCCTATCGTTTTTAGGAGATAGGCCTGTTCCATGAAGCAAAATGTTTTGCAAATTGATAAATTGACAATTCATCCACCCAAACATTTTCTGACAATTAAGGCGTAGCATTATGTCATCAAAACTGGCACGGAAAATATATGGATTTCCATGCCAGTCTGAAAAGCGGCACAGAAATGTCCGTCCCTGCCATATTATTATTATTATTATTATTATTATTATTACTATTATTATACGGTTGATAACGCACTAGTAGTCATTCACTAGGAAGAATCTTAAGTGCGGGAGGTCGCAAATCAGTTACTGTCAAACGCACGACTGTACAGTTCAGTTCAGTTCAGTACAGTTCCGTATATGTTGTGCGGCCCATGGTTCAGACAATTTAAAATGTCTCACCTCCATCAGTAAGCAACAAAGGTACTAAATGCTGCTGATCCTTGGCGAGGATGTTGATGAACTTCTGGAAGTCAGCGACACTTTTGCGAGTGAGGTACTCAAGCAGCTTGTCGTTGCGGTCACGTGGCTGTATAATGTTGTTAATGTGTTCTCTCTGCGGCCACGTCATACATCCGGCAGTAGCAAGCTCAGTGACAAACGCAAGATCAGGGACCATAACTTCTAGCAGCTGTACACGGTTCTTTTTCAGCGTGCAAATCCGACCTTCATCTAAAGGACGTATGTCTCCACAGTCGGCCCCGATATCTGCAGTTAAGATTGTACAATCACACACTGATTAACTAAGCTGGGACGTAGAGTAGTAGTAGTAGTAGAGTAGGATTTAACGTCCCACCAAACACATTATAGGTCATACTGGGGACGATTTTTACAGGTCAGATGACCCAACCAACAGTGACGAAGCACTGAAGGACAATAGTTGGTCAGTCCACCAGGTCAAGGGCCAATCCCACCAGGCCAAGCCCTCTACAAGGTAAAGTGAAGTAAGTATAATTTTAACAAAAAAAAACACTTACATAGCACCATTAAGTCCGAAGATACAGAGGTGCCTGGAGGACAGAGAGCTAGGCCCAGTGAGATCAAAGCCCAATCCAGTAGACCAACTTGAAAGAACTGCTCATTATGATTGTGCAATGTGCATTGCCGAAATGCTACACAATACTATAGCACAGAGACAGTTCTGTTAATATTCCCCTTCCTCCACACCAACATCACTGTTCAGATGAGGCCAAGTGGAGGTTAGGGGAAGCTGGGACGTAAGTATATACTGTAAACCAAAAAAAGGTGGCAGTACATTTGTGATCATAACTCTGAAAAATCTTGATCGATTTTTATAATTTTTGTATAGTTGTAAGGAGGAAAATGTTTTACACATACATGATAAAAATGTCCAATAACGTACTTGTACTACCTTGTGAAAATGAAACATCGCATTTTATACTTTTATAATGCACTCTTAGAATAGTACCCACTGCATCAAGCATGGTGTGCAGCATAAGTTCATCAAGTTCAAGTACATAAAAAATTGATAGTCACAAAGTATATTCAAAATGTCCGCCACTGGCACGAACACAAGCATGCAAGTGCATTCGCCATTGGTCATTTTTATGGCCAACTGCGTCATCAGTCAGTGACTGCTCCAAGCCGCGCCACACATGCAGTAGACACTGTCGCAGCTCATCGATGTCATGAACTCTGGTCTCATACACAAGTTGCTGAATGACAGACCATAGCGCCAGACATGTGGCCACCAAACTCACCAGACCTCAATCCGGTGGATTATGCAATCTGGTCTATCATTCAGCTTGATGCAGCAAGTAATATTCTAAAAGTGCATTATAAAGGTATGAAATGTGATGTTTCATTTTCACTAGGTAGCGTAAGTACGTTATTTAGGTGAGGTAGACATTTTTGTCACGTATGTGTTAAAACATTTCTTCCTGCTTACAACAGTTCAAAAATTATAAAAAATCGATCAAGATTTTCCAGAGTTATAATCACAAATGTACTGCCACCTTTTTATGGTTCACATTCACAGTGTAGTATAATCTTATGAAAATCAGTTTCCTTACTGCTGTATCTTTTATTTGTGATACTAAACAATGACATCATATTTGACACTGCAAGTTATTTGTCGGTACTTTATTACGTATATGCACTATCCTCACACACTGGACTATAATACCAACATCAGCCATGTAACCCTTCAGCTTGAAAGCATCGGTAATGAAAAGTTAAATGATGTGATACAACTGTCTGTCAATCACCATCCTACCAATTCTGCCCATGTTTTAGGACATCATTTAGCCCACTCATGCATTGCAAGGCAGTTTTCAATTTCTTTGTAGCCTGCCCGACATGGTCAACACAAACGAAGTCAAAGCAATAGCAAAGAAAAAGATCTATTTTCAACTGAGCTATAGACAGCTACATTTGACTGGTATTCTGAATTCTGATAAGTCACGATATCATTGTGTTTATAACCTCCATTTTGTGTAATGAAGTTGACGACATGGTGTTGACCAGTTCGCTGTAAGGCTGTCAGGAACTTGCCACACTGGTCTTCAGATGTCAGCACACCAAGTACGGCGTCGTTTCTTTCATACACCGTTTTGTCACCACTGCGAATCTTGGCAAGCTGTCTAGATCTCAGCACATCCAGGCTGAATAGTTCATCCAGCAGCCCGAAGTCTGGCTCAATGATGTCCGCAAGTCGATCCTTCAGTGTCGTAATGGCTGACAAAATACGGGTCTCGTCTACTGTATGTATCACAGCATATTAGCAACACTGTAAAACACAATATTTGGTGTAGATAATGACAGTAACGTTTTCTACTAAAATCCAGACAACTTCGACTTTGTTTCCAACCTTTTGTGTTGAATTCAGACATTTTAGCAAATACTGAACCACAATGCGTAAGCGCGTAGTTAACGCGCAAACACGACAGACTCAGCCTAATATTTACTCACTGTCACTTATGAGTAAGTTTATTCACCACGAAAGTAGAAAACAACACATAGGCCTAGAAAAAGACTGTTTTTTACAGACAGTCAAATGGTCAGACAGATAAGACAACAGACTTAAGTACAATACAATATAGCACAATTATAGCACAATAAATATAAAAACACAAAACCATATCATCAACTAAAGCTGGTTTACAAAAGTTGAAAAATCACAACTTTAAAAGTTCACAACTTACATCGATTACCGGAAGCTTAGTATCATCACATAAAAGCAGCGTTCAACTGGAAATTGAAAATACGTAAAGCTTTTCAATTTCAAGTTTATTTTTAGCCAAACGTGACGTGACTACGTTACGTTTGGCTAATGGCATGACAAATCCGTCTGTCTGTCTGTCGTCTGTGACGTGCATGCACCGTAATCAGGGGGTTTAACTTTTCTGGGGTATTTTTGCACTGGCCATCTGGCAACCCACCAAAAATCACGAAGATTGTCCAAGGGGATCATCCCCTCCGAGAGGGTTAAACAGGAGGGGGTGGTCAAACAGGCGAATCTGGCATATCGCCATACAGCGGGAGAATAAATAAGTAAACCGATAAGTCACGTTTGGCCATCCCATCTCCTGATGAGTTTCTCGTTATTTCAGGCATAGGCCCATAGAAAAAAACATACATTTTATACGTAAGAAAAAGAGGGAAAACAAAACACTACACAGAACTACAAAACTAAGCCTACCACAAAAGTTTAAATCACGTAAAGATAAGATAAGACTGATTTTATTGTACACGTTACATAATGCAACATAAACAATGAACAGATGAAGACACAACACAACTGATTTCTCCAAATTCTCTCTATACAACGACTGCATAATAAAATACGACTTCGTCTAGGCCTAATGCACATCCACACATGAGTCATGACGGATAGTATCTAATGATAGGCTACCTTCTTTTTGGTTGTAGAGCTATTATAGACGTAGTTGTGAGAAATCGTCTGGACAAAATATCTACGAAGCATAAGAAGTTAAGAACTTAAGTAGGACAAGCATTTGGCAAATTTCACCTCTATAGCTCAGTCAAAAATAGATCTCAGCCTATTTGTTTAATTTGGATAAGGGAAAAAACAGCACCGCTCATTATAACATGTTAAAGTAATGTTAATTATCGTTTGAGTTGTCGGGGTTGTGGCTAAAATAGCTTAGATATTACCCTGGGTCCGCTCTGGGCCTTTAGTTTCGCCAGTCGCGCCACTGACCCCACAGACCCTAGCTTTGACAATTATTCAGACACTGGTGTTTAATGATATTGGTCAAAGAGCTCGATATGATATCAACCTGTAGCAACAGCTCCTAATGTACAAGCAACAGCAACAGCAGCATCTTCTGAAGACAAGTTCGTAGAGTCGCCCTGTGACTCTGCCATATCTTCGCACTTTAATTGATGTCCAACTACTTGACACTGTCAACGTAAACAAAATGCGTCATCGACGGAGCAGCTTTATGTTATTTCACTTAGAGATTCATCGTTATTACTTCCGTCGAAGAAGGAGGAAATGCTTTCACTTTGTTACTTTGTCTGTTTGCCTGTCTGTTTGTTGCGCTGTGAACAAGAATATATAACGAATATGAACGTCACAGTAGACCAATAATTGGACTGCTGTTACTTCCGCCGAATAGCCTATATATTCTTGTTCACAGCGCAACAAACAGACAGGCAAACAGACAAAGTAACAAAGTGAAAGCATTTCCTCCTTCTTCGGCGGAAGTAACAGTAGACCAATTATTGGTCTACTGTGACGTTCATATTCGTTCAGAGACAAACAAGACTGCAGTGTGTCAACTCTCTGATGGACTGGGGTCGTCATAGATTCACCAGATCAGTATAGTCATCTCATCTCGCTGTGAACTTGAACTATGGACTCTTGTCGACTCCAGTATTGGTCTACGTGACAGACGTCACGGACGGATGAAGAACGTGTTACCATGTGACTACTGCGTATATAAGCAGCGGAGTGCGAAGGACAGTAGGACACGTGTGACGGTGGTTGATGATGGCAGTAGTAGCCATGAGTATCATCATCTTTTATGTTAACTTGTAAATATTTTGACAACCGTCTTAATCTTCTTCCACTGTCGGTCATCACATCTGCTCAAAAATTGTTGACCGATTTCATGAAATTTTGTGGGTGGATGAGTTAAAGGCCATAGACGAATCGACTAGATTTTAGGGCGGATGCGCATCGGACCTGGATCAATGATCATTTTTCCACTTTTCCGACACGGAGAGATAGGGCGCGTTTGACACAATAAGTATAGGCCTACTCATAGAGTTTAAAGCTCCTCCAACCATTGGCGTAGCCAGGATTTATGATTCGGAGTCCTGGTCTCGTGACCTCCTTCCCTCTCCTTTCATTCCCCCTTTCCTCCTCTCCCATCCCTTTTCCATTCCTCCCCAAAATCCAGCTATGGGAGTGCTGTGAGCTCTCCCAGCGAGGTGTGGGGCAGAGCCTCAACAGAAATTGAATTCGGTGCATTTTAAATGAAAAATCTAGCAACTGGTGAAAATAATTTTGGCGACATTAACTAAATTTGGTGCAGAGAGACTTAATGACATTCTGTAGCATTGCATAGGTAATGCCGTAGTACTCCAGTGAAGCGTAGGCGGAGTGCTCATCTCCCTTTCCCAGGCCATTGAGCCCGCGGTGGATATACCACTGAGTCTGTGACGCATGGCCAGTGCGACGCCAGACCTGTATACGGTTAACTTCCTATCCGTAGAGCATCACCAGCTTAAGTTAGTACTATCTGCGCATTATAGTCCTTTTCCTATTTCACGCTTGCATAAAAATTTTCAGATTGGGGGTCCTGGGACCCCCAGAACCCCCTGTGGCAACGCCTTTCGTGATCCGAAAAAATGTTATAAACATTCATCTGCAACTCTTCTAGTTCGTATTAATGCCTAAGACTTCATCTCTCAACGATAGACAAGAAGGATGGCTATCGCCAACGGAACGTGCGTCAGTTTCTGTGTCTTTCTAACGCACATTATTTGGCTACCTCACGAGAGTCACGCCGGTATGTCGTTGCGGCTGCAAGCATTTGGCTACGTCAAGAGAGTATAAGGCACATTTTGGCTTCCCCTGGGTACGCCCCTGGGACAATCGCGATAAATTTCACATGGATGGAAAGAGAATTCAATGCTTGTCAAACGCATATCAGCATGTACCCATCTATCTTCAACTGTTTCCCAGTAATTGAACCCGTACGTTCGCCATTTTAGCACATTTTTGCACATTTTGGCCTCCCATGGGTACCACCCTATGGGACAATCGCGGTAAATGTTACATGGATCGAAAGAGAATTCAATGCCTGCCAAACGCCTCGCAGCATGTACCCATCTATCTTCAACCGTTTCCCAGTAATTCAAGCCGTAAGTTTAATAGTTCGCCATTTTAGTACATTTTTTGCACATTTTGGCCCCCCTGGTTACGTCCCTGGGACAATCGCGGTAAATGTTACATGGATCAAAAGAGAATTCAATGCTTGTTAAATGCCTCGCAGCATGTTCCCATCTATCTTCAACCGTTTCGCAGTAATTCAAGCCGTAAGTTTAATACTAAATTAATAGTTCGCCATTTTAGCACATTTTTTGCACATTTTGGCCTCCCTTGGGTATACGCCCCTGGGACAATCGAGGTAAATGTCACACGGTTGGAAAGAAGATTGAATGCTTGTAAAACGCATCGCAGGCTGACACAGTTTCAAGAACATTCTTCCACAATTTTGGAATTCCGGGAAAATGTTTTGACCTTAGAAAACTGGAATCATGGGGTTTAAGCAGTGAAGACAGTTTGACGATACTCGATAGGTTGAGCCGTTTGGACATAATACCAGCGTGTGACGGACAGACAGACGGACAGCATAGCTATAACGTGCGCAGTATGACTGACGCACGCTAAAAATTGATCCTGGATATAGCTAGCTGGATCCGAATATGCATCAGTCCTAAAATATAACCGAATGCTCCTTGTTCGAAGGCCAACCTCTCCTATAAATTTCATGAACATTCACCAACAACTTGTTGAGTATCGCATGTAATGTATAATATAATAATGTAATAATATTTACATAGCACCTCATCGTGAGAACATCACCTCTAAGGCGCTTAGGTGTGGGTCACACAGTTTTACCAGCAAACACACCACACCTGCCTTTACCGCGTAGTTCGCCAGAAGGCGCCACGACTGAATGAAAGTTATAGTACCAGCTGACGAAGCTTACTACTCATTAATCGACCCTGTGAGGATGAAAGGCTGAGTTAGCCTTGTTGGCTAATCTACAGCGGACGGTTTACCCATATAATATAGTACTTCCGCAACTTCGTTGGCGGAGGTAACTAGATCACTGAAAAAGTTGTATGAGACATTAATGTTGGAGATCGAGCGGTAATTGGATAGTTGGTAACAAAGCAAATACAAATAACAACTGAATGCTTTACCAACCGAAACGTACTGTGGAATTTGAATTGTTATCAATTTAATAAAATTACAATAGCCTAATCATTGACCTAACTTCGCGAGTCAGCTGACACTGAGTGACGCAACGTGATTGGTCCATACGATGTTTACCTGCTGCCGAATGACTCACCTGGACTGAGCTATGGCTGTCGACACGCTTCAGTGATTGTCGTATTATAATTAGATCTAAAACTTTTAAATATTATTAAGCAACCAACTGAAAAAGGCAGCAAATCAGTGTAACTCATAAACGTGTGTGTGAAAATCTAAGGAACTCAGTGATTAACAACGATTTATAGTTACTTTTAAGAGAATGAACTATCCCTATGCTATCTCTCGCAGTCCATTCGATCGACACCAGGCCTAATTTTACTTTCTTCTATTTGCTGCATATATAGTATTTACTTAGTCGTTGATTTAGATAATACATTTTATTCTGATATTACAGCAATTACGTTATGTGAAGTACACAATATTGAAATAAACTCACACAACGTCTCAATCAATTCGCGACAGTTCTTCACCTTAGCGTGCAGCTAGGACTGCAGGTGTTGCAGGTGCGTTACGCCCATACGTAACGTAAGTATGTAGTTAGTATATTGATAGTGTTGATAACGCTTACAATTTTTAATAGTTATTTTTTTCAAAATTAACGATTAATTTATTATATTAAATTTTAAAACTTTAAGTTTTAAGTTATAATTTCATTGATCAAAACGCTAAGAGCGTTGAATTTTCAAGCACGTAAACCATCGCAGAATATTAGTCTTTGTGTCCAATTCCAATACTTAATCCAGGCCTGTGAGCAACTTGATCTTCATTTTGCGTCAGCTATGCTGAAGCACGTAATAGATATAGGCTGGACGTCTGTCTGTCTGTCCGTCCGTCCGTCCGTCACACGCTGGTATTGTATCAAAACGGCTGGACATATTGTCATGCTTTTTTCCAGGGGCGGCGCCACAGATTTTAAGGTGGGGGTACGAACCAAAAATTTTTTGTACCCCCACCACTTTTCCGAATGTGGGGGGTACAAGCAAGCAAGTATCAGT
>Ga0209783_1000204_pt1 | contig 14541 bp, 14 predicted proteins | sample WorMetfiPIANOSA1_FD_187395 | JGI IMG/M metagenome (GOLD analysis project Ga0209783, IMG submission 187395) | Marine gutless worms symbiont microbial communities from Max Planck institute for Marine Microbiology, Germany - Olavius filocauda... | ecosystem: Host-associated > Annelida > Digestive... | reverse complement strand
CTACATCGGCTTCTACAATGCGATGCGGCTACATTCGACGCTGGGATATCTCAGCCCGATTAATTATGAAAAAGAACAATTAAACAATGCTGCTTAAAACCGTGTCCGTTTTTACTGGACCACTACAAAGGGTTCAAGGGTTCAAGGGTTCAAGGGTTCAAGGGTTCAAGGGTTCAAGGGTTCAAGGGTTCAAGGGTTCAAGGGTTCAAGGGTTCAAGGGTTCAAGGGTTCAAGGCACTTAGGGGTTTTCACTTGGCCCCACGTCCCCCGGGCCCTTTGAACCCTGGTTTTATACTTGGACCCTTGACCCCTGGCCCCTTGGACCCTATTTCTTCTGCTTTTTCGCCTGTTCGATCAGTTCCAGCAAAGAGAGCATCTTGGGTTTGACCTTGCCGCTGAAAACCTGTTCATACGCTTCGGTGGTCAACTCACCCTGCAGATAGGCCTTGACATCGAAGTGGGTGTGCCAGCAATCCAGGGTTTTAAAGCAGGGCTGCCCCTGGTTTTCCTGGCGGCAATAGGAGAAGTAGATCTGGTGTCCCAGGCGGGGGCAACGGATCTGATAGTCATCTGCAGGTGGGGTCTTCTTTTGGGGCATAACGGCAAAGGATTCGAGGGTTCAAGGGGTCAAGTGAGGAACCAACACCATCAAACATTTGAATCCTCAAAACCTGGCCCCTTATCTCCAGATTTAGTTGGCGGCGTCATTAATTATGATCCCGGAGGCGGAAGCCTCCGGGAATTCGACAGCGAATCTACAACTCGGGCGCTAGTCTTTATACTGCTGCGGTTTCGGCAGTGGCGCAATGTCGGCCAGGGCGCGCTCAATCTCATCCTCGGCCAGTTCGTGGTCGGCCAGCTTGCCGGAGAGGTAGGCTTCGTAGGCGGCCATATCCACCAACCCGTGCCCGCTCCAGTTAAAGAGAATTGTCTTTTCCTTGCCTTCCTCCTTGGCTTTGAGGGCCTCGCGAATAGTGGCGGCCACGGCATGATCGGTTTCCGGAGCACTGATGTAGCCTTCAGTCCTGGCAAAGGTGATGCCGGCCTGAAAGGTTTCCAGCTGGGGAATGGCTTCCGGCCGGATAAGGTTGTCCAGCAGCAGCTGGCTGATAACGGGGGCCATGCCGTGATAGCGCAGGCCGCCGGCGTGAATGCCTTCCGGTACAAAGGTATGCCCCAGGGTGTGCATGGGCAGCAGCGGTGTCATCTGGGCCGTGTCACCGAAGTCATAAGAAAAGGGTCCCTTGGTCATAGTAGGGCACGATGTGGGCTCAACACCGATGATATCGATGTCCTTCCCGTTGATCTTGTCACGGACGAACGGCAGCGCCAGGCCCGCAAAATTGCTGCCGCCACCGGCGCAGCCAATGATGACATCGGGGTAATCCCCGGCAATCTCCATCTGTTTCTGGGCTTCCAGCCCAATAACAGTCTGGTGCAGCATGACATGGTTCAACACGCTGCCCAGGGAGTATTTGGTATCATCATCACCAACGGCGGCTTCAACCGCCTCGCTGATTGCGATACCGAGGCTGCCCGGGGACTCGGGGTTTTGTTCCAGGATCGTGCGGCCGGCATTGGTTTCCGTGCTGGGGCTGGGCACACAGGTGCCACCCCAGGTTTCCATCATGATCCGGCGATAGGGTTTCTGCTGGTAGCTGACCTTGACCATGTAAACCTTACACTCCAGGCCAAAGAGCGCACAGCAAAATGCAAGGGCGCTGCCCCACTGACCGGCCCCGGTTTCCGTAGTAATCCGCTTGGTTCCGGAGATCTTGTTGTAATAAGCCTGGGCAATGGCCGTGTTGGGTTTATGGCTGCCCGCCGGGCTGACGCCTTCATTCTTAAAATAGATCTTGGCCGGCGTATCCAGGAATTTCTCCAGCGAATAGGCCCGGTAACGAGGCGATGGCCGCCAGATCTGGTATTTTGCCATGACTTCATCGGGGATATCGATCCAGCGCTCCTGGCTGACTTCCTGCTCGATGAGGGGCATGGGAAAAATCGGGGCCAGATCTTCGGGACCACAGGTTGTCCGGTCCCGGGATGCAGCGGCGGTTCCATGGGCGTGGGCATGTCGGCGGCAATATTGTACCATTTGCGGGGCAGTTCCGATTCTGGCAAAAATATTTTCTTGACCTCCATAGCGCCTCCTTTTGTGTTTGTCGTCCTGTTTGGTTTCTATTTGCAGTCTGCAGATTATGAATAGAAGCAGCCTCAAAGGCTGCTGTTTCTTGCGCGGACAGAGGTCACCATACCGCAATCAGGGGGGACCTGCAAACAATAAATTGGCGGGGAATGCCGAAGGAATTTGCGTATGAAAGCTGATTCGGGCTAGTGCAGCAGATGATTATTTATCTGGATCAAACTCCCCGTCGATGATTTCAGTCAAAACGCCGCAGGTATCCGCCGGCGGCATGATAAACGCATAGCGATTGCCCATCAACTGCCTGGGTTGGTCATCTATCAGGCGGGCGCCTTTCTGCTTCAGTTCGTCCAGCCCGGCTTCTACATCGTCCACACGGTAGGAAATCAGGAAAACCCCCTCGCCCTTTTTCTCGATAAAGCGGGCCACATCCCCATCGGGGGTAGTCGATTCCATGAGCTCCAGGGCCACGGTGCCCAGGTAGTAACGGGCCACCTTGATTTTTTCCTGGTCGGCAATGTATTCGAGGGCCAACTCCAGTCCAAACGTACCTTCGTAGATTTTACGGGCGCTGGCGAGGTCCTTTACGGCGATGCAGATATGGTCGATCTCCTTGGCTTTCACTTCAGCTCTCCTTGGCTTGCTTCTCCCGGATGGCCTTCAGGATTCTGTCCGGCGTGATGGGATACTCGTTGAAATAGACGCCGATGGCGTCACAGATGGCCGCACTGTAGGCCTGGGCGGCCGACATGGCGATGGACATGCCGGCTTCCTTGGCACCGTAGGGCCCGTCCGGATCAACAGACTCCACGATGATGGAGTTGATCTTGGGCATGTCGGCAGCCAGCGGCAGACGATAATCCAGTGCGGTCGGATTCAAGACCGCGCCGTCTTTCCAGAGATGCTCTTCGGTCAGCATACCGCCCTGGCCCCCCATGGCCACCGATCCCTCAAACTGTCCCTCCAGGACGAGGGGATTGAGGGCGTACCCCACGCCCTGGGCAGCCGTGACTTCCAGGACCGTTACCTGGCCGGTTTCAGGGTCGACTTCAACCTCACAGATGGTCGTGCCGAAAGAAAACGCCCCGCACATCTGGCCGTGGGGATTTTGCACCCACTCGCGCTTGGGGTCCACCTTGGGCCAGTAGGCCCCTTCACCGCTCGGCGCCCGGCCTCGAACCAGTCCCATCCGGATGGCCTTTTTGATATGAATGGCCTTCTCCGGATCGCCCTTGATGCTGATCATGCGGTCCCGGGCAACCAGGTCGCCCACATCGGCATCCAGCATTTCAGACGCCGTCAACAGGACCTTTTTCATGACGTCCCGGGCGGCCAGCTTGACGGCATGCCCCCCGATAAACGTGGACACCTGCGAATAGGAACCCGGGTCGGAAGGCGTGACCTCGGTGTCGGCCGTAACCAGTTGGATATCTTCCGGTCGAATGCCCAGCTCCTCCGCGGCAATCTGAACCAGCATGTTGTCGTTGCCCTGGCCGTTGTCCACCACGCCGGAAATCACCGTGGCACCGCCGTCTTCGTTTAATTTGATGATGGCCTGGCTGCCGCCCCGGATACCCATGGGGAACCCGGTCTGCACGGAATTGGTGCCGATACCGATACCATGAAACGGCGGCAGCTTACCCCACTTCTCCGACCAGTGGGCCTTTGCGGCCGCCTGCTCGATAGTCGCCTGCATGGCGCAACTGGCCACCAGGGAACCCGTGTTGGTATACTCGCCGGGCTGCCGGGCGTTCACCAGGCGAATTTGCACCGGGTCCAGCCCCAGGTGTTCGGCAATCAGGTCAAGCTGGGTATCCACGCCGCAGGCAAATCCCCGGCCGTGCATGCGGATCATGCCCCGGATCGGCTTGTTGGTGTAGATGCGGTAACCGTTGTAGCGCACGTGGTCCATGCGGTAGGCCTGTTCCATGCAGAGAAACGGCACACTGGTGGCAATGGGTCCGGTGCTGCTGTAGGCGCCGCCGTCCATATAACAGGTAATGTCGCGGGCCAGGACCCGCCCGTCCTTGTCGACGCCGGTTTTGATGGTGGTTATCAGCGCGTGCCCCTGGCGGGTGGCAATGGAGTTCTCTTCCCGGGTAAAGGCGATCTTGACGGGCCGCTGGGCTTTTTTGGCCAGCAGGGCACAGATGAAGTCGGCCGGTGAGATCTCGCTGCGCCCCCCGAAGGCCCCCCCGATGGCAATCTTGCGTACCCGCACTTTGTGAAGCGGTATGCCGAGCAGGTTGGACAGTGGTTTGGATTTCATGTGGGGGCCCGCGTTGGGCATCCACATCTCCAGGTTGCCGTCCAGGTCCCAGCGAGCGACCACCGCGTAAGGCTCGGCCTGGAAATAGGAATCCTCGGGGGCCGTGTAGGTGTCTTCCCGCACATAGTGCGACTTTTCAAAACCGGCCGCCACGTCGCCCACCTCGATGGGCACATGCACATTGATGTTGTTGGGATAATTTTCGTGGAGCTGGGGGGCGCCCGGGGCCATGGCCTCCATCGGGTCGAACACCGGCGCCAGCACATCGTAGTCCACCTGAATCAGATCCAGGGCCGCCAGGGCGGTCTTTTCGTCCACGGCGGCCACGGCGGCGACATCCTCGCCGATGTACCGGACCTTGTCCGTGGTCAGCATCTGCTGATCGAGGGTATACCGAAAGACGCCCCATTTGCGTCCCAGGGTCTCGGCCCCGACGACCACAGCTTTTACACCGGGCAGGCGCTCGGCAGCCGTTACGTCTATGTTCAGGATCCGGGCATGGGGGTGGGGGCTGCGCAGGATTTTGCCCACCAGCATGCGGGGCAGATCGAGGTCCGCGGTGAACCGGGCCTGACCGGTGACCTTGGCCCGGGTGTCCACCCGGGGCATCTTTTTGCCGATATAGGCGTAATCAGCCATGGTGTTCCTCTTATTTCTTAATCGCCGCCGCCGCCACAGCCTCGACAATCTTGGTATACCCGGTACAGCGGCAGATGTTCCCGCTCAGAGCGTGCCGGATTTTCCGCTCATCCGGCTGCGGATCTTCCAGGAGCAGTGCTTTGGCCGACATCAGCATGCCGGGCGTGCAAAACCCGCACTGCACGCTGCCGTGTTCGATAAACGCTTCCTGCAGCGGATCCAGGGTCTCGCCGGCGGCCAGCCCTTCAACCGTGGTAACGGCATGGCCGTCCGCCTCAACCGCCAGGGTTAAACAGGCGCGCACCGGCTGGTCGTCCAGCAGCACCGTACAATGCCCGCAGGCCCCTTCGCCGCAACCTTCCTTGGCACCGGTCAGACCGGCCTCCTCACGCAGCACCTCCAACAGGGTGCGGTTCGGAAAAATGGCGAACGCCAGGGCTTCACCGTTTACATTCAGTTCCAGATTGACCTTTTCCATTCGATTTCCTCCGCCGCTGACCGTCAGGCCCCGGCTGCGGCCAGCGCCCCGTCCAGCGCACGGGACACAAGGACCGGAATCATCGCGGTCCGATATTCCATATCGGCGTTGAGATTGTCCACGACAAAAGCCCCGGCACTGCTGCCGGCCATTTGGGCGGCGGCAGACAGGGCTTTAGCGTCCGTGACCTTCTTCCCCTTCAACCCGTTCGAAGCCGTCACGAGATACAGCGGACCGCTGCCTATGGCCCCGACCACGATCCGGGCCTCTGCGATACGCCCGTCCCCGATCTGGACACACGCGGCGGCCGCAACTATGGGGTAGTCGATGGCCGCCCGAAAGGTCAGGCGTCGATAGGCACTCCCGCAACCCGATCCGGGCAAGGGTATGGATATTTCGGTGAGCAGTTCACTGTTGTGCAGGGAAAGCGGCGCGTCCCCCACGGCTGTATACAGCTCTTTTAAAGAAATGGTGCGTTCGGAACCAGCCCCCGCAGGGTAACCTTGGCGTCCAGCGCCATAAGGGCGGTGGCGCCGTCGGATTGACAGGTGCTCCGGCAACGGTCGGATCCATCCCGGGCATAGCAGATGGTCCCGCCGGCCTTATGGCAAGCCTGCCGGGCAGACCGGAAAAAAGCCGACTGATTGTAGAACCGGCAGCGATTGTCCTGGCACAGATTGCCGCCCAGGGTCCCGCGGACATGCTGGATGGAGCGGGCACCGACTGCGGCCACGGCCTCGTGGAAAGCCGGCAATTGGGCTCTCACGTTCTCGGCCGCTATGATCCGGGCCAATGGCGTCGCCGCCCCGATGAGCAGACATCCGGCGTCCTCGCGGATGTAATCAAGATCGTTCAGGTGCTTGAGGCTCACAAGGAAACGGGGTGATTGGAGCCGCAGCTTCATCCTGACGATCAAATCGGTACCGCCGGCAAGCACCGCGCACCCGGCGCCGTGGGCACCCAGCATATCAAAGGCCTCATCTATATTGCGGGGTTCAAGGTATTCAAATCCGGGTAATTGCACGTCAACCCTCCCGGGTGCTGCCGAACTACCAGCGCGGCAGCGTCAGATAAAAATATGGAATTTATGACAACTACTTTAAACCCTGGCACCCCCGGACCGGCATTAAGTTGCAGCCAGGATCATCGCCTGGAACAGCTGTGCGGGATTCATCGGGATGGAAGCAAGTATACCCTGTGCAGGTGCCTCTTGACAATGGTTTCGCATCCGTATAAATATCAAACGTCGTATACTGTATACTGTATACATTACTACCCGTCAAGCACCTATCTGGCGATCTGCTAATCGTCCAGGCAACCTATAAAAATGGTCGCTGCCGCCAACCCCGCGGCCGGTACGGCAGCATCCCGCACTGACACAGACAGCAGACTACTGGAGAAATTTATGGAACTTTTTCAAGATGTTAAGGTCCTGTCCCTCGAACAGGCCACCGTGGTACCCTACCTTACCTACCGCTTGGCCATGGATGGCATGCAAGTCATTCGCCTGGAACACCCCGTGTACGGCGATCCCAACCGCATGATCGGCGCCAACGCCCTGGGTGAAGAGAAGATGAACGCCTACTTTCTCTGCATCAATGCCGGAAAACAGGCGCTGACGCTCAATCTGGCCGAACCGGAAGGCCGTGACCTGCTGCAGCGCCTGGTTCGTGACCTGGACATCGATATTTTCACCACCAACCAACTGCCGAAGAACTATGCGAAACTGGGCATTGATTACGACACGCTCAAGGCGATCAAGCCGGATATCATCTGGATGGGAGTCACCGGTTTCGGGCCCGCAAGCAATGAGGGCGCCTACGACCCGATTTTACAGGCCCGCTCCGGCCTCATGGAATTGACCGGCGAAGCCGAAGGCGATCCCCAGGTCCTGGGCATTCCCCTGCCGGACATGGGCACCAGCGAACATGCCTCCGGACTGCTCATGAAAGCATTGTTCAAAAGAGAAGTCTCCGTGGAGGGTTCCCGCATAGACCTGGCTATGTTCGAGTCCACCGTGTCCTGGCTCACCGTGCCCGTAACCATGACGGCCAGTTTCGACACCCGCATCAGCCGCCGCGGCAACACCCATGAATTCTTCTGCCCCGTCTCGGTCTACAAAACCGCCAACGGCTTTATCTACCTGGCGGTGGGCAACGACCGCCAGTGGCAGGCCATGACCGGACTGGATATCTTTGCATGCCTGGACCGGCCGGAATACGTGAAAAACAAAGGCCGGATCAAGGACGTGGTCAATCTCAACCGGGAGATCAACGCCATCACGGTAAACCACCCTTCCGAGACGTTGATCGAGCTTTTTAACAGCATCACGGTCCCGGTCAGCAAAATCAAAAGCATCCCGGAAGTCATTGCCGATCCGCTGGTCAGTAAAAAACTGCTGACGGCCACCGATCCGGTCACCGGCAAGCAGATCACCCTGGCCCCGCCGCCGAACATGACACCGTTTCTGAAAAAGCAGGGCCAGGCCCTCTCCTTCCCGCCCCGCTTTGGAGAACAGAACCAGGCCATTTACGGCGATAAACTCGGCTTGTCGAACGAGCAGTTGAACGGGTTGCAGGAAAAAGGCGTCATATAAGGATTGTTTCCAATAGGAGCCGGACATGCAGATCATTGTCTTCATCAAACAGGTACCGGACACCACCGAGGTCAAGCTGGACCCCAAAACCGGCAACCTGATCCGGGAAGGCCTGGCCAGCATCATCAACCCCGATGACCGGCACGCCCTCGAAGCCGCCCTGGAGTTGAAAGCGGAACATGCGGCCCGGGTGACGGTCATCTCCATGGGCCCGCCCCAGGCTATCGATGCCCTTTCCGAGGCCATGGGCATGGGTGCGGATCGGGCTGTCCTGCTGACCGATCCGGCCTTTGCCGGCGCCGACACCTGGGCGACTTCCTATACCCTGGGAAAAGCCGTGGAAACCGTGGGTGACTTCGACCTGATCCTCTGCGGCCGCCAGGCCATCGACGGCGACACCGCCCAGGTCGGCCCGCAGGTGGCCGACTATCTGGATCTGCCGCAGGTGAGTTATGTCTATGATATCGAGTCTGTCGCAGCCGATCGGCTGGTGGTCAAAAAGCGCCTGGAAGACGGCTATGAACGGGTGGAATGCCGCCTGCCGGCCCTGGTGACCGTCATCGGCCGTCTGCAAAGGCCGCGCTATCCCCGCATGGCCGGGCTGCTGAAAGCCTGCCGTGCGAAAGCGCCCATCAAAGTGTGGAACGCAGCGGACATCGGCGTCACCACGGCCGCGGTGGGTCTGGAAGGATCACTCACCCATGTCATCAAAACGTTTGCACCCAAGTTCGAACGCAAAGGTGAAATGTTGAGCGGCGAAACAGCCGACGTGGTGCAGACCCTGGTGGAGCAGTTGAAGGAGAATCGGCTGATCGCGCCCTGAGGCGATTGTCCCCCCAGGGCATACGCAGGTTTACTCTTACTCTTACTCTTACTCTTAATCTTAATCTAAGCCCGAAGAAAAAGAGTAGAAAGTTCTAAAACCAGATTAAGATTAAGAGCAAGATTAAGACTAAGAAAGGAAGTAAGGTATATGCCAGTCTGGGTTGAAATAGATCTGTGTGACGGGTGCCGGCGGTGCCTGCGCAAATGTCCCTATGACGCGATATCCCTGGTGGAGGACAAAGCCTCCATCAATGAACGCTGCACCGCGTGCGGTGCCTGCCTGGATGTCTGCCGGCCGGGAGCCATCTGCACGGATGTGGCGCCGCGCGCCATTCCCGACTTCAGCGAACACCAGGGAGTCTGGGTCTTTGCCGAGCAGCGCGCTGGAATTTTAAACCGGGTTTCCGTGGAACTGGTCAGCAAGGCCCGGGACCTGGCCCAAGAACGGGGACAGACAGTCAGCGCGGTTCTGATCGGTGACCAGGTGGCCCCGCTGGGCGATACCCTGATCGACTTCGGTGCAGACCAGGTCTACCTGGCTGAAGATAGACTGCTGGCCGCCTACCGCACCCGGGCCTACACCCGTATCCTGGCCCAGCTCATTCAGGCGCACAAACCGGAAATCCTGCTCATGGGGGCAACCCACATCGGGCGCGACCTGGCTCCGCGGGTCTCCCGCCGGGTGGGGTGCGGCCTGACGGCGGACTGCACCGAGCTGCAGGTCGATCCGGATGAAGGCATCCTGTGGCAGACGCGCCCGGCCTTCGGCGGCAACATCATGGCCACCATTGCCAACCGGTATTCACGACCCCAAATGGCCACGGTGCGCCCGGGCGTTATGGAAGCGGTCCCCGTGCCCGGCCACCAGGGCACGGTAATTGTTCAAAAGCCGGCCTTGGACACCGCGGCTGTCGGCACCCGGATCCTGGAGACCGTCAAAGTCGCCAGGTCCGGCGGCGATCTGGCCAGCGCCCGGATTATCGTAGCCGGCGGCCGGGGCCTCAACGACGCGGCCGGATTCGAAACCCTGCACGAACTTGCCCGGGCACTGGGCGCAGAGGTCGCCGGCACCCGGGTGGCGGTCGAGGAAGGCTGGATCCCGGCCACCCAGCAGGTGGGCCAGACCGGCCTGACCGTGCGCCCGGAGCTGCACATCGCCTGCGGCCTGTCCGGCGCCATCCAGCACCGGGCCGGCATGTTGGATTCCAAATTCATCGTGGCGATCAACAAAGACCCCCTGGCACCCATTTTCAAAGTGGCTGACTGGGGTATCGTCGGCGATCTGTTCACCGTGGTACCGGAACTGACGCGCCAAATTAAGGCTGCTTGTGACATTATGTGTGAGCAGTGAACGCGTTGCACGTTCAAAATCGAAATCGCTATCGGGATCGGGATCGAAATCGAAACCGGTGTTTAAACACGGTAGCGCTGTTCGATAGCGATTTCGATCCCGATCCCGATTTCGATCTGAACGACTAGGCGACTCGATAGTAGATTAACAATGATTCTTAGCTCAATTGAGCGAGGAAATAGGTATGCTAAGATCCGACCCGGAAAAACTGATCCGTGAGACCATGGCCCGCTTCGTCGACCAGGAGGTGATCCCCATCGCCGAAGAGCTGGACAGCAAAGGCGAATTCCCGCAAGCGCTCTTCCAGCAACTGGCCGAGATGGGTGTATTCGGGATTCGCTATCCACGCAGCCAGGGCGGGGCCGGCGGTAATACAACCTTGTACTGCATCATCTGCGAAGAACTGGCCCGCGGTCTGATGAGCCTGGCCTCCATCACGGCCATGCAGTGTCTGATGGGCACCAATTTTCTGTTTCACTACGGCAGCGACCAGATGCGGGAAGCGTATTTTCTCCCCGCCATGCGCGGCGAGAAGATCGGCTGCTTCTGCATGACCGAGCCGGAAGCAGGCAGTGATCTGGGCGCCATCACCACCCGGGCGACGGCAGTAGACGACGGCTATCTGATCAACGGCATGAAAACCTGGGTCACTGACGGACCGGAAGCGAGCTTTTATACCGTGCTGTGCCAGACGGACCCGGCCAAGCGTCTGCGCGGTATCGGTTACTTTTTTGTACCCCGCGATCTGCCGGGCGTGTCGCTCAGCCCGCGCTTCGAATGCCTGGGGACCCGGACAACACCCATCTGTGAAGTGGCCTTCAAAGACGTGTTGATCCCCAAGGAGTACCGGGTGACGCCCGAGGGTCGGGGACTCTCCTGTTTTTTAGCGATCCTGGCCGAGATCCGCACCATGACGGCGGCCCTGGGCCTCGGCCTGCAGCGCGGGGCCAAGGACGCGTCCATGCAGTATACCCAGGAACGCCAGGCCTTTGGCAAGCCCATCAGCAAATACCAGTTGATCCAGTCAAAAATCGCCCGGATGGCTACCAACCTGGAGGCATCCCGGCTGATGGTCTATAACGCCGCGGCCATGATCGACCGCGGCGAAGAGTGTATGCCGCAGGCCACCATGGCGAAATATTTCGCAACCGAGGCTGCCTGCACCGCCGCCGACGAATGCACCCGGATCTTTGCCGGGTATGGGTATTCCATGGAGTACCCGGCCCAACGCTACTTTCGCGATACGCGCTTCCTGCTCAGCGGCGGGGGCACCCATGAAGTTCTGCAGACCAACATAGCCCGCTGGGAGGGACTATGACCTTGGACGAGATGGACATCACGACAGCGGAGCTCCCGGGCCTCAAAGCATTGCCGGCCCGTAAGTCGGCCGGTCAGCATGTTTTCGAGTACCTCAAGCTGGCCATTACCCGGGGCGACATTACCCCTGGCAGCCGACTGGTGGAAAGCCGCATCGCCGACTCAACCGGCGTCAGCCGCACCCCGGTCCGTGAAGCCCTGCACAAGCTGGAGAGCCAGGGATTTCTGAAGAGACTGCCGACCGGCGGTTTCAATGTCCTTGGCCTTACCAGCCAGGATATCGACGAGACATTCGGGATACGCAGTGTGCTCGAATCTTATGCGGCCCGTCTGGCGGCCGAAAACCATACGTCGGCTGGGCTGGCACGTCTGGAAAAGAAAATCCAGGAATACCAGGACTGCCTGGAGCAAGGCCGGGTGGAGGAGTTGGAGCGGATCAACACCCAATTTCACGAACTGCTCTACACCCTGAGCAAGAGTCCGCGCCTGATAAAGATGATCGACGACCTGAAAGTACAGATCCAGCGTTTTCGCCACATCATCTTGAGCCAGGCAACCATGGCCCGGCAAAGCAACCAGGACCACAAGCAGATGGTCGCCGCCATCCGCAACCACGACGCCGACGGCGTGGAAAAACTGGTCCGGGAACATATTCTCCGGGGTAAAGCCGCCGTGCTGGAACAGCTGGCCGCCGGCGGTGCCGGGAGTAAAAAGGAATTTTGACCCTTGGGGAGGAAAACGGCATGAACCAGCGCAAAATCAGGATTCTCCTGGCCAAACCCGGTCTGGACGGCCACGACCGGGGGTCCAAAATCGTGGCCCTGGCCCTGCGGGATGCCGGCATGGAAGTCATTTACACCGGCCTGCACCAGGACCTGGAGCAGATCATTACAGCCGCCGCCCAGGAAACGGTGGATGTCATCGGCCTGAGCATCATGTCCGGCGCCCACATCCCCATCTGCACCCGCCTGCTGGAAATGATGTCAACCGCCGGACTGCAGGATGTCAAACTGGTGGTCGGCGGCGTCATTCCGACGCGGTACATCGCTGTCCTGGAAAAACTGGGCGTGGACGGCATTTACCCGGGCGGCACCCCGTTCGATGACATTACAACCGGCATTTACGATCTTTGCGGCCTGCCGGCACCAACCGCGGCCTAAACCCAACTCTAACGGACAGGAACGTGACATGGGCGTAGCCAAATACACAAAAAACGAAAAAGATGCAGTTGAAGATGTCCGCTACCAGTCCGGCATCACGGTCAAGCCGGTTTACGGCCCCGCAGACCTGGAGGAAGCAGGCTTCGACTATGCCGAGGATCTGGGTGATCCGGGCGAATTTCCCTTCACCCGCAGCCTGCACCCGCAAGGGTACCGCAGCCGGGCCTGGACCACCCGTCAGTATACCGGGTTTGGTACCCCCGCCGAAACCAACAGCCGCTTCAAGCTGATGATCGGCCATGGACAGACCGGTTTGAACGTCGCCTTCGATCTGCCGACCCAGATGGGGTATGACTCCGACCACCCCAAAGCCAGCGGCGAAGTCGGTCGGGTCGGCATGGCGGTGGACTCGCTGCGGGACTTTGAAATTGCCTTTAAGGACATCCCCCTGGACCGGATCGGCAGTGGACTGACCATCAACGCCGTAGCCACCATCATGCTGGCCATGTACCAGGCCGTGGCGGAAAAATTCGGCTACCCCAAGGAAAAGATCTCCGCCACCCCGCAAAACGATATTCTCAAGGAGATGATCGGCCGGGGTGCCTGGATCTTCCCGGTCGAACACGGGGTCCGCCTGGTGGGCGACACCATCGAATACGCCGTGAAGGAACTGCCGCGCTGCAACCCGGTCAGCCTGTGCGGTTACCACATCCGTGAGTCGGGGGCCACCCCGGCCCAGGAGATCGGCTGCGCCTTTGAAATCGCCCGGGCCTACATGGAAAATGTCATGGCCCGCGGCCTGGCGGCCGATGACTTTGTCGGCCGCTTCTCCTTCAATTTCAATGTCTACGGCAACCTGTGGGAACAGGTGGCCAAGTTCCGGGCGGCCCGCAAGCTGTGGGCCAAAATGCTCAAGAACGACTATGGCGTTACCGAAAAGAAAAAACTGTTTTTGCGCGGTCTTTTCGGCGGCGGCGGCAGCGGCCTGACAAAAGAACAACCGGAAAACAACATCATGCGCGGGGCTTTCTACGCCCTGGGAGCCGCCCTGGCCGGTGCCCAGACCACGGCTCTGTGCTCCTTTGACGAAGCCTATACCATCCCCACCCCCCGGGCGGCCCTGCTTTCGCTGCGCACCCTGGAAATTCTCATGGAGGAGGTGGGGCTGCGCGATACCGTGGATCCCCTGGCCGGATCGTATTTTATCGAAACCCTGACCCTGGAAATGGAAGCCAAGATCCTGGAAGAGATGCAGCAGGTCGCCGACCTGGGCGGCATGGTAAAAGCAGTCGAAACCGGCTTTATCCAGCGCAAGGTGGCCCAGCAGGCGTATGAATATGAAAAAGGACTGCAAAGCGGGGAGTACATCAAGGTCGGCAGCAACAAGTATACCGATGGCAACGACCAGGGCGGCGGCGACGTGGACCTGCATGAATACAATGAAGGGTGGGTGGAGAAGCAGCAGGCCGGGCTGCGCGAGCTGAAAAGGACCCGGGACAATCGGGGCGTAACCCGCTCCCTGCAGGCCCTGGAAAAGGCAGCCCGGGAAAGCGACAGTGTGATGCCCTACCTCGTGGACTGCTGCCGGGTCTATGCCACCGTCGGTGAGATGGCCGGTATTTTCCGGGATGTCTGATGTGGTTTAAAAGAAACGGACACTTTGCTAAGAACGAAATATCAGAAAGCGAGGTGTCCAATGAGTACTCAAAAAACCAGACGGAGTTTCACCCAAGAGTTCAAGGATGATGCTATCAGCCTGG
>Ga0209783_1000203_pt1 | contig 14576 bp, 15 predicted proteins | sample WorMetfiPIANOSA1_FD_187395 | JGI IMG/M metagenome (GOLD analysis project Ga0209783, IMG submission 187395) | Marine gutless worms symbiont microbial communities from Max Planck institute for Marine Microbiology, Germany - Olavius filocauda... | ecosystem: Host-associated > Annelida > Digestive... | reverse complement strand
TCCCCAAAATCAGTTTCAATACCGCAAGGAAACGCGGGGCAAAACGGCCCAAACCTGCAAAAACGATTACTTCGGCGTCCTCGAAAGGGATTATCGATCAGCCGCTTGGGCGTCTTTCACGGGGAACTAATTAACTGTGCAACCGACCGATGCTAAGCTTCGCGGTAAAGGTGGCCAGATTTCCAATACACGGTGGTTCTAGCCCACTGGGACATCGCCTATGGCTTCACGCCTGCCATCAGGCCGAGGCACGCTGATGACAGCTTTTGCCGGACCAGTGATCACCCAAATTGGCCCATTTGGAATATGTAAGCATTCATTGGGGAAGCTTACTTGATGGATTCTCCCATCATCAACAGGTTGTCCAGTACCATCTACCACAACGGGGGAGCCGTTTTCTATTAATCCTACTCTGTAGTCTGACATCCCATGTCTCCTACAACGGACACTATGAAGAGCTTTGAAGATCTCCTGAAGGAAGCTGAAAGCCTAGGCATTCCAACGAATTCTGGGCTTTACAAATCAAAATCTGATTCAGTGGCAGAACTCCAGATCACCCGTTGGGAACTGCACCGCAGGATTAAAGAAGAGCAGCGACATCGCAGAGAGCACCGCATTTGGATTGTCGCCCTGGTTGCTTCCGCCGCTGCCGTTTTATCTGCGATGGCATCCTGGGCGGCTGTCATTTTTGGTTGATGACAAACATCCCCGATAGTGACTGGCTTACAGCCTTACACAAAGTCGGTTGGTAGGTATCTGCTGCATTCGCAGCGGCAGCGGCCATTGTGGTGACACTGCACTTTCTTGAATCCTTCTCGTTAGGCCGGACATGGTTCGTTCCCATCGACGCAAATTTGCAGGGGTCAGGGCTTGAATTGCGCGTTGCTTTTTGTCGCGGACACGAACTCTGCACAACGCCGCCAGGATGATCTGTTTGTGGGGTTCTGGCACAGAGCTTTCAATTTAAGAGTTCAGATCCTGCCCCCAAGAATTATTTCCAGTACCTCTGCGAATCGCACTGGCTATTCGGCTGCGGCGCTAGCTGGCGAGCGAAGCATCTCCAAATCCTGCATACGCATGACATCGGCCAGCCGAGACCCAACCCACTGCGCAACGGGCGGCGTTACGGCGTTTCCGATTGCGTGATAGCGCAGACTGTCAATCCTGTCGGCCTGCCGTTCATCGAAGTGGGTAGGCATCGTCCAGTCATCCGGAAAGCCCTGCACGCGCTCAACCTCGTTCGGGGTGAAGCGTCTCACGCGACCGTCGGGATACCAGACGTAGTTGCGGGACCAGTCAGTACCCGTGTGCCGGGCCGACTCCGCGTAAATGCAGTGCGCGATACTCTTTACGAGGGGGCCTTGCTCAACATCTCCAATGATTGTCTGAAAGAGGGAGGGAGATTTCTCCCCATACGATCGACCCTTCTTAGGATGCCAGTCGCCGCATTCGGGCTCAAAAAGTACTTTGCCGGGACGCTGCCCGTCTCGATGCATGGCAACAATGTAGACCCTTCGGCGTTGCTGGGGCACTCCGAAGTCCTTGCTGTTAAGCACACGCCAAGCGACAACATACCCGAGTTCGTCCAGCGCCTTAAGTACGATTGCGAAGTCTCGTCCTCCGTGGCTAGAGAGAAGGCCGTGCACGTTTTCGAGGATAATTGCTCTTGGCAAGCGTCCTCGAACGAGCCGCATAAACTCGTGAAAGAGTCCAGACTGGCTCCCTCGAAGCCCAGATCTTGGCCCCATTCTCGCAAGCGAGAGATCTTGGCAGGGAAATCCTGCGGCCCAAACGTCAGCTTCAGGGATGTCTGTCTCATCGAGCTTCCTTATGTCTTCGCTGATCGGGAGGTTTGGCCAGTGTTGAGCTAGAATCGTCCGGCAAAACGGCTTGACCTCACAGTGGAATTTGAGTTCGAATCCTGCCCGCTCCAAGCCAAGGTCCAAGCCCCCAATGCCGGAGAAGAATGATGCAACCGTGTAGGCCAACTTAGGTTCCCCCTAGATAGGCACCTTCATATCTATATATTGTGTCCGGCTTCAGTCAAAGACTAAATAGCTGGTTTTGTTCACGTATTGTTCTGACAATAGCACGACTCGGATGAAATTGGAAGCGTGACAACGTGTGAAGTACACTGGAGGCCGTCAGGAGGCCGAGGGGAGTTCGAATTCGTACCAGCGGACTCTCTGATTGACCGAGAGATACACGTCGATTTCGATCAGCTTGGCATCCGGATCAATGCGGAGGTCAGCGGTCGGTTGGCTCAGGGCAAGCCACGGCTTCGCAAACGGGAGCCGAACAACCGCCGCAAGCTACACCTGCCCCAGTTGGTGATGGCCGTCGCCGCCTTGCCGGAGCCCGCGAGGTCGGACCAGGGCTCGTTGTCTTTCCCCCTTGAGAACAAGGCTTTCGTAATTGACCAGATGGATTTCGATGTGGTTGAGGACGACGGCATTTCGGCGGTGCTGGCGCCGCTTCGGGTCTCGATCCTGCACAGCGACTTCCAAGTGCAACTGGACGACCGGCTCAAGGCTACCGCCGAAGACATAGCCAATGTTGGCTCAATCAGAGCGAGGAGCCCTGAACTGGCAGATGCCATTGAGGAGCACGCGGCCGAAATAACCAAAGCAGAAAATTCGATCAAACTCAGAAGAACGGCGGACCAACTCATCCAACTTAAGTACGATATATTTGGGCCCACAAACTCAGGCTCTGCCAGTAGACTGGTTGAGGCTGAGAAGCTGCCGGAGGTTGAGGCTGAACAGTCGACCGGACGCGAGGGCCGTATCCTCACCCGCATACACGTATACAAAGAGCGAGACCGAGGCCTCGTGAAACGTGCAAAGGCCTATTATCGCAGGGTCAGCGGTGGCAAGCTGTGCTGTGAGGTTTGCGGCACCGTACCGGTAGACGTCTATGGCAAGGTGGGCGAGAGGAGCATCGAGGCCCACCACAAGACGCCGATTGAAGAATTACAGCCCGATAGTGAGACTCGAACCGAGGACTTAGCCATGGTCTGCGCAGTGTGCCACCGCGTCATACATTCGCAAAAGCCATGCCTAACAATACATCAGATCCGCGATCTCATCGCGGCAAACCGCACCTGATCTGTGGCCGATACCATCGATCGAGCCCGACGCTCCCGGAACATGGCGAAGATCAAAGGGCGGGACACCAAGCCCGAGCTCCGGCTCCGGTCAGCGCTACATGAGATGGGTCTCCGCTTCCGAGTGTGTCGCGCTGATTTGCCAGGAAAACCGGACATAGTGTTCCCTCGGCAGAAGCTCGCCGTGCAGGTCCGTGGTTGCTTTTGGCACCAGCACAAGGGCTGCAAGGGCGGGCGCATGCCTCGATCAAATCTCAAGTACTGGAGACCAAAACTTGAACGAAACGTGAAGCGCGATTCCAAAAAGGATGCAGAGTTGCGCGCACTTGGATAGCACGTGCTTGTGGTTTGGGAGTGCGAGATTAAGACATCCGAGAACGTTGAATTGGTGGTCAACAGGATAGCAAATGAACTCGGGAATGGCCGATGAGACAATGGCACTTCGGAACTATGGTGACGGTTTTCGATCAGAGTTCCGTATTCACGGGATCATGTCCTGAACTGTGCACGGTGTCTCGACTCAGGATCATAGCTCAACGCTCTAACCGTTGCGTAACGCAACTGCGACGCTAACTATCTCCCCATCGGCGGCGTCAGCCAGCGCGAAACAGGGAGACTGCTTTGATCAATCCAATTTACCACATTCTGGTCTCAAGCGTGGCCGGTTGCGCCTTGGCAGTCGGCATGATCGCGTCCGCCCTCGCCGACGACACCCACATCGGCGCCGAGGCCGCGGCGCGGCTTCCCCTGTTCGACGCGCACGTCCACTATAAGCAGCCCGCCTGGGCGCCCTATCCACCGGCGACGGTGATCGAGATGTTCGACAGGTCCGGGGTCGCCATGGCGCTGGTCTCCTCCACGCCGGACGAGGGGACCATCAAGCTGTGGGAGCATGCGCCGGAGCGCGTGGTGCCGGAGATCAGGCCCTATTACGGCGATGTCGGCTCGTCGAACTGGACCAAGGCCGAGGGCACGTTCGACTACATCGTGGGCCGGCTGGACGCCTATCCCCACACCGGCATTGGCGAGTTCCACCTGCACAGCGTCGATCCAAGTGACGAGGCCCTGTTGCGCAAGATCGCCGCGCTGGCGATCGAGCGGAACCTCTATGTCCACGTCCATTCGGGCCGCGCGCCGGCGGAGCTGCTCTATTCATTCGAGCCGGATCTCAAGATCATCTGGGCGCATGCGGGCATGTCCGAGCCGGCCGAGGTGGTCGAGGAGATGATGGCGCGCTACCGCACGCTGACGGCCGACACCTCCTACCGCGAGAGCGATATCCTGGCCGGGGACGGCAGCATCGACCCGGCCTGGCGCCGGGTGCTGGAGCGCTTCTCCGACCGCTTCATGGTGGGCTCCGACACCTGGGTCAATGCCCAGTGGGACCGGTACGAACGGATCATCGCGATCAACCGGGAATGGCTCGCCCAGTTCTCGCGGCCCGTCGCCGAGCGGATCGCCTACCGCAACGCCGAACGCCTGTTCGGCCGCAAGGTGGGAGACCACCTCATCGGCCGCGCTCCATAGTCTGCCGGAACCGCGCATGAGCGACGAACTGTCCGAGGGCCTTCAGAGACTGGATACCTTTCTCAGCCGCTTTGAGCTGGACGACGACACCATGGTGCCGAGCGAGCTCGACGGCTTCCTCGCCGGCATTGTCGTCAGCCCGCAGCGGGTCGAACCGGATGAGTGGATGCCGGTCGTTTGGGGCGATGGCGATCCTCCGTTCGAGAGTGCAGAGCAGGCCAAAGACATCTGCGACACGATCATGGGGTTGCATGACGACATCGTTCGTCAGTTGGACAAGGGTGCCTACGACCCGCTCTTTGACGTTGACACCGACGGCACACTCATCTGGGAACTCTGGGCCGCCGGTTTCCACAAGGCCATGCGTCTGTGCCCGGATGCCTGGTTTGATCTGCGAGACAAGGGCGATGAGGCAGGATACGCGATGTTCATGCTGGGAAGGATGGGGTTTCTGGCGACGGCCCGGCCTGGGGAGATTGATGCGATCGACCTCGACAACACGCTGGAAGAACATGCGGGCGACCTGATCCCCGGCCTAGTGCAGGTTTTGCACAAGGCCGGGAAGACCAGGCCGCCGATACGGGCACGTCAGGAATTCGCCCGGGTCGCAAAGGTCGGCCGCAACGACCCCTGTCCGTGCGGATCAGGCAAGAAGTACAAGAAGTGCTGCCTCCGCTGATGCCCGTCGCGCGGTTACTGCCAGCCGTTCATCCCGTCATAGACAGTTTGTACGAAGGCTTCCGGCTTCAGGAACCCGTCGCCCCATTCGGCGTCGAAACTGGCGGTCAGCCTGGCCGCGGTGACGGCCTCCAGGCTGTCGCCTTTCTTGACCGCCTCTGAGATCTGCTGGCCCACCTCTTGCAGCATGTCGCGATAGGCCTTCAGCTCGGCCTTGTTCGACAGCGGGCCGTGGCCCGGGACGATCGTGGTCTCATCGCCCGCCATCGCCAGCACCTTGTCCACGGCTGCGACGACGCCTTCGACCGAGCCGCCATGCTCGAAATCGATGAAGGGGTAGATCCCGTTGAAATAGGTGTCGCCCATGTGGATCACGTCGGCCTCGACGAAATGGATGACGGCGCCGCCGTCGGTGTGGGCGTTGGGCGCGTGGAAGACCCGGATCGTCTCGCCGTTCAGGCGGAAGGTGATCTCTTCGCCGAAGGTGACGATCGGCAGCGCGGCCTTCGGCGCCGCGGGGACCGTGCGCCCGAAGGCCTTCAGCTCCTGCTCCTCGCTCATCAGTGCGCGCACGTTGTGGTGGGCGACGATGGCGACGCCCTTGTTGCCCAGGTTCTCGTTGCCGCCGGTATGGTCGAAATGCCAGTGGGTGTTCAGCACGAACCGCACCGGCTGGTCGGAGATCTCCGCAACCGCGGCAAGGATCTTCGGCGTCAGCGGCGCGAACTGGTCGTCGATCATGAAGACGCCGTCCTCGCCCGCGGAGACGCCGATATTGCCGCCGCGGCCTTCCAGCATGTAGAGGCCGTCGCCCAGGTCGGTGGTCCTGATCTGCACGTCCGACATGTCCTGCGCCCATGCCGACGCCGCCGCCAAAAGACCGATGGCCAGGACTGCCGCGGGTGTGGTCTTTCGCGTTTTTCGCTTTCCCTTCCCAAGGATGTGGTTTTTGCCTGAGCGGAGGGAGATGGGGCAAACGCCGCCCGTGGCAAGAGTGGCGCCGGAGTGACGCGGGATCCGGGGCAGGCGGTGGGGCGCAGCAAACCCAAGACAACGCGCCGGCCGCAGGCTAAGCTGTATCCATGGGACCGGATGCCACGCAAGAAGGGGAGGCCGGCCGCGCCGAATCCGGCGGCCGGGCCGAGACCCATTACGCCGTCCTGGGCACGATCAGCTTCGGGCTGGCCGTCGGCGTGACCTTTTCGGTCATCACCGTGCTCCTCGGCCTGTTCGCGACCTTTCTGGGCTGGGGCCTGTTGGCCGTCTCGGCCCTGTCGTCGATCTTCGTCGGCTACGGCCCGACCATCGTCGGCATCATCAGCGGCGGCGTCTGGGCCTTCGTCAGCGGCTACATCATCGGCCTGATGATCGCCTACCTCTACAACCGGTTCCTGCATCGCCGCCGGGGACACCCGGCGCTGCCGCGGTAGGCGGCCAAGGCGGGTCAGGCCACGATGTGGGCCTGACCCGGTCTTCAGTTCGTCCTCAGCTTCCTGCCAGCTCCGGCACGCGTTCCGCCGTTGCCGTCGGGCTTGTTTGCCGGATCCGTTCCAGCACTGTGCCGGTCGGGACGACCTCGGCAACGCCCGTCGCCAGCACCGTGTGGATGGCCCGCTTGATGTCCTCGATTGGCGCCTGGCCGAAGCCTGCGTCGCCAAGCGACGGGCCGTCATTGGCGTCCTCGACGAAGATCACCTTGTAGTCCAGGTCGTGGGTGTGCCGCGCGGCGCTGACCGAACAGTACTGTGTCATGAAGCCGGTGACGATCACGGTGTCGACGCCTAGCGACTTCAGATACCCCTCCAGCGGCGTGTTGGCGAAGGAACTGAAGCGGGCCTTGTCGAACTTGATGTCGGTGCCTTCGACGACCAGGGCCGGGTCAAGCTCCGCCGTGGCGGCGCCTTCCTTCCACAGCCCCTGGATACCGAAGTCGCCCAGCCTGCCCACGTCCCGCTCGTTCTCGTCGTAGATATGCCGGATCACGAAGACGGGCATTTCCTTTTCACGACAGGCCGCCGCGATGGCATTGATATTGGCGACGGTGCCCTCGAAATCCGAGACGCACAGCGGGCTGTCCGCCTGGGAGTAAACCTTCTGGGCATCGATGATGAGCAGCGCCGTGCTGTCGGGGCGGATCCTGTAAAGCTCTTTCTCCTGGCTCATCGGGTGTGCTCCTGTCATGCGTGTGTTGGGCGGGTGTTTCCTCTGCCACCCGGCGTTCCCCGGACGGCAGCAGCAGGGTTCCCGAGTAACGGTTGAATGTCCTTGATGCGTATCAACCAAAGGTGCGCGGTAGGGTGGTGCGCCCGAGGGAGGAAAGGCAGGCGAGTCGCTCTACGGATCGGATGCTGCGCCAGTCACTGCCGTCGAAGCGTCTCGTCGCAACAACGGCAGGGGTCAAAGAATGCTGGCCTGCCCCGGCGATGTCACCTAGGCGGTGATTTGCGCCTGCGATCGCTCTGCGGCGACGTGAGCTTCCGGCATGTCCACAGGCAGCAAGGCACGCTCGACCGCACCGCGCCTGGCGGTGGCGTCATAGCTTAAACGAACGAACCGCTCGCTTCGCAGCATCCCGATCATGGCCGTCATTTGTGCCTCGGGCACATGGATGTGCAGGACACCGTTCTCCTGGACGGCGTCTTCGGGGAACGGTGCGCCGGCGCGGATGCCGCACACATAGCCCAGATAGTCGCCCAACGGCGCGTAAAGATAGACGAACCCGGCATGTCCGCCATCGGTCCCAGTCTGCCAGTCCAGCAGCAGCACCTTGTAGGTCCCGATTTCCCGTGTGACGACCATGACCCGCTCCCGTTTTCCTGGACGCCAAAGCCCCTCTTCGGGGACCGCACCGCACAGTCTTGGCGTCCAGTCGGGATAGGTCTGTGAACCGGATCACAGTTTGGCGGGCGCCGCCGCCCGGGTTGCGCCGTCAGGCGGTGTCCTGCGCCCAGTAGTCCAGCACGGTCACATGCTCCACCCACTGGCCGACCCAGTCGGCGAAGGCGGTATGGTCCTTGTGCGGCAGGTAGGCGTCGCGCGCGGCCTCGGTCGCGAAGGTCAGGAAGAAGCAGTGGCTGAGGCCCTGGTTCAGGCCTTCCGGGCTGTTGTTTGTGCCCCATTCCAGGTCTTCGATGCCGGGCACCAGATCCTTCAGCGCCACGAACCGGCGGACGATTTCTGCGGTCTCTTCCGCGGTCGTGCCTTGCCTGAAGCCGAACATCACGACGTGGCGAAGCTTGGCGGTGTCGGTCATGGTGTGGAATTCCCTGATGTTGTGGCCGCGGGCGACGGGCTTCAGTCTGAGACATAACCGTCATACGGAGGGATGGCCACAAAACCATAACAAAAGAGCACTAGAACAAGCGCGGCCACGCGTAACCAGTCGAGCCGTACGACTGTCGACAGGCGCAGCGGATGCCAAAGAGGAGTCCCCGATTGAACCCGTTGGTCCTGATTGTTGAAGATGAGCCGGCCCAGGCGGAAATGCTGCGCTACAACTTCGAATCCGAGGGGTACCGCACCATCGCGGCGGGCGACGGCGAAGAGGCGCTGCTGCGTCTGGAAGAGGACGAACCCGATCTGGTCATCCTGGACTGGATGTTGCCCGCGGTCTCCGGGATCGAGGTCTGTCGGCGCATCCGTGCCAGGGGCACGTCGCGCAATATACCGATCATCATGGTGACGGCGCGCGGCGAAGAAGACGACCGGGTCCGTGGCTTCGACATCGGGGCCGACGACTATGTGGTCAAGCCCTTCTCGCCGGCGGAGATGATGGCGCGGATCCGCGCGGTGCTGCGTCGGACACGGCCCGAACTTGCCGCCGACCATCTTGAATGCGGCGACATCGCGATGAATCTGTCGACCCAGCGGGTGACCCGCGACGGCCGCTCGGTGCATCTAAGCCCGACGGAGTTCCGCCTGCTGCGGGCTTTCCTGGAGCGGCCCGGCCATGTCTTCTCGCGCGAGACGCTGTTGAACCGCGTCTGGGGCCGGATCACCGACCTGGAGCTGCGCAGCGTCGACGTGCAGATCGGCCGCCTTCGCAAGGCGCTGAAGGGCGGCACCAACAGGGACCCGATCCGCACCGTGCGCGGCGGCGGCTACGCGATCGCCGGCGGCTCCGACTGATCGCGCCGGGTCGGCGCGGACGGGCGCGGTTGACCGTCGCGTCGGACCTGCGCCAGGATGGCCCTTGTGCGCCTGCAAAGCCGCACGGCACCGCCGTCCGCCGTTTGTCCCAACGATTGCCGACCGATATGACTGTCGATACCGCCATCCTGGATGCCCTGCGCGGAGGCTTGGTGGTTTCCTGCCAGCCGGTCCAAGGCGGCCCGCTCGACCGGCCGGAGATTGCCGTCGCCATGGCGGAGGCAGCCGTCCAGGCTGGCGCGAATGGGGTGCGTCTGGAGGGCGTTGCCGCCGTCTCGGCGGCGGCCCGAAGCCTGGCGGTGCCGATCATCGGGATCGTCAAGCGGGATCTGGCCGACTATCCGGTGCGGATCACGCCGCTGGAGGCGGACGTGGAACAGCTTGCCGCGGCCGGTCTGGCCATGGCGGACTGTTCCGCGCTGGAAGAGGGGCTGGCCGCTGCCGAGACTGGGTTCGAGATCGTCGGGTCCACGCTGTCGGGCTATACCGGCGGCCCCGTCCCCGACGCGCCCGATTTCGAACTGGTGGAACGCATGGCGGCGCAAGGCCTGACGGTGATGGCGGAAGGGCGGATCAGGACGCCAGCAGAAGCGGCGGCGGCGCTGTCGCGCGGCGCCTGGGCGGTGACGGTGGGCTCGGCCATCACCCGTGTCGAGCATGTCACCGGCTGGTTCGTCGAGGCGATCGAGGCCGCCGCGCCGTGACGGCGAAACCGCCCAACATCCTGCTGGCAATCTCCGACCAGCAGCGCACCGACACGCTGGGGTTCATGGGGCGCACCCCCTGCCGCACGCCCAACATGGACCGCCTGGCGCGGGACGGCGTCAGTTTCGACCGGGCGATCTGTCCAAGTCCTTTGTGTCTGCCGTCGAGGGCCAGTCTGTTTACCGGACAGTATCCGCACCAGATCGACATGATGAGCAACAAGGACACGATCGAGGCCGAGCCGCTGTTGACCGATCTGCTGCGCGGCCGGGGTTATCACACCGCCTATGCCGGCAAATGGCACCTGGAGCCGGACGAACAGCCCAAGGCTTTCCGGGGCCGTGAAGAGGCCCTGGGCCTGGCGGACGTGCATGGCAGTCCGGAAGGGAAAAAAGGCGAGCGGCGCATCAACCGCTGGTTCGACCGGGCCGACGGGCAGAGTTCCTTCGACTATTCGGTCTGGTGCGAAGCGAACGGGCTGCCCGACGGTTGGCCGGTCTCGGACGACGCGTTGCGCACCCACCGGGTGCCGTCGATGTCGATCCCCAAGGTGAAACGACAGGCGGAGCTCACGCCGGACCAGACCTACGATGGCTGGGTGACGGAGATCGCGTTGCGCTTCCTGGACGAGCGCCCCAGGGACCGGCCCCTCTTCCTGGTCTGCAGCTGGTTCGCGCCGCATCCGCCGTTCAAGGTTCCCGATCCCTATTTCGCCATGTACGACCGGGCGGATGCGCCGATGCCGCCGAACTTCCGGCCCGGCCCGGACAAGCCCGACAGCATCGGAACCAGCTTTTTCCATCGGCTGTGGCTGGACCACGGCGACGACTGGGATGCCTGGCGCGACACCGTGGCCGCCTACTGGGGCTATACATCGATGGTGGACGCCCTGCTGGGTCGCCTGCTGCAACGCCTGGAGGACGAGGCGATCCTGGACGATACGCTGGTCGTGTTCTGCTCCGACCATGGCGAGATGCTGGGCTCGCAGGGGCTGTGGCACAAGATGGCGCCCTACGAGGAATGCCTCCGGGTGCCGCTGCTGATGCGGTTGCCGGGGCGCCTGCCGGCGGGCCGGCGCAATCCGGCGACCGTCTCGCTGGTGGATGTTCCGGCGACCATTCTGGCGGCCTCGGGTTGCGCCTTGCCGGACCGTTACCGTGGCGTCGATCTGGGCCCCCTGGCGCGCGGCGAGACCGAGACCGCCGGCGAGCCCTATCGTCATTCGGAAATGCAGCCGCTGGGCGACTGGCACCGCATCGCAGATTTCCGGCTGATCGTCGACCGGCGGTACAAGTATGTCTGGCACGACGGCGACCGTTCAGAGCTCTATGACCTGGACGTGGACCGTTTCGAGCAGACCAACCTGGCCGGCACGGCGGAATCCGAACCCGTGGAACGGCGGCTGGCGGACCGGTTGTTCGCCTGGATGCAGGAGACCGGCGACCCGCTGGCCGGACGTGCAAGCTGATGGGCGGAACCGAGGACTCCGGATTCGGGCCGGATCTCGCCCGCCGCTTCAAGGAAGACGGCTTCGTCTGCCTGCCCGGATTCTTGGACGCCGAAACGATCGCGGGGATCCTGGACCGCATCGCGCGCATCAAGGCCGGCGTGACCAACGGCATTCCGCAGGAGCGGTTCTTTTACGAGACAAAGGGGGCGCCGGAAACGCTGAAGCAGGTCCAGGAACTGTACCGCTGGGACGAATACTTCCATGCTCTGATGTTCGGCGGCAAGGCGATCGAACTGGCGCAGGTTCTGCTGGAAGACAAGGCCGTGCCGATCAACATGCAGTATTTCATCAAACCACCGGCCGTCAGCAAGCCGACTCCGCCCCATCAGGACGGGTTCTATTTCATGCTCGATCCCTGCGAAGCGGTGACCATGTGGGTGGCGCTGGAGCCGGTCGACCAGGAAACCGGCTGCGTCAGGTATCTGAGGGGCTCGCACAAGGCTGGCCTGCAGGACCACAGCCGGACCGACGTGCTGGGGTTCTCCCAGGCCGTCGACGGCTTCGAGCGGCTGCGCGACGACTACGAGGAGGTTGCCTTCCCGGCGGCGCCGGGCACGCTGTTGGCGCACCACGCCCTGACCGTGCACCGGGCCGACGCGAACCGGTCGGGCACGCGGACGCGCCAGGCCCTGGGCTTCATCTATTTTGCCGCCCGGGCAAAGGTGGACGAAGCGCGCCACGCCGCGTACCAGCGGCGGCTGGCCGCGGAGATGGCCCGTGCCGGCAGGATCTGACCAGGCGCCACCGCCCCGCCCGGTCATTGCCGTGGATGTGGGCGGCACGATGGTTTCCGCCGGCATCGTCACGGGCGCCGAGGTGTCCGACAAGGCGCGGCTGGCGACGCCGATACGGCCCGGGGTAGGCGACCTTGTCGATGCAGTGCGCGACGTGGTCTCCCAAGTGCCGGACGTCCCGGGCCCGGTCGCGGTGGCGACGGCGGGACTTGTGCGCGGTGGCGCGTTGCGCGCGCTCAACGACACCTTCGACATTCCCGACTGGCAGCCATTTGAGGCGCCACTGTCCCGGGCGCTCGACCGGCCGGTGGTTCTGCTCAACGACGCCCAGGCGGCGACCTGGGGCGAGTTTCGTCACGGCGCCGGCGCCGGCACTTCGTCGATGGTCTTCCTGACGATCTCGACCGGGATCGGCGGCGGGATCGTCGCCCATGGCAGGTTACTGGCGGGCCATCAGGGGCTCGCCGGCAGCATCGGCCAAACCCGGCTGGACCCCGGCGATGCGGCATCGCCGACGCTGGAAAGCCTGGCCTCGGGGTCGGGGCTGGCGCGGCTGGCGACGGCTCGTCTCGGCCGACCGATGACGGCCGAGCAGGTGCTCGCCGGTGACCTGCCTCGGGCTCGGCCCCTTGTGTCGGACATGCTCCGACTGGTGGCCGGCGCGATTGCGAACCTCGCCGCGACCGTCGATCCGGAACGCGTTGTTGTGGGCGGCGGCGTCGGGCTGTCGCCGGGCGTGCTGGACGGTATCCGCACCGCCTTGGACAGCTTCCCGCCGCTCTATCGCCCTGTCCTGGCTGCCGCGGAACTCCGGCACGATGCCGGCCTGGTCGGCTGCCCCGACTGGCTGTTAACCCGGCCGGCCGCGCCGGCGCCGGACTCCGCGCCTTGATGGTGGGATAGACCAACTCGACCCGGCGGGTTTCTTCTCTCGACGGTCGATTGCCGTTACCATCCGGCCAAAGGGGGCATCGCGCACCGTGAGCGAAATCGGCAAATCGTCGGGAGGTCTTGGCCTGATCAGGAAGGAGGCGCCGCTTCTGGTCGGCGCCGGCACGCTGGCGATCTTTCAGTTCCACGGTGACCGTTGGCTCGAGAACCTGGCCGATCCGCTGATCGCCGGCCTTTTGTTCCTGTGGCTCTTCCCGGTCCTGTTGTGGGCTTCCTTTGGCGTCGTCCGCCATGCGGAGGCCCTGGCCGAAATCCTCGGCGAACCGTACGGCACGTTGATCCTGACCATCGCCGTGATCGGGATCGAGGTGTCGCTGATCGCCGCCATCATGCTGACGGGCGATGCCAACCCGACCCTGGCGCGCGACACCATGTTCGCGGTGCTGATGATCGTTCTCAACGGTCTGACCGGTCTCGCCCTGCTGATCGGTGGACTCGTTCACGACGAGCAGGACTACAACCTGCGCGGCGCGCGCGCCTATATCAGCGTCCTGGTCCCGCTGGCCGTTTTCGCCCTGATCCTGCCGAAATTCACCACCTCGACGGCCGACGCCACCTACTCGCCCGGGCAAGAAGTCTTCTTCGCGCTGATCACCGCGTTGCTTTACGGCGTTTTTCTCGCCATGCAGATGGGCCGGCATAAAGGGTTCTTTCTCCAGGTGGCCGATCCGGAGCCGGCGCCGGCCGGTGACGGCAATGGCCACGAAGTCGCCTATTCGGCGCCCGTCCATGCCGTTCTTCTGATCCTGACCCTGCTGCCTATCGTGCTGCTGTCGAAACGGATGGCCAAGCTGGTCGATTTCGGCATCGTCGAGGTCGGCGCGCCCGTTGCCATTGGGGGCGTCATCATCGCGTTGCTGGTGCTGACGCCCGAGGGGCTTTCGGCCATGAACGCGGCGCGGTCAAACCAGCTTCAGCGTTCGGTCAATCTGTTGCTGGGATCGGCCCTGTCGACGATCGGTCTGACCGTGCCTGCGGTCCTGGCGATCAGCCTGATAATCGGCAAGACCGTGGTACTCGGCCTCGAGGACGCCTTTATGGTGCTGCTGCTGCTGACCCTGTTGCTGAGTTCCTTCACCTTCGGCGGCGTGCGCACGAACCTGCTGCAGGGCGCGGTGCATCTGGTGGTTTTCCTGGCCTATGTGCTGCTGATCTTCAGGCCGTAGCGCCGGTGCCCGATCGGGTGCACGCGGGTGCCAAAAGGCGCCTAATCTCT
>Ga0209783_1000202_pt1 | contig 14589 bp, 12 predicted proteins | sample WorMetfiPIANOSA1_FD_187395 | JGI IMG/M metagenome (GOLD analysis project Ga0209783, IMG submission 187395) | Marine gutless worms symbiont microbial communities from Max Planck institute for Marine Microbiology, Germany - Olavius filocauda... | ecosystem: Host-associated > Annelida > Digestive... | reverse complement strand
CTACATCGGCTTCTACAATGCGATGCGGCTACATTCGACGCTGGGATATCTCAGCCCGATTAATTATGAAAAAGAACAATTAAACAATGCTGCTTAAAACCGTGTCCGTTTTTACTGGACCACTACAGTTTCAGCGACGGGCCGGGAAGCGGTGATCTCCTCGTTAATCCGCATTTCGTGGAAAAAGAGGTGGTAGAGATGATCGAACTTCTTCTGGTCCCGCAAACTCTTAGCGAAGTTTGCGCGCAGTACCGCGGAAAATTGGCGTTCATCCAGCGGATTGATCAGCCGTAGCTGGTCGAAGCAATCCAGGACTTCCGACGTCGAAACCCGCAGGCCGGCGGCGCGGGAAGAGGAGACAAATTTTAAGACCAGGTTTTGCATGGCAGCACAGGCATCCTAAGGATCGTCATGCCGGTGAAAATCGGTATTCAAGAAACGACTGGATACCGGATCAAAAGAGCCTGCCCCGGACATGATTCGAGGTCCGGCCTGACGGTTTTATGGAGCGCTTATTGATTTACAACCTTTGCAATGTTTTCCTTCACCAGATCCGCATCCGCCCGGTATTTGACTATCGTATTGAGGGTATCTTTAACGATTTCCGGGGAAAGGTCCTCCACCTGTAAGGCAATCAAAGACTGGGCCCAGTCGAGCGTCTCTGAAATGGACGGGCCCTTCTTCAGATCCAGACCGCGGATGGCCTGGATTGCGCCGACCACCTGTTCGGCCAGGGCTTCACTGATGCCGGGTACCTTCAGCAATACAATTTTTCTTTCCAGCTCCAGGACCGGATAATCGATGTAGAGGTGGAGACACCTGCGTTTCAGGGCATCGCTCATATCGCGAAAATTATTGGAAGTAAGAAATACAAAGGGGATATTGACCGCCTGCCGGGTACCCAGTTCAGGGATGGATATCTGAAAATCGCTCAATATTTCCAGTAGAAAGGCCTCGAATTCAGGGTCGGATTTGTCGACTTCATCCACGAGCAGGACCACCGGGTCCGGGGCCGTAATTGCCTGCAACAAGGGGCGCGGCTGGATAAAGCGTTCGGAAAAGAAAGCGTCTTCTTGAGTGGCAATCCGATCGGCGGCTTCTGTCAACGTGGCCGCGCCTTCCATCAGTTCACCGGTCTTTTCCTTTAAGATCTGTGTATAGAGCAACTGCTTGGAATACTCCCACTCATACAGCGCTTTGGCCTCATCCAGACCTTCATAGCATTGTAAACGAATCAGTGGCCGGTTCAGGCCGGTTGCCACAGCCTTGGCCAATTCGGTTTTGCCGACCCCGGCCGGGCCCTCAACCAGAATGGGTTTTTGGGTTGCGGCTGCCAGGTACACGACCGTGGTTATTTCACGGGAGCAGATGTAGTCGGCTCCCTCCAGTTTAGTTTTCACATCATCAACGTTCGTAAACATCATAGCCACCTATCTATGGTTCATTTTGAAAATTTTTCCATCAGGTTGTTTAAGACCTTTTTAAAGGTCTCGATTTCATTCTTTGAGAAACCGGATTTAATGTCATCGTTGACCCTTTTGATCGTTACATAGGCCCGGTCGATCTCTTCCCGGCCCTTTTTCGATATGCGGATCAAATAAGTACGCCGGTCAGCGGGGTTGGCGGTGCGTTTGGCCAGGCCCGATTTTTCAAGCCGATCCACCAGGCCGGTGATGGCCGAGTTGTCAATGGCCAGGATTCGGCTGAGTTGTGTCATGGTATGGCCCTTTTTACGCAGCAGGAAGAGAATACCGGCCTGGACCGGAGTGATCGTCGTTTCACTGGTGGCCAGTTCTTTTTTCAGATACGACATCAGCGCGTGCTGGGCGCGCGATATTAAATAAATCAAGCGATCATCGTGGGGCATGGGGCCTCCTCCAGTTTATTTGATATTATCAAATGTTGATATATCAAACAACTGGGGCGGCGTAAATGACTTTCAGGCCAGGCTGACTGCGCACGCCAAATTACGGTCAGGTTTCGTCAGGTTCGATCGGCAGGGTAATGGTAAACCGGGCGCCTTTTCCCGGCTTGGAATCCACTGTCATGGCGCCGTTGTGATTTTCAGTGACGATGAAATAGGAGACCGACAGACCCAGGCCGGTGCCTACGCCAACGCGTTTGGTCGTATAAAATGGCTCAAAGGCCCGCTTGCGAGTGGCCTCGTCCATGCCCGGGCCATTGTCCTCGATTTCGACGACTATGAACCCCTGGTTACCACGGATGCGCAGGGTCAGCAGGGGTGGGTTCCCGGCCGGCATCTGGCCGGCCATGGCCTGGGCGCCGTTTTTCAGGATATTGAGAAAGACCTGCTGCAGTTGGCTGCCTTCACAACTGATCTGCGGAAGCCCCTTTTCATAGTCCCGGCGGATTTCGATCTGCCGAAAATCATACTTCTTCTTCAAGTCATAATCATTGGATGCCAGCTCTACGGTTTTATCCAACAGTTCCGGCAAGCTGTGCCACTTGAGTTCTGAACCGCTCCGGCGGCTGAAGGAGAGCATGTTGTCGACGATCCGGGCCGCCCGGGTACCGGACTCTATGACCGCATCGATCATGGGTGCCAGTCCTCTTTTCTGCATGTACTGTTCCAGGGCTTCAAACTCGATGCCGCATTCCCGGGCCGTATCTATATTTTTAGGGATATTACCGGATAAGCGGTTGCGCAGTACCTGGACATTCTGCAGGATACCGGCCAGTGGATTGTTGATTTCATGGGCCGTCCCGGCGGCCAGGCCGCCCACCGAGAGCATCTTCTCCGATTGCACCATCATGTCTTCGATCCGTACCCGGTCCGTTACGTCGTCCATCCGGATAACCGCGCCTTCGACCCCGTTGGCGACCAGGGGATAAACGGTTATATCCGAAAAACGGGTCTGGCCGTCCAGGACATGCAGTACTTTTGAGTCCGACTGGGGCGTTCGGGTCTGAATTGCGGTTTGGACTTTTTCCATCCCATCGGCCAGCACGGGAAAAATAGCGGTCAGACTTTTACCCTGGGCCTCATCCGGTTTGAGGCCGGTCAATTCCTGGGCACCCATGTTCCAATGGGTGATGCTCCCCTTTAGATCCACGCCGACGACAACGGACGGCATCGAATTGATGATGTTCTGCACATAGTTTCGTTCGCGGTTCAAAGCGGCAGTAGCCCGAAAGAGGGCATCCGACATTTCGTTGAACGATGATGCCAGCCGCCCCAGTTCATCCCGGGCATAGACGGGTACTTTATAATCCAGCTGACCGCCCGCGATGAATTTGACACCGTCCATCATTTTCTTCAAAGGACGGTGAACAAGGTGCTGAACTGTCAGATAGATGAGGGCCCAGGCCAGGAGCAGCGCCACCAGGCCGGTAATAATTATCTCTTTGAAGAGGGTCTCTATCAGCCTGTTCAACTTTGAAGCCGGACTGAACGTCATGGCTTCCAGGCTTTGGGCTTCGGTGCCTGGAAACAGCAGGGTCTGACTGGAATAAAAATATTTCAGATTGCCGACCATGGCCGTACTTTCATCTTTGATGGAGATATCTGAATTGAGGACCGGCAAGCTGGTTACCAGCAGGTCACCATCGTGGCCGATACCGACGTAGGTGCCCAGCAGGTTCTGGATCTGGTCAATGCGCGATACATCCAGGCGCTGATCCACAACCAGAATGCCGATGGCGGTTCCCTGGTCGGCGAACGTATCCGGGTTGGCCATGGGGGCCTGGATGGCATAAGACGTTCGGATGATCGGCACGCCGTCATCCAGTACAATTTTGGAGGAAGGCAGGGCTACGCTTCCACGCGAAGATATGAAAAAATCTGCGTGTTCGGCATCTGCGAGGACATTGAAGCCGGAGCTGCGGTAGAAAGTATCTGCGGACTGTGAATAGACCGTGCTGATGCCGATGTCTTCCTGGGGCGGCGGTTTAAACTTATCTGCGTCAATATACCGCAGGACGCGGTCAGTTACGTCGACCCGGTCCTTGAACTGCATGACATACAATCTGTCCGGCGTGATACTGAAGGATAAAACCGGACTTGCCTCCGCGACGAGATCAAAAGGGGAAATAATATAATAGTGCAGGGCACTGAATTCGTTGAGCGGCAACAGGGGCTGGAGCAAGTTGAGTAAATGCATCTGCGCCTGGAAATAATAGATATTCTCATCATCTTCGATGTTTTTAGCCAGCAAAGATCGATCGGAGGCATAATAGGGGCCCATCTGTGAAATCTGGCGAACCTGGTCCATAAAACGCCTATTTTCATTCATGCTCTTTAAAAAGCGGCCGGCCTTGTTTTCAATTTCAATGATCCGGTTGGACAGAATTCCGGACATTTTACTCAGTTCACTCTGGGTATTGTCGGTCAGGTGGTTGAAAATGGACAGTCCGCTGACCAGCGATATGGAGACAGTAAAAAATATCAGCAGGGTCAATACGGGGAGCAGTATTTTATTGCTGATACTGACACCCGCGGTGGCGCGGTTGCCGTTGGGAGTATTTGATGATGCTGATGCCATAAAGTTGGAGTTAACCGGCTGCTATTTCCATTGGCGAATCAAATCGTCATAGGCGATGGTAACCGGTTTGGGCCTTTTCCGAAACGGTTTTGGCGATCCCGGCTGCTGCAGCCAATACGCCTCGTCCTGTTTGGCGTTCAAGCGTGGCGAGAACCGGGACAGCCGCATTTTATCCATAAGCGCATCCTGGGCGGCGGCAATGTTGTCCATCGCCTGTTCAGGGGTAATACGGCCATCGATCGTTTTGGCAATATTGGGCCACCAGACGGCCGAAAGGGCCGGGTAATGGGGCACATTCGGACCGGTGTCCGTCCACTTCTTTTCTTCCGGAGAGCGGTAGAAGTCTATCAGGCCGCCCCATTTATATTTGATCGGGTCGAGGTGTTTGGAAAAAACCGTTGATTTGCGGACCGGCGTGCCGCCCACCAGGAATTTTTTCAGGGCCACGGTTTTTGAAACACAGAACTGGGCCCAGAGCCAGGCCATGGCTCTTCTCTGCCCCTTGATACTGCGTGGAATCGTCCAGCTGCCGGCATCCTGGTAACCCACTTTCATGCCAACATCCCAATAGCGGCCATGAGGCGTCGGGGCTACCCGCCACTTCGGGCGACCGTCCGGGTACACTACGGGGCTGCCCGGTCGATGGAAATCTTCATGTGACAACCAGGTGATGTACTGAAAAATCTTCTGGGCAATATCGCCGCGTGAAGCCTTGGGGCCGGCATCAACCCAGCGCCAGCCGACTGCTTCCGGCGGGGCATACGCCCTCAGCCATTTGACATATTTGGTCAGGGCATAAACGGCGGCCGGGCTGTTGAGAGCACCGCCGCGGGCCACGGAAGAACCAACCGGAATATTGCCCTCCACCCGGATACCCCACTCATCCACCGGCAGACCGGTGGGTAGTCCCCGGTCACCCACGCCGGCAATCGAAAGCCAGGCGTCGGTGAAGCACCAGCCAAGGGAAGGCGACTTCTTACCATAATCCAGGTGACCGTAGACCTTCCGGCCGTCAATGACCCGACCGGTAAAGAAAGTGGCGATATCTTCGTAAGCGGCCCAATTTAGCGGCACTCCCAGTTCATAGCCATAGGCGTCCTTGAACGCTTTTTTAATATCCGGCCGCGTAAACCAGTCGTACCGAAACCAGTATAGATTGGCGAATTGCTGGTCAGGCAGTTGCAGCTGATTACCCTTGTAATCCTGTCCAAACTCCAGGTTTAAGAAATCATTCAAATCCAGGCCTGGATTCGTATAGGCCCGCCCCTCTTTCTGCATGTACTCCGTCAGGTTGACCACGGCCCGGCTGCGCAGGTGGGTCCCGACCAGGTCCGCATCGTTGACATAGATGTCGTAAAGGCTTTTGCCGGTTTTAAGCTGTTCCATGATGCGCTGAACAACGGAACCCTCGCCGATAATTTCATGGGTCACGGTGATGCCGGTGATTTCCCGGAAGGCTGCGGCCAGAACGTCCCGTTCCCAGAAATGGGTTTTGATATCCTCGGCCGTCGAGCGGATTCTTTTGCCCCTGAAAGGTCGGGCGGTGTCGGCGAACCATTGCAACTCCGTCATTGCCGCTTCGCGGGAGAGCACGGAGGGCTGGAATTGGTCGGCCCATTTGGCAATGGGATCATCGGCGGCCGTGGCGGAAACAAGAAACGGGAGGTTGCCTGTCGGATAACAGAGAAAAATGCCCAGGGTGAAAACCCCAATTATTTTCAAGGTCGCGCAGGTACGCATAAAAACGCCTCCGGAATATGCCCAGCGTATGACCGGAAATTTGCGTTTAACAATTTTCTATAATAATATACTTTTTTAAAAATTACTTTAGCTTTATTTCGATTAGCGCCTAATAGAATGTTAGGTGTGGGTCTTGCATGAGCGTAGCCAAACTGTCTTTCAGGTCGGCGGCCATGTTGAAGTTGGTAAAGCGATCCATGAGATAGTTGTACAGGCTTTGTGGATAGTCACCTGAAATTGTTTCATCGACCGCACCCTTGCACATCTCGACCTCGTTCTTGAACAGCCCTACTATTGCCGGCAAATCTGTGGTGAAACCTTCCAGCATGCGTTTATCATATTGGTTGTTGAATGCATGCAGTTTACGTCCCGGGTAAGAGACCTTGGGGTGATCCCCGTTCGCATCCTGCATCAGGAAATGAAAATAGGGGCAGCGTTCCATGATAAAAATACGGTGAATATCCGGTCGTTTCATGGCCAGGGAAAGTGCGTTGGCAAAGTAGTTTACGAACAACTCCGCCCGGAGGGGATTTTTATGGCGAGCATCCGGATTGATATGCTGGTCCAGGAAATCATCCAGGCAGCTTTTACAGATGTAGGTGTCGATTCGGTTTCCCTTTTCACAAGCCGACTTAAAAAGCTTCCGGCGCTCAGCCAGCAGAGCCTCCGTCAACTGAAACCGAAAGCGGGCTGCACGGCTGTCTGCTTCATGGGGATATTCTTGCATCAGATAGAGCGCCGAAGGCATAAAAACACTGCTGGGCCGATTTATAACAAGAACCTTCGAACCACCTATACGCTCCAGGGCTACCAGTAGCAGATCAAAATAAATATTGTCGTATTGAGGTAAATTACCGCCTTCGATTGTCCGTCGCCGATTGTTCCGTAAGATACCGGGGATATCGTCTTTGTGCAGAGGTTGATAATCGTAAGCGGCCAGCATTTGATTAATTTCAGAGATGGTTGTGTTTAAGGCAAGCATGATACTGGCCACTTTGTCTTTGCCGGGTCGGTTGATGCCGCCTTGCACAAGCTTGCCCAGATAGACATTGGAAAGCCCGGATGCCTTGCTGATACTGTTCAGGTTAGATCCACTTTGTTCTATAAAGTCAACAAGTTGTGGCTCTAATTTTCGCATGGCCGCCTTTGGTATGAGCAAGGATTGTCAATTGCAACTCTGGTCTGGTCAGCTGGAGTTGTCAAATGATACTTTTTCGTTTGCTAAATTAGTTAAATTGAGTTAACTAAAAAACTTAACTTTTCTAACCTATCGTAGTTACCCAACATCGTCAAGCGCCGGAATTACCGGTGGCGGACAACCAATAGCAGCACCTGTATCTGAAAGGTCACAGATGAACATGGAAGCACAGATAGCCGACCTTACGGCCGAGTTAATAAAATTACCCACCACGCATTCACGGCCTGAAGAAATCAAGCGCTGCGCTGATTTTATCGAAGATTGGCTAGTCCGGCAAGATATCGAATATTCGCGGTATGACAACAACGGGATCCCGGCGATTACTGTATTGCCAAGACCGCAGGCAACCGAAATCCTGTTGATGGCGCATTTCGACGTTGTGGATGTTCAGGACGAATCTCAATTTAACCCCTACATAGAAGATGGCCGTTTGTATGGGCGCGGTGCCGTCGATGACAAATACGCGGTAGCGCTCTCATTGCTTCTGTTTAAAAACCGGCTGGAGCGCATCCGGCAGGCAGGCGGGGACCAGAGAGACATGCGTTTTGGCCTGCTGGTGAACGGTGACGAGGAGGTCGGCGGCGCCAACGGCGCCAAGGCCGTGCTGAAAGATATTGAACTGGATTTTTGCCTGGCCCTGGACGGCGGCACCCCCGAGAAAATTATTACTAAGGAAAAAGGTGTCCTGCAGGTGCGGTTGACTGCGCGAGGCCAGGGCGCGCATGCCGCCCGGCCCTGGCTGGGGCAAAATGCCTTTGATGTACTGGTGGCGGATTACCAGGCCCTCCAAGAGCAGTTTGCCGAACGGACTCCCGATCACTGGCACAAGACCATGGTACTGAGCAACTGCCGGGTCGGTGATGGTTCGATTAACATTGTGCCGAGTGAGGCGACCGCCACCCTTGATATCCGCTATACAGAGCACGACGATCCCGATGCCATCCTGGCCACCATTGAAACGGCAGTGGATTCGGAAGTTACCCTCCTCGGGAAAGAACCGCTTTTCATCGGCGGGACATCTACTTACCTGGACACCCTGGTTGCCTGTGTACCGGGTGTGAGTGTCGGGTTTGAGCACGGCGCCTCCGATGCCCGCTTCCTGACCACGCGTGGGATCCCCGGAGTTGTCTGGGGCGCATTGGGTGAAATGTCCCAGCATGCGGCCAACGAGCATGTGGTCATTTCAAGTTTGGGTACGGTTTACGACAGCCTGGATAAATTTATCACGACCATCGAGGAAAGATCATGACGGTTGCTGCGGATCACTTGTTGGAAGTTCGTGATCTCAAAACCTATTTCTATACCTATGAAGGCACGGCTCAGGCGGTGGACGGTGTTTCTTACCACTTGGACAGCGGCGAAGCCCTGGGCATTGTGGGCGAATCAGGATGCGGCAAATCGGTCACCGCCTCCAGTATTATGCGCATTGTCCCTGATCCGCCGGGCCGGATTGTCGCCGGGGAGATCCGGCTGCACGGGCAGGACCTGGTGCAACTCAGCCAGAAAGAGATGCGGCGCATCCGCGGACGTCGAGTCGCCATGATTTTTCAGGAGCCGATGTCCTCCCTGAACCCGGTATTTACAATCGGAGACCAGATTGCCGAGATGTTTACCCTCCACAAGGGGATGGGCAAGCGGGCCGCGCTGGACGCCGCGGTCGACATGCTGGACCGGGTCCAGATACCCGCCCCGCGACAGCGGGTGTCCGAATACCCCCATCAGCTCTCGGGGGGCATGCGGCAACGGGCCATGATTGCCATGGCCCTGGCCTGTGGACCGGAACTGCTGATTGCCGATGAACCGACTACGGCACTGGATGTAACCGTGCAGGCCCAGATTCTCGACCTGATGCTCAATCTAAAAAATGAGCTGGGTACGGCCATCCAGATGATTACCCATGATCTGGGCGTCATTGCTGAAATGGCCGATCGCATCGTGGTTATGTATGCCGGGCGGGTCGTTGAAGAAGCATCTGCCGTAGAGCTATTCAAGAATACACTGCACCCCTACACTCAGGGGTTGTTGGACTCTATCCCCTTGCTGGGCAGCCGCACGGCCGGGGTGCAGCGCAAGCTCAATGAAATAGAGGGGATGGTACCGAGCCTGTATGCCCTTCCACAGGGCTGTAAATTTCAGGCCCGTTGTCCGCAGGTCATGCCGCTCTGTACCGAACGGGAACCCGGGTTGGAAACTGTGGCGGATGAACATGCCGTCCGCTGCTGGCTGCACATCGATCATGGAGCGTAATGCGGGAAGCTTTAATTAAAACCGAGGGACTGCAAGTACACTTTCCCATCAAGAAGGGGTTGTTTTCCCGGACGATTGGGTACGTGTATGCCGTAGATGGGGTTGACTTCGCGCTGGAGAAGGGTGAAACCCTGGGTATTGTCGGTGAATCCGGCTGCGGTAAGACCACTGCCGGAATGGCGGTAATGGGGCTTACCCCGCCGACCGCGGGTACCGTCTGGTTTAAAGGGCAGGCTATGCGCTCGATGGAGGCCGGGGAACTGCGGCAGGTCCGGCGCCAGATGCAATTGATCTTTCAAGATCCTTATTCATCCCTCAACCCCCGCATGACCGTCAACCAGATTCTGGCCGACCCCATGGACGTCCATCAAATTTACACCGGGCCCGAAAGGCGTGAACGCCTGGCCTTTTTACTGGAGACTGTGGGATTGAGCCCGGAGCAGGGCACGCGTTATCCGCACGAATTTTCAGGTGGTCAGCGCCAGCGGATCGGCATTGCCCGGGCGTTGGCCCTGGACCCAGTGGTAATTATCGGCGACGAACCGGTGTCGGCCCTGGATGTCTCCATTCAGGCCCAGATCATCAATCTGCTGCTGGAACTCAAGCGCGAATTTGATCTTTCGCTGTTAATCATTTCGCACGATCTGGCGGTAGTGGAATATTTGTGTGACCGCATCCTGGTCATGTACCTGGGCAAGGCCATCGAACAGGCACCTTATTCCGCCCTTTACGGTGACCCGAAGCACCCCTACACGCGAGCGCTGTTATCGGCGGCCCCCGTGTCAGATCCGCTGCGGAAGAAAAACCGGATTATATTAAAAGGTGATGTGCCCAGCCCCATCAATCCACCGGCCGGATGTCGGTTTCACACCCGCTGTCCCGAGAAAATGACAATTTGTGAAACGGTGGAACCGCTGTTTAAAGAATTGCAGGACGATCATTATACGGCCTGTCATTTATACCCTTAAAGCAGAGGGAGCTTGAAAAGGAATAGGAACGTTAAATAGGAACCAACAAATGGAGGGAAGCAAAATGAAACGGTTAACCTTAATGACCCTGGTGGCGGCCCTGGTGCTGGCCCTGCCAACAATGGCCCTGGCCAAGGCGGCCTTGGTAGTAGCGACGGACGCACCGCCCAAATCCATGAACCCGCATGCGTACTCTTCGGACGCCAACCTTTCCTATATGTCCAACTTCTTCGACGGCCTGCTCCAGCGCAAGGCTCCGGAGGGCAAGCTGGGCCCGGCCCTGGCCACGAAGTGGAAACGACTGGATGAAGTAACCTGGAAATTCGAGCTGCGTAAAGGCGTCAAGTTTCATAACGGCAACAAGTTTACGGCCGCTGACGTAAAGTTCACCTTCGAGCGCATGAAAGACCCCAAGTATTCCAAGCTGCTCAACATTGCCAATTCCATCCAGTCCATCAAGACGCCCAATGATTACATGGTGATTTTCAAGACCGTTAAACCGGTACCGTGGTTTGCGGAAACCATGCATATGAACTTCATCGTCGACATGGAGTCTTCCAAAGGACGTGATGATGGCGATTACAATACCCGGCCCATCGGTACGGGTGCCTATCAACTGGTTGAGTGGGTAAAGGGTTCTTATGTGCGCATGAAAGCCAACCCCAATTACTGGGAAGGCGCACCCAAATACAAGACGGTTGATATCCGTCCCATTACTGAAGAGGCCACCCGGTTTGCGGCCCTGGCCGGCCGTCAGGTCGATATCGTGAACGGTGTCCCGGTCACGCTCTTTGATCGGGTGAAGCAAATGGGCCACGTCGAGATCATTGCCCGTCCAGCCCGCCGCTGCATCTACATGGGTATAAGCAACACGGCCGGTACGCCCTTTGCCGATCTGCGTGTACGCCAGGCCATCGCCCACGCCATCAATGAAGAAGAGATCATCGCCAAGGTTATGCGCGGCCAGGCCACGCTGGCCCATCAGGTTCCAGACGTCCCCACGGTCGGATACGACGCCAGCATCCAACGGCTGCCCTATGACCCGGCCAAGGCGAAACAGTTGCTGGCTGCCGCCGGCTATGCCAATGGATTCGAAATTACCGTGGCCGGTCCCAACGACCGCTACGTCAACGACGAGAAAATTTGTGAAGCCGTGGCTAAGTACCTGGCCAAGGTCGGTCTGAAAGTGAAGCTGGACGTAAAGCCCAAGTCGATTTTCTTCGATGAACTGACCGATTATAAACACCAGTTCTATCTGATCGGCTGGTTTGACGGCTCTTTTGACTTTGGCCGCTCCTCGGAAAAACTGCTCCACACCCCGAACAAGGATATGGGCATGGGCACTTACAACGGCGGCATGTTTTCCAACGCCGACCTGGATGACCAGATCATTGCCTCATCTTCCATATTGGATCGGGCGGATCGTGAAAAGGCGCTGCAGGCGATCAACCGCATGTCCGTCAAAGAGGTGGCCTGGATTCCGCTGCACTACCAGCAGGATATCTTTGCTGTCGTCAAAGGCAAGAAGGTGATGTTTACGCCGCGTTCCGACCGTTGGATCGTGGCCAAAGAAATACGTTAATTCTTAAACACCAGGGGGCTGCCCGGCAGCCCCCTAATTAAATCAGGGTCCGGGGCGTTTTCCCCGTAAATGCCCGTCATCCCGGCGAAAGTCGGTATCCAGTCCAGTTAAAGGAAACACCGCTGGATGCCGAATACGTCATCCCGGACGCGATCCGGGACCGGCATGACGATAAAAACTTCCCGACCGCTAAAATTTTATATGGCCACTTATATTACCAGACGACTGCTCCAGGGAATCGTGGTCCTCCTGCTGGTCTCCATGGTCTGTTTCGTCATGTTCCGCTTCACCGGCGATCCGGTGCTGATGCTGGCCGGCAAATATGCCACCCAGGCGGAGCGTGAGCAGGTCCGCAAGGCTTATGGCCTGGATCGACCCGTATACGAACAGTACCTGACTTTTCTCAAAGGGCTGACCCGAGGAGATTTCGGGCGGTCCTACGTCAGCCAGATCGACGCCCTGGACATGATCCTGGAGAGGTTCCCCGCTACTTTTGAGCTGGCCCTGACGGCTATTTCCATTTCTTTTATTCTTGGGGTAGGTCTGGGCGTGGTGGTAGCGGTGCGACCTAAAGGCGCGGTGAGCCGAGTAATCATGGCCGGTTCGCTGTTTGGTATTTCGATACCGACCTTTCTCATCGGTATTTTGCTGGTTATGGCCTTTTCCGTGTACTTGAATATTCTTCCGTCTTTTGGACGCGGCGATACGGTGCAGATAGGTTTCTGGCGAACGGGCTTTTTAACCCTGTCCGGCTGGCAGCATATTCTTCTGCCGGCGTTGACCCTGTCCGGCTACCAACTGGCCGTTCTGCTGCGCCTGACCCGGGCCGGGATGCGCGAGACCCTTTCAGAAGAGTATATCAAGACAGCCTGGGCCAAGGGGCTCTCCCCGGCCAAGGTAATTCTCAAGCATGCCCTGCGCAATGTAATGATTCCCGTGGTGACCATCGCCGGACTCTCTTTTGGTGAACTCATCGCCTTTTCCATTGTGACGGAAACGATCTTTCAATGGCCGGGGATGGGCAATCTGCTGCTCACATCCATTTTTGAGACCGATCAGCCGATTATCGTAACTTATATCATGCTGGCCGCGTTTATTATCCTGACCATCAATATCCTGGTGGACCTGCTGTACGCGGTGTTGAACCCCCGGATACGCTATGACTAAATGGCTTAAATCAAGACGCATGCAAAGTTTCCTGGGGGACCCGTCCGCCCTGGTGGGGGCCGCATTGCTCCTGGGCTTTCTACTCGGGGCGATTTTTGCGCCACTGGTGGCCCCCATGGCCCCTTACGATCTGACTAAGGTGGATTTGGCCAATTTTCTCCTGCCCCCCTCCTGGTTGGAAGGAGGAACGGGTGATTTTCCACTGGGCACCGATGATCAGGGGCGGGGGATCTTGTCTACCATTCTTTACGGATTGCGAACGTCATTGATTGTAGGCGTATCCGTAGTAGCCATCTCCAGCGTCATCGGTATCGTTCTGGGCATGCTGGGGGCTTACTATGGTGGCTTGCTGGATGCTTTTATCATGCGGGCGGCCGATACGGTTTTCGCATTTTCCACCACGCTGCTCGCGGTCCTGCTGCTGGGTATGTTTGAGACCCGCGGTGTTTTTACGGTGATACTGGCCATCTGCATTGCCGACTGGGTCAAGTACGCCCGGACCATCCGGGGCAGTGTCTTGGAGATAAAGGACAACGCATACGTGCTGGCAGCCAGCGCCTCCGGAGCCAAGGATGCCCGCATCCTGTTTCGCCATATCCTGCCCAATGCCCTCCCGCCGATTTTTGTGGTCATGGCCGTGGACATGGCGGTGGTGATCATGCTCGAAGCCACCCTGAGCTTTTTGGGGGTGGGGGTGCCCCTGACCGAACCCTCCCTGGGCATGATGATCTCCATCGGCAAGAACTACGTCTATGCCGGCATGTGGTGGATGGTGGTTTTTCCCGGCGCCACCCTGATTGCCATGGTGGTGGGGATTAATTTGTTTGCTGATTGGCTTAGGGAAGAGCTTAATCCGAAGTTGTAGGGCTGAAGGTAGAAGTAGAACCCGTCCTTAAATCGAAATCGGGTTTGAGATTTCTATTGAGCGGTGGTTTTCGATCCCGATCCCGATTTCGAACACGAAAGAACCGTTCGCCCACGGACAGTTCACCCTCCCCCAGCCCCTCCCGTCAAGGGAGGGGAGTTCTACAAGGCATTTGTACCGATTATCCCAAAATTGATGTGGTTTAAAAGAAACGGACACTTTGCTAAGAACGAAATATCAGAAAGCGAGGTGTCCAATGAGTACTCAAAAAACCAGACGGAGTTTCACCCAAGGGTTCAAGGATGATGCTATCAGCCTGG